>Ga0129310_1000053_pt1 | contig 153460 bp, 128 predicted proteins | sample Go1ome_2_FD_94433 | JGI IMG/M metagenome (GOLD analysis project Ga0129310, IMG submission 94433) | Western lowland gorrila individual fecal microbial communities from Wisconsin, USA - Go1022A metagenome | ecosystem: Host-associated > Mammals > Digestive system > Large intestine > Fecal... | reverse complement strand
CTTTGTTAGCTCAGTTGGTAGAGCAACTGACTCTTAATCAGTGGGTCTAGGGTTCGAGTCCCTAACAGAGCACGGAAACCGCCTTCAGAGAGTATCTGGAGGCGGTTTTTCTGTTTTTTGTGCGGCAGGTATTGTTTCTCGTGCATAATTTGCTATCTTTGAATATGTTCGAGAAAATTGTATCCACAATCAACAATGTGATCTGGAGTCCGGCCCTCGTAGTCTTGTTGGTCGGCGCCGGTCTTTATTTCACCCTGAGAACCCGTTTCGTACAGCTCAGGCGCATCGGGTTGATGACACGTCTGCTTTTCCGCAAGCGCGAGAAAGGGGCGGAGAAAAAAGGTGTATCCTCATTCGAGGCTTTCTGCATAGCCTTGTCAGGACGTGTCGGTACCGGAAACATCGTAGGTGTGGCGACTGCCATTGCCCTTGGGGGACCTGGCGCGGTGTTCTGGATGTGGATAATAGCATTTTTCGGAGCGTCCACCGCCTATGTGGAATCCACCCTGGCCCAGATATTCAAGTTCTCCCATTCAAGCGGATTCAGGGGAGGCCCTGCCTGCTACATTGAAAGGGGACTCAAGTCAAAATGGCTTGCAGTGGTTTTTGCCCTTGTCACGATCATTGCCTGCGGCATGCTGCTGCCTACGGTACAGGCCAACGGGATGGCCACGGCTGCGATGAATTCTTTCGGAATCAATCCTCTGTATTCAGGTCTCTTCCTGGCCTTCCTGATAGGCCTTGTGGTCGTAGGAGGAGTGCGCAGGATAGCAAAGGCTGCATCGATTGTCACTCCTTTCATGGCCGTCGTCTATGTAGTGATCTCACTGTTCATCCTTGCGCTTAACTGGAGGGCGATTCCCGGCCTCCTCGGCTGCATAGTACAGAATGCATTCGGCATCAATCCTATCTGCGGAGGAATCCTGGGAAGTACTATCATGATGGGTGTGAAACGCGGATTGTTTTCCAACGAAGCCGGGCAGGGGACCGGGGCGATACCTTCAGCTTCAGCAGATGTCAAGCATCCCGCCGAGCAGGGTCTTGTCCAGGCCTTTTCGGTCTATGTTGACACCCTCCTTGTCTGTACGGCGACAGCTTTGATGATCCTGTCAGCAGGAACGTTCAACATCCTTGATTCCAAGACCGGTGAGATGTTGGTTTCAAATGTCCCCGAACTTGGTGCCAACTATGTCGGATTCACCCAGGCTGCAGTGGATTCCGTTGTGGGAGGCTTCGGAGGAACTTTCGTGAGCATTGCTCTGGCCTTCTTCGTGTTTACCACCGTTATGGCCTATTACTTCTATTCCGAGTCCAGTATAATGTACTTGTGCAGTCTTGGAAAGAAGTTCTCTCCCAAAGTGGAAAACTTGCTGATCAGGATCCTGCAGGTGTTCATTCTCTCCGCCATTGTTTTCGGGGCGGTCAAAGAAGCCAACCTGGTCTGGACCCTTGGCGACATCGGAGTAGGAATCATGGCATGGGTCAATGTCATAGCCATAATCCTTCTTTCCCCGAAGGCCTTCTCAGCCCTGAAGGAATACGAAAACCGGTAGAATCCTGAATCAAAGGTTCCTGGAACCGGAGTTCCAGCCTTCAAAGAATATATTCAAGTCTCTTCCGGCATTCTCTCCGGGGGTGATGACGATTGTTCTGGACGAATGCGGCATCAGGGTGACGAAGTTGTCCGAATACTTGGTCCCACGGATGGGAGTCCCATCTGTATCCCTTAGTTGCAACCTGTTGAAAAAAGCAATCTTGCCAGATGTGTTCTTGAGCGTTACTTCAATACTCCCGTCGGGAAGGTCCTTCCTAGCAAGCCGGACCTTTGCTGCAGGCATGTCCTGCAGGGATTCGAAGCCCGAGGTACACGGACCGGTGACTGTCTGCGGGCCGTCGTAGGAATCAGTCGAGCGCCAGTAGATGTTCTCAGAGACGACTTTCCCCGACTTGTCGGTCAGTGCCAGCCTGATGAAGTGAACCTTCGAGATTCCTTCGGGGAATTCCAGGGTGAGGACATCGTTAAAGGCCTTGTCAGCCGGTATGTCAGCCGAGGCTTCCCAAGTGCGGATGCGCCGGCTGTCAAGATCGTATAGTTCCGCCTTCAGCCTGAGCCCCTCAAAAGGCTCGGCATAGTCGTTGACTATGCTTACTGTATTCTTCAAGTAATCAAACTGGACATGCAGTGGTTCAAGTGAATGCATCGTATGATACAATGAAGCTGTGGGCTCCAGGTACCAGTCCCACATCCTAGCGCACACCTGCACGTTGGGGCTGTTGTGGTACCAGAACAGGAGGCCGGAACAGAAGCGGTCGCCGTCATCCAGCCGGTTGTAGTTCCAGACTTCCCAGATGCTCTTTGAGTTCATAGCTCCGACGAGCTGGCCTTTCCGGGCATAATCCTCGATGTCCCTGGGAGTGCCGTAGCACTTAACCATGTCGTCATACAAAGTGCTCATCAGATGGAAGCCATTCCCGTCAAGATAATCCCAGGTCGTCTTATCAAGGGGCCAAAGCTTCTCCGCAGGCATCATATTCCTTAGGCTTTCGATGACCGGGAGGGTAGGGGCACCATATTCAGGATTGAAGCCGTCCACACGGCTTCCGCGGTCTGAAGCTGTGTTGGTGTAGTGGCGCATCGGATTGACTTGCTTGTACGGGCTTCCGTCATGGATACCGTCGCATTCGGACTGCATCTGGTAGGGTCGTGTACCGTCAAGGGCGTCGAGCAGTTCCGGAGTCCCGCTGACTTCCGTACTCTCATTGGAGGCTACATAGAATATGATGGAAGGGTGGTTGCGGATCCTCTTCACCGTCGAGGCCACGTTATTGAAGTATATGGACTTGTCATGCGGGTGGCGGGTGTCACCGGTCATCCAGAATTCCTGCCAGACCATGATTCCGTATTCATCGCACAACTGGTAGAACAAGTCGCTTTCGGCAATGCCGCCTCCCCAAAGCCTGAGGAAGTTGATGCCGGACTGGTCGGTGTAGGCCATCTCGGTGCGCATGCGGTCATCGTCGGTGCGGAGCATCGCTTCCGGTATCCAGTTGCTGCCCCGGATGAACATCCTTTTACCATTGACAATGAACACCTTCGACCCATCGGGAGTGTCGGTTGTTACTTGTATGTCACGGATCCCGAAGGGGACGACCGCCGAGTCGGAAACCTTGCCGTCAACGAGTACTTCCAGATTCAGCTTGTAGAGATTCTGGGGACCTTTGTTCTTTGGCCACCAGAGACGTGGATTCCTGATCTTGAGCTGGGGATAATCTTCAGGAGTGAAGGTCACTTCGGCCTCTTCTCCACGGATGAGGGTGGCTTCCTTCCGGAATGTTATTCCTGTCCCTTCGATTTCACCTTTCACGACGCATTTGACGGGCTCGTTGTTGGTGAATCCACTGGCAGGATTGATTATTTCGACCGACACGGTCTGGGCTGATTCCTCCATCCCTGGCATTGAAATGGATGATTTGATGAATGGGCTTCTTAGCGCGACAGGGCCGGTAGTGAATATCCTTACAGACTTCCAGATACCGGTGTTGCGGTCGCGGATGCCGTCATCATACGAGAAGTCCCAGCCTACCGTCATGAGTTGAGTGGTGTTCCAACCGATGTCTCCGTCACCTCCGTTGCGATTCTCTCCGGGGGCTCCCCATGGCTTCGGCATGGTGGTACCGGGCACGTCAACAGGCTTTACGAGGACTGCAAGGGCATTCCGTCCGTCTTTCGCCACGAAATCGGTGATGTCGATCCTGTCCTCGTTGAACATTCCGGCCATGACGCTGACCAGGTGGCCGTTGAGCCACCATTCAGCCCTGTAGTTGATACCTTCTGGATTGAGCCAGATACGTCCTCCTTCTTCCACTGAGGGGGTGTTGAACTCGGTGCGGAACCAGTAGGTGTAGAACTCCCTTCCGGCATCGATGATGTCGGGGATCTTCTTTTCAGAAATCTTGTTGTTGGTTCCGTAATATGGTTCCGGATAGACTCCGTTCTCGACAAGGGAGGTTAGTACTGTACCTGGAACTATGGCGCTCATCCAGCTGCTGTCGTTGTATCCGGTGGCAGACAGTTCCCTTGCAGTGGACCTGACCTCGTCGGCCCTGCACATCTTCCATTCGTACTGACCGCCATGCCCCAGCCTCGAATCCAGCACCTGCCCCTGCGCATTAGCCTGCAGCATCGCCAACACCGTCAGCAGCCCGATCAAAACCAATCTCATCTTGCTTCGTACCATAATATGTTAATAATAATTATTGTCAGGTCATGGTCATCCCCTCGGAGCCACGTCGACTGGACTACTCACATCGGCCGTGCTCGTCGGCTCGCTAACTCGGGCCTATAAGGCCCTCAGACAGACGCTCGCTTTTCGTCGGCCCGGCTCTCGTTCGCTACGTCCATTCTCCTAGTGCTCCTCGGGGACGCCATGGCCTGACGAATTCTATTTATCGGATTAGCCATTCCGTCCCGGAACCGAAAGCTATTAATTGAAGTTCCGAGATTCTGGCTAATTAAAACTGCTCCGAACTTAGTGAGTTCAGGGAGTCTGAGGGGAACGACCCTCAGTCCCCCTAGGGGTGCAGGGGGTAGATGATGCACCAAGTTGGAAGCATTTGCTTCCTACTTCGTGCCGAAAATGCGGTCGCCGGCATCGCCGAGGCCAGGAACGATGTAGGCATTCTCGTTGAGGCCGTCATCTACCGCCGCGGTATAGATGTCCACGTCAGGATGCTCGTTCTGGACCTTCTTGATACCTTCCGGAACACTTACAAGGCACATCAGCCTGATGTTCCTGCAACCCTTCTTTTTCAGCATGCTGATTGCATCACAGGCACTGCCGCCTGTCGCAAGCATCGGATCGGTGACTATGACCAGACGGTCCTGGATGTCCTCCGGAAGCTTGCAGTAATATTCCACTGGCTCATGGGTCTCCTCGTTGCGGTACAATCCAATATGTCCAACCTTGGCTACAGGGACAAGGGTATGCAGTCCTTCGACCATCCCAAGACCTGCACGGAGGATCGGCACTATCGCGAGCTTGCGACCGGAAACTTCCCTGGCGGTCATCTTGCAGATTGGAGTCTCAATTTCCACGTCTTCGAGAGGAATGTCCCTGGTGACTTCATAGCCCATGAGAAGCGAGATCTCGTTCAGGAGTTCCCTGAAATCCTTTGAACCAGTGTTCTTGTCCCTCATGATGGTCAGCTTGTGCTGTACCATCGGGTGGTTGATTACATGCAGTAAACTCATAGCAGTGTATTGTAAATTAAAAAGGTATCAATGGAATTCTATGTCCGGGGACTGTTTCATCCCGATCTGTTTCTGGAACTTGGTCAGCGCTTTGATACGCTTCTTGGCGAGCTGCTCGCGGTATTTCTCTATCACGGCTTCCGTAGCGTGTGGATAACGCTTCTGGAGGGATTTGAGATTGTTCCTGATGAAAGCGTCCATGTGACGCTCTTTCTTGTCAGCATACATCTCGTCGAAGCAGATGAGGATGCCGGTTTCGATGGCGTCTCCAAGTTCGTCGTTGATGCATGAACCAAGCATCTTCATCGTTGAGGAGATGTTGATGTAGGAATTGACCAGAGGAGGAATGTTCGTACCAAGCTTCCTGACAACGTCCTTCAGTATCCTGTAGTCTTTCTTCAAGTCATCTTCAACCAGGATCAGGTCGATCAGTCTCTCGTTGTCTGTCACGCCGATCTCTTGCTTTGGCTTGATGAGATGCTGGGGATCATTGAAATGCTTGTTGAGGAAATGTATGATAAGGTTCCTTGCAGTCTCATCATAGGAAGGGTAGATGGTCATCTTCCCCAGGAAATACCAAGTGTCTGGATGGTGCAGGATGACAGTCGCAATCCCGTCCCACAAGTTGTCCATCGTGAACAGGGACTTGGCACCTGCCTTGGAACTCTGGTATTCGGGAGCAACGAAGGAACGGCCAAGCTCCATCACATGGGGGAGATAATCCTTGATGAACAGGTCGGAGAAGTGGAACAGATGCGATGATGTAATATTGGGCTGGCCATCATCCTTGAACTTGACATTTGTTCCGAGGATGTACCTGTAGCCCCCTATAATGGACTTGGCATCCGGATCCCAGACAATGATCTGGCGGTACGGCTCTTCCATGGTGTCATATTCATCTAGGTCCATTGCCTTGCCGGAACTTGCTCCGGCATCACGGTACGAAATCTCACGTAACCTGCCGATCTCGCGTACCGTGTTGGGAGAATTGTGCCAGGTTACTACATAGAGTTCATTCCCACCTTTGTTGGTGTCTCCAAGTTTTTTCTCAGGGGTCAGTTCGGCCTCGATCAAACTCACGTCAACAGGATCGATGATCTGTTCCATATTCATTGAAGGTTATACACTTCTTCCCTTATTACCTGCGCCCATTGCAGGGGAGTCTTCGACGAGTCGAAGCGGGAAGGTGGAATAGGTTTTCCGAAAATGATGCTGTATTCCTGTCCTTTGGCCCTGTGCAATTCGTCAGGCAGGAACAACATTGGTACATTGAATTTGATTCCCAATGCCTTGCATAAGGAATCTACACGGTAGAAATGGTTAGAATTGCGGCCGATAAAATGGATGGGTACTATCCATCTACCATTGTCTATGCTCTTGGTTATGAATGTCTTTTTCCACTGGGGATCCTGGATGACTCCATCGATCTTTCGGGAACACTTACCGGAGGGGAACATGATTATGTCCGCTTCGCTGGAAAAGATACCTTCGACATGTGAAGACAGGCCCTTTGACTGTCCGCCTAGCTTATTGACGGGGACACACATCGGCGCAAGGCCCTTGATATTCATCAGGAAGTCGTTGACCATAAGCTTCAAAGGACGCTTCATAGTACTGCCTATCAACCCGATCAGGGCAATTCCGTCGGCTCCTCCCAAAGGATGGTTGGAAGCATAGGTCAATTTCGCCCCATCCGGAATCTCGAGTTCATCCAACCCTTTTACATGCAAGGTGACGTCGAGGTACTTAATGCACTCGGTGCAAAACTCTACTCCTTCGTAGCCTTGTGAGAGATAGCCATTGATAAAGTCCTGGTGGATGAATCGTTCCATCATACCTGCCAGGAACCCGGGAATTTTCTTCCCGGTCCTTTCGCTGATGATTCTGGCAATATCTATGGTTTGTCCAGCGTCCTGTGGCATCTCAAAAACTACCCCGTTATTGCAAATATACAAAATCTGGAGTAATGTTATACCCCCTCGGCACTACATTAGTTTCTTGTACTTGAATCGTTTTGGTTCTACGTTTCCGAGTCGTGCCTTCTTGTTCTCTTCGTACTCAGAATAGTTTCCGTCGAAGAACACTACCTTCCCGTCTCCTTCGAACGCCAGCATGTGGGTGGCGATCCTGTCGAGGAACCATCGGTCATGGCTGATCACGACGGCGCAGCCGGCAAAGTTCTCGAGACCATCCTCCAGGGCGCGGATGGTGTTGACATCCACGTCGTTAGTCGGCTCGTCCAGAAGCAGTACATTGCCTTCATCCTTGAGGGTCAGGGCCAGATGCAGCCTGTTCCTTTCACCTCCGGAGAGAACTCCGCAGAGTTTCTCCTGGTCGGCTCCGCTGAAATTGAATCTCGAGACCCATGCGCGGGCATTGATGTCGCGATTCCCAAGACGCACCCATTCGGAGTTGCCGGCTATGGTTTCGTAGACCGTCTTGTCTGGATCTATGCTTTTGTGCTGCTGGTCTACGTAGGAGATCTTTACAGTCTCTCCGATGTCGATCGTACCTGAATCAGGCTCCTCTATGCCCATGATGAGGCGGAACAGGGTGGTCTTTCCTGCTCCGTTGGGACCGATGACACCGACTATTCCTGCAGGTGGAAGCGAGAAGCTCAGGTTTTCGAAGAGGACCTTGTCACCGAATGACTTTGAGACATCCTTGAACTCGATTACCTTGTTGCCGAGGCGAGGTCCGTTCGGGATATAGATCTCAAGGTTCTGCTCCTTTTCCTTTGTGTCGGCTGCCGCAAGTTTCTCGTAAGCTCCCAGACGTGCCTTCTGTTTGGCCTGGCGGGCTTTAGGAGCCATCCTGACCCACTCGAGTTCGTGTTCGAGGGTCTTGCGGCGGCGGCTCTCCTGCTTTTCTTCGAGGGCGAGACGCTTGGTTTTCTGGTCCAGCCATGAAGAATAGTTGCCCTTCCATGGAATACCTTCGCCCCTGTCAAGTTCGAGGATCCATCCGGCAACGTTATCGAGAAAGTAACGGTCGTGTGTAACTGCTATGACAGTGCCTTTGTACTGCCTAAGGTGTGCTTCAAGCCACTGGATGCTCTCTGCGTCGAGATGGTTGGTAGGCTCGTCGAGAAGGAGTACGTCAGGTTCCTGAAGCAGGAGACGGCACAATGCAACCCTCCTTCTCTCTCCTCCCGAGAGGTTGGCGACCATGGCTTCCGACGGAGGACAGTTCAATGCGTCCATGGCCCTTTCGAGTTTTGAGTCGATGTCCCAGCCTCCGAGGTGGTCGATCGTCTCAGAAAGCTCTCCTTGACGTTCGATCAGCTTGTTCATCTGGTCATCGTCCATGGGTTCCATGAACTTCAGGGAGATTTCATTGTACTCATTCAAGGCATCCATCACTTCCTGGACTCCTTCCTGGACAACTTCCAGAACGGATTTTGAAGGGTCCATCTGTGGCTCCTGTTCGAGATAACCCACTGAGTAGCCAGGTGACCAGACTACTTCGCCCTTGTAGGACTGCTCGACACCTGCGATGATCTTGAGGAGGGTTGACTTTCCGGACCCGTTCAAGCCGATGATACCGATCTTCGCTCCGTAGAAGAAAGACAGGTAGATGTCCTTAAGAATCACCTTGTTATTGTTGGGGAGGGTCTTTCCCACTCCGCACATTGAGAAAATGATGGTTTCGTCTGCCATGAAGGTTTGTGTTTGTGGTTTACACAAAAATAATCAATAAATCAGAAAATAATCGTAAATTGTGGGTTGAAACTGAATAATCAATTAACAGATACATTCATGAGAAAGTCATTATCATTCGCCATCATTGCAGCGGCCGTCATTTCACTGTCCTTTGCCGCTCCTGTCAAGGCCCAGCTTGTGTCCGGTCCTCACGGATCAGAGGACATGAAGATCGGTGTGGCAGGGTATTCATACCGTAATTTCAGCATCGACGAAACCCTTGCAATGCTCCAAAGCATGGATGTCAAGTACCTCTCCATCAAGGACTGGTGGCTGCCTCTGGATTCCACGAAGGAACAGATGGATGCATTCAAGAAGAAATGTGCAAGCTATGGAGTCGACGGCTACATCCTCGGTCCTATCTACATGCATTCCCAAGCTGAGGTCGACCGGGCATTCGCCTACACCGAGCGTTATGGTATAAAGATGTTCATCGGTGTCCCTGACTATGACCTCATCGACTACGTTATCGCCAAGGTTAAGGAGACTGGCATCAAGGTGGCTATCCACACCCACGGCCCTGACGGCGCCGCCTTCCCCAGCATCTATAAGATCATGGAACTTGTCAAGGATCCTTCCCTCGGGGTTGGATGCTGCCTTGACATGGGACATTCCGTCCGTAGCGGGGAAGACATAGCACAGATAGTAAAGAAGTACCACAAATGGATCTATGATGTCCACATCAAGGACGAGACCGCCCCTTCAAAGGCCGGGCAGACCTGGGAGATGGGCAGGGGAGTCATCGACTTCAGGCCTATAGTGAAAGCCCTCCGCAAGGTTGGCTACAAGGGCGTCCTGTCAATCGAATTCGAGAAGAGCGGTGATAATCCTCATCCTGGAATAGCAGAATCCGTCGGATACCTTCGCGGAATCCTCGACGCTACAAAGTAGTTTCCCTCCTGCTTCAAGCACATGGCTAAGAAACCGTCTAAACTGGCACCGGGGATGCTTGTCACCCTGGTGCTTTGTTACTTCACTGAAGGCTTTGTGGACATAGTGGGCGTAGTCAGCAACATGGTCCAGAAAGACTTGGGCCAGACTCACACCCAGGCCAGCCTGATGCCTTCGATGGTCTTCATCTGGTTCCTTATCCTTTCGGTACCTGCCGGCCTCCTTACCAACCGTATAGGGAGGAGGAAAATGGTCCTGGGAAGCATATTCCTGAGCGTGCTGGCCCTCGTCCTGCCTCTTCTTGGGTACAGTTATCCGGTCATACTGCTGGCTATGATGCTCGTAGGAATCGGTCATGTGGCGCTTCAAGTCTCGCTGAAACCGTTGGTTTCTACAATGGTGCCAGGTGATGACCTGGCCGGAATAATGAGTTTCGGGCAGTTTACAAAGGCCATAGCCTCCTTAACCGCCCCTATCATCGCTTCTTTGGGAGCGATCTGGTTCGCCGGAGGAATCGGCTGGCGTCTGCTCCTGCCTGTTTTCATGGTGATAGGCTGCCTTGCCTTTGCCTCGCTGAGCCTGAGCAAGGTACATGAGCCGTCCATGGAAGACAACCAGAACCTTGGCGTGAAAGAAGGCTTCCAGGACTGCCTCAAACTGCTTGGATCATCCCTCGTCCTTCTGACCTTCGTCGCCATTCTCTGTCACGTCGGAGTAAATGTGGGCATGAACATCTCATCGCCTAAGATCCTCATGGAGCGCTGCGGCCTTCCCTTGGAAAAGGCTGCGCTGGCCTCGACGGCATATTTCCTGTCGAGGACAGTCAGCAGTTTCTGCACTCCCTTCATCCTTAAGCTGGTCTCTGGTAGGAAGTATCTGACTGTCTGCCTGTTGCTTATGACGTTGGGACTCCTTGCCATGGCTTTCGGTCGCAATGCCGTCCTTCTCTATTCAGGAATATGCCTGGTAGGTTTCGGGGGAGTCAACGTCTATCCGCTCATCTTCTCCAATGCCATACTGAAGGTTGAGGACAAGAAGCGTAATGTCTTCTCCAGCCTTATGGCGATGGCATTCATAGGCGGCGCTATATTCCCGACCCTCATGGGTGTTGCCGGTGACCGTTTCGGCCAGGTCGGTGCCGTAGCGATGATGGCAGTCGGCTTGGCTTACCTGTGGTTCTATTCCCGATCTGAAGCCAGAAACTGAAAAAGTCTTATATTTGTATATGGTCAAGATATTCTGCAAGAACACCGGTACTTCCAAGGACTTCGAGGAAGGAACTTCATTGGGCGTAATTTCAAGGGAATTCGATTTTGACAAGCCCTACGACATCCTCGCAGCAAAGGTCAACAATGTCGCCCATGGCTTGAAATTCAATGCTTATCACAGCCTGGACGTGGAATTCCTCGATTACAGGACGTACATTGGCCGCAATTTCTATTGCCGCTCGCTGTGTTTCCTCTTGTACAAGGGGGTGAAGGATCTATTCCCTGGATCTGCCCTGACGATCCGCCGCCCGATCTCCAAAGGGTATTTCTGTGCGGTCGACAAGGGAGACGGTACCGGTTTGACCGAGGCTGACGTGGATGCCATCAGGGCGAGGATGATGGCCTTGGTGGACCAGGACCTGGTCTTCCGCCGCCATGAGGTACGTGTCGACGAGGCTATAAAGAAATTCACCGAATCAGGCGACCTGGACAAGGTCAAGCTTCTGGAGACCTGTGGTGAGGTCTATGTGTATTATTATACGCTTGGCGGAACTCCGGACTATTATTGCGCCGGTCTTGTGCCGAGTACAGGGTATCTGCGGACATGGAGCGTCAGTCCCTACCATGGCGGAATCCTTCTCCGTGTTCCCGACCGCCACCATCCGGAGAGCCTTGCTCCCTTTATTGAACAGCCTAAGACCTTCGAGGTCTTTGCGGAATCCCGGAAGTGGAATTCGATCATGGACCTCGACAATGTGGGAGATGTGAATGAAGCGATCCTGAAGGGCAATGCTTCCGACCTTATCCAGATAGCTGAAGCCCTCCAGGAAAAGAAGATCGTGCAGATTGCCGAAGAGATCGAAAGGCGCCATAACGATCCTGACTTTCCCGTCAGGCTTGTACTGATCACCGGGCCGACCAGCAGCGGTAAGAGCACTTTCTGCAAGAGGCTTAGCATACAGTTGAAGGCCTGCGGACTGCATCCTATCTCATTCTCGACGGATGATTACTTCGTCAACCGCCTGGACACTCCGAAACTTCCTGACGGATCCTTCGATTTTGACAATTTCGAGACGGTCGACCACGACTATCTCCAGAAAGACCTGCTCAAGCTCCTCTCAGGGGAGGAGGTTGAAGTGCCTGAGTTCAATTTCGTGACCGGCCTGAGGGAGTATGGCGGGAAAAAACTGAAACTGGGAGAAAGGTCTGTCCTCCTTATCGAAGGAATCCACGCCCTTAATCCGAGGCTTTCCGACCAAGTCCCCGAATCAGAGAAATTCAGGATATTCATAAACACGATAACCTCCATTTCCCTTGACTCTCATAACTGCATCCCGACCAGCGACAACCGTCTTCTGAGACGCATCGTACGGGATTTTCTCAAGGGAGCATTCTCTGCACGGGAGACAATCTCCAACTGGCCGAACGTCCGGCGTTCAGAGGTCAAATGGATTTATCCATTCCAGGAGGATGCAGACGTACTCTTCAATTCAGCCTACCTCGTGGAGTTCGCTGTGTTGAGGACCCAGGCGGAAAGGATACTCGCCACGGTGCCAAAGAACTGCCAGGAGTACTGCGAAGCCAACAGGCTGCTGCAGTTCCTTCATTATTTCGTTCCGGTCTCAGACAAGGAGATTCCTCCTACATCCTTGCTCCGCGGTTTTATCGGAGGAGGAAGTTTTTGAAACTTAAAAGATAAGCTATGAACAGGATCAAAGTAATCTTTATTGCGGCTGCCTTCCTTTTGACCTCACCTGCCTTTTCGCAGAAGGGGAGCGTAGCCGTGAAAGACGTTTTGGACCCCCTGCCTGGCGGTAATGCCAAGATGGAGGGCTATTTCGACGATGACATCCTCCTTGTCCAGGAAAACTGGGCGAAAGGAGTGATGCCGTACGATGAAGTCATAGAGTTCTTCCGGTCCGGAAGGACAAAGTTCGCCCTCGGTGAGATGCCGGGGAAGAGCATCCGAACCAATTCCCTTTTGTGGCGCTACACCAGGGATCCGCAGCTCAAGGCCCTTACTAAGGGAGTGGTCTATTCTCTTATTGCTACGACTAAGGAGAACGGATCGATCAGTTGCACGCCGGTTGACAAACAGCCAGGTGAACATGACGGCGATATCTGGGAGAGAAAATACGTCCTGCTCGGACTGAGCCAGTACTATCTTGATGTAGAAAAGGATCCTCTGGTGCTGGAGGCAATGGAGAAGGAAGCCCGTTCCGTAATGGACCAGGTCGGTCCGGCACCAAAGAAGAGCATTATTGAACTCGGATGGAGCTCGACCAACATAGAGTCTTCATCCATCCTGGAGCCTTTCATGAGGCTGTACTTCATTACAGGCAAGAAGGAATATCTTGACTTTGCAACCTACATCACCGAGGCCGGTGGATGCAAGGGAAGCAATATATTCACCCAAATCCATGACGGAGTTCCTATGACCGAAGTAGGTGCTCCTTATCCCAAGGCTTACGAGATGACCTCGATCTGGGAGGGCCTTGTTGAATACTACAGGGCGACCGGGGACCCGAAGTGGCTTCGTTGTATCAGGAACTTCTTCGAAGAAGTGAAGGACAATGAGATCAGCATAATCGGCAACGGAGGTGCAGATGTCTACTGGCCTAAATTGATGGGCGAGGGCTGGAGCAACACAGCCGTTGAGCAGTCCAACCCTGACATCAAGAGGATGATGGAGACCTGTGTCGGCGTGACCTGGATTAAGTTCTGTTCTCAGTACCTGCGCTTGACCGGCGATCCGGCTGCCGTCGACTGCATTGAGAAATATGTCTACAACGGCCTTCTCGGAGCAATGCGGCCGGATGGTAAAGGTTTCAGCTACGTGAACCTGCTGAATGGTCCCAAGGTTACCAACAGCGGCTGGGGCATGGTTATCGACGGTCTTCCAGTTACCTGCTGCAACCTTAGCGGCCCCACAGGCCTGGCTTATATTCCCTATGTAGCTGTCATGCAGGGAGAGGAAGGTCCGGTGGTGAATCTTTACAACCGAGGAGTCTTCAAGTCAAAGACTTCCGATGGCCGATACGTTTCTTTGGGCATCGACACTGATTTTCCCAGGGAAGGAGACGTGAAGATCGCCGTCTTCCCATCAGGAGAGGGAGAATTCAGCATAAGGCTGCATATTCCTTCATGGAGCGAATCAACCGCAGTCAATGTGAACGGGAAGCCCGTCAAGGACGTCATCAGCGGGACTTATCTTGAAATAAAACGTGACTGGAAGGCCGGAGACGAAATCCGAATAAGCTTCGACATGAAGGCCAAGATTATCCCTGCAAGGGATGGAAGGAATCCTGCAGGGAAGATTTTCCAGGCTTTGCAGTGGGGGCCTCTGGTGCTTGCACGTGACGAGAACATCGATCCTTCCTACAACGAGCCTGTGAGAATAGTAGCCGGCGAGGACGGGGTAGTGGATGTTGCACGCGTCAAACCTCAGCTTAAGGGCACGAGGGTCCAGTTCATGGTGCCTACCACTGACGGCCCTATTCCCATGGTTGATTATTCATCAGTCGACTGCTGGGAAGGGAAGCACGTCCAGACATGGCTTCCTATCAAATGAAATCTTATTGTTAATAGAATATGAGTGATTATACAGGAAACAACAACGAATCCCTGGTCTATTTTACCAGGGAACTCAGCGCAGAGGGCCTGATCAAGGCCTATGCGAAGGTCTGCGGGAACATCTCCGGCAAGGTCGGAGTCAAGGTGCACACCGGTGAGCCGCATGGTCCCAACATCATCCCCCGGGAGTGGATCAAGGCCCTGATGGGAAGATGCATTCCCGAAGGCAGGATCATTGAGACGAACACCTATTACGACGGTGACCGCTACACCACCCAGCAGCATCGTGAGACCCTGAAGGTCAACGGCTGGGACTTCTGTCCTGTGGACATCCTCGATGAAGAGGGTACTGCTGAACTTCCCGTCGTTGGAGGAAAATGGTTCGACAGGATGTCTGTCGGAGGACATATCCTCAATTATGATTCGATGGTGGCCCTGACACATTTCAAGGGACACACCCAGGGAGGATTCGGCGGCAGCAACAAGAACATCGGCATCGGCTGTGCTGACGGGCGTATAGGAAAGGCATGGATCCACACAACTCCAGGCCAACCCGACCAGTGGGACATCGCCAAGGAGGAGTTCATGGAGAGGATGACCGAATCCACCAAGGCTACGATCGACCATTTCGGAAAGCATGTGACCTATGTCAATGTGATGAGGAACATGTCAGTGTCTTGCGACTGTGAGGGAATCGAGGCCGAACCTGTTGTTACTCCAGATGTCGGAATCCTGTCTTCCACGGACATCCTTGCAGTGGACCAGGCCTGCATCGACATCATCTATGCCATGAAGGAAGAGGAGCATCACGCCATGGTTGAGCGCATCGAGTCACGACATGGACTGAGGCAGCTCTCCTACATGAAAGAACTGGGCATGGGAAACGACCATTATGTGCTCATCGACCTTGACAACGGCGGCCGCAGGATGACTGTCCAGGATGCCGTCAGGGACCTTAAGCCTTTTACTGCAGGCTGACGATCCTTACCGGACCGAGGAGACCTGAAGGAAGCAGGGGTTCTTCGGCTGTGAAGAAATCAATGGGGGTGTAGGTAATCTTGTCCCTTACCCCCGGCTGCATGTCACCAACGATCCGGTTGTGCCAGACGTTGGTGACTTCTATTTCTACCTCGTTGCTGCCTCTGCGAAGGGCTCCGGTGATCTCAACCTTGAAAGGATGGGTGAAAACTGTCCCCATCTCGGTACCGTTCACCCTTACGCTGGCGATATCCTTCACCTCGCCGAGGTCCAGGAACATCCTTCCCTTCCTGAGATCCTTCTTCCTGATGGAGAATGATTTTGAATATGTTGCCTTGCCAGAGAAATACTTGATTCCGGGAACACCGCTGAGTGAGAGCGACTTCAGTTCTTCTACAACTGCCGTTCCGGGAGCTCCTCGACCTTCCTGGAATGACACTTCCCATGGGCCTTCGAGGATTGCGACAGTTTCCGGTTCATTGACTGGAAGTGTCAGGCTCCCATCAGAAGTGTCTTCCGTGAACATTACGAACACGCTTTGGCAGCGGTCCAGATCAAGGCTTAACGAGGTTCGGCCTTCTTCAATCCTGAATCCTGCAGGCTCCTCAGAACCGTCCTCGGCATGCCAGATGACAGGTTTCTTGCCACATATCCTGAACTTGGCCTCGATCCTGGCGGCCTCGTCCTTCAGGTTGGCAATCCAGTAGATATCTCCGTCTTCAAGCTCTCTGTGAACGAACTTGATGCCTTCCGCTCCAGAATATTCAAAGTCAGGCATTATGCCCTGGCCGGTAAGCACCTTTGCTGCAGGCACTCCGCAGGTGACATTCTTCCTGCCGCTTCCCCAGATACTCCTGACCAGGGTGTCGAATTCCTCCTGTGTGCCGGAATTTCCTGCCATGACCTCCGGCTTTGACCCGCATATCACTATCCCTGCGTCAGAGAGTTCTTTGAGCTTCCTTAGAACATTGATTGACATGTACCTTACATTGGGGTCAAGCATCAGGACTCTGTACTGCATCCCTGATGGAACCGTTATCAGGCCACCATCGGCCTTGGCGAGGTCAAGCAGTACGGACGGGCTGAAAAAGTCATAGTTGTAGCCAGCAGGTACCTCCGGCGAACTGTACATGAAAAGGCCGGTCGCATTATTGTCTTCCCCGTAGTAATAAGCGACGTCTGCCACGAACCGGCCTTGCTGGAGGAGGTAGCAGCTCCTGGAAAGGTAGTCCGTCCAAGTCCTTGCCTTGTCAGCCCATGTCTGGTGCCTGTTGAACCACTGGCCGTAGGGGCCGAGTCCAAGACCGGGGACCTTGTCGTCCACAGGCTGATGGACTGAAGTGTGGATCACGAAGCGGTTGAGCCCGGAAGCCATGGCTGCGTCAGCCGTGGGCTTAAGTACGGCAGGGGAGAAGACCCAGGCACCGTCCCGCGAGCCGTGGGAGGTGAAAGACTCAGCAGCCGCTATGTTCTGGCCATAGATATGGGCAACGGATGCCGATTCGCGGATGTCAGCCTCGAACCTGCTGTTGAAAGTCTGTCTCTGATTGTACTGCATCCAGAAGGCAGACATCGGCACCTCCGCATATCTCTTGCAGTCCATTCCGTCGGTGAGGTTCGATCTCCATGATTCGTGACTTTCTGTGTAGCGCTTCATCCCGTAGGGCTTCAGCACCTCGTTCTGGAGGTCGTAATGGTATTCACTCATCATATCCCCGATCGTCCTTCTCCAGTCGAAGAGGAAGCGTTCGGTCGCTGCAGTATTGTCCAGGATCATTCCTGTCAGCGCAGGAAGCCACCTGTGGAGGTCGTAACCCTTCCTTATAAGGAACTCCTCGAACATGCGTCCGGTCCAAGTCTGTGATCCGGCTTCGTAACTGTCGGTCAGCAGGTACTGGATGCCTTTTTCTCCGAGTCGGCCTCCGCTGGCTTCGCTGTAGGTAGCAAGATATGCCTCTAGATAGTCCCTTAAGGCCTCCGGATCAAGTTTGTCGACTTCAAGTCCTGTGGCCTCGGGACTGGCGGGATGATTGGTCTTCCCAGTCAGGCTGTAGCCGAACCTGAATATCCTCCATCGGCCCTCAGGTACGTCCCAGTTCAGGACACCGTCCTTGAATCTGTCTGTCAGGTCTATCACATCTTCCAGCCTTGCCGCCACATCAGTCTCCGGCGTGGTCTCATGTTGGAGAAGGCGGTAGAACATGTTCCCAGCTTTGTCACCGGCATCCTGTATCCTCGTGACAGTGGAAAGGATGAACTGTGAGACGCCGAAAGGGCTTCCCTGACCTTCCTCGGTATCTTGGAACCTTATCCGGAAATATCTTGCCGTAACAGGAGAGAATGAATATGTTTTCTGCTGGGTAGCCTGGTATTCGAGTTTGGAAATGGTACGGAAGTTTATTCCGTCATCGCTGCACTGTAGTTCCCTGGTCAAGGCAGTCTCCGTCCCATTGACCTTCTTTTCTGTGACTATGACGGACCTGACCGTCTGGGGCTCATTGAAGGCGTACTGCACCCAGCTCCAGCCATCCTTCGGCTTGACGTTGATGAAATCGCCAACAGTGTCCGAGTTGAGCTGCTGCAGAATCTCGTTGCCGGAAAGAGACTCTTCTGTTCCGCTGGTAGTCACGACCGGCGCCATTGCAGTCAGATCCAGATCCCTGTCACTTAGCCGGACGGCTACGACAGCGATGTCCTTGTAGAAACGGATGCTGCTGAATTTTGATTCCAGCCCTTTGGGGGCCATCGGCAGGTCTTGGAACTTTCCTGTCACATCAAAGCCTTCCGGAAGGAGTATTTCTGTCGGTCTCTTGGACTGTCGAATGGACGGTCCCGTCACATCAACCTGTCTCCAGACCAGTTTTTTCATCGCATTCTCTTCTATCACCCAGGGACCACCGGTTTCGCTCCAGCCAGGAGAGGCCGCAATCGTGACCTCTATGTCCAGGCTGTCGGAAAGGTCAAGGGCATAGTTGAAGCATTCCTTCCATTCCGGACTCATGTAGGGAATCCGTTTATCTACGATCTGTGGGGTCTCCAATCCTGCATCGAAATTGTGGTAGCCCACGATGCCGGCTTCCTTCATCCAGAGCAGGTCCTTGCGGATCCCGTCCTTGGTGATGTTCCCGTTCATCCAATGCCACCAGACCCTTGGCCTGGCTTCCTTGGGTGGGGCTTGGAAACCTTCATGCAGCGTACTGCCGACGTTCTGAGCGAGGGATGGACTTGAATATGCCAACGCAAGGGTAAAGGAGAGGATTGCAGGAAGCAGTGATTTCATGAGTGGAGTTTTGATGTACACAAAATTAAGCATTATTTAAAAAATCTGTAAATTTGTACAGAACAACTTAAAGAGACGATGAAACAGATCATTACACCTAATGCACCGGCCGCCATAGGGCCGTATAGCCAGGCCATCGAGCACGGCGGATTCATATTCGTATCAGGTCAGCTTCCTATCGATCCTGCCACCGGCAGTTTTCCCGAAGGGGGAGTGGAGGCCCAGACCAGACAGTCCCTGTCAAATCTCAAGGCTATCCTGGAAGAGGCAGGATCCGGCCTCGACAGGGTCGTGAAGACCACCGTCTTCCTTGCTGACATGGGTGATTTCGGTGCAATGAACGGGGTCTACTCGGAGTTTTTCTCAGTCCCTTATCCGGCCCGTTGCGCCTTTGCCGTCAAGACCCTTCCCAAGGGGGCTCTTGTCGAGATAGAATGCATTGCAACCAATGGTTAGGACCCTTCTCAAGCAGGTCAAGCAGTACAAGACAGCAGCCCTGCTGACCCCGGTCTGGACAACAGCAGAGGTCATCATGGGCGTGCTGATTCCGTATGTGACAGCTTCGCTCATCGATAAAGGTATCAACGCCGGAAACATGTCAGAAGTCTTCCGGTATGGAGGCATTATGCTCTTGATGGCCTTTTTCAGTACGCTTTTCGGCATTCTGTCGGCCCGCTTCGGAGCATATTCATCAACCGGCCTTGCCGCCAACCTTCGCGAGGCCATGTACAGGAACATCCAGAGGTTCTCCTTCTCGGACATAGACAAGTACTCTACAGCCGGCCTTGTCACAAGGATGACGACTGATGTAAGCAACATCCAGGGAGCGTTCCAGATGCTCCTGAGAATCAGCTTCAGGGCTCCGCTGAACTTGATATTCAGCCTTTTCATGTGCTTCTTCATCAATCCGAAACTTAGCCTGGTCTTCCTGATCGCCATGCTCATCTTGAGTGCATGCCTGTTTTTCCTGATCCGCAGGGCAGCCAGGCTTTTCGTGCAGATCTTCGAGAAGTACGACAAGCTCAACGGTGTCATCCAGGAGAATGTCTCAGGTATCAGGGTGGTCAAGGCCTTTGTACGCGAGGAGCATGAATTGAGCAAGTTCGATAAGGCCGCTCTCTCCCTCTACAAGCTTAACGTCAAGGCTGAAAGCCTTATGGCACTGAACCATCCCGTGATGAACCTGGTAGTGTACGGGAGTATCATAGCTCTCTCGTGGTTCGGAGCTCATTTTATTGTAGGAGGCTCACTTACGACCGGCCAATTGACTTCTCTCTTTACGTATATCATGACAGTTATGTCATCTCTCATGATGCTGTCCATGATCTTCGTGCAGTTGACCCAGAGCGCAGCCAGCGGCAAGAGGATAGCCGATGTGATCGACGAAGAGCCTGACATGTTCGATCCTGATGAACCTCTGCAAGCAGTAAAAGATGGAAGCATCGATTTCGAGAATGTCTCCTTTGCTTATAGTAAAGGTGGAGATTATGCTTTGGAAGGTGTTAATATTCATATAAATTACGGTGAAACTATCGGTCTGATAGGAGGTACTGGAAGCGGTAAGTCCAGCCTTGTTTTCCTGATCCCACGCCTTTACGACGCTTCCGAGGGAACGGTCAAAGTAGGTGGTATCGATGTTCGCAAGTATGGTATGGAAGCTTTGCGTGGACAGGTTGCCATGGTACTTCAGAAGAGCACACTATTTTCAGGAACCATACTGGAAAACCTGAGGTGGGGACGGGAAGATGCCACAGATGAGGAATGCATCGAAGCCTGTCGCCAGGCATGCGCTGATGAATTCATCGAGCAGATGCCTGATGGGTACAACACCTATATTGAGCAGGGCGGAACCAATGTTTCCGGTGGTCAGCGCCAGAGGATCTGCATAGCCAGGGCTCTATTGAAGAAACCCAAGGTGCTGATCCTGGATGATTCCACTTCAGCTGTCGACACGGCCACAGACGCTCACATCAGGCAGGCGATATCTTCCCGTGTCGAAGGCCTGACGAAGATTATCATCTCCCAGAGGATCCTCAGCATCAAGGATGCTGACAGGATAATCGTAATGGATGACGGAAAGGTCGTGGCTTTTGATTCGCACGAGAACCTCCTTGAGTCATGCTCTATCTATAAGGACATCTATGAGATGCAGACTTCGGGCGCCGAAGCCGATTTTGACAAAAAGGAGGTGGCAGCATGAGCGCGCAGCAGAGAATGGGCGGCAGGCCCCGCGGTGGAGTCCGCGAACCTCACATGTCAAGGGAAGAACTCAAGTCGAGTCTCGGCAAGGGTTCCACCGTTTGGCGCCTTTTCAGTTTCATATTCAGGAATTATAAGATAAGGATAGGAATAGTCCTGGTGTGCATCGTGGTTTCAGCCTTGGCTACCCTGGCTTCTTCGCTCTTCACCAAGACCCTGATCGACGATTACATCACCCCTATGCTTTCCATGGCGGCGCCGGATTATTCTCCTCTGGCCGTCGCCCTGTTCAAGCTGGGAGCTGTGCTGCTCGTCGGAGTCGTGGCTTCATATTCCTACCACCTGATCATGATCTTCGTCGGGCAGGGGACGATGCTTCGATTGAGGGAGAACCTGTTCTCCCACATGGAGGACCTTCCTCTTTCGTATTTCGACTCGAATTCCCACGGAGACATAATGTCGGTCTACACGAATGACGTTGACACCCTGCGCCAGGTAATAGGAAGTACCCTTCCAAATCTCTTCCAGTCGCTTATTACCCTGGTCTCTACCTTTGTCTCCATGATAGTCCTGTCAGTTCCGCTGACCCTTGTGTCAATCCTCATGGCTGTCCTAACTGTGAGAGTAACTACAGTCTTGGGAAAAATCTCGAAAGGTTATTTCGTGGAAAGGCAGAAGAACCTGGGCAGGGTCAACGGTTTTATCGAAGAAATGGTTTCCGGCCAGAGGGTGGTGAAGGTCTACTGCCATGAGAAAAAGGCCGTGGAGGATTTCACCGTCCTGAACGAGCAACTCCGCTCCAGTGCCTACAATGCCAACAAGGTAGGAAGCATGGTGATGCCTATCAACGGCAACATCGGCAATCTTGGTTACGTCCTTACTGCTGTGGTCGGTGCAACGATCGCCCTCGGCGGTTTCACAGCCTGGTACCTTTGCGGAATCGGCGGTGCGACCCTGACTTTGGGAACTCTCGTTGCCTTCCTTTCTCTGCAGAAGAATTTCACCAGGCCGATCTCGAGCATCTCCAATGAGATCAACTCGATTGCCATGGCTTCTGCCGGTACAGACCGTGTCTATGGACTGCTCGATGAGCCCAAAGAGGTAGATAACGGAAATGTTACACTTGTTAACACAAGTGTTTCCGAGTCTGGTAATATTGAAGTTAGCGAAAAGCGTACCGGTTCATGGGCTTGGTCCTCGCCATATATAGTGCCTTCGGAGCCAAGCGACTCAGGGAGTCTGAGGGGAACGCCCCTCAGTCCCCCTCGGGGGTGCAGGGGGGTGGATGGCTGTGAAGCCTCGAAGAGGCTTGTGCCTCTCCGAGGCCAGGTCAGTCTCCAGGATGTGGATTTCGGCTATGTAGAAGGGAAGCAAGTCCTCTTTGACATCAGCCTTACTGCCTATCCCGGACAGAAAATCGCTTTCGTCGGAGGCACCGGTGCCGGCAAGACCACGATCACCAACCTGATCAACCGTTTCTACGAAATCCAGGAAGGAACCATCACCTACGATGACTTTGATGTTCGAACCATCGAAAAGGACTCCTTGAGACGAAGCCTCGGTATGGTCCTTCAGGAGACTCATCTCTTCTCCGCTTCCGTGCTTGACAACATCCGCTACGGACGCCTCGATGCGACAGATGAAGAGTGCAAGGAGGCAGCCAGGCTGGTTTATGCTGACTCCTTCATCCGCCGTCTGCCTCAAGGCTATGACACCGTCCTGGCGGCCGACGGAGGAAACCTGTCCCAAGGAGAGCGCCAGCTTCTGGCTATTGCACGGGCGGCAGTTGCCAATCCTCCCGTACTGATACTGGATGAGGCAACCTCATCGATTGACACCAGGACTGAGAAGCTGATCCAGAAAGGCATGGATTCCCTTATGAAGGGCCGCACGACTTTCGTGATCGCCCACAGGCTCTCGACCGTCCAGAACGCCAACTACATCATGGTGCTGGACCATGGCCGGATCATCGAGCGTGGTAGGCATGACGAACTCCTCGACCTCAAAGGCAAGTACTACGAGCTCTACACCGGTAACCAGATCACACAGTAGGGCAAACCACATAAACGTGTGGTGTTTTTGACCGGGATATGCCCTTTCTTTGCCTAAAACTGAATAGTATGAAAAAGATAGCTATCCTCGTGTCTGCCCTCGTCCTTGCCAGTGGCTTGGCGTCGGCTCAAGGTACATTGTCCCGCCTGAAGGAACGCGCCAAGAACGCGGTCGAGAACAACATCGGCAACAAGATCGAGAAAGGAATCAACGACGCACTCGACGGAAAGAAGAAGGACAAAGACAATTCCGGAAAGAATGCCGGTGAAGGAGCGGTCAGCGGCGACGAAATCGCAGACGCTGATGCTCAGAACCAGAAGAACGACTTCGTCCGCGGAGGCGAGATCCTCTTCGTAGATAGTTTCGATGGTGAGCAAATGGGAGAATTCCCCTCCAAGTGGGATCTCAATGAGGGCGGTGCTGAAGTCGCCACCATCGACGGCAAGAAGTATCTGAGCTTTACTGATGATTACAACTTTGTGGCTCCATTGATGACGAATATGGAATCATATCTGCCTGACGTGTTTACACTCGAGTGGGATATGTTCTGCAGCAAGGGCGGAGAATTCGGCGGTTCTGAACTTGAAGTGATTTTTATGAAACAAGGATCCTGGAATGACCGGGCAGGCAGTGTCAGCTTTACCTACAGGTCGGATAATCCTGATGCCTATGGAAGCTATAGGTTCGAGAAAGCCAATGGGGCCAACGGCGAAGCAAATGGCGTTTTCGAATGGAATCAAATTAAAAAGTTCGTCAAGATCGGCCAGTGGAATCACTTTGCAGTGTCTTTTAACCAACGTGCGTTCAAATACTACATAAATGGTAACCGTGTCATCAATCTGCCGAATGCAAAAGCTCCTGAGCGTTTATTGATTTGGTGCGGTGGCAACTATAAGTACAAGGGCATCACCAATGTCGTACTCGCCGCCGGTGCCAAGGACCTGTATGAGAGACAGGCTACGTACCTCTCTGAAGAAGTGAAGTCGGCCCCTTCCGCATCTGAGGTTTCTGCCGTCGAGAAGGCCATAGCCGAGACGGGTAAGTTCGTGACGAACAACATCCTCTTCGACACGGGGAAGGCAACGCTGAAGCAGGAGTCGATGATCGAGATCATGCGGGTAGCCCAGTACATGAAGAACAATCCCACAGCCCGCTTCGAGGTGCAGGGACACACCGACAACCAGGGCTCCGACAAGATCAACGACCCTCTCAGCCAGCAGCGTGCCGAGGCTATTGTCAAGGCACTCGAGGGCCTGGGAGTTGACGGCTTCAATCTAAAGGCTGTGGGCAAGGGATCCCATGAGCCTGTGGCCGACAATGGAACCGAAGAAGGCCGGGCTAAGAACCGCAGGGTAGAGTTCATAAAGAAATAGTCCTTTCAGAATAATTGCTAATTTTGCAATTATGAAGAAGTTATTCTTAATCCTCGCGGTCCTGTTGCCCGTTTCGGCGGCAGGTTACGGGGATCATCGCGGGCATAATCTGGACTCGCTCGAAAGGATCACTTCACGTTTCACTCCCGGGAAGCTGGCTTCTGCTTCTCGTGATGAAAAAATAGAATATTCCCAGGCTTGCCGCCAGCTTGCCTGGGGATATCTCAATCTGGACGGTCCGAAGTGTACATATTATGCTCACCAGGCCATCGCAGTTGCTGAAGACCTTGGTGGACAGAACACAATCTTCGATATGTCCATCCTGATCGGCCAGTGTTTCTGGGCCAAGGAAGAATACGATAGTGCAAGGGTTTACTACGGCAGGGCAGGAGATGTCCTGTCAGAGATTGTCGCAAATGGAATAGAAACAGATCCACATGAGATAGAGGCCATGCAGTCCAGGCTCTGGGGAACTCTCGGCAATTTCTACGCAGCCCAGGACTCTGTGGAACAATTCGTCTATTACTACGGCAAGGCAGGGGAGTTGTTCGAGAAGTGGGGATGGCTGGAGGATTGCTCGACCCTTCACTGCAACATCGCGGAGGTATATTCAGACTACGGCGACTTCAAGTCCGCGGGGCCTGAATATGAAAGGGCCCTTGACCTCGCCCGTAAGTCCGGTGATTCCCTGATCATCGCCCGGGCGATGTACGGGATTGGCCGCTACTACAAGGAAACCGGAAAGGTCGCCAAGGCGTTGAAATACCTGGCGGATGCCTATGATTATTTTGGGAATCATCCGAGGGAAGAGGTGAACAACAGGGCTGACACCTTGGAAGCCATGAAGGATAGCTACAGGCTTCTATACCGCAACACCCGCCTCCTTGCGTTGGGTTCGATAATCCTTCTCCTGCTGGTCGGAGTGATCCTTCTCATCTTGAGGCGGTTCAAGCGGACTTCCGAAGAACTGTCGGCGGCTGAAGAGGCCTTGGATGAGACTGTCAAGGAATTAAGGCCCGGCAGCGGCAGGGAAGACGAAATCGTCCTTACTGACCGTGAACTCAGGATTGTTCACCTCCTTGTAGAAGGAAAGAGCACCAAGGAAATAGCCGATGAAATCCACCTCGGCACCAACACGGTTCTCTGGTACCGGAAACGTATTTACTCAAAATTTGATGTGCATAGCGTTGCCGCCCTGACTGCAGAAGCGCTCCGCCGTGGAATATGATTTCCTGACAGGCCCTTACAAACTGTAGGCTGTGAGTGAGGCTAGGGCGTGACGGTAGTCACGCTCGGCTTCGAGGGTGGCTTCCAGGGCTTCGTAATACAGGTCGATCTCAACCAGGTAGTCTATCATCGAGATTTCTCCCTTGGAAAGGGCGGACAGGAGGAATTCACGGCTGTCCGTGTCTTTCAGTGATATCCGCATCATCTCGGAGTTCTCTTTCATCGAATATGCCTTCGCATACTGGTTCCTCAGGTCGAAGAGGAACTCCTGTTCAGCGGCATTCCGTCTTTCCTTGGCTGCAGTCAGCCTTGCCCGTGACTGACGGATCTTGTTCCCCGCGCTCCACAGAGGGATATTGACCCCGACAGTCACTCCGCGGAACTTCTCCTGGGTCCTGATTTCGCTCATGTAGCCGACCGCCAGCTCCGGAAGGCGGGAAGCCTTGTCTATCGCGAGCTGCCGGTCCTCAAGCTCAACTTGCTTTCTGACATAGGCAAGCAGCGGACTTCTCTGGGAGGCATCGTCAAACCAAGTCTCGAAATCTCCCGGGATGGAATCCTCAAGGTCATAGGAGAGGGCTTCGAAATCAATCTCCTTTCCTCCGTTGAGTGAACGCAGGGTCGTCAGGAGGGTCTGCCTTTCAACTTCCGTCCTGTTGGCCTCTCCTTGAACTGCTGTAAGGTGGATCCTGGCCTTGTTCAGGTCCAGCACGGTCGACTCTCCAGCCTTCATCCTCTTCTCATATGAACTTACCAGGGTGTTTGATTGCGTCAGATGGGTTTTGAGTTCAGACAGGATGGCATTGCAGTAGATGAGGTCTATGCAGGCCTGTTTTGCCTCCAGGAGTACTGCCTGGCGTTCAGTCTTGTACTTGAGTGAGGCGAGTTCTCCTATTCTTTCAGCCTTGCCGGCTTTCATTCCGGTGAGCGTCGGGATGTCGAAAGCCTGGCTGACCCTCAGGTCATGGCGGCCCCCTAAGTTTTCAGCTCCCCAGAGATAGTTGAATTCGACCTCAGGATTGGCAAGGATTGTCTCGGCCTTCCCGGCAAGTCGCTCCGCTTCTACCTCTGCTTCAGCAGCCTTCAGCCCTGGATTGTTCTTCTCAATCTCCCTTAACACGTTCTTCACCGTACTTTGACCAAAACTACAGATAGATGCTTGTACTGCTATTACTATTAGTAAAATATGTTTCATAATAATTAAGGTATGATTATTATTCGATGACAGACATTTGACAAAGCGGACATGGCCGCCCTCGGCCAAAGAGAGGGAGGGGCCCGCTTGCAAAGCAAGTGGGAGGGGTGAGCGAAGCGAACCGTCCGCGGAGGCAAATGTCTGTCATCATGATCATTTCTTTCTGGTGATAAGGAACATGACGGGGATGACGAAACCATTCAAGAGTGTGGAGGAGAGGAGGCCGCCGAGGATGACTTTTGCCATTGGCGACTGTATCTCGTTGCCAGGCAGGCTTCCTCCAAGTGCCAGCGGCAGGAGGGCTAAGGCTGAGGTCACCGCAGTCATGATGATTGGATTGAGCCTGTCTAGGGAACCGGTCATGACTGTCTCGAAAGGGGAGTAACCCTGTGAAGCAAGGACATTGTAGCGGTCGATCAAGAGCATGCCGTTTCTCGTGGCTATCCCGAAAAGGGAAATGAAACCGATGATGGAAGGGATACTCATGACTCCTCCGGTGAAGAAGATGGTTACAACGCCTCCGATGAGAGCCAGAGGCAGGTTCATAAGCACGATGAAGCTCTGACCTGCATTCTTGAACTCTCCGAAAAGCAGCATGAAGATTATGAATATGCTTAATATGCTCACGAGCGCTATTGTCCTCGATGCCCTTTCCTCGCTCTCGAACTGTCCTCCGAATTCAACCCTGTACCCTTCAGGCAGGGTGACGTGCTCATCGATCTCTTCCTTTATTGAGGCTACTGCCTTTGCCAGTTCTCCGCCCGTGGCATTGCAGGAAACAACGAGCTTGCGGCTCAGGTTCTCTCGGTTGATGGTGTTGGGACCGGCAGAAGAGACCACGTCAGCCACATAGCTGAGCGGAACCTTGGCTCCCGAAGGAGTGTCCAGCATAAGATCCTGGATCCTTTCCATCGTGGAACGGGCGTCGTCCTTGACTTTGAGGGTAAGGTCGAAGGAACGGTTGCCTTCGTAGACGGTGGAGACCCTCTCTCCTTCGAGCATGACCTTCACGAATTCGGCAAACTCCGGTAGTGTGATTCCATAGCGCGCAAGCATCTCCCTTTTCGGGACTATGTTGAGCTCCGGCCTCTCGACCTGCTGCTCGACATTGATGTCCGCAATACCTTCTACTTCTGAAATGGCAGCCTTGATCTCCTGGCCGATTGAATGCATCTTGTTGAGATCCGTCCCGAAGACCTTGATGGCAATATTCGACTGTATTCCTGACAGCATTGCATCTATCCTGTGTGAGATAGGGCCACCTATTTCAATATTCACTCCAGGTAGAACCGAGAGTTTTTCGCGTACTTCTTCAGTGAGTGCATGCTTGCTTCTTCCCTTTAGTTCAAAGGGGCATTCGAACTCAGAACAGTTCACTCCGAACGCATGTTCATCGAGTTCCGCACGGCCGGTTTTACGGCCGACTGTAATTATTTCCGGGATACTCATGAGGATCTCTTCAGCCTGGAGTCCGAGCTTGTCGGATTCTTCAAGTGATATTCCTGGAACCGAGCTCATGGCTATGGTGAAGGACCCTTCGTTGAAAGCAGGGAGGAAACTCCGGCCGAGGGAGAAGAACATGACCAGTGTTGCGACCAGCAGGCAGGCGAATGTGCCTATGACGGCCTTCCGGTGCCTAAGTGCCCAGTCCAGCGCCTTGGCATAGTGCTTCTTAAGCCAGGCCGCCACCGGCGCCTCTTTCTCGTCACGACCGTCTTGCTGGTCTGCCTGGAGGTTTTGGCCGTACGCAGCCGCAGCGTAGCGAGGATGGACTCGGCCAAGGCCTCGCTGGCGACCGGCATTCTCAGTAGCCTCAGTAGCAAGCAAGTATGAACTCAGGACAGGAGTTACGGTGAGTGCAACCAGGGTGGAAGTGACCAGGGAGATGATGAAGGTAATGCCGAGGGGCTTCAGCATGCGCCCTTCCATGCCTGACAGAAAGAACAACGGCAGGAAACTCGCGATGATGATCAAGGTCGAATTGAGCATCGGCATCCTGACCTCCTTCGAAGCTTCGTAGACCACTTGGAGGACGCTCTTTCCGCGGGACTGCCGTAGACGCTTGAAGACATTCTCCACATCGACTATGGAATCATCCACAAGGGAACCGATGGCGATAGCTATTCCTCCGAGGCTCATGGTGTTGATGGTAAGTCCCAGGAACCTCATGGCAAGGAGGGTGATCACAATCGAAAGCGGGATCGAGACCAGTGAAATCAGGGTGGTCCTCCAGTTCATAAGGAATATGAACAGGACCAGGACTACGAAGATACCACCCTCGACGAGAGACTTCTTGACATTGTTGATCGACCCTTCGATGAAGCGGGACTGCCGGAAGATCTCCGAATTGACCTTGACGTCCGAAGGAAGCCTTGTGCTGATGTCATCAAGGGCCTTGTCAAGGTTTCTAGTGAGTTCCAGGCTGTTGGTCGCAGGTTGCTTCGTGACGGTCAGGATGACGGCCTGCCTGCCATCGTTCGAGGCAAGTCCAAGGACGGGAGTCTTCGGGCCGATCTTCACGTCTGCTATCGCTTCCAAGGTGACCGGACTTCCGTTTTTCGAGGTTTTGACGACGGCCTTCTTCATCTCTTCTATATCAGAGGTAGAAAGAACCCCTCGGACTATGTATTCGTTGCCATATTCATACAAAGTACCTCCGGCGGCATTCTGGTTCATGCCTTTGACGGCATAGATGACCTCGTCCATAGTCACCCCATAATGGCGCATACGTCCCGGATCCATGAGGATCTGGTATTCCTTGATGTCCCCTCCGGTGACTGCTACCTGGGCGACACCCCCGGTCGAGAGGAGTCTCGGCCTGATCGTCCAGTCCGCCAGTGTCCTGAGATCCTCCATTGAGGTGGTATCTGCAGTAAGGCCTATTATCATCAGTTCACCGAGGATTGATGCCTGTGGGCCTAGGGTCGGCCTGCCCACATTCCCGGGGAATTCGTCGCCGACCATTGCGATCTTCTCGCTCACGATCTGGCGTGCCCTGTAGATGTCGGTACCCCAGTCGAATTCCACGTTCACGATGGAAAAACCGGTACTGGATGATGAACGTACCCGGCGGACGTTGGTCGCTCCGTTGATTGCAGTCTCGATAGGGAAGGTTACCAGCCTTTCGACCTCTTCCGGGGCCATTCCTTCCGCTTCCGTCATTACAACTACCGTCGGGGCGTTGAGGTCAGGGAAAACATCCACTTCAGTGTGGATCGTTGAATATATTCCCGCGACAAGGCAAATGAAGGCGATCACCAGTACAGCCACCCTGTTGTTAAGCGAGAAACGTATGATCCCGTTCAGGAGACCATTTTCATGCTGGATCTGTTCCATGGCCTAATGATTATGGGTGTGACCGGCAGGAACAGACTCGACGCCGGCAAGTTTCACATGTACAGCACCTTCCACGACGATTGTCTCTCCTTCTTCAAGTCCCTTGAGGACAGGAATCCTGACCCCGTCAGATGTTCCCAGGGCAACTTCGCGACGTAAGAAATCGCCGTCGTCATCCATGACGAACACATAGTTCACTCCCTGGTCTTCGACCACCGCTTTGACTGGAACAGTGATGCAGGGCTCGGATCCGGAAGACAGGAGGAAGACTTCGACGTAGGATCCTGGGACAAAGTCTCCCTTGTTGTCGAACTCGAAGGTCACGGGGATGAAGAAATCTCCGTCGGATGCCCTTCCATAGCTGGTAAGGCGTCCTCCAAGATCCTTGAGGCTGTAGACCTTGTCACTGTAGGATGTTACGAAGTTTGCATCACGTATCTGGCCGAGCTTCCCGAAATACTTCTCTGAGAGGTCCGCCCTGAGCCTCAGTCTCCTGTTCTGGCTGACCGTCGCTATCGGAGCCCCGGTTTCGACAAAGTCTCCGCTCCTTACATTCAGGCTCTTTATGAAACCTGAGAGAGGAGAGGTGACCACAATCGATCCTGAAGCCCCGGAACCGGCCGTGAGTGCCTCGTATTCTGCCTTGGCGTACTCGTATTCCAATCTGCTCTGGTCCAGGTGACTCTCGCTGACAATGTTGTCCTTGCTGAGCTGCAGGTCACGTTCGTATTCCTTCTTGGCGGTTTCATAAGTGATCCTTGCCTTTGCGAGCCTGTCTCCGGAACCGATGTCCCTGGATGAAATGGAGGCTATCCGGCCTCCTTTTCCGACAGGTGATCCTTCACTCAATCCGGCCAGGTTCACAATACCTTCGCTCTTGGCTACGACTGTCATTTCGTCGCCGGTTGAAGAAGCGATCTGTCCGCTGGTACGGATGACCTCGCTGAATTCTGTCCTGGCCACAGTGTCAGTTATTATACCGAGAGCTGCCTGGCGTTCCGGGCTTATCTTTACCGCGCCGTCGTGAACATGCTCCTCGCTTTCGTGTTCGCCTTCATGTTCGTGCTCATGCCCGTGATTATGCTGCCCGCATCCATTCAGGATGGTGCAGACTGCCATTATAATGAAAAGGTTTCGTGTCATATGAATTGTTGGTTATCAATTGAATACGTCAATAATACCCCCTCTTCCCAAAGGGAGTACTGATAGGTAATCAAATGATGATCAACAATTTATCCGCCACGCTAGTATAGGCGGGGAAGATGATGCTGCCAGATAAGTCTGGGAATGCAAGCTGGAGAAAGAAATAGTTTTGTAGGCCACGGGAATCCTGATAACAGGAGCGGCCATGGCGGAGAAATCAATCCTGACGTCATCCGAAGGGACATACTTCTCGTGAGAGACGCAATGATTCTCTTCTTCTTCCTGGTTGGAGTCGGAATGCATGGTGTGCTCGTCATCGCAGCATCCGTCCAGGACACAGACTTCGTGCACCAGGCAGATCATGGCCTGGTGATGATGATGCGGGACAGCCATGGTGAACAGGACTGTCAGCATCGCCATCATTGTCGGAATTATTGCGATTCTTCTAAGCATCCCTACAAAAATAGCAAAAAAACGCGAGAAGGGATAGCTATTTATTGCTATTTGTTCTGTATGCCATTTTATCTATATTTGTTGCGAACTTAGAAAACAACATAAAGACATGTCATTATTCTCTAAACCATGGAAACTGACCTCGGGCTTCATCTTCGGAGGAGTGTTCGTGGTTGCAGGTTTCCTGCTTCAAATCCTATCCGGACCTGTCCGATGGGGCTTGTTGGCTTCTCCGGTCAACCTTATCCTGCTGGCCGTGTTCATCGCATTCATAATCATCGCTTATGCCATGAAGGGCAAGGTGGCTTTCTTTGCCTGGCTCGGTTCTTCGGCTGCCGCCGTTCCATCCATCGCCTGTACCCTGCTGATGACCATGATCATGGGTCTTACGGCCCAAATTCCAGAAAGGGGATGGCTTGGTAACATGATCACCTTCTGGCCTTTCGTGCTATGCTATGTCTGGATGACTGCGGTCGTAGGCTTGGTGGCTGTCAATCACATCTGCCGCCTGTCTCGTTCGTGGAAGGAAATCCCCGCCGTCCTGAACCATCTCGGCCTTTTCGTCACCCTTGTCTGCGCTACCCTTGGAAGTGCTGACAAGCAGGATCTTGAAATGATGCTCAGGGAAGGTGGGACCCAGACGGTTGCTTCCCGAGAGGATGGAACAACCGTTCAGACAGGTCTGTCAGTACGTCTGAACGATTTCACCATGGAAACCTATCCCAGCGGCATGCCCAAGCGTTTTGCCTCCGATGTCGTCGTCACCTCAAAGTCCGGGAAGGAGATTCCCGGAGTGATCGAGGTCAACAAACCTATGGAGGTCGACGGATGGAAGATGTACCAGTACGGTTACGATGAAGAAGCCGGTACCGAAAGTACTGTCAGTATCCTTCAGCTTGTCAAGGATCCCTGGCTTCCATTTGTCTATGCAGGAATATTCATGATGCTTGCCGGAGCTTTCCTCATGATGATCGTTGGTTTTAAAAGGGAGGAAACAAAATGAGTTGGGATTCTTTCATATGGTTCGCCGCAGTATCGGTGATTCTTTGGGCGGTAGGTTCCATCCTGGCATGGACCGGTAACAAGAGGACGGCAGCGATGTCCATCTACGGACTTGGAATCGCAGTGTTCTTCGCCTTCATCCTTGCAATGTGGATATCCCTCGAGCGTCCCCCGCTCCGTACGATGGGGGAGACAAGGCTCTGGTACTCCTTCTTCCTTGCAGTGGCAGGCATGATAGTCTACAGCCGCTGGAAGTACAAGTGGATCCTTTCTTTCAGCACCATAATGGCCCTGGTCTTCATCATTGTGAACCTCATGAAGCCGGAGATCCATTCAAAGGCCCTTATGCCTGCACTTCAGAGTCCATGGTTCGCTCCCCACGTGATCGTGTACATGTTCTCATATGGTGTGCTTGGAGCCGCTACTCTAATGGCTCTGTACATCCTGATATTCAAGAAAGGACAGGAGACGTCCGATGACATGGTCACCACTGACAACCTGGTTGCCACCGGCATGGCTTTCCTCACCTTCGGCATGCTCTTCGGAGCACTCTGGGCACAGGAGGCATGGGGAACCTACTGGGGGTGGGATCCCAAGGAGACCTGGGCTGCCATCACCTGGATGGCCTATCTGCTCTATATCCATTTCAGGATTGCACGACCCAAGGACCATCAGACCGCAATGTGGATCCTCCTGCTGGCTTTCATCTGCCTGCAGATCTGCTGGTGGGGAATAAACTACCTTCCTTCAGCACACGCCACCTCGGTACATGTCTATTAGGGGTGTCAGAATCCCATTCCGAACTGCATCCAGTACTTGTTCTCCAGGACTTTCCAGGACTTCACCGCTTCATTGTAAATGTAAGCGGTGTAGGAGTTGAGTACTGCAGGGGAGGCTTCGCCTGAGGGCAGTCCTTCGAAGGCGAGGTCTTCCAGTCTCATGACTTCCTTGTTGAAACCTTCCTTGGTGGCCTGCCATGACAGAGTGGCGAGTTTGTTGGCCCTCCTGAAACTCCAAAGGGCGCTGTTTTCTTCATAGCTGTTCTGTCCGCAGGTCCAGAAGCCTTCCGGCAGTACGGTCGTGCCGCAGAAGACCGGGATCCTGGGGCTCTGGGCTGGATTGTCGACTGAGAGCCAGCAGATTCCGCCGACAGAATCAGGAAGCCAGGAACGGAGCTGGGTGACATGCGAATAGGCGCACCAGGCCACTGCTACGGTCCTCTTGAAATCGATGGTTCCGGGAGCTATTGTGTTAAGGGTGTTCCTCATGGTAGTGGTGAGCCAGGGGTTGGCTACTGGGCTGACCACGGTATCGGCCTCATGATCCCTACCGGCCGGCCTTGCAAGCTTCCAGTTCCTGGTCATGTCGAATTCCGTACCCTCGTAGGTTTCACGGAAGAGTGCCGTGACCTCACGGATGTCCACCTTCTTTTCTGGTTTGACAGAGAAGGGCAGCTCATCAGAATCGAAGCGGAGCTTCATGGAAGGAGCGAAGTGATTCAGGATGAAGTACTCCCTCTCCTTGAAGTTCTTTCCTTTCTCCGGATCCGAATTGAAGGCTTTCCAGAACAGGAACTTGCCTTTCCCGTCCCAAAGACCGTTGTCCTTGGCGACCTGTTCCACATTGTCTGAGGCCATCATGTCCTTGTCTTTCCTGTCGATCCTGCCTATTCTGGGAATATTGGCGGAGACGGCTACATGGTCGTCAGGGACCCGCTTGGCCACCCATGCGGCGCCGATCTTGTCCTTGCCGACTCCGACTATCTCGAACTGCCAGACTTCCATCTTGTCGGCAACCGTAAGGCACTCGCCGCTGTCTCCATAGCCGTATTTCTCAGCCAAAGAGCCCATCAGCTTTATGGCATCCCTGGCATTGTCGCACCTCTGGAGAGCAATCCTCTCCAGTTCTTCGATGGTGAACCAGCCGGCAGGATTGATCAGGACCCTCGGGCCGCTGAAAGTGGTCTCACCGATGGCAAGCTGCTTTTCGTTCAGGCAGGGATAGGCTGTGTTGAGATAGGCATATGTGTGGGCCGCCTCCGGGATTTCTCCCATGACTTTCACTCGTGTGGTGTCTCCATGGAAAGAAGTGTGCATAGTGCCCCTGAGGACCTGATGCATGGTCCCAGGTTCATGATCTGCAGCAGGCTCCATGTAGGCCCATGTGCGGTAGCGCCCGTCGCAGGTGTGGGAAGTAATGACTGAACCGTCGGCCGAAGCAAGCCTGCCGACCATGATGCTGGTGCAACTCTCTCCTTCATAATACTCCTGTCCCAGGACGGGAAATGCGAAGGCCAGCAAAGCGAGGATAAAAGAGATCTTTTTCATTTATTGGATGTTATCCTGGTCTTCGGGTCTGCCGGACCAGTCGTGGTTTATATCATAACCGTTTGAACGTATGCTCGTTCCTGAACCTACATACTCATTCTCAGCTGCTTCCTGGAGGATGCGTTGGCGTGTCTTCTTGAACAGCCAGAAACAGAAGGCAATAAGGACCAGGGTGATTGCGAAAGAAAGCGCCTCATTCAACTCGCTGAAGAAGCAGAGGGTATCGTAAACCCCGTGGAGGATGACAGGGTACAGCCACATCTTGAGTCCTGCTCCGGCCCTGTCCTTGCCACGGAAATGGTACTGAGAATAATAGTAGCCCATGGTGACCGCGAAGGCGAAATGCCCGGGAACAGCGAACAAGGCCCTTGTGAATGCTACATCCACCCAGTTTGCACCTGCACTGATCACGTACATTATGTTCTCGAAGGCCGCGAATCCGAGTCCGATGGTGGTCGCATAGACTATTCCGTCGTAGCGTTCGTCAAATTCCTGGCAGTTTCGGAGCAGCAGCCAGAGCATCAGCAGCTTGGCAGTCTCTTCCGGGATGGCAGCACCGAAGAATGCTATCTTCACAGCCTCCTGCCAAGTGGCAGGCTCGGTTGTGTAGAATCCCATGTTAAGCAGTGGACCGGAGATGAAGGTCGACAGCAGGGCAGAGATTCCACCGAAACAGAAGCCTTTGAATATAAGTCTTGTAGGCTCAGGCTGCGTGTCCTTGTTGTAAACGTACCAAAGCAGGATCAGCGCCGGCGCTATCGCGGCGAATGTGAGCATCAGCATATTACTTAGACTTTAGGTATTCATCTATTGCCTTGGCTGCCTTCCTTCCGGCACCCATGGCAAGGATAACGGTTGCGGCACCTGTCACTGCATCTCCGCCTGCAAATATTCCTTCGCGGGTGGTGCGGCCTTCATCATCTGCAACGAGGCCTCCGCGGCGGGTAGCTTCGAGTCCCTTCGTGGTGTTGACGATAAGCGGGTTGGGAGCCGTTCCAAGGGCCATGATGACGGTCTCGGTCGGTATTTCGAATTCAGATCCCGGAATAGGGACAGGGGAGCGGCGTCCGCTCTCGTCCGGCTCGCCGAGTTCCATCCTGATGCACCTGAGGGCTTTCACCCAGCCGTTCTCGTCTCCGATGATCTCGACGGGATTGGTCAGCATCTTGAAGTCGATTCCTTCCTCCTTGGCGTGATGGACCTCTTCCTTCCTGGCCGGAAGTTCGACTTCCGTGCGCCTGTAGACGATGGATGTGTCAGCTCCCAGCCTCAGGGCTGTCCTGGCCGCGTCCATGGCGACATTGCCACCGCCCACTACACAGCATTTCCTGCCTGCGTGGATAGGGGTCATGTAGTCGTCCCTGAAGGCCTTCATAAGGTTGTTGCGGGTCAGGAACTCATTGGCTGAGAAGACTCCGTTGAGGTTCTCTCCCGGGATGCCCATGAACTTCGGAAGTCCTGCTCCGGTGCCCACGAAGACTGCCTCGAAACCTTCGTCGTCCATTAGGCTATCGATGGTCACGGTCCTTCCGATGATCACGTCGGTCTCGATCTTGACTCCGAGAGCCTTGACCTCGTCGATTTCACGCTTGAGAACCTTCTCTTTGGGAAGGCGGAATTCAGGAATGCCGTATTCAAGGACTCCGCCAGCCTTGTGCAGGGCTTCGAATATGGTGACGTCGTACCCCCACTTCGCAAGGTCGGAAGCGCAGGCGAGTCCGGCCGGTCCGGAACCTATTATCGCTACTTTTTTCGGGGATGAGACTATACCCCCTTCAGGAGTCGGCTGCGCCGACCCCACCACCGGCAGAGCCGGCGGTCCCCCCGCTTCCGTGCCGCGGGTGGCACGTCCCTCAGAGGGTATAGTCTCATCCCCTCCAATGATCGAGACGTGGTCGGCGACGAATCGCTCAAGCTTGCCGATGGCCACCGGCTCACCCTTCACTCCGAGTATGCAGCTGCCCTCGCACTGCGTCTCCTGCGGACACACGCGCCCGCAGACTGCAGGCAGCGAAGAGTCCTCGGCTATGACAGCTGCAGCGCCGTTGATGTCTCCTTCCTTCACCTTCGCGATGAACTCAGGGATCTTGATGCTGACAGGGCAGGCGCCCACGCAGCGCGGATTCTTGCAGTGTAGGCAGCGGGAAGCCTCAGTCATCGCTTCCTCGAGGTTGTAGCCGTAGCAGACCTCGTCGAAATTATGTGCACGTACCTTGGGATCCTGCTCCCTTACCGGTACCCTTGGAATTCTCTCTGCCATATCACTTCACGTATTTAGCCTTTTCCTCGGCCTCTTCAGCCTTGTACTGTCCGAGACGTCTCATAGCCTCGTCGAAATCAACGTCGTAGCCGTTGAACTCGGGGCCGTCCACGCAGGCGAACCTTGTCTTGCCGGCAACAGTTACCCTGCAGGCTCCGCACATTCCTGTGCCGTCGACCATAAGCATGTTCAGGCTGACGTCGATCGGGATCTGGAGTTTCTTACAGGTGAGGGTGGCGAACTTCATCATGATCATTGGACCGATGGCAACTGCCTGGGTGTATTCCTTGCCTTCAGAAACGAGTTTCTCAAGACAGGCGGTTCCGACTCCGTGGAAGCCTGCGCTTCCGTCGTCGGTGCAGAGATAGAGATTGTCGCAGGCGGAACCGAGTTCCTCAGTGTAGATGAGGAGGTCCTTGGTTCTGGCACCGATGATCACATCGACGGCCACGCCCCTGTCATGGAGCCACTTGGCCTGAGGGTATACGGGAGCTGTCCCGAGTCCGCCGGCGATGAAGATGTAGCGCTGTCCTTTCAAGGCTTCTTCATCCATGTGGACGAAGGCAGAAGGGTTGCCCAGCGGGCCGACTACATCGCGGAAGAATTCTCCTTCCTCTTTTGCTATGATGGCCGCGGAAGAAGCTCCTACGAGCTGGGTGACGATCGTCACTGTACCTTCTTCACGGTCATAATCACTGATCGTGAGCGGAATCCGTTCTCCTTCCTCTCCGGGAAGGACAATGAGGAACTGACCGGGCAAGGCTGCCTTGGCAATCCTCGGCGCTGACACCACCATCTTGCAGATGTTAGGTGTCAGCATATCTCGTTTCAGGATCTTGAACATTTCTTTGGTGTCCTTGTCAGACTTTGTTTAGTTTTGGTAAACAAAGCTAACAATTTCAATTCAATTATCCTAATACGGCAGTCCGCCTGAGAATCAGAGCAAATGGCCGAGGAAGCGGGCCTTTTCTTCCTGTGACATCCCGCGGCGGGCGGCATATTCATCGATTGCAGAGTCAGGGAGTCTCCTGATCTCGGGATAGGAAGCTTCGGGATGTATGAATATGAGTCCGCAGATGCTTGCATCAGGGATCATCGCGCAGCTCTCGAGAAGGGTGATTCCAAGCTTGGAAGAATCGGGAAGGAGGGAAAGGATGTCGCGCTTGAGGGTATGGTCGGGGCAGCTCGAATAGCCGGCCGCCGGCTTTATTATCTTCGCCCCACATCCTTGCGGAAGCTTGGATTCCAGTTGATGGCTGAGCCATTCCGAGGCGGCTTCGGCCAGGGTCAACCTTACGGAGCGGGAAAGCATCTCGTCCGGGTCCAACCCTTCGGCCCCATTGCCTGCGGCAGTCTGGTGGATGCTTACTGCGAACATGCCCATCTGGGCTGTGAAACCATATTCCCCGGGCGGGACGAAATCGCAGAGCGAGCGCCCTCCTTTCTGGCGCATCATCGGCAATGAATATGATCCCGTGACTATTGTGTCATCCTTGGAGCAGGCCTGGTCGAAGCGTGCAGCTATCGTTATCTTGACTCCGCCTTCTGCTTTTAGGAGGTCAAGTTCCCTGGCAGCATCTGCTCTTAACTTCCTGCGTTCCAGCATTCCCTTGCCGGCTTTCAGTCCCCAGATGGCGTAGAAGAGATTCCAGTCGAAGTAGGGCTCGACATTGCTGATGCCAAGTTCGCGGGCAGGGATATTCATGAAGACATCGCCCTTTATGAAACTATCAGCCGGGAACGGGGAGACAACTTTTTCGTCCGAGGACTTCTTTTTTGATTCTTCGTGCAGACTGCGGAGTTTCTCCTGCTGGCCATGAAGCTTTTTTTCAGTGGTCGTCCGGTCATTCATAAGTTCTCTGGCGAGGACGGCGGAAGACGATGCATCAGCACCATAGAAGACGTGCCCATAGAGAGGGGCGAGCTTGACGGCAGTGTGCAGTGCAGATGCGGCGGCTCCTCCGACCAGGAGGGGAGTGGTCAGCTTCCTTGATGTCATCTCCTTGCAGAGTTCCTCCATCTGATAGAGGGACGGAGTGATGAGACCGCTGACTCCGATCAGGTCGGCCCTGCATTCTTCCGCCCTCTGAAGGATCGTCTCCTTGGGTACCATCACTCCCAGGTCAATGGCCTCGAAGCCATTGCAACTCAGTACTATACCGGTTATGTTCTTCCCGATGTCGTGGACGTCTCCCTTAACGGTCGCCATCAAAATCCTTGGTCGGTTCTTGCCGCTCTCCATGCCATCTGCCATGTAAGGCTGGAGTATGTCGACGGCATTCTTCATTACCTTGGCTGACTTTACGACCTGTGGCAGGAACATCTTTCCGTCGCCGAACAATTCACCGACCCTTTCCATTCCCTTCATGAGCGGACCGTCGATCACGTCAACCGGCCTGCCCAGATCCTTGAGGCACTCCAGGATGTCGGTTTCCAGCGTCCTGGATTCGCCCTTCACGAGTGACCGTGTGAGCCTTTCTCCTGCCGGGAGGTTATCTTCAGGTTCTGTTCTCGAAGAATCCGTGGCTTGCTGCTGGCTGCTTTTGTTATCAGATGAGGCCTCCATCAGCGATGATGCAAAGCTTATAAGCCTTTCCGTAGCTCCTGGATCCTTTGCCAGTATGACGTCCTCGACATGCTTGAGCAGGACAGGATCGATGTCATCATAGACTTTCAGCATGCCAGGATTGACGATTCCCATGTCCAGGCCTGCGTTGACTGCGTGGTAGAGGAAGACCGAATGCATGGCTTCCCTCACAATATTGTTACCCCTGAATGAGAACGAGAGGTTGGATATTCCTCCTGAGGTCCTGCAGCCTGGCAGGTTATTTTTGATCCACCGGACCGCCTCGATGAAGTCGATGCCGTAGCGTTCATGCTCCGGGATGCCTGTACCTATTGGAAGGACGTTGACGTCGAAGATTATGTCTTCGGGAGGACAGCCTGCTTTTCCGGTCAGTAGTGAGTAGGCCCTTTGGCAGATTTCAATCTTCCTTGAATATGTGGTCGCCTGGCCTTGCTCATCGAAGGCAATGACGATTATCGCACCGCCCAACGCTCTGATTTCCTTGGCTTTCTGGATGAATATTTCTTCTCCTTCCTTAAGTGAGATTGAGTTGACTATGCATTTGCCTTGGGCGTTCTTCAGGCCGGTTAGTATGGTCTCCCAGTGGGAGGAATCTATCATGATTGCTGCCTTTGCCACAGACGGTTCGCCGCTGATATGCCGGAGGAAGGTCTCCATCTCCTTAGCAGAGTCCAGCATGGCATCGTCCATGTTGATGTCTATGACCGATGCCCCGTTGGCGATCTGGTCGGAGGCTACCTGCAGTGCCGTTTCATAGTCCTGCGATGCGATGAGCCTGGCGAACTTGCGTGAGCCGGCCACATTGGTCCTTTCGCCTACGTTGGTGAAGTTGTTCCTAAGGTCGATTTCGACGCTCTCCAACCCACTGACATACAACGGGCGGTTAAGAGTTCTATCAACTGAACCGATGCGGGAAGGAAGGCCCTTGAGTGCAGTGGCGATTGCACGGATGTGCTCCGGAGTGGTGCCGCAGCAGCCTCCGGCGACGTTCAGGTAGCCATTGATGGCCATCTGTCGTATCGCGGCTGCAGTCTCCTCCGGAGATTCACTGTAATTGCCCATCTCGTCCGGAAGCCCGGCATTCGGATGGCAGCTGACAGCGCATTCCGCGAAACCGGAGACTTCGCCGATGGCAGGGATCAGTTCAGATGCTCCTAGGGAACAGTTCAGACCGAATGAAAGAGGATGGCAGTGTGTGATGGATCTGTAGAAGGCTTCAATGGTCTGGCCAGTAAGGGTTCTGCCCGAACGGTCGCCAAGGGAAACCGATACCATCACCTCAGGAGTACCTTCTGAACCCGGTATACGGCCGTCCAGAATCTTGTTGAGGGCATAGATGGCAGCCTTTGTGTTCAGAGCATCGAAGCAGGTTTCAAGGAGTATGATATCCACCCCTCCACGCAATAGAGCCCGGATCTGTTCCTCGAAAGCTTCGGCCATCTGGTCGAATGAATATGGCCTGAAAGCGGGATTGCCGATGTCCTGGGCCAGGGAAAGGGACTTCCCGGTCGGGCCTACGCTTCCTGCTACCCAGACTTTCCTTCTAGCCCTTTCGGCGGCCGCGCGTGCGATCCTGGCAGAGGCTTCCGCCATGTCGGCAGCCTGGTTGGCATGGCCAAGTTCTGCTTGCGATATCCTGCTGGCACCGAATGAGTTGGTAGTGATTATATCTGCTCCGGCTTCAATATATTCATCATGTATCTTACCGATCTCGGAAGGAGCACTCAGGTTAAATGCTTCCGAGTTGCCCTGAAGTCCGCGGCGCTGGAGCATGGTGCCCATCGCCCCGTCCAGTATGAGGATCCTTTCCTTCAGAGCCTGTCTGATTCCTTCCATATTCCTAGAAACAATCCTTGAGGATGCCGATCACGTTGGCGGATTTTCCCATCGTGTAGAAATGGACCCCTTCGACTCCGTTTGCTATAAGGTCGGCGCACTGGGCTGCGGCCCATTCCTGTCCGGCAGCGTAGACCGCTTCCTTGTCGTCCTTGAACTGTACGATCTTCCTGGTCAGGGCGGCCGGAATGTCTATGGAAAATGTTTCCGGAAGGAGACGGATCTGCCTGGCGGTAGAAAGGGGTTTCAGCGCTGGAATCACAGGGACTTCGATCCCAGCTTTCCGGCAGCGCTCCACGAACCTGTAGTACACGCTGTTGTCAAAAAACATCTGCGTGATGATGTAGTCGGCTCCGGCATCAACTTTCCTTTTCAGGTTGGTGATGTCGTCGTCCATGTTGGCGGCTTCGAAATGCTTTTCAGGATAACCTCCGACGCCGATCCTGAAGAAACCTTCGCAGCCGTTCTCATGTTCGAAACGGCGGACAGCTTCCACAAGCTGGTTGGCATGGTCGTAGCCTCCGGGAGTAGGACTGAAACGCCTTTCTACGGCCAGGCTGTCACCCCTCAGTGCCATGACGTTCCTTATGCCCATGAACTTGAAGTCGTGCAGCAGGAAATCTATCTGCTCAGCTGTGTTGCCGCCGCAAATAAGGTGGGGAACCACTTCCGCTTTGAACTCCGACTGTATGGCTCCGCAAACGGCCGTTTCGCTCACGCGTTTCCTGACGAGGCGCTTTACGAAGGTGCCGTCAGACTGCTCCTGAAACTCGATTTCGTCTCTGTGGCAGGTGACATTTATGTACTTGGGATTAAACGGGATGAACTGCCTGATGTCATCAAGCAGTTCAACTTTGGTCATACCCTTAAGCGGGGGTACTATTTCCAATGAGACATACGGTCTTTTCATATTGCTTCGAAAGCCTGTCTGAGGTCTTCTATAATGTCATCTATGTGTTCAACTCCGATCGAGAGCCTTACCGTAGTCGGCGTTATGTGCTGTTGGGTAAGCTCCTCAGGAGTCATCTGCGAATGGGTCGTGGTCGCCGGATGGATAACCAGGCTCTTAACGTCCGCGACGTTGGCCAGGAGGGAGAACACCTTCAGGCTGTCGATGAATTTCCATGCATCTTCCTGGCTGCCTTTGATCTCGAAGGTGAAGATAGATCCGCCTCCATCGGGGAAATACTTCCGGTACAGGTCATGGTCCGGATGTGATTGGATGGCTGGGTGGTTGACCTTTGCTACCTTGGGATGCTCCTGCAGGAATTCCACGACCTTGAGAGCGTTCTGCACATGGCGTTCTATCCTTAGGGGAAGGGACTCGACTCCCTGGAGGAGGATCCATGCAGAGATCGGGCTGATGCAGGCTCCGGTGTCGCGCAGGATGACGGCCCTTATCCTGGTGACGAATGCGGCTGCCCCGGCTACGTCTGCGAAGACGGCACCGTGATAGCTGGGATCCGGTTTGGCGAGGGTGGGGTAGCGGTCTGCGTTCTTCTTCCAGTCAAAGGCCCCGCTGTCCACGATCACGCCGCCGAGTGTGGTCCCATGGCCACCGATGAACTTCGTAGCGGAATGAACCACTATGTCGACTCCGTGCTCGATGGGTCTTGTGAGGATGGGAGCGAATGTGTTGTCGACAATGAACACTAACCCGTGCCTATGGGCTACCTCGGCAATCCCTTCCAGGTCCGTGACGTCCGAGTTGGGGTTCCCGAAGGTCTCGGCATATATGACCTTGGTGTTCGGCCTGATGGCTGCCTCCAGAGCTTCAAGGTCATTGACATTAAGGATGGTGTTGCTGATTCCCTGGCTCGCGAGGGTGTGGGTGATGAGGTTGAAGGATCCGCCGTAAAGATTGTCAGCGGCTATGATATGGTCGCCTGCCTGGGCGACGTTCTGCAGGGCATAAGTCACTGCTGCTGCTCCCGACGACACGGCCAGGGCTGCGACGCCTCCCTCGATTGCGGCTATCCTTTGCTCGAATACATCCTGTGTCGAGTTTGTCAGGCGTCCGTAGATGTTGCCGGGATCCCTGAGGCCGAACCTGTCGGCTGCGTGGGCACTGTTATGGAATACGTAGGAAGTCGTCTGGTAGATGGGAACTGCGCGGGCGTCGCTTACCGGATCCGGAGTCTCCTGGCCTGCATGGATCGCCAGGGTTTCGATGTGGAGTTTGGAACTGCTCATGGTTTTGGGGTGATGTTAAGTTCGCTTTCTTTTCTGTTGCAAAGTTATTCCCTCTGAGTTATTTTTCCAATAATTATTGTAAAAATGGATAAAACAACTAAATTTGAATTATTCGCAGGTAAAATTATGCTGTGATTTTGAAATTTAGCGACAATTAAAGTATTTTTCTCTTATGAATGGTTTGGATGAAAAAGATGCCGAGATCCTGAGGGCTTTGCAGGATGATGCTGATGTAACGAACAAGGAACTCGCTGCCAAGGTGCACCTCTCCCCGACACCGGTATTCGAACGGGTGAAAAGGCTCCGCGAGCAAGGATACATTAAAAAGCTCGCAGCCGTGTTGGATGCTGACAGGCTGGACTGCTCTTTTATAGCATTTTGTTTCATCAAACTCAAGCAGCATACTTTCGAGAATGCCAGGCGCTTTATGGATTCCGTCCAGGGTATTGCGGAAGTAGGGGAGTGCTACAACATCTCCGGTGATTATGATTTCATGATGAAGGTCTATGTGTCAAGCATGAAGGAATACCAGCGTTTCGTCCTGAGGATAATGGGCGACCTGGATTGCATCGGCGGCCTGAACAGCTTCTTCGTGATGGGAGAGGTTAAGAATAATTTCGGGATTCCTGTACGTCCGTCGAAGTAGGCTGATTCTCGCTGCGAATTGCTATATTTGTATTATGAGGCAATAAAGATTCAGTAATATGGACTCATTCAAGGAACTTTGCAGGCAGCGCCGCAGCCATAGGAAATTCTCTCCGGAACCTGTTTCGGACGAGCAGTTGAAGACCATCCTCTCAGGGGCGCTCATGTGCCCTACGTCCAAGGGCCTTCGGAAATGGCGCTTCATAGTGACCCGCGACCCCGAAAGGATCTCCGGACTCGGAGGAATCAGGCCGAACGGCTCCGCCTTCATCTCCGGAGCCGCCGCTGTCGTTGCCGTGCTAGGCGAGCCGGCCGCGCAGGAAATGTGGATCGAGGACGGGGCGATTGCTGCAGTCACAATGCAGTACATGGCCGAGGACATCGGCCTGGGATCCTGCTGGTGCCAGGTTCGCGGGCGCGAGAGCAGTGATGAGGGAGTGACAGCTGAGGAAAAGGTCAAACTTATCCTTGGGATAAAGGATGAATATTCAGTCCTCTGCCTGGTGGGCATAGGCCATCCTATAGATGAAAGGAAGCCTCAGGACGAGAACGCGCTCAAATGGGAGCAGGTGGAATGGAAATAAAGCCCATAGCCCGTTTCAGGTCTCCTTTTCCCACGAAGTTCGGTATTCCCCGGCAGGCAGGACTTGCTTCCGGCCTTCGTGGAAGGATAGTTTTCGAACCTGAATTCCGCTCGGCTGAAGCCGTACGCGGCCTTGAAGGCTTTGACTACCTTTGGCTGATCTGGGAATTCTCTGAAGCCCAGGTGGATGAAAAGGTGTTCAAGGCGACAGTACGTCCTCCCAGGCTAGGGGGCAACGAAAGGGTAGGAGTCTTTGCCAGCCGGTCCCCGTTCCGGCCGAACCGCCTCGGTCTTTCCTCGGTCAGGATCCTTTCCATCGACCTGGAAGCAAAGGGAGCGGACGGGAAGCCATCAGGACCTGTGATTGAAGTCTCCGGGGCCGATCTGATGGACGGAACACCTATCTACGACATCAAACCTTATATTGAATATGCCGACTCCCATTCGGGTGTCCGCTCCGGATTCACGGATTCGACCGGCTGGACGGTTCTGGATGTGGTCATGCCAGAGAGCCTTCAGGCTTCGGGCCTCGACCTGGATGCCCTCCGCCAGGTCCTGTCCCTCGATCCCCGACCTGCTTACCATGATGATCCAGCCAAAGTCTACACGATGGCTTTCGAAGGATGTGAAATCCGCTTCAAAGTCGAAGGGTCGGTCCTCACTGTACTTGGTGCGGAACGCTCTTAAGTGTCAATTTGATCCTTTGGATTATTAAAATGTTATAAATTTTGACTTGACAGTTGAAATTGTTAAAAAAATGTAATATATTTATTGGCGTTATACAATAAATATATTGGAGGGATAGACAGAATGCAAGAAACAGACACCCAGAAGGGCAATATCCTGATCATCAACACTGGTTCCACTACTACCAAGCTAGGGTACTATTCCGATGGTGTCAGGGTTTTCGATGAGAAGCTTGAACACACCGCAGAAGACGTCGCCAAATACAAGTCCGTCATGGACCAGAGCGATATGCGCCGTCAGGCCATCAAGGATTTCATGAGATCGAGGGGGATTCCCCTGGAGGACGTTGACATCGTCATGGCAAGGGGCGGACTCTTCGTACCGGTGATCACAGGTGTCTACAATGTCAACCAGGACATGAGGGACGTCCTTCTGAGCTGCCGCGACGGCAACCATGCCTGCAACCTCAGCGCTATCCTCGCTGATGACATTGCAAAGGAGATCAACGAGATACGCGACTCCAAGGGGCTTGAACCCCGCTTCGGGAAGACTACGGCCTATGTCGCCGATCCGCCTATGGCAGACGAGATGCTCCCTGAATGCAGGATGGGAGGTATCCCGGAATTCACCCGCAAGACCCTTTTCCATGCCTTGAATTCCAGGGCAATAGTAAGAAGATACCTGCGCGAGCACGGCCATGCGACCAACGACGTCACCGTCGTAGTCGCCCACATGGGTGGTGGTGCTACCATCTCGCTCCATCGCAACGGCAGGGTGCTCGACGTGAACCATGGTCTCGGAGGAGACGGCCCCATCACCCCTGAGCGGGCTGGCTGCTGCCCTCCTTTCGAACTTATCGACATGTGTTTCAGCGGTAAGTACACCAAGGAAGAAATCAAGAAGAAACTTGTCGGAAGGGGAGGAGCCGTAGCCTATTTCGGAACCAACAGCATGATCGATGTCGAGAACATGGCTGACGCAGGCAACGAATTGGCGATAACTTTCCTCAAGGCTTATGTCCTGAACATCTGCAAATACATAGCTGCCATGTCAGCTACTGCGGATGGTAAGGTTGATGCCATCCTCCTGACTGGCGGGATAGCCCATAGCAAGAAACTGATGGAAGCAATAAAGGCCAAGATCGGATTCATTGCACCTGTGGAAGTCTTCCCCGGAGAAGACGAGATAAACAGCCTTGCAGAGAACGGTTACATCATCCTTTCCGGAAAGACGAAGATCCACACCTACAACAAGGATCATCTGATTGAAGATTGAACTCTCTAATACAACAGATATGGTTAATATAGATTGGAGCAAGCTGTCTTTCAGCTATACTCAGACCAAGACACTTATATACAGCCGTTGCATTGACGGCAAGTGGGAAGAACCGGTTGAAACTGAGGATTTCAATATTCCCCTGAGTTCATTCGCCGGAGTCTTCCATTATGCCCCCGCATGTTTTGAAGGCTTGAAGGCTTTCAGGGGAGTTGACGGGAAGATCAGGCTCTTCCGCCCGGACATGAATGCCAAGAGGATGGCGGACAGCGCTGCTTATCTTGACATGCCCGCACCTTCAGTCGAGATGTTCATCGACATGTGCGTGCGCTGCGTCAAGGCGAATCTGGAATACCTCCCTCCCTATGAGGCCTCAGGGGCATCCCTTTACCTCAGGCCCACCTTGTTCGGAATCAATCCCCAGCTCGGAATCCATTCTGCCAAGGACGTGATGTGTGCCGTCATGTGCTCACCCGTTGGAACATATTCAGGTGACAAGAGCCTGACACCAGGAACGGCCGTCCTTTCAAGGAATTACGACCGTGCTTCCACATTCGGCTCAGGCTGCTACAAGCTCGGAGCCAACTATGCCCAGTCCCTCCATGCCTACAACATTGCTCATGGGCAGGGCTATCGCGAACTCCTGTTCCTGGATTCGGCGACCAAAACCACCATCGAAGAGTTCGGCTCATCCAACTTCTTCGCCATCAAGGGTGACACCTATGTCACACCGCTGTCCCACAGTGTCCTTCCTTCGATCACAAACGCTAGTCTGCGTACCGTTGCCGAAGACATGGGACTCAAGGTTGAGATGCGCCCTATCCATGTAGAGGAACTCGCAGAGTTTGACGAAGTGAATTCCTGCGGCACTGCTGTTGTCATCACTCCGATCTGCGCTATTGACGACAAACCGACTCTTGAAGGGGAGGAGGTTTCCCGCCGCTACAACATCGGTTCTCCGGACAAGTGCGGTCCAATCAGCGAAAAGCTTTATTGGAAGATAATTGGCATCCAGAAGGGATTGGAAGAGGATCCTCGCGGCTGGTGCCTGTTCATTGATGAATAGTCCATGCCAAGTTTAGATGAGATAGAAGTCATCCTCCAGGATGGAAGGATCGAAGAGGCGATCAGGCTGCTTGATGAATATATTTCCGCAGCTGTCGTTCCTTCTGACAGGGCTTACTATCTCCTGGGCAATGCCCATAGGAAGCTTGGGGACTGGCAGGGTGCCATCAACAATTATCTTGAGGCCATGGAGATTAATCCGGAAAGCCCGGCCCGGAATGCCTACAGTATTGCCAACGACATCCTGGACTTCTACAACAAGGATATGTACAATCAATAATTTATATAAGGAATTATGGCTAAAATGAAAGGAGCGACCGTCGTCGACACCGAGAGATGCAAGGGGTGCAATCTCTGTGTTGTCGCCTGTCCGCTTGACGTCCTTGCTCTGACCACCAAGGAAGTGAACCGTAAGGGCTACAACTTCGCCCATGAGGTTCTTGCAGACACCTGCACCGGTTGCGCTTCCTGCGCGACAGTGTGCCCGGATGGCTGCATTACTGTTTACCGTCTTAAAACTGAATAAGCTATGGCAGATCAAGAAATCACATTGATGAAGGGCAATGAGGCCATTGCCCATGCAGCGATCCGCTGTGGTTGCGACGGCTATTTCGGCTATCCCATCACCCCTCAGTCCGAAGTGCTCGAGACCCTTGCCGCAGAGAAGCCCTGGGAGACGACCGGTATGGTAGTACTCCAGGCTGAAAGCGAAGTATCCTCAATCAACATGGTCTACGGCGGTGCAAGCACCGGAAAGAAGGTCATGACTTCTTCTTCAAGTCCTGGCATCAGCCTGATGCAGGAGGGCATCTCCTACATGGCAGGAGCCGAACTTCCGGCTCTTATCGTGGACGTCATGCGCGGCGGACCTGGTCTCGGCACCATCCAGCCCAGCCAGTCAGACTATTTCCAGGCCTGCAAGGGCGGTGGACATGGAGACTATCACCTGATCGTCCTTGCCCCTGCGTCAGTCCAGGAAATGGCTGATTTCGTGGATCTTGCCTTTACCCTCGCATTCCGTTACCGCAATCCTGCCATGATTCTTGCCGACGGTGCCATCGGGCAGATGATGGAGAAGGTCGTCCTTCCTCCTTTCAAACCCCGCCGCACAGAGGAAGAAATCATCAAGGAATGCCCCTGGGCCACGACCGGCCGTGTAGGCGGAAGGAAGCCCAACATCATTACTTCCCTCGAGCTACGTTCCGAAGAGATGGAAGTGATCAATCTTCGCATCCAGGCTAAGTACCGCGAGATAGAAGAGAAGGAAGTCCGTTTCGAAGAGTTCATGCTCGACGATGCCGACTACGCAATAGTCGCTTTCGGATCCGCAGCCCGTATTGCCAAGAAGAGCATAGAGATTGCCCGCTCGCAGGGCATCAAGGTCGGTCTTCTCCGTCCTATCACCCTGTGGCCTTTCCCTACGAAGGAAGTCCAGAAGCTTGCCGAAAGAGTGAAAGGCATCCTGTCACTCGAGATCAACGCCGGACAGATGGTTGAAGACATCCGTCTCGCTGTCGAAGGTAAGGTGCCCGTGCGTCATTTCGGCCGTCTCGGTGGTATCATCCCTGATCCGGATGAGGTTGTCGATGCCCTTAAACGTTCATTCTAAACCTTGAAGCCATGACAAGAGAAGAAATAATAGAGAAAGGACAGGTAGTCTATCACAAGCCTACCCTGTTGAATGACACTCCGATGCATTACTGCCCCGGCTGCAGCCACGGTGTAGTGCATAAACTCGTGTCTGAGGTCATCGAGGAAATGGGGATGACGGAAAAGACGATCGCGATCTCGCCCGTCGGATGTGCGGTTTTCGCCTACAAGTACATCGATGTCGACTGGCAGGAGGCTGCCCACGGAAGGGCTCCGGCACTCGCCAGTGCGACCAAGAGGCTCTGGCCGGACAGGCTGGTCTTCACCTACCAGGGAGACGGTGACCTTGCCTGCATCGGAACTGCGGAGACCATACATGCTCTCAACCGCGCAGAGAACATCACCATCATCTTCATCAACAATGCCATCTACGGAATGACCGGCGGCCAGATGGCCCCGACAACCCTTCTCGGCATGAAGACGGCAACCTGCCCTTACGGCAGGGAAGTGAGTCTCCACGGTTACCCTTTGAAAGTCACTGAGATCGCGGCTACCCTGGACGGAACATGCTATGTGACCCGCCAGGCAGTCCACACGGTCGCTGCCATCAATCGTGCGAAGAAAGCGATCAGGAAGGCCTTTGAATATTCCATGCAGGGCAAGGGATCCAATCTCGTCGAGATCGTTTCCACCTGCAACTCAGGATGGAAGATGAGTCCAGAGAAAGCCAATAAGTGGATGGAAGAGAACATGTTCGAATTCTATCATCTTGGAGACCTCAAGGATGCAGGTGCAGACAAATAAATCGTAAAGGCCATGACAGAAGAAATTATAATTGCAGGATTCGGAGGACAGGGTGTCCTCTCGATGGGTAAGATCCTGGCTTATGCAGGTCTTATGGAAGGCAAGGAAGTTACATGGATGCCGGCTTACGGTCCGGAACAGCGTGGCGGAACTGCCAACGTTACGGTCATCGTCAGCGACGATCCGGTTTCTTCACCGATCCTATCCAGCTACGACACGGCCATAGTGCTGAACCAGCCATCCCTTGAGAAGTTTGAGCCCAAGGTCAAGCCGGGAGGAACCATCATCTACGACGGTTACGGCATCAGTGAACCTCCGACAAGGCCTGATATTAACATCTACAGGATCGATGCCATGGATGCCGCGGCCGAGATGAATCTCATAAAGACTTTCAACATGATCGTTCTGGGCGGACTCCTCAAGATCCACCCGGTCGTTAAGATTGAAAGCGTACTTGCCGCTCTGCGCAAGACCCTTCCCGAGCGCCATCACCACCTCATCCCAAAGAATGAGGAGGCCATCAGGAAAGGAATGGAGATCATCAAAAAACTCTAGAGTAACTGACCGAAGGAATAATCGGCAGGATACATACCTTTTTCAGGGAACCCGGACCGTCTTCTTCTCCCGAAGTGTAAAGGACGATGTTCGGGTTTTTCCTGTTATAGACGTTGTAGATCCCGAAATTCCAGGTTCCCTTGCCTTTGGCATGCCTTATCCCTACATCCATCCTGTGACTTGGAGGTAGCCGGTAATTACCTCTCTCCGGGATGCTCCCGTCATCGGAGGGAAGTGTCATTGCGCCTCCGCTCGAATATGTCCATGAGATCGTTGCGCTCCATTTATCCCGGAATTTGTGATCAAGTATGACCGTTATCGCATGCCGGCTGTCATAACGGCATGGGTACCAGTGTCCTCCGCTGATGGATCCGTCGGGGAATCTTCTTTCGCTTCTGGAAAGAGTGTAGCCGATCCATCCTGTTGTCTTTCCCGTGTGTTTCCTGGCCAGTAATTCCAGACCAGCCGAACGTCCGATCCCGCTGCTGACCTGGTCTTCCCAGGTGTCGAAGTCTTCGATGAATACGATCCCGTCATTGTATTCTACGACATTAGCCATCGCTTTCAGGTAGCCTTCGACAGAAAGGCTCCAGGCTGTCTTTCCTTCCAGTACCACTCCGGCATTTAACTGGTCCGTACGGACTGGTCTGATCTTCTTTGTGACCGGAACCCAGATGTCTACCGGAAGAGTCGTAAGGGTGGGAGAGAGCAGATGGATGTATTGGGACATCCTGGAATATGCGACCTTCATCTGCATAACTCCTGATGGGGACCATGAAAAACTCACCCTCGGTTCCGGTGAAAGGAAGACCTTTCCGGAAGAAATAAAGGTGGAGGTCCTCAGCCCAACATTTAATTTCAGTGACTTCCTTAAGTCCATTTCATCTTCTGCATAAAGTGAGAACTCAACACCGGACCCTTTCGGAAGGAATCTATGCCTTGTGATTCCTGCACCGGAAGAGAACTCATGACTGTCATGGTGACCGACTGTCACGTCGGTTCTTACTACCAGATCTTTCATTCCTGTGCGGTACTTCTCCGAAGTCGAGTCCCTAGACAGGAAACCGGTGTCCATTGCGTAGTCGCTTGTCCCGGCGGTAAACTCACATTCCAGACCGTTGCCGGTGATTCTCTTCCATTTTATGTAACCTGCCTTGTTCCCCCAGCTGATGTCGGTCCTGTCTCCATCCTCTTTATAGTACAGGTGGTCCTTGCCTGTGAAATAGCCGCATGTTATGAGGTCCCTTTCGCCTATGCGGTGCGTGACCTTGGCATCCAGGTCATCAAAATAGTAATTGGCGGGAAAACTGACAGCCTTAAGGAGACCGTCTGTCAGAAAAGTGTGCATCCCACGCCCACTGACCGAGAATGCGGACCTTCCCTTCAAGACCGGACCGTCTATATGAAACTTGTCGCTCAGCACCCCGATTCCTATGCTTCCTTTGATCCTTTTCATGTTCCCTTCAGCAGACCTCACATCTATCACTCCGGACACCCTTCCTCCGTAACGTGCAGGAAATGATCCTTTGTAGAGAATGGCTTTTTCGACCGCTTCGTCCTGGAACACGGAAAACAAACCCAGCATGTGACCCGGGCTCATGAGAGGAATGCCGTCAAGCAGGATCAGGTTCTCGTCCGGGCTTCCTCCGCGGATGTATATTCCAGAAAATCCTTCCGTAACGCTTTGAACCCCGGGTAAAAGCTGCAAAGTTTTCATAAGGTCCGGTTCACCCAGCAATGCAGGTGTCCCTTTGACCATTGCTTCAGGAACTTCGATGACACCTGTCCCAGCCTTCGGGACCCTTGATGTCCGGATGTCGGAAATGACGGATTCCTTGATCACCAGTGTAGTGTCTTTCTTGGATTGGGCTGCGGCATTCAGTGAGACAGCCAGGAGGAATGCTGTGACTATCGGTCGGAAGTTTTTCATGATTCTTGCAGGTTTGACGCTAAGTTGGGAGTTTTTTTGCCTTCTTCCTTCGACTTGGAAGGGGTTTTTATTAAATTTGCGTTTATGGCAAAGAAGATTCTTGAATATCTTTTTGTTTCTTTCGTCCTTGCCGCCGTATCCATCCTTCCCGGTTGCAGAAACAGGGAGGTACCTCCTGTCGTGGAAGAGGATATTCCCATCCTTCCACCTGAGGGCTTCCAATCAGATTCTTTGGATGTGGTGGAAGGAAAGGTCAGGGAAGGTGAGACATTCACTGCCTTGATGACCCGCCTCGGGATGGACCAGGGGCAGTCGCTGATGCTTGCAAATGCTTGTGACACTGTCTTCGATGTCAGGAAGATGCGAGCAGGCAACACTGTCAAAGCCTACTATGGCTCTTCCCTTGAATATGTCATCTACGAACACGACAAGATTCACCGGACGGTTTTCAAGACTGCTGATTCGCTGTCCGTATGGAACTATACCAAACCTGTCGAGACTACCAGGGAATATGCTGATGTCACTATCACCTCATCCCTCTGGAATGACATGACCGCAGCGGGGGCACCGACTCTTTTGATTGTCTCTCTTGCGGACATCTATGCGTGGTCAGTTGATTTCTTTGCCCTGCAGACCGGAGACAGGTTCAAGGTCCTGTACGGGCAAACTACCTGCGACGGAGAGGTAATAGCCGTTGACTCAGTCTTCTATGCCGAATTTATCAGCGGGGACGACGTTGTGCCTGCTATCCTTTACGATCAGGGAGACGGTGGCAACATGTACTGGAAGCAGGATGGTGAGAGCCTGAGGAAGGCTTTCCTAAAGGCCCCTCTCAAGTTCACGAGGATAAGTTCCGGTTTCTCTTACAATCGGCGGCATCCTGTCACTGGCAAGGTACGCCCCCACACTGCAGTTGATTATGCCGCTCCTACAGGGACTCCGGTCATGACTATCGGAGACGGAACCGTGCTTAGTGCAGGTTGGACGAACGGAGGTGGCAAGACAGTGAAGATCCGTCACAATTCTTCCTACACAACGTCTTACATGCATCTTTCCGGCTATGCCAAAGGGATAAAGGAGGGCGCTCATGTCCATCAGGGAGATGTTATCGGTTATGTCGGCGCCACCGGTGTGGCTACCGGCCCTCATCTGGATTTCAGGGTCTGGAAAGACGGTACGCCTGTGAATCCTCTCAAACTTGACTCTCCTTCTGCCGATCCTATCCGTCCCGAGAACCTGGCGGCCCTGGATTCTGCATACATCCGATATAAACACATAATAGATTCATTGACTGTTAGATAGGAATATGTTCAAAAAAAGAAAAATACTGCCCTTCCTTCTCATGGTTTCCCTTCTGTTCATCCCGGTGAACAGTTCGTGGGCCGTCTTCAATGAGAAAGACCTTGCCCAGACCCTCAGGGTCCTCAGGTACGAATTGGGGAAAGCCTTCAATGAGATGGAAATGAGCCAGCTTGCCTTCGAAAAACAGGATGAGGGCCAGCATGAGGAACTGATAAACCTTGTCAACAGCTGCAATGAGCTTTCGCTCATGCTATATTCGCAGAAACAGGACTTCACCTTCGACCTTACCTATGCCTTGAGGCAGGTGACGGACCAGTACAGGACCTTCACCCAGAGGCGGATGCCCTATGACAACATCATTTCCTACTTCGATGTGGAAATCGATCGTTATGACCGTCTGGTAAAGGCTTTGAAGGCCATACCTCCTGAACTTGAGGAACGTCCGGACAGCCTAGGGCCTTCATTGATAGACGTCCTGGCGCTGACTTTCCATGTGAACCTGCTACCCAATCTTTCCTATGCGGCCTCTCATGACGATGATCCTGACCATTCTGGGCACCTTCATGCTGAGGAGGTCCATGAGCACATAGATTTCCAGCTTGACAGCCTTTCCAGGATTGACAGGGACAGTTGCGTCTTCTTCGCTTCCAAGCTCCTGAAGATGTTCACTGACATAAGGGACCACATGGTCGAAGACAGCGGACATTACGAAGTTACCGACCAGCGTCTCAAAGAAGCTTATGACTACGCCCAGGAGCGATACAAGCTTGTCCAGAAGAAGATTTTCGTTGAAGGGCAGAAAAACTACTGGTACATTCTGACCCATCTCGGCCAGTCCTCCAGGAGGGCCTTCCGGGATTTCAATGACAAGTATTCCCGCGACTATTTCAATGAGACTGTCAAGAGTGAGTGGAGGGGACCGATTGTACTGGGTTTCTCATTCATTATCCTGGTCTACCTCGCAATTGCAGCCCTCTTGAGCTACCTTGTCATAACGTCCCTTAAGAAGCGGGTGGGCAGGTTCAAGACCCAAGGTTTCATCAGCCGCCAGTTCGCGTTCATCCTTCTGGCAGCTGTTATCCTCTTTGTCCTTATCATTGTCGTGGCAGGGATTTCGCCTAAGATCGGTACACATTTCTACCTGATGGCTTCGACTCTTCTGGTGGAATTCTCTTTGCTGCTGATTGCTGTGCTGACTTCCATGCTGATCAGGTTCACAGGAGCCCAGATCGACAACGGTCTTAAGTTGTACACCCCTGTCATGATGCTTGGCCTCCTTGTCATCGCCTTCAGGATAATATTCATTCCGAACAGCTTGATTACGTTGGTCTTCCCTCCGGTCCTCCTGCTTTTCGGCCTGTGGCAGACTTCTGTTTTCCACAAGTATTCCGACAATGTCCCGGGGACGGACAGGTCCCTTGCAATCGCATCGATTGTGGTGACAGTCATCACTTTCATCCTGTCTGTACTGGGTTACGTGCTTATGGGGCTCCAGCTTTATATCTGGTGGATATTCCAGCTCACTGTCCTGCACCTTATCCTTGCAGTGAAGGAACTTGTCCGCAAGTACCGCCGCAAGGTAGTTGACAAGAGGGTCAGGGCCTACAGGATCAACCACATGGCTGAAGTCGGCAATGACAAAGGCTCCTTCTTCCTCGTAACCTGGATCTACGATCTTCTCGACATGGTGCTGATCCCTCTGCTGATCCTGGTTTCTATTCCCGGCTGCCTCTTCTTCGCTTCCAGGGTTTTCGACCTCACCGAGATCTGCAAGACAGCCCTTCTCTATCCTTTCCTGGACACTGATTTCATCACCCTGTCGATGTACAAGGTCCTTCTGGCTGTCGGACTGTTCTTTGTCTTCCGTTACATTGAATATGCTGCCCGCTCACTGTATCGCATCTTCAGGGTACGCGGAGCAATAGCCAAATCTGGAACCGGTCTGCTAAGGGATAATGAAGTCAACCTGACTCTGGCCAACAATGTGATCTGGCTCCTTGTCTGGGGCATGTACGTTATCGTGACGATTGGATTGCTCAAGATTCCCACGAAGTCGCTGAACATGGTCATAACCGGTCTGGCTGCCGGCCTAGGATTCGCGATGAAGGACATCCTGAACAATTTCTTCTACGGTGTCCAGCTCATGTCTGGAAGGTTGAGGGTAGGAGATACCCTTGAATGTGACGGAATCCGCGGAACCGTTGACAACATCAGCTACCAGACCACAACCATCAAGGCAATTGACGGCAGCCTTATTGCCTTCCCTAACAGTACCCTCTTCTCCAAGACCTTCAAGAACCTCACCAAGAGCGATTCCTATGAATATGTAGCCCTCCCGGTGGGTGTTGCTTACGGTACGGATGTGGATAAGGCACGCAAGGTGCTTCTCAAAGCCTTGAAGCCTCTCTGCCGGCCCGATAAGTTCGGCAGGGACACTGTGAAGCCAAGCTACGGAATCCAGGTGACGGTCAACGGATTCGGCGACAGCAGCGTGGATCTCATGGTAAAACAGTACGTTCTGGTCGACCTGCGCTTCGCCTATGTGGCCAAGGCTAATGAACTTATCTACAAGTCATTGGCGGAGAATGGAATAGAAATACCTTTCCCTCAGAGGGATGTACACATAAAGGAATAATACTATGGTGAACATGGCTATCTTTGTCTCAGGTGGCGGGACAAATTGCGAAAACATAATAAAGTACTTCGATGGATCCGAGGTAGCACGTCCGGTGCTTGTGATCAGCAACAAGGCCGGAGTCGGTGCCATCGAGAAGGCCGAAAGGCTCGGAGTACCGGTCAAGGTCGTTCCTAAGTCGGGCCTCAACGATCCTGACGTGATCCTTCCGCTCCTGAAGGAATATTCAGTGGACTTTATCGTCCTTGCCGGCTTCCTGCTGGTCATCCCTGGCTTTCTTATCGATGAATATGAACACCGCATGATCAACCTGCATCCGGCCCTGCTTCCCAAGTTCGGCGGAATCGGGATGTACGGCCATCACGTCCATGAGGCGGTCAAGTCGGCAGGGGAGAAGGAGACCGGTATGACGGTCCACTGGGTGAGCAGGGAAGTGGATGGAGGCGACATCATCGCCCAGGTCAGTACACCGCTTTCCCAGGGAGATACTCCTGATGATATCGCTGCCAAGGAACATGTCCTTGAGATGGAGCACTTCCCGCAGGTAATCGAGGAACTGCTTATTTCGGGAGTAGGGAAGACCCGGCCAAGGCAGTGAACAGGACCTCCTGATAGGTCTCACCAATAGGAATCCTGTCTTTACCTATGATTATGTGACTCCTTTCTATCGCCTCGATCTTCTGGATCTGGACGATATAGGATTTCTGCACGCGTACGAACCTGTCGGCAGGCAGCTGCTCTTCAAGGGCTTTCATGCGCATCAACGATAGCACGGGGGCTGAGCTGTCTGCGAGATGGATCCTGACGTAGTCCTTGAAACCTTCGATGAAGGTGATGTTGTCCAGTTCTATCTGCTGCAGCCGGTACTCCGTCTTCACGAATATACTCCTTGGCGCAGCCGCCGTTGAGATGTTGAGGACTTTATAGGCGTGGTTGGCGGAGGCGAGGAAATCGTCGTAGGAGATTGGCTTCAGGAGATAGTCCAGGGCATGGACCTTGAAGCCTTCTATGGCATACTGGCTGAAAGCCGTCGTGAATATGACCTTCGTAGTCTCAGGCAGCATCTTCGAAAGCTCCATGCCGCTCAGCCCCGGCATCTGGATGTCGCAGAACAGAAGATCCACGGGGTTGTCATGGATGAAAGAAAATGCGGAACTTCCGCTTGTAAAAGACCCTTTCAAGTCGAGGAACGGGGTCTTTTGAACGTAAGACTCCATCAATTTTACTGCCAGCGGCTCATCGTCTATTATTATGCAGCTTATCGTGTTCATGTCTTCGAAGTATCTGGATTGGTTGTGTTGATCCTGAGCAGGCAACGGTAGACATCCTGCGCCGTACCATATTCAAATGAATGGTTTCCCGGATAAAGCATCTCAAGGCGACGGCATAGGTTCTGGATTCCGATGCCGGAACCGCTTCTGTCCCTGTCATCCTTAGGATGGTTGCTGTTCTCAACCAGGCATGACACAAAGCCGCCCTCCTCATGAAGATCGACCTTTATGAAGGATTCCTCACCGTCAGCTATGCCGTGTTTGAAAGCGTTTTCGACCAAAGGGAGGAAAAGCATCGGCGCGATCTGTATGTCGGACGGCGTCTCCGGAAGATTTATTTCGAGCCGTACGTCTGGAGAACAACGCATGCTCATCAGTTTGATGTAGTCTTGAAGGAAGGCAGTCTCGCTGGCAAGGGGCACTGTCGGCCTCTCGCTCTCATAAAGGACATGCCGCATCAGCCCGCTGAGATCGTGGACTGCTTCCTGGGCCTTGTCCTGGTCGATCTGTATCAGGGAATAGATGTTATTCAGCGTGTTGAAAAGGAAGTGAGGGTTGACCTGGCTCTTGAGGGCGGCAAGCTCCGCTTCTGCAGTAGCTTTCTCCATTTCCTTCCTTTTGTTTTCATCCTTGTACCACCTTTCCGTCATCTTCAATGCAATAGCGACTGACACGATTCCTATGTAAATCAGGGTATTGCGTCCGAGATGGCCGATCTTGTCGAAGATTTCCTTGTGAGGCATTTGCAGTTCAGGGGGCCTTGGTCCGTGCCCGGGTCCTGGACGTGGCCCCGGCCCTTGAATTGATCCGGGAGGCATCTGACCTTCCGGGCCCATGGGGACGAAGAACTTGAATGAAAGATGGACCAGCAGGCTGACCACTGCTATCAGAAGGATGTTCCATAGGATGAACAGCCCGAAGTCTTTCTTGTAGAGGTACTTCTTGATCAGAAATAGATAGTTTGCGTAGAATATTACCAGGAAGGAGATGAATGTAGGAATGAAACGTGCGTAGTCCACCCCTCCATGAAGCGGATGTCCCGGTCTTGGGGAAAACAGCGGGGTACTGAAAATCACTGCCCAGATCGCTATGTGAATCAACCAGGTGAAGTCCCTGGAGCCATTCTTCTTGCTCATCATGGCAAAGTTAATCATTTTTAAAATGTTCCTGCCTCCGTGGAGGGAAATGTTGTTGGCTTCGAGTGACGATGCAGTCCTGCGGCGTTCTCGTAATGGTTGGCCTGGAAGGGCCACTCCTGTTTTGAGACAGGAACAGTAATGAATCTTTGTGAAGATAAGAGTATCCTTCGTTCCGTAGTACTTTATTCGACATAATGACGGAAAGTGTCGACAAAAACCATGGAATTCATTAACTTTGAGGATATGAAGCTTCTGAAATACCTATTCCTCGTTCCGGCGGCACTGAACCTGTCCGGTCAGCTGCTAGGCAGCAACGTCATGACCGATTTGTCAAAACCATTGCTGATGCCCTTGCTGGCACTCTCCGTCTGGCTTCTCATGAAAGACTATGGAGTCAGGGGACCACGGGTGAAGACCATTATCCTTGCCCTCCTTTTCGGTGCCATTGGCGACGTTCTGCTGATGGTAGGAGGCACAGGATGGTTCCTTGCGGGTATGCTGGCATTCCTGATTGGTCACGTATTCTATTTCTGCTCAATCCCTGCGCCCTGGAAAGTCAAGGGTATTTCAGGAAAGATATTCTCATTGCTTCTGCTCGCATGCCTTATTGCAGGTGTGGTTTCCCTCGCAGGAAAGTTCCCGGTGGAAGGATTCATGAAGATAGCCGTGACGCTCTATGCCTGTGCTTTTGCCTTCCTGATCCATGCATGCATAGTGGCAGCCGTGGACAGGAAGTGTCCGCTATACTTTCTCGTCGCCTTAGGCTTTGCAGTATTTGCATTCTCTGACACCTTTGTTGCAATCGGGGCTTTTACGGATCTGAGGGTGCCTCAGCGTGGGTTCATAGTGATGTCTACCTACATCCTTGCCCAGGCAGTCGTTGCATTTACCCTCGCTTTCGAGGAGGTAAGGGAACTTGAGAAGACTGAATATGGTGTCAGGGTCCGCAGGCTCTATGCCCTACAAGATGGTCTTAAAGCTCATGAAGATGAATTCGTGGAAGCCTTTGACAAGGATTTCGGCAAGGGAGCGTTCGAAGCCTACACAACCGAGATAGGCTACGTCTATACCGGCATCGGGTACATCCTTTCCCATCTGCGTGACTGGATGCAGCCAAAGGCGGTACCTACGCCTTTCGTCCTGTGGCCTGGCAGGAGCAGGATCATATTCGAACCTTATGGGAAGGTGCTTATAGTCGGACCTTTCAATTATCCGCTCAACCTCGTTGTCGCCCCGCTTGCAATAGCATTGGCAGCAGGCAATACAGCCGTAGTGAAACCATCCCGCCAGACGCCGAATGTCTCGCGGGTCCTTGGAAACATGCTCCGTGCTGTGTTCTCCTCCGAAGTGGTCGAGGTGCTGGAAGACTCTGTCTCCAATGAGGAGATGCTGTCCGGTAGATACGATTACATATTCTTCACCGGCAGCCCGAGAGTGGGAAAGATAGTGATGGAAGCAGCTTCGAAGCACCTTACTCCGGTCACCCTCGAACTTGGAGGCAAAAGTCCGGCTATAGTATGTGAGAGCGCTCCGGTCCGCCTGGCATGTGAAAGGATCGCTAAAGGCAAGTTCCTGAATGCGGGCCAGACCTGTGTCGCTCCCGATTATGTCCTTGTCCATGAAAGTGTCCATCAGGAGTTCATCGCCAACATGAAGGAAGTTATTCATGAGTATTTCGGAGACATCTCTGCCAGGCCTTCTGAAATGACTCTCATGGCCACTAGGCGCCATTTCGACCGCGTGGCCTCACTAATCCCCGCCGGACCGGCAACGGCGAGGTGCCGTCCTGTCATTGGCGGCTACACTGATGCGTCGATCAACTATATTTCCCCGACGGTAATTGACGACTGCAGTTGGGACGACCCTTCCATGCAGGAAGAGATATTCGGACCCGTGCTACCGGTCATCGTCTTCAAGGATTTGCAGTCCGAAGTGATCGATAAGGTAAAGGCAGGGGAGAAACCCCTCTCATTGTACATATTCTCAAGGAATCGCGGGGATGTCAGGAAAGTCCTGTCGCAGGTATCCTTTGGAGGAGGCTGCGTCAATGAGACCATCATGCACCTCGGCAATGAGAACCTCCCGTTCGGAGGAGTGGGAAACTCCGGGATGGGTGCCTATCATGGAAAGACGGGCTTCGATACATTCTCGCATCAGAAGTCCGTCCTTTACAAGTCTTCCTGGTTCAACTTCGATCTTCTCAAGCCTCCATACGGAGAGAAACTCAAGTTGATAAGGAAAGTCTACAAATAAGATTTTCTCTAGGAAAGAAGTCTTTTAACGACCGTGGAGATCGTCCTGCCGTCAGAAAGGCCTGCCAGGGCCTTGTTGGCGACACCCATCACCTTACCCATGTCTTTGATCGAACTGGCTCCGACCTGGGCGATTATCTCTTTGACCTTTTCCTCGACTTCGGTTTCGCTCAGCTGTTTGGGAAGGTATTTCTCCATCACGGCAGCCTCAGCCAGCTCATTGTCTGCAAGTTCCTGGCGACCTGCCGCCACAAACTGTTCTGCGGCTTCCTTGCGCTGCTTGACGAGCTTCTGGATCATCTTGAGGATGTCCCCGTCAGTGACGTCCTTCGTGCCTCCTTCTGAAGTCTTGAATAGGAGAATCTCACCTTTTATCGCCCTTGTGGCTGCAAGGGCAACGGCATCCTTTGTCTTCATCGCGACCTTGATGTCTTCCTGGATCTGTTGTTCGAGTGCCATGATAGTGTTGTTATTATCTAAGACAAATATACAAAAAAAATCAAGGCTGTCCGACAGTCGGGCAGCCTTGGGTTCGTTTATCTATTCCAGAAAAAGCCTAGAGCTGGGGACCAGCCTTTACGAGGGCCTTTCCAGCGCGGTTGGACTCGTACTTGTGGAAGTTCTTGATGAACCTTCCTGCGAGATCCTTGGCCTTCTCCTCCCACTGTGCGGGATCTGCATAGGTGTCGCGAGGATCGAGGATGCCGGTGTCAACTCCTTCGAGCTTGGTAGGGACGGTGAAGTTGAAGAACGGGATCTTCTTGGTCGGGGCGGCGTCGATGCTGTGGTTGAGGATGGCGTCGATGATACCACGGGTGTCGCGGATCGAGATCCTCTTGCCGGTACCATTCCAGCCGGTGTTCACGAGGTAAGCCTTTGCACCGCTCTTCTTCATCCTCTTGACGAGTTCCTCGGCGTACTTGGTCGGGTGGAGCTCAAGGAAGGCCTGGCCGAAGCAGGCGGAGAAGGTAGGAGTGGGCTCGGTGATACCGCGCTCTGTTCCTGCGAGCTTGGCGGTGAAGCCGGAGAGGAAGTAGTACTTAGTCTGCTCGGAATCAAGGATTGAGACCGGAGGAAGGACACCGAAAGCGTCGGCTGACAGGAAGATGACCTGCTTTGCTGCGGGACCGTGGCTGTCGGGACGTACGATGTTGTTGATGTGGTAGATCGGATAGCTTACGCGGGTGTTCTCGGTGACACTCTTGTCATTGAAGTCGATCTTGCCTTCAGCATCTACGGTGACGTTCTCGAGGAGGGCGTCACGACGGATGGCGTTGTAGATATCAGGTTCGGACTCCTTGTCGAGCTTGATGACCTTGGCGTAGCAGCCGCCTTCGAAATTGAAGACACCCTTGTTGTCCCAACCGTGCTCGTCATCGCCGATGAGCTTGCGCTTAGGATCGGTGGAGAGGGTGGTCTTGCCGGTTCCGGAGAGACCGAAGAAGATGGCGGTGTTCTCACCGTTCATGTCAGTGTTGGCGGAGCAGTGCATTGCAGCGATGCCCTTGAGAGGAAGGTAGTAGTTCATCATGGAGAACATACCCTTCTTCATCTCACCACCATACCAGGTGTTGAGGATGACCTGCTCACGGGAAGTAACGTTGAATGCAACGCAGGTGTCGCTGCGGAGGCCGAGCTCCTTGTAGTTGTCGACCTTTGCCTTTGAAGCGCAGTAGACGACGAAGTCAGGATCCTGGTCAAACTCAGCCTGGTTCTTGGGACGGATGAACATGTTGGTCACGAAATGGGCCTGCCATGCAACCTCCATGATGAAACGGACCTTCATCCTGGTGTCCTTGTGGGTACCGCAGAAACCATCGACAACGAAAAGCCTCTTACCGGAAAGCTGGTCCTGAGCGAGCTTCTTGACCTCTTTCCACACAGCCTGGGACATCTCGTGGTTGTCGTTGGGATATTCAGGAGTGTTCCACCATACGGTGTCCTTGGAGTTCTTGTCCATGACGATGTACTTGTCCTTGGGGGAACGTCCGGTGAACACGCCAGTCATAACGTTGATTGCGCCAAGTTCGGTAACCTGTCCCTTCTCGTAGCCGGTGAGTTCGGGCTTGGTCTCCTCGTTGTAGAGAACTTCATAGGTAGGATTGTAAAGGACTTCCTTTACTTTCTTGATACCGTACTTGCGTAAATCCATCTTTGACATAATTGAATAAATTTAAAAAATTATTGAGTTAAACTTGCTTTCTTTAATGCGCGGCAAATTTACGTAAAAATATGGTATTTTTCGTACATTTGTTAAAGCTTTGTTTCTCACTGCAAATTATTTGCCATGCAGCCTCGCAAAGTGTTGTGATAAAACGATTTAAAATTTTAAATATGTTGCCGGTCGAAGTGTTGAAGGAATACTGGGGCTACGATGGTTTCCGTCCGATGCAGGAGGAGATCATCAACTCAGCGCTGGAGGGGAAGGACGTCCTGGCTATCATGCCGACAGGCGGTGGCAAGTCAGTCTGTTTCCAGGTGCCTGGCATCATGGCGGAGGGGCTTACCCTTGTGGTGACCCCGCTGATCGCCCTGATGAAAGACCAGGTGCAGAATCTGGAACGTAGGGGAGTGAGGGCCATCGCCGTCCATGCCGGAATGTCGCGTCATGAGGTGGACCTGGCTCTTAATAATGCTGCTTACGGTGACTATAAATTTCTCTACCTTTCTCCTGAGCGGATCGCTACCAGGCTTTTCCAGTCTTATCTGGAAGTCATGGATGTAAGCTACATCGTTGTAGACGAGGCCCATTGCATCTCTCAGTGGGGCTATGACTTCCGGCCAGACTACCTTAAGATCGGTGATCTGCGTGAACGTATCGGTGCCCCTGTGATCGCGCTTACTGCCACTGCCACTCCTGCAGTGGCGGAGGACATCATGGACAAATTGTCATTCAAGGAAAATAATGTCCTGAGAAGTGGTTTCGAGAGGCCAAACCTCAGTTATATTGTCCGAAATGTCGAGGATAAATATTCCCAGATAGTCAACATCTGCAAGGGAGTGCCCGGCAGCGGAATTATCTATGCCAGGAACCGTCGGAAGTGCGAGGAACTCTCTTCGATGCTAAGGTCTGAAGGGATAGACGCTTCATACTATCATGCTGGTCTTGGACAGGCTGCGCGCTCAGAACGTCAGGCAGCATGGAAGGAAGGCAAGATCCAGGTAATGGTCTGTACGAATGCCTTCGGAATGGGGATCGACAAGCCGGACGTTCGTTTCGTGGCTCATTACGATCTTCCTGACAGTCCTGAAGCCTATTTCCAGGAGGCCGGCAGGGCAGGGCGCGACGGAAAGCGTTCCTATGCCCTCCTTCTTTGGAACGGTATCGATGTCAGGAGACTGGGCCAGATCGAAAATGTCTCTTTCCCATCTCTTGAGTTCATAGCTGATGTTTACCAGAAGCTACATGCCTTTTTCGAAATACCTTACGATGCCGGTATCGGCCGCCAGCTGAAGTTCTCCCTCGAGGACTTTTGCAAGGCCTATGGTTTACAGCGTGCGCCTGTGTTTTATTCCATGAAGTACCTTGAGAGGACCGGCCACATAACTTTTTCGGAAGAAGTCGACATCCCTACGAAGGTGCGCATCTCCGTCGACCGGAAGTCGCTTTACGACATTGACTTGCCTAGTCAGGAACTGGCGTCCCTCCTGGAAGTGCTCATGCGTTCTTACACCGGGATCTTCTCATTCCTCCAGACCGTGGATGAGGAATATCTTGCAGGACGCCTTGGAACCACTGTACCTCAATTGCGTCAGCTTCTTTATTCGCTGTCTCTAGAACACGTCATTTCCTATGTGCCGGCGGCCCATTCCGATGTGGTTTTCCTGCATCATGACCGCTTGAGACCGGGAAACCTGGACTTGATGCCAAAAAGGTTCGCCATGCTGAAAGACAGCTACCATGACCGTTCGCAGGCCATGCTTGAATATGCCTCCGAGACCGACGAGTGCCGCTCGCGTTTCCTGCTGCGATACTTTGGCCAGACAGAATCTTCCGACTGCGGCACTTGTGACGTCTGCCGCTCCAAGGCTGCGGGCTTTCCATATCATCAGGTAGTTCCTTCAAACTGCCCGGCAGATGAGGACAATGCCACCCTCGGCACTAGAGGGGGGGACCGGAGCGGAACGAAGTGGAGCGAGCGGTGGGGCCTCGCGGAGCGAGGCGTCCGAACTGCCGGGACAGTTTGAAGGAACGTCTGTACAGCCTGAAGGAATTGCCGTACGACAAGAAGGGATTGCCGGGCAGTTTGATAGAAGTGCCGGGAGGTCAGAAGCGACTGTGAGGCAGTACACCAGAAGAAAGCTGGTGGAGTTCATCGAAGGAAAGGGTGGAGATTATTCTATTACGGAGATAGTAGCTGAATTTGACAATCCTTCGAAATTTTATTCGACTGATTATCTGGAGATTCTTCGCCAGCTAATCGATGACGGCGAAGTCCCTGTCTATAATGACTGAGATGGTTGCCATCAGAAATACAAAGAAAGATGCGTAGTGGTTTCATCATGACTCTGATCATCCTTCTTGGATGTATCGCATGGACCTCCTGGCGTTTCTGGAGGATCCTACCGTTCCCGATCTGGGGAAAATGGCTGTCCGTTTCAGTCTACATCCTGGCTTTCCTTGTCATCTTCCCTCATTTCATGTGCGGTGACAGAATGCCAATGCCCCTTGCAACTGTCACTTACGAGATCGGAACCTCGTGGATGATATTCTTCCTTTATGCCCTTATCATCTTTGCTGCATTGTCCCTGGGAAGATTATTCCGGATAGTCCCTTCAGGCTTCCTGAGAGATTCTTGGGCTGGCACATTGACCGTTGTCGGTGCTATCTCAGTGATCCTTGTCTATGGAAACATCCACTATAAGCATAAGTACCGTGAGCTCATCGACATAAAGACTGAAAAGCCGCTTGAACGCCCGCTGACAATCGTCATGGCAAGCGACCTTCATGCCGGCTATCACAACCGCAAGGAAGAACTATCCCGCTGGGTCGGGCTTATCAATGCAGAGAATCCGGACTTGGTCCTCTTTGCCGGCGACATACTCGACGGCGCTATCCGTCCGGTGCTTGACGGCAATTACAGTGAAGTATTCCGAAGGATCAAGGCTCCTGTATATTCATGCCTCGGGAATCATGAATATATCTCCGGAGAAGAAGGCTCTGAGAAGTTTTACGAAGAAGCCGGAATCCGGTTGCTGCGTGACTCTTCCGTGGAGGAAGCCGGGATCAGGATCATAGGTCGTGATGACAGGACCAACCGCTCAAGGGCTTCACTTCAGGTTTTATCCACCAAGGACTCACTTTTCACGATTCTCCTGGACCATCAGCCCTACCATCTGGAAGAGGCTGAAGAGGCCGGAATAGATTTCCAGTTCAGCGGTCATACCCATCATGGTCAGGTCTGGCCCGGCAATTGGGTGACCGATGCGATGTACGAGAAAGCGTTCGGATCTCACCAGCGTGGAAACACCCGGTATTACATCAGCTCCGGCCTGGGCATCTGGGGAGGAAAGTTCCGCGTCGGCACCAGGTCGGAGTACATTGTCCTGAGACTGCACAATTAGTCAATTACGAGTCCATCCCAAGCCGGCTGGACGATAGAGTGGATATTCCTTTCCGAACACATTCGTTCAAGATCCTTGCAGAACTGTTCATGCACCGGGAAAGTGTGTGAGAGGTGGGTGAGCCAGGTGTGTTCCGGCCTGATCCTGTCGGCAAGTTCAAGGGTCTCGTTAAGGCTGAAGTGGGAATGATGCCTATTGTAACTTACAGTGTTGAGCGTAAGGTGTTTCAGGCCTTCAAGCTTGGAGAACTCACTCTCCGGGATGGAACTCATGTCCGTTATGTAAGCTATGTCACCGAACCTGAATCCGAGTACCGGGAGTCGGTCATGAAGTCCGCGTATCGGGATTATAACAGCCTCGTCTTCAGGCCCGGGTGCTGTTTCATATTCGATCATGTCTTCAAGTGACCTTGCAGTAGGGATCAGGGAACCGTCGGGGAGGCGGTAGTGGTAACCGACATCGTGTATCCAGACAAGTTCCTTGCTGGAAATATCCTTCCTGATAACGAAAGGGTTTTCATCTATGACATGCAGGTGCCATTCAGGAGCTCCGGGGTACTTAGGGAACTTGAACACATAGGGATATTCCCGGATCAGGTCCTCAAGCACATTCTTTTCGCAGTAGATCTCGCTTGCGCGTCGGTCGATGTAGTTCAGCGACCTGACGTCGTCAAGGCCACCAGTGTGGTCCTTGTGGTTGTGGGTGAGCAGAATGGCATCTAGATGGCATAAGCCGTGGGACAGCATCTGCATTCTGAAATCGGGGCCGGCGTCGACCAGGATGTACAATCCGCAGTATTCCACGAAGACGGAAGCCCTGAAGCGTTTGTCCCTGTTGTCCTCTGACCTGCAGACAGGACACTGGCATCCGATTATCGGAACTCCCTGGGAAGTGCCTGTACCCAGGAACGTAAGTCTTGCTTTTCCTCCCGTCATAAGATTATGTCTTCGATTGTGTTGACCTTTTCCGGATCATAAGGCCTTGTGACCCTGATATAGTTCCCCGAATAACCTCCCATCATTCCGTCCTTGACATCAGATTCCCAGAGGACCTTTGAGATCCTTCCTTTATTCTTCAAGACGAAGTCTGAATGGAGCTCTTCGCAAAGGGATTCAAGCCTTGCCACCCTTTCTGTCTTGACGGAATCCCTGACCTGGTCCTTCCAACCGGCAGCGACGGTGCCCGGCCGCCTGGAGTAGGGGAATATGTGGATGAATGCCGGCCTGACCCTCTCCTTCAGGAATGAATATGTTTCCTCGAACAGTTCGTCAGTTTCTCCGGGCAGACCTGCTATTACGTCTATCCCGAAGAATACGAATGGCTTGAGGTTGGCCTCTGGTTCTCCAGGACGGGGATCCATGACGGAACGGATGTAATCGATCCTTTCTGCAAAGAAGTCCGTGGTATAGCGGCGGCGTACACGCTGGAGGATCTGATCTGACCCGGACTGCAGCGGAATATGGAAGTGAGGCTGGAACTTGGTGCCTGAAGCGATCCAGTCAATGATTTCTTCCGTGATCAGGTTTGGCTCTATGGAGGATATCCTGTAGCGTTCGATTCCTTCAACGTCATTCAGCTGTTTCAGAAGATCGAGGAAACTTTCTCCCGTTGTCCTTCCGTAGTCACCGGTGTTAACTCCTGTGATCACCACTTCCTTGATGCCTGTGGCGGCGATTTCCTTTGCCTGGGCAACGGCGGTGGCGATGGGGATGTTCCTGGAGGTGCCGCGGGCGTAGGGGACGGTGCAATAGGCGCAGAAGTTGTTGCAGCCGTCCTGTACCTTCAGGAACGACCGTGTTCTCTCCTCAGAAGAGTATGCCGATAGAATATCACTCTCTGAAGTATGTGATACCCCTGAATCGACTGGTTGTCCGTTGACTGATGAAGACAGGTTCGTACTATCGGGAGGAGGTATTGCCCCTGAAGGGCCTGGCCGCCCGTGGCCAGGTGAACGGGAGGGACCCATCGCTTGCGATGGGAGGGATTTACCCGTCAGGGGTAATACCTCCTCCCGAAGGGGATGAATCAATTCTAGGGTGTCTGGAACAACGCGGGTCTTTTCAGCAGCACCGAAGACAGCTGCAACCCCTTCGATTGCCTCCAACTCAGCCCGTCTCAACTCCGCATAGCACCCCGTCACTATGATCTTTGCCTCTGGCGACACCCTGTGCACCTTCCTTATGACATTGCGACACTTCTTCTCAGCCCGCTCTGTCACTGAGCATGTGTTCACCAGATACACATCAGCCTTTTCCTCCCAGTCCACCACCTCCATTCCTGCAGCTACGAACCCCCTCTCGTAAGTGGAGGTCTCGGCGTAATTAAGCTTGCAGCCAAGTGTGAGAAACGCTATCTTCATCTTCAGAATCCCTCGTTGATACTGCCTTTGAAACACTTGGCACCATTGGTGGCAGTGACCCTGGACCATGAGCATATTCCACCGACCGGAGGATTCTTCTTCGAAACCCTTACCTGGACGAACCAGAATTTCATCCCGGACCTTTCAATAGCATCCACGATCCTTCCGGCTACATTCTCCAGGAGATTGGAAGGCTTTTCCATCTCGGCGGCCACTATGTCGTAAATCTTGCTGTAGTCTACCGTATCCTCGAGGTCATCAGTACTGGCAGCCTTACTTAGATCGGCTTTCCCGCGGAAATCCACCAGGAATGTATTCCCTTCCTTGCGCTCCTCTTCCAGGCAACCGTGGAAAGAGTGGAATTCCATCCCCACGAGTTCGATGGTCATATCTCTGTCTATAAGCATATTCATGGAATCTATTTGGCCAGAAGAAGGAATACGCATGGCCGCTTCCCGATTGAGGGTGGAGCGGAGCGCCATTGCTTAACTGTCTTCGTCTTAATCGTTTCGTCAGGAAGGGTGAGGTTCGCTGCGTAGCAGAGCAAGGTGCCTGGCTGCAAAGTCGCAATCAGGTCCATGAACATGGAATCGTTCCTGTAAGGGGTTTCTATGAAAATTTCAGTCTGTTTAAGTTGTGCAGACTGTTTCTCGATTTCCCTTATCGCCTTTTTCCTTTCATCCGCCTTGGCAGGGAGATAGCCCCGGAATGCGAAACTCTGCCCATTGAGCCCTGATCCCATCAGGGCAAGCATCAGCGAAGAAGGGCCTACCATGGGAATGACCTGGATCCCATGCCGGTGGCAAAGGGCGACGAGCTGTGCCCCGGGATCTGCCACGGCAGGAAGACCGGCTTCTGAGATGAGGCCTACATCGCAGGGTTCGCCATCCGGGGAACTGAACATTTCCAACAGGGATTCTACTTCCTCCGGTTTGGTGTGTTCGTTCAGTTCACGGAATTCAAGGCCTCCGATCCTGCCTTTGAGCCCAGCGGAAGAGAGATAACGCCTGACGGTACGCGTCTCTTCTGCCACGTACTTGTCAATGTGCTGTATGGTTTCCAGAACTTTCTGCGGGATCACTTCCGCAGGATCGTTGTCTCCAAGTGGAGATGGAATGAGGAATAATCTGCCGTTTGCCATTTCACGACAAATATACTCATTTTCTGTCAGTCTGACGCTTGATCCTGCCTATAGCCCTGTCCAGGCTCTCTGTAGGTTCGATGATGTTGTAATCCTTCCAAAATTCAGGATCGAAGTCAATGGCTGCCTTGTCCGAGAGGGCATCACGGTTACTGAATGACTCCTTTCTTGGAATCATGTCGACATTTCCAGGCTTCCTGTCGGTCGTGACGAGTTCACTGATGGCCGTGAAATCAGTCCTGAGGAGCTTTTTCTTCCAGTCGCATTTGAAGCGCATGCTGGTCCTGACATAGCTGACCCTCGTGATCCCTTCCGAAGTAGAGTAGTCGTACCTGAGCGAAACCTCAGTCGGGGTGAATCTCAGTCCAGCGGGCTTGCTGACCAGGATGAGCCTTGTGACCTTGTCCTTGTCCCTCATGTCGAATTTCAGGTCGAACCTGGTGAATGCCAGGGTCTCGCGGTCGATGTAGACAACACCTTCGTAGAGAGGGTAGGGCTGCATGATGGTGGGGATGAGCCTGATGGCAAACTGAAGGCGGTCACCGATCATTGCAGGCGTTTCCATTTCCAGGGTGTAATTGCTTAATTCCTTTACAGTCAAGAGTTCATTGTTCTTGACGATGTCCAGGTCCACGGCCTGAGTGGGGCCTCCGGCAACCTTGACCGACAAGGTGTCCTTCTTGTCCGGGCTGACGAGCACCCTGCTCTTGTCGATCGTAATCCTGTCTCCGAATATGCTCTCGCGCGAGTAGGAAGTCTTGAACATCCTTCCTACTGCCTCGGAAATGAAGATATAGCGGTGCCTTTTCTGGATGGTTTCGCGGTAGAAGCAATCGAACAGGTCGGGCGTTGACGGATAGTTGCTCTTGATTTTCCGGATTGCCTCATCCATGATCTTGTAAGGATCGCCGGAAACCACAATGGCTTCGTTAAGGGTCAGCCTGTTCTTTTCCATCCTGACCTTTACCGGGGAACCGTCTTTAGGGAAAACCGCCCTTGCCGTCTTATAACCGAGAAGATTGAAATCTATCCACTCGGGTTCTTCTGAAGTCTTGATAGAGAAACCTCCATCGGAGTTGGTCACAGTCGCATATTGCTGTCCCGGAACTGTCACGTTGACATATTGCAAGGCACGTCCGTCCTCTGAATCTACAACCGTACCGCTTGCAGAGAACCGGAGCATCTGAGGTTCAGTCTGTGCTATCGCGCTGAAACTGACCAGTAATGACAATAATAATACTTTGAGTCTCATAGTGTCGTCCGTTTGGGACAAGATACGAAAAATCCGGTCTTTTTTCCTATATTTGGCGAAAATAATTTGAAGATGAAGAGAATCCTCATTTCCATCATTGTCGCATTGATTCCTTTTGCGCCGATGTTTTCAGCTGACAAAGCTCCCAAGGATGAAAAAGTAAAGAACGTTATCCTTATCATCGGTGACGGCATGGGTCTCGGTGCCTGCTCATCTTGGATGATTGACCAGAATTACGCCCCGACCTGTTTCGACAGAGCCCAGTTCGTCGGTGTCAGCAAGACGTATTCAGCCAACAACAGGGTTACGGACTCAGCTGCTTCAGGAACAGCGATGGCAACCGGTCACAAGACCAACAACAGCATGCTCGGCATGCTTCCTGATGGCTCGAAACCCTCCAGCATTGCTGAACTTGCAAAGGAAAAAGGGCTTTCTACAGGAATAGTTGTCACTTCCTATGTCCTTGACGCCACTCCCGGAGCCTTCTTCGCCCATGTCAAGAACAGGGGAGACCGCAAAGGCATTATCGAGGATCTCTTCAAGATGAGGCCTGACGTGCTTGTAGGCGGCGGCCGCAAGTATTTCGTAGAAGAGAAGTATGTTCCTGAGAACATGATAGACAAGGCAGTCGCAGCAGGTTTTACCTATGTTTCCTCTCCGGAGGAATTCTATGTGACCGACAAGACCCCTATCCTTGGCCTTTTCTCTGATGAGAGCTATCCGATGGCTATTGAAAGGGACACTGATTTCCTGACTGATGCGACTCTTCACACCTTGGACATACTCGGGAAGAACAAGAAAGGCTTCTTCGCCATGATCGAAGGCTCGCATATCGACCATGCTGCCCATGCCAACAACACTGAGCAGCTAATTTGGGAAATGGAGGAATTCGATAAGATGGTAAATGCAGCCTTCGACTATGCCGATACCCACAAGGGTACCTTGGTGGTGATAACAGCCGACCATGAGACCGGAGGAGTCACCCTTCTTTCCGGAAGCAAGGATTTCACAAAGGGCGAGAGCGGAATAGATGTGAAGTACTCTACGACCGGACATTCAGCAAGTCCAGTCCCTATCTTCGCTTACGGAGCTTCTGCATGGAGGTTCGGCCAGGTCATGGAGAACACTGAGATCTTCGCTAGGATCAAGGCCCTCCTTATCGACAGGAAGTAATTTACTTGCAGACCATTATCCGCTGGATCAACTGATCCGTGGTTTTCATTCCAAACGATCCTATCTCTCCGAGATTCCGGATCGTTTTTTCTATGTCCTTGTCGATGATGCCGTCAGTCTCGCAGACGCATTTCCCCCTGAGGGCCAGGACCGCCGACTGTATGGCACAGGACACTCCCGAGGCCACCTTCATCGCGCAGCCAACCTTTGCCCCGTCGCAGACCATGCCGGTGATGTTGCCGATCATGTTCTTGATTGTCGCGCAGATCTGATCATAACTCCCTCCCTGAAGGTAGACGATGCCGCAGGCAGAACCAGTCGATGCTATGACACAGCCGCAGAGGGCAGAAAGCTTCCCGAGATAACCCTTTATGTGTATGGCGACAAGATTGCTGAGTATGAGGGCTCGGGCAAGTCTTTCGTCGTCTACATCGTACTTGATAGCATAGGTTATTACAGGCATACTGACTGTGATACCCTGGTTACCACTTCCTGAATTGCTCATCGCCGGAAGTTTGCAGCCAGCCATCCTGGCGTCCGAAGCAGCTGCCGTCATGCCCATTGCAAAAGACATGAAATCATCTCCGAAGATCTCATGCTGGTTCTCCCTGATCGCCTTGCCTACTCCTAGACCGTAAGATCCTTCGAGACCCTCGCGTGCCAGGGCGAGATTTAGGTCACGGTCGCCAAGGATGAACTTTATGTCATCGTAAGCTACGCTTTTGGTGAATGAATATATCTCCTTGACCGTGAGCTTATAGTCTAATGTTGACTTATCAGTGGGAGCTTTTCCGTCACAGCCGTTGCGCAAGTTGCAAATTTCGCCGTTATGACCTGTTTCAACTATCTTGTCGTGATCGTCTTCGATAACGGTCCAGGCTTCATCATTCCTGTTCCGGACCGTGACCTTTACGTAGAGAAGCTTGCTAGTGTTGGCCAGGCTTATGCTAACCATATTATCTGCCACCATCTTTTTAGCCTTCTCCACGTCATCAGGAGTGAGGTCTTTCAGCACCTCCAGACCGTATACGCTCTTCCCGCAGATTGCTCCAAGTGCAGCTGCGATGTTCAGTCCGATCATGTCCGTACCTGGGATACCTACTCCCATGCCGTTCTTCAGGATATTCCCAGACACTTCCACTGCAACTTCTGCAGCAGGAGTATCGAGGATCTCAGATGCTTTTGCCGCAGCAAGTGCGACAGCGATGGGCTCCGTGCACCCGAGAGCCGGTTTAACCTCCTTGTGGAGCAGTTCTATGATTTCTGATTCGCGTTCTGTCATGGTTGTCTCTCGAAATATGAAAGGATTTCTTCTACCAAAGCATTGATGTCTTCCTGTCTCTTAAGCACTTCCAGTGGGAAGCCAAGACAAGCTGTCCTATAACCATCCGAATCGAAGCAAGTCGCGGCGGAGATGTTGGTGTCGGTGTATCTCAGGAAAGTGTGTGATTTCTCTGAAGCAGGGAGGAGACCGTCAGGATTCTCTACGTTATAGATTCTCCCGTTGATTTCCTTCCAGAATTCCATCTTTCCCAGCTTGGATCCCAAGTCAAGGGATTCATTCTTCATAGGCCACAACTCGTTTCCGCTCGTTGCGTAATTGGTCATGGCTTTGAACCCAAGGACCTCCTGGATAAAACCGATTGATTCAGACCTCTTTAATGAGTCAATCCCGATAGGATACACCCTGTCCCACACGTCAGTCCCGATGTATGATCCAGAGACCATGATGCTGCCGCCTCCTTCGGTGAAGTCCCGGAGAGCAGCCTGCAGGTTTTTCGGGAATACCTCGTGCCTGACGGCCGAGGATCCGTCACCAAACGGAGTGGCAACCTGCTTGCCGCAGATCAGGTCAAGAGCATAATCACCTTTTTCCAATGAAAGACCTGCTGTGAAAGCGTCACGGCTGGCGGAATGGAATGGATGCCCTGAAGCAAAGATAGCCTTGCCGTGTGTGTAAGTGAAGTCGAAGGTGTTGCCAGGTATGATCCTACCTGCGTATTCGCTTGAGGAAGCTCCGAAGCCGGGATTGTCATCATCTTCCCATAGCAGGTCCCTCCTGAACTCCTTTTGAGGGCCAATGAAATTGATTTCCCTGATATAAGGCATTCCGGCGTCAAGTTCATTGCTGAACCCGGCATATTCAGGAGTATCGAACCAGGCGGGAGCTGAGAGCCTGGTGAAATTGTTCACGACCAGCACGCTTTTCCCTTTTCCCCTCGCAGGAACGCCTATGCTGAGCACTTCTGAAGGGAAACTCCGTCCACCATCATTGAAGGCTATGATCCGGAAACTGTAAATTTTCCCGGGGCGTATGGTCATGTCATAGAAACATCTGCCTCCGGCTGTCTTAACATCGATTATCTCTCCTGAATCGAAAGCTCCGTCATCAATCCTGGTCTGAAGGATATATCCTTTGGGAACAGCCGTCCTTTCCAGTGAATCCAGGCTCGGGGCCCAGCTCAACCTGATCTGGGCTGCATTCCCTGCTACAGGCGGAATCCTGAATGAGGTGGCGAAGGAATTCACGCGAAGCGGTTGTACTTCATATTCAAATCCATACCTGCTGCTGAGGTACTTGAGCATCCCTTTATAGACAGCCCTGCTGGCTACGAACCTGAACGATGGGTCGAGTCCATGCTTCATGTCCGCAAAATTCTGGTGTGACAGCAGCTCCAGGATCATTCCTGGTACTGTCGTGGTACGTGCCTCGCTGTAGGATCTGTCCCACAAGCCTCTTCTGCTCCATTCCTGGTTGAAACAAGCCCGGATGTCGTCAACGACCTGGGTTTGCACGAAATCGGCGTACATGCGATGCTGCCACCTGCTCTCTCCGGTCGGGAGTTTGTCTTCTCCTTCGCACTTCAAGGTGTAGATAGCGAGAGTGCCTACAGTCGAATCGTTCGGGGTTATACCGGCATCCGAGTGCATCGCAAATGAAAGGTCCACAGGGATTCCAAGTCCCTCGGATTTCGGATTTGTCCTGGAACCTCCGGACATCCTGCCGACCCAGGCGCCCCTGTCCGCAAAGTCAGAAGTGTAGTCGTCTTCGTGAAGGTTCAGGATGGTAGTGTCGGCCCCTGCCCATTGCATCCAGTAGAAGGCTCCTTCCGCAAATGAGGGAAGACCGGATGTGACGAATTCGCTAGTGTCCTGTTCAGCGGTCCCACGTGCTATCTTGCCCATACCGCCTCCAAACCGGACGGCATCCGCTGTGATCACGGAATTGACCTTATGAGTGAGACCTTCCGGCAGATCGTTGTCCAGGGTCACGTAACCATCCGTTCCGGCATCGAACTCAAAGGTTCCCAGGTAGATCCAGGTCCCTCCGCCCATCTTCTGGTTGACAAGGTATTCACTCGTCCCGCCGAGATGCTTGACGGAGTAATGTGCGTTTTCGGTACTGTTAGGAAGTGACTTGTAAGAGATGTAGACTGAATATTCCCCCCTTTCAGGGATTTCCGGCGTCCATCTTGCAGATGCTTTCCCGCCGAGGCAGGAGGCTTGTCTGGAAGTTCCGGCACGGAAAGGATTGTCCCGGCCGGTGTAGATGGCTTTATAGTCGGCGAAACCGCCTCCTGCGACAGACCATTTCCCTGATTCAGAGTATTTCCCTTCAGTCCTGACATCTTCTCCGCGTCCTTCCTTGAAAGCATTGTCGTTATCGGCGATTATTTCGTTTCTCTGCGGATCCCTCTCCCTTGGTGTCATCACATAGGCACCTGCATTTTCCAACATCGGGATGAGGAAGGGGAGGACGTAACTTTGGGTGTACATATCCTCGACTGTCTGGAAGAGGGGAGCCCTCTGCCATTTCCACCGTTGTGTCTTTTCATCGAAATAACGACCGTGACTCTGCCATAAGGCGACAGTGCGGCCGGAAAGCCCTTTGTCGAAGGACTGTCCGCCGATTTCCCGGATAAATGGATCCTGGCCTCGTCTGTCCTTTGTCCTGAACATGGCAGATATGGGTTTTCCGCTGTCGTCTACAGGTGGCATGACATAGGTGTCCAGCTTGTTGTTGCCGACAAAGATGTTTCCGACGGACCTGGCCCTCCATTTTGCTGGCAGTACTTCTTTCAACCTGGATTTGAACCAGTTGATGTCGGTCCTTCTCCATGGATAGTCCCCCAGGGTGTTGGTAAAATAGAAATCCAGGTAGTTGTCCCTTGGAACCACTTTTTTGAGCTTGAGGTCTACCTTGACGGTAGTCCTTTCCTCCATCCTGACCTTGATGGAATCAATGGTAGACTTGAAGTCATTGACCTTCTGTGCATTGGCCCAGGAAGAAAAGACCGTGATCAAGATAACGGACAGAAGTACCTTCCTTCTCATCTAGGAGTTCCTTTTATGACAAGAAAAGTAAATCACGATGATGGCGACTGATGAAATCGCAAGGGCCAGGATGTCGGCCGCGAAGTCCCTCGGATCGGAACTCCTGTAAGACGTATAATACTGTCCGATTTCAGTCGCTGCAGCAATGATGCATCCCAGGAGGAAAAGGATGAAGATCAGGAGCACGCTCTTCCATGGTTTTCCAGCCTTGTAGTCGAAAGCCCAGAAAGACAGGACCGGGAACGGAAGGAACATTATGAAATGGACGATCTTGTCGGTAGGGATTCCGAAGAATTCTTTCTGGACGCTTGGTAGATTGTCAAAATGGCCGAAGCAGCACCAGGCAACAGCTCCCAGATAGACCAGGAGCAGGATGAGCCCGATGATGTTGCGCTTTTGCATGATCTAACCAAAAATGAGTTCACCAAAGAATTCAGGTCTGTGGAAGTCTGGCTTCGGGGTGTCCACAGGATTCCAGCTAAGGAAATGCGGATGGGCGGTCAGGTCGCCGCACTTGTAGAAATTGACACGTACGCTGACCGGGAGGCTGGAAGGATTCATCCCTATCATGTCGAAAGGAATAAGCATGGCAACAGTCCAATTGAATATGCTGTCCTTCTCATCGAGTGGGCCATGCTTCAGGGTTGAATGGCGGATAACTCTCTTGAGCACCTCCGCCGGGATCATCTCGCTGTTGATCCGGCTGGTTCGCTTGGAAGCAAGCAAGGACCCTATGCACGTCAGTTCGAAATTGTAGTAGGTACCGTCGTACGGATCTGTCACAAAGAATTCGCAGCAACTGTCTTCCCAGCTGTTCCCGTTGTCCTCCATCGCAGTCGCCCTGAGATCGAGTCCCCGGACATGGTAGATGACAGCAAGGTAATCCTTGCTTCTGGCAATAGCCCCGTTGCAGTCAGGAGCATAAGGGAACTGCTTCGGCCAGTTGATGCTGGCAACGGCGAATTTGGAACCCTTCATCTCCATGGCGAGGTCCAGTTCTTCCAGGCCCATGTTCTCGAGCCCTTCAATGAGTGGAACAATTATTCTTTTGGTAGTCTTCATATTCCTAAAGTGCCTGCATGTCAGTAAGTTTGCGATAGTGTCCGCCGAGTGCCAGAAGCTCGTCGTGGCGCCCTCGTTCGACAATCCGTCCTTCGTCCATCACTATTATTTCATCAGCCCCACGGATCGTTGACAGCCTATGGGCGATGGCTATCGTGGTCCTGGTGGACATCAGCCTGTCCAGAGCTTCCTGGACCGTCTTTTCAGACTCGGTGTCTAGCGAGGCTGTAGCCTCGTCGAGGATCAGGATAGGAGGATTCTTCAGGATGGCCCTGGCAATGCTTATCCTCTGTCTCTGGCCTCCGGAGAGCTTGACTCCACGGTCGCCGATGTTGAACTGGTAGCCGCCTTCCTTCTCCATGATGAAATCGTGGGCATTGGCAATCTTGGCAGCCTCGATTACCTGTTCCATGGTGGCATTCTCGACTCCGAAAGCTATGTTGTTGAATATCGTGTCATTGAACAGGATGGATTCCTGGTTGACGTTACCTATGAGGTTCCTGAGGTCTGAAAGCTTCACATCCTGGACCGGAGTCCCATCTATGCTGATCACGCCGGACTCGGGGTCGTAGAACCGGGGAATAAGGTCGACCAGGGTGGTCTTGCCGGCACCGGATGCCCCGACGATTGCAATCATCTTTCCTTTAGGAATATCCAGGCTCACATTGTCCAGCACGTTCTTCGATCCGTCAGGGTAGCGGAAGGTAACATCCTTGAATGAGATCTTATCTTTGAAGCCCGCGAGCGGAACAGGCGAGGCGCTTTCCTTGATGTTGTTCTCGGCGTCCAGTATCTTGTTGATCCTCTCCATGGAGGCCATGCCCTTGGGAATGGCGTAGCCTGCTTTCGCGAAATCCTTGATGGGGTTGATGATGCTGTAGAGGATCACCATGTAGTAGATGAAGATCGGAGCGTCGATCATGGAGTGTCCCTTCAGGATAAGGGTGCCTCCGAAGAACAGGGCTATCGTGATGAGCAATGTCCCGAGGAACTCGCTCACAGGGTGGGCGAGGGCCTGTCGCATGGTCACCCGGCTGGTCTTCTTCCTCATGGCTTCCGTCACGTTTTCGAAGCGCCCTGACATCTTCTTTTCAGCAATGAAGGCCTTTATGATCCTGAGTCCCCCGAGCGTCTCCTCGACCTGGGACATCACATCACTCCAAAGAGTCTGGACGTCAAGGGATTTGCGTTTGAGGTTCCTTCCGATGACTCCCATCACCCAGATCATCAGCGGAGCGAAGAGTACTGTGAAGGCGGTCATCTGCCAGCTTATGAATATGAGGGCGACGAAGTAGATCAGGATCAGGATCGGATTCTTGATGAGCATTTCCAGGGAACCGGCGACTGAGGTTTCCACTTCCTGGACGTCACCGCTCATCCTGGCTATGATGTCCCCCTTCTTTTCCTCGGAGAAGAAACCGAGGGGCAGGGAGAGGATCTTGTTGTAGATCTTCATCCTGAGGTTTTTCACTATGCCGGTCCTGATAGGGATCATCACTGCCGAAGATCCGAAATAACAGGCCGTCTTCAGGGCCGTCATCACTATCAGGAAGATGCACAGGGCAAGCAGGACTTTTATCTCCCCGTATTGGGCGATATTCGATTCCAGAGCGTAGTAGACGTTCTGCATCAGGGAGTTGCCCATGTCCTTCAGAGGCATGTGCCAGACTTCGTTCCAGGGAGTGAAGACATAGGTCTTGTCGGTCATGCGGAACAGGATCCTCAGCATTGGAACTATCATGGCAAAAGAGAAGATGTTGAACACCGCCGAAAGGATGTTCAGCACGACTGATCCCCAGAGGTATTTCTTGAAGGGCGCGATGTAGCGCCTCATCATTCTCATGAATTCTTTCATCGTCAGAGCACTTTGGTGAGCCAGTGGAAGATCAGGAATATCCTTCTCTTTAAAATATCATAGTTAAGGCTGAGGTAATCGTCTTCGACCTTGTTGGTCTTCATCGTGATACCGGAAGTGAAAACTACGCAGAAAGCTCCTTCCTGGCTGAATATCTTCTGGTCTCCTACCCTCGCGCGGAACATGTCGGTGAATCCTTCGCTGCCGTAGTAGTCGAATCCAAGGTCCAGGCCAAGGCCGGGATTCTCGTTCGCCCTTTGCAGGTCATAAGCGTAGTTGCCACCGCTGAGCATGATGAGATAGTCCTTCTTTCCCTTATGGATTGGGGAAAGGGTGCTGCCCAGGATGTCCAGGACGACTACGGAATGGATCTTCGCGGGAGTGATCGTCTCTCCGGTCCCCGGATCCTTCAGCCTTCCGCTTTCGATGTCGTTCCAGAGGGCTTCAGCCCCTAACGAATTCCTTTCCCTGGCATCAAGACCTACGAATATCAGGTTCTTGCCATAGGACCTGCCAAGATCCTTCATCTTGGCGAACATCCTTGCGATGTTGACCATGGCCACTACACCGGAAGCATTGCTGTCAGCTCCGGGATAGAGAGTGCCTTCGATCACACCGTGACTGTCGTAGTGGGCGGTCACGAGAACGTACATCTCCTTGCCTCCCTGGCGTTTGCCGGGCATGAATCCCATCACGTTATGTCCTATCTCGCTGCCTACGTTGAAGGAACGGCTCCAACTTTCTCCGAATTGCCTCAGACCAGCCTCACGGAACTGGCGTGCGATCCAGAAAGCTGTCTCGTTCGCCCCGTAACTACCGGTGGCCCTTCCCTTAATCAGGGTGTCGGTCAGGAACTCGACCTGCCGCTCAAGTTGTTCTGCTGAAACCACCCTTTCGGCATTCCTGCCGGAAGGTATCATCTTGACTCCCTTGTCCTGTGCCATGAGCCCTGATAACTGGCATGAGAGGAGGATGTATATCAAAAAAATGCGTGAAATCGTCTTCAAGGCACGATAAATGTTTATCTTTGCAATTGGCAAAAATAGGAATTTTACCCTTTATTATAAAATAAATCGACGTGAAAAGGTTTCTGCTTTCCCTGATGCTTCTCTTGTGCGTTTCTGCGGCAGTCCATGCCCAGTACGACAAGGATGTGTTCATGTTCAGGGGACGGCAGGCCCTCGCCGAGGGAAGGTATTCCGATGCTATCGGTCAGTTCAATATCCTTGCCAGGCTTGACACTACCGATTGCTGGATCTATTTCTACCGTGGAATCGCCAAATACAACCTCGGTGATATAAGGGGCGCCCAGACTGATTTCGATTCTTCCGTGAAGATTAATCCGGTCTTCACCAACGGATATCATTTCCGCGCGATAACCCTCAGCCGTTCAGGTAAATACGATGAGGCTCTCGGGGATTTGGACACTGCGATGAAACTTCGTCCCGGACTGGTCGGCCTGTATTACAGCAGGGGAGTGACTTATTTCCTCGCCCAGCAGTTCGACAAGGCTGTTGAAGATTTCAACAGGTACATAAAGAAGGAGCCGAAGGATCCTTCCGCCTACCTAAACCGCGGAGCCACATATCTCTTCCTTTCTGACACGACGAAAGCGCTTTCCGACTACAATGTGGCTATCAGCCTGGACCGTTTCGATCCTGAGGGCTACATTAGGCGCGGGCGTGTCCATGCTCTGCAAAAGAACTTTGACGACGCCATTTCAGACATGAACAAGGCGATCTCCCTTGACACCACCAACACTTTCGCCTATTTCAACAGGGCCCTGATGTACTACGACCAAAACAACTACAATGCTGCCATGGCCGACCTGAACAGGGTCCTGCGAGACGAACCCGGCAATGCCCTGACCCTCTATAACAGGAGTCTCATCAGTGCACAGGTGGGTAATTTCGAGGATGCCCTGGCCGACATGGACCATGTCATAAACATCAATCCTGACAACGTCCTGGCTTACTACAACCGCGCCTCCTATTTCGTGCAGATGGGACGATGGATGGATGCCCTGGACGATTATGACAAGGCAATCGAACTCTATCCTGATTTCGCGAAAGCCTATCTGAACCGCTCCTATGTCAAAATCATGCTCGGGCGGACCAAGTCCTCCAAGCAGGACTACGACACAGCTCAGAAAAAAGTACGGGACTACCGTGCCAAGAACCTTACTGATGAGGGCTCTTTCGCCGACACGACCAAGAAATACAGCTCACTTATCGCCTTGGACGCTGATTTTGCGAAGAAAGGCTTCGACAACGAACTCCTCCAGAACAGGGATATCAACATCCGCCTGAAACCTCTGTACAAGTTCAGCCTGTCTGCCGAGCGGGACAACCAGAACATCGCCCTGCGGCACCGTTACGAGAATCTCCTGATCGATAAGTTCATCTCCGATTCCCCGATCGTCATGACCATATCCAATTCCGATTCCATTGTGAAGCCGAAGTTCGATAATGGCATCGATGCATCGATCTACGGTGATTCCTACCTTGCGGCGGGAGATCCCAAGTCACTTACCGAGGCTGACAGGCAGTTCATCCGAGGCCTGTACAGCGTCCAGTCGAAGCAGTTCGCGACTGCGCTCCAGCAGTTTGATGCTGCCGTGAATGCTGCTCCCCAAGGAAAATATTCAGAGTACTACAAGGCGTTCTATTATCTCAATCGCGGCGTGCTGAGGGCGGAGATGATCGACTTCATCTCTTCGATCGAAAACAGTGTCCAGACCCTTACGATGGATGACCAGGGAACTACGAGGGCCAGGGTCCGTGACCAGGTGAGCAGGACTTATGACTATTCGGAAGCCATCGATGACATGCTTTCTGCAGACAAGCTTCTCCCCGGTGTACCATACATCTATTTCAACCTGGGTAACCTTTACTGTCTTTCATCCAAGTTCGTCGAATCCGTCGACAGCTACACCAAGGCAATCGATGTCTTCCCTTACATGGGAGATGCTTTCTATAACAGGGGACTCGTCCTCATCTATCTGAAGGATAAGGAGAAAGGCTGCATCGACCTTTCCCGTGCCGGCGAGCTGGGAGTAGGCGACGCCTACAGTGTGATCTCAAAGTACTGCGAGGAGGAACAGAACTGATGCTGAAGTTCATGAGTCTCTCCAGCGGAAGCTGCGGCAACTGTTATTTCCTTTCAGACGGCAAGGCCGGTTTGGTCATAGATGCAGGTGTAAGCCTCCGCAGGCTCAAGAAAACTTTGACAGAGCGTGGATTCAGTCTGGATTCTTTCCAGGCTGTCCTTGTGACCCACGACCATCTGGACCATATCCGTCATCTTGGAGCGTGGTGCAAGCATCTTGCGAAACCAGTCTACGCAACTGCAGTACTGCATGATGCCCTTTCAGCCCACACTTTCACCCGTGACTGGATCGCTCCATGCCGTCGTGTCCTTGATGATGGGCAGACCCTCCTTAAGCTGCTCCCTGACTTGCCTGAAGCTGATTGCCCCGTTGTCCGTCCGTTCATTGTCCCTCATGACGCTACTCAGGCGGTGGGCTACTTCATTACCTGGCACAGGATCCGTTTCTTCCTCATGACAGATGCCGGCAGGGTGACTGACGAGGCTCTTGAATATGCTTCACAGTCGGATTCTGTCGTTATCGAGTCCAACTACGACATGGGGATGCTGATCGGCGGCCCCTACACCCATCAGCTCAAGATGAGGATCTGCAAGGGTAACGGTCATCTCAGCAATGACGAATGTGCATCGGCCGTCAGGCGGATCTGGCATCCGGGGCTCAGGAATATATTCCTCTGCCACCTCAGTGAAAACAACAACACTCCGTCACTCGCTTTCGAGGCTTCGGCGGAAGCCCTCCGTTCGATCGATGCAGGTAACGGTTGTACGGCCAAGGATGTGACTAACCTGCAGACTCTTCCCCGTTCGACGCCGTCTTGTTTTTACGACATTTATCACTATATTGCAGAATAACTGCATTTGATTACACTCATGAAAAGATTATTTACCATTCTGGCATTCGTAGGGACGGCTGTCTTCTCCTATGCCCAGCCAAAACTTACGTCTGACAACATTGATGAAGTCTTGAAGGCCATGACGCTTCAGGAAAAGGCCACTCTTCTTGTAGGTGGTGCAAAGGCGGCGATGGTGGAAGGCGTTACCTCCGGCATGATTGCCCAGGTCCCCGGTGCTGCCGGCAACACAAGGCCAATAGAACGTCTAGGAATTCCCGGAACAGTCCTGGCTGACGGTCCTGCAGGAGTCAGGATCAGCCCTACCAGGCAGGGAACGGACAAGACATTCTACGCCACCGGCTTCCCGGTAGGAACCCTGCTGGCAAGTTCGTGGGATATCGACCTTGTGGAGAAAGTCACTACGGCGATGGGGAACGAGGTCCTGGAATATGGGGTCGACGTCCTGCTCGCGCCTGGAATGAATATTCACAGGAACCCGCTCTGCGGCCGTAATTTCGAATATTTTTCCGAGGATCCTCTCCTCTCCGGCAAGATGGCTGCGGCCTATGTCCGCGGCATCCAGAGCAACGGTGTAGGAACTTCGATCAAGCATTATGCTGCCAACAACCAGGAGACCAACCGTAATGAAAACGACTCCAGGATCAGCTCCAGGGCCCTCCGTGAAATCTATCTGAAGAATTTCGAGATAGCCGTGAAGGAGGGAAAGCCCTGGACTGTCATGTCGTCATATAACAAGCTCAACGGTGAGTACACCCAGCAGAAGGAGGAACTCCTGACTACTACACTGCGCGACGAGTGGGGTTTCGACGGAATAGTGATGACGGACTGGGGCAGCAAGGAGAACACTGTTAAGTCGGCTAAATCAGGCAATGACCTTATGGAGCCCGGAAACCAGAAGGAGATCGACCGTATCGTCAATGCCGTCAAGGAAGGAACCCTTTCCGAGGCGGAAGTCGACAGGAATGTCCGGAACATGCTGAAGTATATCGTGAAGACCCCTCATTTCAAGGGATATAAGAATTCTGATGCTCCGGATCTCAAGGCACATGCCCTGGTCGCCCGAGAGGCTGCCGGCGAGTCCATCGTCCTGCTTCGCAACGAGAAGGAGACCCTTCCTTTGAAAGGGAATGAAAAAGTCGCCCTTTACGGTGTAACTTCCATAGACTTCATTGCCGGAGGCACAGGTTCCGGTAATGTGAACAAAGCCTATGTTGTGAATATGGAAGATGCCTTGGAAAGCGCCGGATTCACCCTTGATAAGACCCTGAAAAACTATTACAAGAATTACAAATCCTACGATGATGCGCTCAAGGCTCTGACTCCTGGTGCCGGAAGGTCTTTCTTCAATGTTCCCAGGATAGCCGAGTCATCCATTCCTGCCGCCGCCATCAGTAAGGAGGCAGAAGTCAATGACTTGGCCATTGTCGTCCTTGGCCGTAATGCAGGAGAAGCAGCAGATCGCAAACAGATGGATGATTTTGAACTGACATCGGTCGAGCGGGAACTCCTCCAGAATGTCAGCACTTCTTTCCGTGCCAAGGGGAAGAAGGTCATTGTGATCCTGAATATTGGCGGTGTCATTGAGACTGCGTCATGGAAAGGCCTGGCTGACGCGATCATCCTTCCTTGGTCTCCGGGTCAGGAAGGAGCCAATGCGATCGCCGATGTCATGACCGGCAAGGTCAATCCTTCAGGCAAGCTCCCGATGACTTTCCCGGTCAATTTCATCGACCATCCGTCATCTGCCAATTTCCCCTATAATTATCAGGGTCAGCAAGTTCGTATGCCATTTGGACGCAGGGCACCCCAGAAAGATGTCGACTATACGGATTATTCAGAAGGTATCTGGGTCGGATACCGTCATTTCGTGACCAGGGGAGTTGATGTCTCCTATCCGTTCGGTTATGGACTGAGCTACACTTCATTCAACTATTCAAACCCTGTCGTCAAAGCTTCTTCAGATGGCTTTGATGCATCAGTGACTATTACCAACACCGGATCAGTTGCTGGAAAGGAGGTCGTCGAAGTCTACGTCCAGGCTCCGGACGGAGGCTTGGAAAAGCCTGTAAGAGAACTCCGCGCTTTTGCCAAGACCAGGCTTCTGGCCCCCGGCGAAAGCCAGACTCTTACGATGCATATCGACGATTACTCACTGGCATCCTTCAATGAGGCTACGAATTCCTGGGAGGCTCCGGCTGGCGTCTATGATGTCATGTTCGGCGGAAACGTCTGCGACATCCGCCGTTCGGCACCTTACAAGATGAAGAAGGCTAAGACATGGTCGGTCAAGGCTTCTTACCCTATAATTGACAATGGTATTTGATTTGCAGTAAGTTGTAAAGTTATAATTCGGACAAAATGAAATTGAAATTATTAGTCGCAGCTGTTGCTGCCACCCTTATGGGCATCTCAATGAGCGCCCAGAGCATCTATGACTTCAAGGTTAAGAACATGGATGGAAAGGAAGTTTCCCTTTCCGAGTACAAGGGAAAGGTACTCCTTATCGTCAACACTGCCACAAAGTGCGGCTTCACTCCACAGTACGAAGAGCTTCAGGCTCTTTATGAGAAGTACAAGGACAAGGGTCTTGTGATCCTCGATTTCCCCTGCAACCAGTTCGGCGGCCAGGCTCCAGGTGACATCGCATCGATACATGAGTTCTGTACCTCGAAGTACAGCACGACCTTCCCCCAGTTCGACAAGATCGATGTCAACGGAGAAAACGAAAGCCCTCTCTTCGCCTACCTGAAATCAAAGCAGGGATTCAAGGGCTTCGGTAATGGCCAGCAGGCTCAGTTCATGGATAACATGATGAAGAAGCAGGATCCTGACTACGCATCCAAACCGGACGTAAAATGGAACTTTACCAAGTTCCTGGTCGATTCAAAGGGTGAAGTCGTAGCCCGCTTCGAGCCCACCGTCAGCATGAACTTCGTTAGCACTGTAGTGAGCTCAAAGCTCTACTAGTCAGTTTCTTCCGTATAGAATTCTATCATCCGGCTTATTGCTCTCTGGCAAACGGGGCAAAAGGCCGGATAACTGTTTGTATTCATCCTGCAGTCCAGGCTGCCTCTCCAGACGCCCTTGCTCTGGTAGCCTCCGCCCTCGTAGGTCCCTACGGTGATCTTCCCAGGATTCTTTTTCTTGCCTTTCCAGTCGATTGAACTTTTCTGGTTTGAAAATTTCTTGCCCACCATGTCCTCCCATTTCGATGAGAAGTCCTTCATGGTGGTGATGTTCTGTTCCCAGGGTTCAGTGTCTGGATAGTACTGTTCCTCGTACTGGTCGTCATAAAAATATTCATCTGCCAGGCCTGCGAAGCTATGGCCGAATTCATGGACCACGACCGGTCTGAAACCGGAATGATGTGCTGTGGTGAGGGTGTAGGAATTGTAGATTCCTCCGCCACCGTAGGTTGCGGTGTTGGCGAGGATGATTATGTGCTCGTAGGGGATCCCGGCGAGAATGTCATGCAGGCGGAACAGGTGGAGGGTCGTGAGGTACCTGTTCGAGTAGAAGGTGTCGAAGTGTGATCCGACGGCGGTGTCTTTCCAGCTGTTCTTCCGCGGCACGCTCACGTTGGTCTCCTTGGAAGCCGACTTGACGCAGACGATGTTGAACCTGTCCTTATACGTTCCGAAAGGCTCATGCGCCCAAAGGCTTGCCATTGCTTCCCTTGCATCTGCCATAAAGGTGTCCATCTCTTCTTCAGTATAACCCTCTGCGACTATCGCAACGTCGATCCTGTGCTCTGCGTCCAGGTCGGCATTGAGGTCATCACCACCTTTCCAGATCCATTCGTGAGGGGTTGTGTTGCCTCCGGTCGGCCTTATGAGTATGTCGTCAGGTTTCACGATATGCTTCAGCTCGCAGGAGACGTTGTCGTGGAAGTCGAACAGTCTCACTGTGATCCTGGCCACTTCTTCCGGCATGGGGAGAAGGAATACGTTCTCGAAAGCCTTCCTGGTGGTCGTGGCCTCCTCTGTAGCCTGCCACTCCTGGAAAAGTGTGGAGAAAGAAGTCTTGTAGAGGACCTTGTCAAAGTCTCCATCCTTGGAGCTCCTCCCTTCCATGATAATCTGACCGTTGCCGCGGAGGTGAAGCTTGTCCATGTTGACCCTCCTTCCGGCCCAGCCTTCGAATGAGCAGAGCTCGGCGACCGAGATCTCCTGCTCCTTGGCAGTGCCGCTGAATATGTAGTTAACCCTCAGGGTTCGGTCCTGGGAGTTCGCGCTGAGAGCCATTGCCATGGCTGCCAGCAAGATGGCTATCCTTTTCATGTTGATAATTATTTGGTGAGCAGTCTGTTGAATCCCTTGACGATTCTCTTCAGGCCATCTTCAAGCCTGGCCCTGGGGCAGGCGAGGTTGATCCTGACGAAGCCGTCAAGTCCGTACATCGTGCCCCCGTTTATCCAGACTTTTTCTTCTTCGATCAAGCTCTTCTCAATCTCCATGGACGGCATTTTCAAGGCACTTACATCCACCCAGACGAGATAAGTTCCCTCAAGCTTGCTGACCGGGAACTGTGGAAGCTCACGCTCGAAGTAGTTCATAAGGAGTTGATAGTTGCCGTAAAGATATTCCTTGAGCTCGTCGAGCCATGGTTCGCCCTCATCGTAGGCTGCCTGCAGGGCAAGCACTCCGAAAGGATTCAGGTCGCAGTGCTCCCAAAGATTGATAACCTTGTCGATAAGCTTCCTCCAAGTCGGATTGTTTGTGACGATGTTGGATATTCCAAGACCGGCGATGTTGAATGATTTGCTGGGGGAATTCATCGTGATGGTGTTGTCCTGGTCGATCGTGGCCATAGGTGTAAAATGGTAGCCGGGCATCTCGAGTTCGCAGTGGATCTCGTCACTTATAACTATGACGTTGTTCCTCCTGCAGATCTCGGCGACCTTCTTCAGGTCTTCCTTGGGCCATACCCTTCCGCAAGGGTTGTGAGGGTTGCAGAATAGCAAGACTTTTGTCATCGGATCCGCGGCCTTCTTTTCGAGGTCTTCGAAATCCAGGTACCAGGTGGCCTGGTCGCCCTCAGTGTCGTAGATCAGGGCATTTGCAGCCAGTTCGCAGACGTCGTTGCGCACGGATGAGAAGAAGCAGTTGTAGGCCGGAGTCTGGATGATTACCTTGGGGAGTTCTCCGTTCGGTCCCTTCCCTCCGTTAGGTTTCTCAACTACGATTCCTTCAGTGTCCACTTCGTAAGCCGTCAGTGCCTTTATCACTATCGACATGGCTGGTACTATGCCAGCTACGGGAAGGTACCAGTCTTTCTCGGTGAGCCAGCCGCGGCGGCGCTCCCACCAGCGGATGGCACTCTCATAATAACTGTCTGGAATATGGGTGTATCCGAATATTCCCTGGTCAACCCTGTCTCTCAGGGCTTTCGTAATCTCCGGAGCCACCTTGAAATCCATGTCGGCTACCCAGAGGGGGATGACATCCTCTCCAATCGGACCTGCGGGGCTTTCAGCGTCCCATTTGACGCAGTTGGTCCCGCGTCTTTCGGTCATTTCGTCGAAATTGTATTTTCCCATATCGTCGTTTGATTTTAGTTTATCTGTCTGTAGTAGATCGTTTCGGCGGCTTCTCCCTGGTTGTCGGGATGGAGTACGGTGACAAGGTCCTTAAGTAGCAGGTCCGGCCTTGCTACTCCGCTCTGCCAGATGTCGTTGCCTCCTTTGGCGTTAACCCTCTTGTTGTCGTTCCAGATCACAGGGTAACTGCCGTAGCCTAGCTTGAGGGCATTGTCCTGGATGTTCCTTACCATGTCTTCGAAGACTGGGTTCACTCCTAGCAGCTGGGAGAGGGTGGTGCACCAGCCTACATTGAGCCAGCAATCCGCCTCCTTGCTCAATGAATATGCTTTCTCGACCGGCATCACCGTAGATGCTGCCCGGCCTTCTTCACACCCGAGGACGTCGCCGCCTGCGTCCCTGATGAGGGAGGTCAGGTAGCTGTCTGTCGAGGGGACGAACCATTGGTCGTTGTATGGAATATTCAGGAGCACCTTCCGTCTCGGCAGCTCGGCACTTTCGACCGAGCCGGCGCTTGATGAATATGCGTCCTTGACGGAGTTGAAGATTGAATCGGCTTCGGGCATCCTGCCGGTGAGTGCGCCGAAGAGGCGGATGTATGAGGCTCGTGCAAGGGGATGGCTTTCAAGGTGTTCGTTGACGATGAAGACCTTGATGCCAAGTTGAGTGAGTTTCGTTACAAAGGGTGATTTTGCCCCTGATACCGCGTAAGTCAGCACCACGTCCGGCTTCAGTGCCACGATCTTCTCGTAGTCCGGCGCACTGTCGTAGCCGACGTCGGCTGGCGGTGAAAATATACCTCTGTCAGAAGGTCTTGGCGGTTCGGACAATTTGCTTCCGTCGTCAGGCCCTGTCAGTCCAGACTCCTCGCTTCGCTCGGCCCCTCCCACTCGCTTCGCGAGCGGGCCCTTCCCTCTTACGAGCCGAGGGTGGCTACGGTCTGGACTTGCCAGACCTGACGACAGTGCGCCACTATTATTCACAACACTTTCATGATTCTGGCCGTAAGGCACAGTGTGTGAGGACAATGCCACCCTCGGCACTAGAGGGGGGACCGGAGCGGAACGATGTGAAGCGATCGGTGGGGCCTCACGCAGCGAGGCGTCCGAACCACTGTGCATTACGGCCAAGGAATATGGGTCAGAGCCTGACGGCATATTCATTGTGTCCGGAGTGGTATAGATAAAATCGAGTCCAGAGACGCCGGTGATGCAGTCGAGGGCATCGAGGGCGTCGAGGAAGCCGACGTGGGAGGTGCTCATGACGATGAGGTTCGTGAGCGGACGGTCGATGAGGAGAGTATCACTTGAACCGTCAAAAGGAGAGACCGAGACTGCAATCCAGCCCCCGTCCGGCTTCTGCGTCAAAGAAAGATACCTGGGCTCCGTCAGATCCACATGACCGCCCTTGTCTCCGTCTGCTTTGCATCCTAACATTGAGCAAAGCACGGCCAAAAACAAAACGGCATGTGGAAGCGCCTTCATTCAGAATAATTTACCACCTTGAAACTTCCCTTGAAGCTTCGCGAGAGCCTCGCTGAGAGCTTCACCCTCGAGCGGCTTGCTCCTTGCTTCCTTCCTCTCCCTGTCGAATTGCTCCTTGAGGCGGGAGAACTGCCTCTTGGTGTCCATGGTGAATTCGCCGTTCTCGATCCAGGCGAAATAGGCCGGTTCCGTCTCATAGACCTCCCTGGCCGTACGTCCCTTGTGCTTTCCGAAACTGATGGTAGGTTCGTCATTCTTTCCATAGACCAACCTTCCGGCGTAGTCTATGGTCCTCGGACGACCTGCAACCCCAGAAAGGAAGTCGACATCGTTCTTCAGTACTACTTCATGGTACTTGTCAGGCTGCTTGTACATCTCCAGCTGCCCTTTCAGGACCTCATAGGTGGCCATGGTGTCAGCCTCCGCAGAATGGGCATTCTCGAAGTCCTCCCCACCGCAATAGAACCTGTAGGCTGCCCGGAGGTTACGCGGCTCCATGTAGTGGTAGATGGTCTGAACATCGACCATCTGCTTAGAATGGAGGTCTATGTCGATCTTGTCCATCATCTCCTTCGCCTTCTCCTTGTTGGCTTCAGGAGTCCGCGGATCTCCTATCCTTCTGAGACAATATGCCCTTACCCTCTCGATTTCCTCTGAGAGAAGTGGCAGGTCGAACTTTGCTGAATTGAAGCCTGCCAGGTCACTGTCGCGCAACCATTCGACAACCTCAGGCGCAATCTCGATGAACTTCTTTTCCCCGACTAGATCTTCATCCTTGATTCCGTTGACCTCGCTGGCCCTCGGATCCATAGGCTTCTGGCAATTGTTTACATAGTCATAGGGAAAGACACGCCAGGTCTTCGTCTCATGGTGGCCGTCCGGGAAAACCTTGACGAAACTGAGTTCGACTATGCAGTCATTAACGATATTGAGCCCCGTGCTCTCGATGTCGAAGAACAGCAGGGGCCTTTTCAATGAAAGTTCCACAGCTAATTGATTATGGAGTCTACTGGACCATTATAGGCATCAGGATGCCACAGATCTTGTCGCTTTCAGCGTCTTCCTCGGAAGGAACGATTAGAGCGGCCCTGCGGGCATCTGCGAACTTCATGACGACTGTCTCGCAGCTCATGTTCGCGAGAATCTCGCCGAGGAAGGTCGACTTGAATCCGATTGCGAGCTCGTCACCGTTGTAGTCGCAGCTGACCTTCTCGTAGGCGGCGATGGCGAAACCAAGATCCTGGGCGGTAATCTCCATCTGGCCAGGCTTGAGATCCAGCTTGATGTGGTTGGAAGCTTTGTTGGCGCAGACGGCCACGCGGCGGACAGTGTTCAGGAACTGGACCCTGTCGATCTTCAGGACTGAAGAATTGTTCTGGGGGATCACGTCGCGGTACTTGGGATACTTGCCAACGATCAGCCTGCAGACCATGGTCGTCCTGCCGAAGGTGAAGACCACGGTGCTCGAATCAAAGGTGATCTCGACGTTGCCGTCTTCCTTGTCGAGGATCGACTTGAGGACGTTAGCCGGCTTCTTGTGCAGGATGAATGAGCATTTTCCGGGAGCCTTGGCATCCTTCGAGGTGTAGCAGATCAGCTTATGGGAGTCGGAGGCGACGAGGGTCGTGGACTCCGGACCGAAGTCGAAGAATATACCGTTCATCGCTGGCCTGATCTCGTCGTCTGCAGTGGCGTAGACAGTGCTGTTGATGCCTTCGATGAGGCTTTTAGCAGGGAAATCAATCTTCTCCGCGTCCTCTCCGGTACCCTTGATCTCGGGATAGTCCTCGGCAGGGAAGAAGGGGAGTACGGAATTACCGCTTGTCCAGGTGCACTCGATGGAACTGTCGCTGGATGTCCTGAGACTGACCGGCTGGTCGGGAAGTTCCTTCAGAAGGTCGATTATATGCCTTGCGGGGACGGCGATCCTGCCTTCTTCTTCCGTGGTGTCGACCTCGATCTCGGTCCTGAGGGTAAGCTCGGAATCCGAAGCGGTTACTTCGAGGATGTTGCCCTTGAGGTCAAAGAGGAAGTTCTCGAGGATCGGCAGGGCAGACTTGGCAGGGACGGCCTTTGAGATGTTCATCAGTCCCTTGAGCAGTTCTGTGCTGGATACGTTGAATTTCATATCATGAATTTTTAATTTCGTCTATTGTTTCAGCGGTTTAGTCGACCGTAATCACAAATATAAGAATAATCTGTGAATATTCCCGAAATCCTTGGCATCTTATTTGAAAAATCAAACGCCGGAATATTAATTGAACGAAATAATATGTCAGAAATGAAAAAAGGATTTATCACAGTGCTGCTTTCAGTGCTTCTCAGCGTGTTGGCAGCCTACGGCGTGCTCAAGGCAGCGACCGTCAATTCAGACAAAGTGGCAAGTCCGGTCACCAATTCGGTCACCAAGACTGTCAATCTGGCGGATACGGACTATCCTGATCTCACCTATGCGGCAGAGGCCGCAGTGGAGGCCGTCGTGTACGTTGAAGTGACCGCGACCCAGCAGTATCAGATAGACGATCCATTCTACCGCTTCTTCTTCGGTGAGAGCGCTCCCCAGTCCAGGCAGGTCCAGGGCAGCGGTTCAGGTGTGATCATCCGTCCGGACGGCTACATAGTGACCAACAACCACGTTGTAGCCAATGCTACCAAGATAAGCGTCACCCTTAATAACAACAAGACCTACGACGCTACAATTATCGGAACTGATCCGGCCACGGATATCGCCCTTATAAAGATCGACGCACAGGGTCTGGCAACCCTTCCTTTCGGCGACTCTGACAAGCTTCGTCTGGGAGAGTGGGTCCTTGCAGTCGGCAGCCCCATGGGCTACCAACTGAGGGGTACCATCACTGCCGGTATCGTCAGTGCAAAGGGCCGCCAGATGGCACATGATCCCCGTGAGAAAGTGTCCCTCCAGATCGAGTCCTTCATCCAGACCGATGCAGCTGTCAATCCCGGCAACTCGGGTGGCGCCCTTGTCAACAAGACAGGTGAACTAGTTGGTATCAACACGGCGATAGTCTCCCAGACAGGATCCTATTCGGGCTATTCATTCGCAGTGCCTGTGAATATCGTCAAGAAGATCGTCGGCGACCTCATCGACTTCGGTTCCGTCAAGAGGGCAGTCCTCGGCATCCAGATGTCAGACCTGACCGAAGGCCTTGCCAAGAGCCTTGAATATGAATCCGTCGACGACATGACGAAAAAAATGAAACTTTCTTCGCTGGACGGCGTATATATTGGTGAGGTTGTCAAAGGTGGTTCAGCCGACAAGGCTGGTGTCAAGAAAGGCGATGTGCTTCTGGCAATTGACGGTGCCAAGATGAAGAACGGATCGGCAGTCCAGGTGAAAGTCAATTCGTACCATCCGGGAGACAAGGCCAAGCTCACCATCCTCAGGGAAGGCAAGGAAAAGACCATAGAAGTCACGTTCCAGGGTAGTTCTACAGAGACAGGGACGGTAGTTGCTGAAGGTGAGATCGCTTTCTACGGCGCAGTCCTCAAGGAAGCCCCGAAGGAGACGCTCGACAGGTTGGGTCTCAAGGGCGGAGTCCTTGTGACTTCGGTCAGCACCGGCAAGATGCTTGAGGCAGGAGCTTCCGAGGGAATGGTCATTACCTACGTCAACGACCAGGCCGTCACCAAACCTCAGGATGTCATTGACATCGCCAAGGCCGCCAAGAGGTCCGTCTACGTCGAAGGCGTAACCGCCAACGGCAGGAAGGCATTCTTCGGCTTCGGAAAGGAATAGCACAAGCTGCTTGAAGACTTTGTTCCCTGACAAGGCTCATGCAGTCTTGTCAGGGAATATTTTTTTAGAAAATATATGAGGCAACTTAAGATCACTAAATCGATCACCAACCGCGAAAGCGCCTCTCTGGACAAGTATCTCCAGGAAATCGGACGCGAAGAGTTGGTTTCTCCAGAAGAGGAAGTCGAGCTGTCACAGAGGATCCGCAAGGGTGACCAGGCGGCTCTCGAAAAGCTCACAAGGGCTAACCTGAGGTTCGTAGTCTCTGTTGCGAAGCAGTACCAGAACCAGGGTCTCAGCCTCCCCGACCTAATCAACGAAGGTAACCTTGGCCTTATCAAGGCCGCCGAGAAATTCGACGAGACCAGGGGATTCAAATTCATCTCCTATGCGGTCTGGTGGATCCGCCAGTCAATCCTGCAGGCTCTGGCCGAGCAGTCCAGGATCGTGAGGCTCCCTCTCAACCAGGTAGGCTCGCTCAACAAGATCAACAAGGCTCTTTCACAGTTCGAGCAGAAGAACGAGAGGGCTCCATCCAATGAGGAACTTTCCGAGATGATCGACATTCCCCAGGACAAGATTTCCGACACTCTCAGGGTCTCCGGAAGGCATGTCTCAGTCGATGCTCCTTTCGTGGAAGGCGAGGACAACAGCCTTCTCGACGTCATCCCCAATGACGATTCTCCTATGGCCGACAGAGGCCTTGTCAACGAATCCCTCAGCACTGAGATCGAAAGGTCTCTCCAGATCCTCACTGCCCGCGAGCGTGAGATCATCAAGAGTTTCTTCGGCATCGGCTGCCAGGAGATGACTCTCGAGGAAATCGGCGAGAGGCTCGACCTCACAAGGGAACGCGTCCGCCAGATCAAGGAAAAGGCCATCCGCAAACTTAAGAAACCATCAGCAAGCAAACTTCTCAAAACCTATCTCGGATAGATGACCCCGGACATGTTCATCGCCTCGAAGGCTTCAGAAGCAATCAAGGCACTATACGGAGCGGACGTCGAAGCATCGGCGCTGCAGGTGAGCGTGACAAGGAAAGAGTTCGAAGGCGACTACACACTGGTCGTCTTCCCTCTTTTACGTGTGTCCCGTTCCACACCTGAAAACACAGGAAAGGCGATAGGGGAGTGGCTTGTCGCAAATGTTCCCGAGATCTCGGGCTTCAATTGCGTCAAGGGCTTTCTCAACCTCCTGTTCTCCAACATATACTGGAATGAACTTTTCAGCGAAATAGCCTCTGACGAGACTTTCGGTTACCTGCCATCGACCGGCAGGAACGTGATGATAGAGTTCAGTTCCCCCAACACCAACAAGCCCCTCCACCTGGGCCACATCAGGAACAACCTCCTTGGAGATTCCGTTTCGAGGCTCCTGAAGGCCAGCGGCAATAATGTGATAAAGACCACCCTGGTCAATGACCGTGGAGTCCACATCTGCAAATCAATGCTTGCCTGGCTCAAGGTTGGAAACGGTGCGACACCGGAGTCTTCAGGAAAGAAGGGTGACCACCTTGTCGGCGACATGTACGTGGCTTTCAACGACATATTCACAAAGGAAGTCGAAGAGCTCGTAGCGGGCGGAATGGACAAGGAGCAGGCCAAGAAGGAGGCCCCTTGCCTCAAGGAGGCCCATGAGATGCTCCAGAAGTGGGAGGCTGCCGATCCCGAGGTCCGCGACCTCTGGGCCAGGATGAACAAGTGGGTGCTCGATGGTTTCGATTTGACCTACAAGTCCCTTGGAATATCCTTTGACAAGGTCTACTATGAGAGCCAGACCTACCTGCTGGGCAAGTCGCTTGTGCAGAAGGGACTTGATATGGGCGTCTTCGTCCAGGATCCCGACGGCTCAGTCTGGTGCGACCTCACCGCCGACGGCCTTGACCGCAAGCTGCTTCTACGTTCCGATGGTACCTCTGTCTACATTACCCAGGACCTTGGTACGGCAGAGAGGCGTTTTGCTGAATATAATCTCGATTCCCATGTTTACGTCGTGGGAGATGAGCAGAACTACCATTTCCAGGTCCTGAAGCTCATCCTCGGTAAGCTCGGCTTCTCATGGGCCCAGAATATCTTCCACCTTTCCTACGGAATGGTGGAGCTTCCGGAAGGTAAGATGAAGTCCCGCGAGGGAACGGTTGTCGATGCAGACGATCTCATCCAGAAGATGTACGAGGAAGCAAAGGCGACTTCGGAGGAATCCGGCAAACTCGCCGACATGAGCGAGGAAGAGAAGGAGAAACTCTACCACATGATAGGTCTCGGTGCCCTGAAGTACTTCATCATCAAGGTCGATCCCAAGAAGACCATGCTCTTCAATCCCAAGGAGTCGATCGACTTCAACGGCAACACCGGTCCCTTCATCCAGTACACCCATGCGAGGATCCGTTCGATCCTTCGCAAGGCGGCGGAAAGGGGAGTGGAGTACAGCTCCGGGAATATTCCCTCAGTCGAACTCAGCGCAAAGGAAATCAGGCTCATAAAGCTCCTTAACCTCTTCCCCTCCAAGGTGGCCGAAGGCGCTGGAGCATATTCACCGGCAGTCATTGCCAATTACGCCTACGACCTCGCGAAGGAGTTCAACCAGTACTACCATGAGACTCCGATCCTGAAGGAGGAGGATCCCTCCATGCTCCAGGCCCGTCTCGTGCTCATCGACACCTTGTCCGCCGTTCTCCGCAGGGCAATGGGTATCCTAGGAATCGAACTCCCTGAAAGGATGTAGGATGGATTACATGTTTCCGACTTCGAAGAAGGAAGTCGAGGCCCTTGGTTGGGACTACATCGACATAATCTTCTTCACGGGTGATGCCTTCGTGGACCATCCGTCGTTCGGAACAGCCTGCATTTCCCGCTGGCTCCAGAAATTCGGTTATCGCGTAGCGGTCGTCCCCCAGCCTAACTGGCGGGACGACCTTCGTGATTTCAAGAAGCTTGGAGCCCCGCGACTCTACTTTGCTGTCAATTCGGGAGCCATGGATTCCATGGTCAACCACTACACGGCAGGAAAGCGTCTCCGTCATGATGACGCCTACACTCCCGAAGGGAAGGCTGGCGCCAGGCCTGACTATGCCGTCAGTGTCTACACCAAGATCCTGAAGGACCTGTATCCTGAAGTGCCGGTCGTGATTGGTGGGGTGGAGGCCTCGCTGCGCCGCCTTACCCACTACGACTACTGGAAGGACAGACTGCTCCCATCCATCCTGGAGTGGTGTCCTGCCGATTTCCTGTGCTACGGGATGGGGGAGAAGCCTATGCTCGAACTCACCAGGGCCATCGAGGACATGAGGAATCCTCACTCGATCCACCAGATACCGCAGATTGCATTCAGGATGAGCGGCAAATGGAAGGTCAAGGACCCGCTGGTGCTGCATTCCTATGAGGAATGCCTGGCCGACAAGAAGGCTGTTGCGGAGAATTTCCACCTGATCGAGACCCATGCCAACATGATGCATCCGGCCACAATCATAGAGCCGGTAGGTGACGGATATGTCCAGATCAATCCGCCTTACCCTCCATCCACGACGGAGGAGATGGATTCTTTCTGGGACCTTCCTTTCACCAAGCGGCCGCATCCTCGCTACAAAGGCAAGAGGATCCCGGCCTACGACATGATCAAGGATTCGATCATCACCCACAGGGGATGCTTCGGAGGCTGCAATTTCTGCACTATCGCCGCCCATCAGGGCAAGTTCATCCAGTCCCGTTCCAAGGAATCCATAGTGGCTGAGGTACGCAAGCTCGCAGCCATGCCTGAGTTTTCCGGGAATATTTCTGACCTAGGTGCTCCTACGGCCAACATGTACATGATGCGTGGAAAGAACCAGGAACTCTGCGAGAAATGCCGCAGGAAATCCTGCCTTTTCCCTGCAGTCTGCCCCAACATGGACCGCTCCCACCAGAAACTGCTCGAATTGTACAAGGCTGTTGATTCTGTCCCGGGGGTCAGGCATTCCTACATCGGCAGCGGCATCCGCTACGACCTCTTCCTTGATGAGAAGGGCTATGTGGACCAGACTTCTAGGCCCTATCTCAAGACTTTGATCCTGGATCATACTTCCGGCCGCCTGAAAGTTGCTCCGGAACACACCGAGGACAGGGTCCTGCAATACCTTGGAAAGCCGTCCTTCAAACTATTCGAGAGGCTTCGCCATGAATTCGACAGGATCTGTGCCGAGAACGGACGAAGGACAGGGATAGTCCCGTATTTCATCTCATCCCATCCTGGCTGCACTATGAAAGACATGGAGAACCTTTCCCGTCATCCTGCCTTGAAGGGAATATTCATGGACCAGGTACAGGATTTCACGCCCACCCCCATGACCACTTCGTCTGTCATGTACTACACCGGACTTGACCCCAGAAACCTCAAACCTGTCTTTGTGGAACGCGATCCGGAACGCAAAAAACGACAGAAATCATTTTTCTTCAGAAAAAAGTAGTTCCAGTGTGTTGCAATTCAGAAAAAAGTCTTAATATTGCACCGCAAACAGACGAACTAAAATTACTCATATGGCTCCAGACACAAGGAAAAGGCACGTGGTCAGCTACGAGAACATGTCAGAGGAACTCGCTGCCATCTTCAATGAGAAATATCCCAAAGGGTTCAGTGATTACCTTCCCGACCTTGTCAAATACACCAAGCCGGACGGTACCCCGTTCAATGCTGTCACCATCGAAACTCCGGATTCAATCTATCTTGTGAAGATCAAGCTTAAGACCGATGACGCCGAGGCCCTCGAAAGGTGGCTTGAAGGTGAAGAGGATGCCGAGAACGAGGAAGTGGCAGGATCCTCTGCTGACGCAGCGGCCGATTCGACCCTTCCCGACGACAACATCTCCCAGTACGGCGGAGATGACGACGGAGGAGACAATTAGCTCTCTCTCTGAATATATTAACGAACAATGCATGGGTTTCTGCCCATGCATTGTCGTTTTTATGAAGTCTTGGTGGTCCTGTTATTTCATCTTTGCCACAGAGGCACCGCGGCTGATAGAGCGGATGTTCAGGTCCATGTCTTCGTTGTCGACATACCTTAGGCTGGAGGCGCCGGTAGCTTCGACGATGAGGTTCGAGAGGGCGTTGACTTCGCAGTATGAGGCTCCTGAGATGCTGGCCCTGACATTCTTGATCATAGCTTTTGACGTCTCAACCTTCGCTGCACCCGAGGCTTCGAAAGTCATGCTCTCAGCTGCATTCTTGTAGGAGAACACTCCGGCCCCCGATGCTTCCAATTTTATTGAATAGAAGTTACCGTTGTGGTAAGCCTTTGCGGCACCGTTGACTTCCTGATCCAATTCTTCAGCGTCGATGTCAAAATTGCATTTCGCTGCACCGCTCATCTCTATGTCGGCAGTTACAAATGAGCCCTTGATGCTGCCGGAGGTCGCTCCGCTCATCTCCATGTCAAGGTCTCTTCCCTTGATGTTCAGGCCGTTGGCCTTTGAAGCACCGCTGATTTCCATTTTGAACGTTCCGTCGCCGATGTCGAAAGTGTCATCGCAGGAGAATTTAGTGGCCCCGCTCATGTTCAGGCTCTTGAGTACGGGCATGGCAACCTTGGCCGTGAGGGTCCAGTGGGTGTAGTTCTTGCTGATCTTCACAGGAACCTGCTTCATGGCCAGGACAAGCTTTCCGTTGGTGACCCTTACGTCAAGATATTCCTCGAGTGCGTCAGGAACGGAGATGCTGACTTTCCAGGTGTTGGATTTCTGGAGCTGGATGTCGTAGATTCCGCTGGCAACGATGCCGGTGAAGTCTTTTAGGTCATAGTCCTTGGTGACGTACTTGTCGCTCGTAGTTTCTGCTGCAGCCAGGCTGGCGAAGGCCATCATCATGGCTGCCATTGCAATGATTAACTTTTTCATGTTCTTGAGGTTTTATGATTTTACTTGAATATTATCTTTACGTTAGATCCGGATGTTCTTTTGCTGCCGTTCCCTTATTCTTTCCAGGCCGTCGAGAAGGTTTCCGTAGTACTCCTTGAGCACTTCGGCCCTGGCTTCCGGTTCCATTTCCTCCGGCAGTTGTTCGATCAGGGAAATGTTCTCTTCGGAAATCAGCTCGATTGTGTTCTGCAAGTCCCCGTCCGGGTTGGTCCGCAGCAGATCCTCATAGAGTTCCGCGACCTTGTCGTAGTAGGTGGTGCAGATCTCGAACTGGTCGTTTCCGACTCCTGCAAACCAGTCCTTGGTTGGGCTGGCAGTGGTGATGATAGAGCTGCCTTCGTCTCCCTTTCCATATCCGCCTGGGACTCCCTCTTCTGCCGGCCAGCCGATCGTTACCAATGCAGCCAATGCTGCAGCTATCCCGATTGCCCATCCGATTCTTCTCCGGTTTCCTCTGAGCTTTATCACCCGGTCACGGATCGTCGTTCCGCGGTCCATGAGAGCGGCTTCGTGGTCCTTGAGCACTGTCCAGACCCTATCGAAGCGATTGTCGAGGATTCGGTCTCCCAAAAGCTCCTCAAACCGATCGAGATGCCCTTCTGGAAGATCCTTGTCATCAAAGGCTTCGCGGTTTCTATTGATGTATTGATTTAGATTATCCATGTCCTGATTTGATATATCTTCTTTGTTTCTATTCGTTGTTACTTGTCTTCTTGGCCGGCCAGCAACTTTGCTGCGAGCATCTTCCTTGCCCTCGAGTACTGCGTCCTCAGCGTTCCCTCGCGCTCTCCAGTGATGGAACTGATCTCCTCATAGTCCAGCCCTTCGATCAGGATTAGGTTCAGGATCAGCCTGTATGGATCTGAAAGGCTTTCTATTGCTGCCTTTATCTTATTAACGCTTAACCTTTCTTCCGGTATATCAGAATCTGCAGGCGAAAAGTACTCCGGAGCCCCATCGGAGGCATATTCATCCAGGAACAGCCTCTCCCTCTTGATCTTCCTCAAGGCATCGATCGATGCCCTAATGCAAGTCTTCGCCAGCCATGCCCTTTCCGGCAGCTTCCTGTTTCCTTCCGGCCCATGAGTCTGCCTAAGGGCTTTGAGGATCGTGTCCTGCATGATCTCTTCCGCCAGGGCAGGCTCCCGCACGATCCTCAGGCTGATGTTGAACAGCCATCGCGCATGCTCCTTGTAAAATGCTATGGATTCTTCCCTGGTCATCGGTCTTCAGAAGACTCTTTTTTGTCAATCTTATTGGTAGGCAATCCTTTTTCTGCCGCCTCCACATAATAAACGAAAACTTTCCCGGATTGTTACAAGATTTTCGCTTTTTTATTCCAGATTGCCTCCTATTATCGTACTGTCGAAGCAGAAAAACCCTTTATTTCTGCTCATGGAGTATCTCGTAGTACTACTTGAGCAGAAAACCCTTCTATTCCTGCTTAAAGAGTACTTCGCGATACTCTTTGAGCAGGAAAACGGCATTATTCTGCTTTGGGGATCAGAACTGGATCTTGACGACGTCGTCGGTTTGTGTGCGGTCGGAGGGGGAGATCTTGAAGACTATTGCTCCTTCGACAAATAGGAAGGGAACTGGTTCACCGGTTCTGAGATAGGTGACGGAGATTGGACGGCGCCCGAGGGACTTTGCGATGTGCCCGTTCCTGTGGGCAGAAGTGGTAAGGACCGAAACCTGTGCCGTGAAATCAGGGAGGAGGTGTGCGTACCAGATTTCGCCCTTCGAGGGCCTTGCAGATAGTTTTTTGCGATTGCGAGTGGTAAGGGGAACACTTGAAAGCTCGACTCCGGGAGTGGGTCCGGCCCCTTCAAGGGATTCCCCGCTGTGGGCCCTCCATGCCTTGAGGCTGTCCAGCCTGGCATAGAACCGGTCAGACATATTCCCTTCTCCGTCAGGACCTACATTGGGAAGGAAATTGCCTCCGAGGGACCGGGAAGCCACATATTCTTCAAAGAACCAACTCAAAGGGCGGAAAGTCTGAGTCCTGTCGTAGCCCCAGCCGCCGCCTCCGCAAGTCCAGATGTGGCAGTGTTCGAACCACTCGGAAGGCCTGTAGGTAGGTTTCATGCATTCGAAAGGAGTTGTGAAGTCGCCGATGCGGGCTGAAGTGCCGGCAGGATTGTCAGGATCCACGATGTTGGCCCAGCGGTCGTTGACAACGATGTCCGGCTGTAGCGTACGGATCCATGAATATATCTGCTCGCTGTAGTGTTCGGTTATGCCGGTCCAGCCCATTCCGTCGAGCCAAAGGATGTCTATCATGCCGTAATTCGTCAGGAGTTCTTCGAGTTGAGCGATTACATACCCCAAGAATTTCATGTAGTTAGCATGGTCTTCTTCAGGTGTTACTTTAGGTCGAGAGTCCGCCCAGGTCTCAACGTCGAACCAAGCGTCCGTGCGGTCGCCGGGGAACATCCAGTCACGTGGGGAATAGTAGAGCCCGACTTTCAGGCCGGCCTCGCGGCAGGCGTCGACATATTCCTTGATGAGGTCGCGTCCGGGAATATATTGCTTTACCCCGAAGCCGTACTTCGATGGCCAGAGGGAGTAGCCGTCGTGGTGCCTGGCGGTCATGACGGCGTACTGGAAGCCGGCTTCCTTTGCTTCCTTGAGATACTTAATAGGATGATAGTCAGGATTGAAGGTCTTGGCTTGGCCGTAATACTCTTCTGGTGAATTGTAGCCTCCGTTCCAGCGGTAGCCTTTGATCATTGCCCAGGAAGGCTGAGCGCCGATGGGGCTGTGTATGCCCCAGTGCATGAAGAGACCGAGGCTGGCGTCCGGGAACCACTGGGCGCCTTTGGCCGGGTTAGGGAAGGTGACATGCTTCTTAAATTTCTTTGAAATGATCGCTTCGGCCTTGTCCACGTCGGCCTTCTGAATATCGTACCATTTCTGATCGACCAGATTGTGCTGGGCGGCGGCCGTGAAGGCTATTCCCAGAGCTGTAAGAAGTATGAATATCCTTTTCATACCTCTAATATAATAATAAAAAGGGAATCTATGCCGTCTGGAGCATGGCACGGCAGAGGGTGTTGGAGCCTGAACGGGCGAGGAAGAAGTAGCGGGAGTCACAGATCTTCTTGAAGGCGACAGAGAAATTGTTCCTGCGTCTAGCTTCCTCCTTGAAATCCATGTCAATCCTCAGCTGGAGGTCAGAAATTGCATCGATATCTGGCACGATACCATGGAATTTGTTGATGAACCGCTTGGCAAGGCGGGCAGGGGACTCGATTGAATCGCCTTTTTCCGAGGTTTTGGGCATTAACCACTCTATCTTGCCTCTTCCTATTTCAATACCTTCACTATCAGTTAATACAACATTTCTGTTTAATAGGGTAACAATATTGTTAAGCCCGGAATCGACTCTTATATTGACCATTTCTCCGCATTTAGGGCGTTCATCTATCTCAATCGAGCACCTGGAGAGCAGGCACATACCGTAGCCCTCGTCTGAAAGGGTCCTGAAGGCGGCATTTACCATGTAGCCGCAGATGGAAGAGACGGTGGCCATGCCGTCCTTTGCCGTCGCTTCCGGAGTGATTGAATATTCGAAAGTCTTCATAATCCTTAAAGTATTTTTGTTCGTTTCATCACAAAAGTATCAATCATCTTCCATGTGACGAAATTGTTGTGGCGTGCGATCTTAAAAATGTGATAAAAACATTGTTTGGCGGGAAAATATGCATATATTTGGGACGAAATCTGTGTAAAATCAGATTATGTCCCTTTAAATTTTGGGACGGTATTTTAAGATTTGGGATTGAATTATTGGCTATGAACACTCCGCTCAGAGTCTCCAGAGGCTACGCCAGCCAGGTAAAATATGCCGTCTTGATGCCGGCCTTTTTCTTCATGTTCATATTCGTCTATACCCCCTTTGACTTCAAGGAATGGTTTGACGTCGGCGGTAAATCTTGGACTTTTCACTTGTTGATGCTGACTCTTATCATGGCAGGAGGACTTGCTTTGACGAGACTGGTGTTTTCTTTCCTGTACAAGTACGTTCCTTTCAAGTGGTGGCACTATGTCGTGTGGTGCCTAGGCGAAGTCCTCTTCTGTTCATTCTTCTTTGCCTTATACTCCTCTCTTTTCTATTTGAAAAACGGCGGGATGCCTTATTTCAATTCGCTATCATATTGTTTCCAGTTTACTTTCATGACGATGATCTATCCTTACCTGACAGCAATCTTGCTGAGGATCATCGATAACAAGAGCAATGATATAGAGGCGGCTGGCAAGGAGCCGGAGAAAGGACTGGTCAAATTCTATGACGAGCATAAGCGTCTTAAACTCACTATAGATCCTTCTGCGATTCTGTATGTTGGTGCCGATGCCAATTACATTAAGATTCATTATCTTGAAAGCGACCGTGTTAGGGTCTATCAATTAAGGAACTCCATGAAAAGCTTCGAGGCCGATGCCCGAAAGCACGGCCTCGTCCGCTGTCATAGGTCTTATTATGTGAACCCCAGGCACATAAAGGTGCTTAGCAGGGGCAAAGACGGGATCATCTACACTGAGTTCACCCGTGACGGGCTGGAGCGCATCCCTGTCAGCAAACAGTACTACGACCAGCTCGCCGACATGCTCTAATATTCGAAGCCGAAGTACTCGCCCTTGCGGTCGGTGGGGACACCGGACTTCATCCAGGTGGGCATCGGGGCGCCCTTCAGGTAGTGGTCGAAGAACTGCTGGAGCCTCCTGGAGAGGTCCTTGCAGTTGCGCCTCTCGACGAGGTTATGTGCCTCGTTGTTATATTCAAGGAGCCAGCAAGGCTTGCCGAGGCGGCGGAGGTCGGAGAAATATTCAATTCCCTGGTACCACGGAACTGCTCCGTCGTTGTCATTGTGCATGATCAGGAGGGGAGTCTCGACCTTGTCTGCGTGGAAGATGGGGGAGTTCTCGATGTAGAGGTCGAGGCCGCCTTCGTCCCAGAGGGTCTTGCCGATTCGGCTCTGGCCGTGTTCGTACTGCCCGGCGCGCGTCATGCCTGATTCCCAACGGATTCCGCCGTATGCAGAGGTCATGTTGCTCACGGGAGCGCCTGCGCCCGCGGCTGCGAACATATTCGTACGCGTCACCAGCCATGCTGTCTGGTAGCCGCCCCAACTTTGGCCCTGGATGGCCATCTTGCTCTTGTCGGCGAATGAATATTTCTCACAAAGGGCTTCAGCACCGGAGCAGATGCAATTGTAGGCGCTTTCGCCGGGATGGCCGTCCTTGTAGACGATGTCCGGGACGAATACGATGTAACCCCTTGAGGTGTAGAAGCTTAAATTAACGGTCGAGCGAGAAGGAGCCGGCTGCCAGAAGTTGTAGAGCTGGTCGGAATACTTCTCGTAGAAATAGATCATCACGGGGAGTTTCTCGCCTGGCTTGATGCCATCCGGAATGAATACGAGACCCTTAAGAGGGGTGCCGTCGTAGGCCTTCCACTCGAACAGGTTGGCGGTGCCCCAGCGGTAGTCTGCCATCTGCGGATTGATTGCGGAAAGCTTCTCGCTCGAAGCGAAGAAATCATTGGTGCGGTAGAGGTCGAACGGGTGACGGAAATTGCCCTTGAGGAAGGTTATGCTGCCGTCGGTGGCCATCTGAGGACCCTGGAAGGTCACGGTGTCAGTGAAATACTTCAATGTCTTGGCCGGCTTGGCGAGGTTCAGCCTTCCGTAGCCGTTCTTCTTGTCGTCCTCGTTGATGAGGCTCAGGAACAGTTCATCCTTGGCTTTGAATGGATTGACGACACCGCTGCGGCGCTCATTGTCAGTACGCTTGTCAATTCGGAGATCCATGGTCCTGAAGCGGTTGTGGGTCTGGCGTCCGACACCGCCTGTGAGGTTCTCGGCCTTGCTGCCGTCAGGGGCAAACTTCCAGACGTCATAGCGGTCGATGATGAGGACAGCCTGATCGTTTTCCAGCCACTTGGGGGATCCTTCGTAAGCTCCAGGATATGCGGTGGGATGGTCGTCATCTTCAGTGTAGAATGCCACTCCAGCCTTGGCGGTCAGATTGACTTTTTCACCTGAAGCGATATTATAAGTGTACCAATTGTTGTCATTGTTGTCGAACCAGATAAGATACTTCCCAGAGGGGGAAGTATCGAGTCTTCCGGCGTTGAAATTCTTGGCGATGACCTTGCGGCTTCCGTCGTTGAGATTGACCAGTGAATAGTCGGAGAAGCTGCCGTCTGCCCACATGGATTCGCGGGCGTAGTCAGCATTGTCGCGTGAGAGTGCCCATTCTGAATTGCCACCACCCAGCAGACGGATGCTGTCGAAGAATGAGGTCGTAAGAGGAATGATTCTGGCATCGGGGAGGTTGATCACAGCCGTGTAAGTCTTCCGGAGCGTTCCATCCAGTCTCTTTTTCTGCTGCGGCGGAGTGTAGGGAGCATCCCAGTTCCAGATGTCCAACTGCGCCGTCTCGAAGTCGACGATAGTGGTGTCTTTCGGCGGCCTGACCGGAGCAATGCCGGTGACGATCCTCTTGCCGTCAGGGGTGAAGAATATGCTGCTGTTCTCCGTCAGCGTCCAACTGTCAGTTCCGGCTACCTTCGTGCCCTGAGGGATAAGTTCCATGACGCTGGTATTGTATTTCTGTGCGGCCCTCTTGTCATCCTGAGCGGAGCGAAGGATCTGCGCCAGGTACATTCCGCACCTCTTGCTTCCGGTCTTGTTGGAATCCGTTGTCGCCGTGAACGCAAGCTGTGCCTCCGCATCGTCGAACACCGGACGGAAATATTCCTTCTCACCCTTCTTCAAGGTGTCCAGGACGATCTTGTTTCCGGAATATGATGCCAGGACAATGGATGTCGCCGAGAGGGAATCCTTCTTGTCTTCCTTCGTAGTCAGTGCGAGCAGTGAACCGCTGTTGCTGAAGACATAGTTGTCGATGTGCTTCAGAGTGTCGGCCTGCCAGTTTCCAGGAGTGAGAATAATCAGTCCGGACTCGTTCTTCTTGTCATTCTTCCAAGTAGACTTGTACGCGATGAAGGGCATTCCGAAGGATCCTGCTGAATATGATTCTACAGATGCAAACTTCTTGATTTGCATTGTGCTTAGATCAATCACTGCAAGAGTATCTTTAGATTGCTCGTCCTTCTTTTTCTTGTCGATCCTTTCCTGCCTGGTCTTGGCGAATTCAGGCTTTATCCGGCAGACGACCCACTTCCCGGCAGGATCTATTGTCGGCTGGTAGCCGCGGGGGATAGCAAGGGTAGATTCTTCGCTTCTACTCTTTTTTGTCATCCTGAGCGAAGCGAAGGATTTGACATACAGCGTCCCATCCCCTTCCTGCGGGTTGACATTCCACACCAGGACGCGCCCGTCGTCACTTCTCTTGACTCCGGAAACACTCTGCCATGAGTCATACACATCGTGGTCGAGGGGCTTTTTCTGTGCAAGGGCATCTGAAGCCCAGCACAAGGCAGCAGCTAGCGCCGCCATAATCAAATAGTTAAATCTCATATTGTTATAAAATTGTTATGCATAGTTGAATCCTTCCCTTGGGGACGGGAGGGCTAAGTTTTCCAAAGATAGCAAAATAGTCTTATTTATTATTTATTTTATTTTAGGGCTATTTTTATTAGATTTGTAAATTAAAATCGGTCACGAAAGGCACTCTTGGATTGGAGTGAGTCGGGATCAGGAGACAAAAAAGCTGACGACCGTGGCAACCCTTGCTCAAGGCGAGGGGAGCTATAGTAGTACGATGACAAATTCTGATAAACTTAACTGGTACCCGATCAGGGTCTTCTTCGGCAGGGCGGAAATGATCAAGAACGCCTTGGACGAAGGAGATATTGAGTATTTCTACCCGATGAGGATGGCTGAGAAGGTCACTTCGTCGGGGCTTAAGTTTATTGAAGAACCACTCGTCAAATCTCTGCTCTTCATCAAGACGGACAGGGATGAACTGCGCCTGCTGAAGATGAAGTTCGGCGGGACTATAGTTCCGTACTATGACCGGCTGACAAACGCTCCACTGATCGTCCCGGAAAGGCAGATGTCCGATTTCAAGCGCCTCTGCGAGATGAAGGAGGCTGGCCTTGAATATCTTGGCAACGACGAACCGAAGTACCACCTCGGAGACCGGGTGAGGGTGACAGAAGGAATATTCAAAGGCTTCGAGGGCCACATCAAGCGGATCCGCCACGACCGCAAGCTGATCGTCACGATCGAAGGAGTGGCTGCCTTTGCGACGAGGTTCATCCCTCTGTCCTGCCTCGAGATAGTTGAAGACAAGAAACAATAAATTCAATACCAATGATTAAAACTCATTTAAAACTGCTGTTGATGGCCGTTCTGGCCGTCGGAGCGGCGTCTTGCGGGCATAAAACCTACAAGAACATAGCGTATTTCCAGGATGTAGAGGAGGACATGTCTCTGCCGATGGATGTCAACAGGGGAATCGTGATCCAGCCCCAGGACAAGATTTCGATTGTGGTGTCGACCACTAATTCGGAGTTGGCAAGACCGTACAATCTGCCGAGAGTGACCTATACTCTTGGTGCTGAAAATGATAACATCGGCGGCGGAGGAAACAGCAATATCCTAGGTTATGTGGTTGATAACAACGGTAACATCAATATGGCCGGTCTTGGTGAGCTGCACGTAGCCGGAATGAACCGTTGGGAACTGTCGGATTATGTGCGTCAGATCCTGATTGATCGTAAAGTACTAACGGAACCTAATGTGACGGTCGAGTTCATGAATTTTAAGGTTTCCGTACTTGGAGAAGTCGGATCTCCTGGGACCTACAACATCTCAGGAGATAAGGTGACTATCCTTCAGGCCTTGAGTTTGGCCGGTGACCTCACCATCATGGGCAAACGCGACAACATCACAGTGCTCCGTGAGCAGGGAAAGGAGCGTACTTTCTACCATCTTGACCTTCGCGATACTGAGATCTTCAATTCCCCGGCTTACTACCTCCAGCAGAGCGATGTGGTCTACGTCTATCCTAGCAAGGTCAGGGCAGGACAGTCCAGGATTAATGAGAACAATTTCAGAAGTTTCAGTTTCTGGACTTCAATACCTTCAATGCTGCTGTCCATGACGACTTCGGCATTGGTCGTCTATGCTATGTACAAAGGTGATTATTTTAGAAGGTAATTATGGCAGAAGAACTTGACAACACCTGGTCCGCCCAGGACGATTCCGACGAGAAGCTCTTTTCGTTACGCGATATATGGGCCCTGTTCTGGGGGCATAAATGGTGGTACGTGCTTTCGCTGATCCTCGCATTGGCGATAGCTTTTTTCTATTTGTATCGCACTCCTAAACTCTATCAGAGCTCCGAGAAGATTATCATAGAGACCGATCAGAGTGCAGATGTCTTGAGTGATATGTCTGCCTCGATGAGGCGCCGTTCTGCTTATGGACAGAATGTCGCAAATGAGATAATCGCCTTCAAGTCTTCGGATTTGATGACGAAGGCCGTCGAGAGACTTGGCCTCGAGACAAACTACACGGATCTTATGTTATTGCGCGAGAGGGAGCTTTACAACAAAACCCCTTTCTTCCTGTCAGTGCTAGGAGACGATAATCTGGCTTCTTCATTCTCGTTTATCGTAAAGAAGCGGGATAAGAATTCTTTCATCCTCGACAGTTTCACGGTAGGCGGAGTGGAGATGGAAGCCAAACCAGTCGTTGGATCGTTCGGGGATTCTCTCGTTACTCCTGTCGGCAGCGTCCGCCTGACTGAATCACAGTATTTCCACACCTGGGGTGATGACATCCGCATTTCCTGGGCAAACGCAAGGAACCGTGCAGCCTATTACGCCGGTCGAATGGGAGTGACTGCGCCGAGGGATGAATCTTCAGTCGTCACTCTGACAATGACGGATTATTCTCCCGAACGCGCAAAGAATGTGCTTGCTACAGTGCTTGACATTTACAATGAGCAGTGGGTCGAGAACAAGAACAGGGCTGCTGCGAACACTTCAGAGTTCATTGCGGAAAGATTGACTATCCTACAGCAGGAACTTGGCGACATCGACAACGACATCAAGGTGTACAAGCAACAGAACAGGATTACTGATGTCGGAGCCGTTTCCGGTCAGTATTTGTCGGAGTCATCTGCGTATTCTGAAAAAGCTTTTGCCAACAGTAACCAGCTGGCAATCTCCCAGATGATCCGTGACAGGCTTACCGATCCTACGCGAAACAGTACGTTGCTCCCAGCCAATTCCGGTCTTACTAATGCAAACATTGAAGGCCAGATCAGCGAGTACAACGCAACCCTCATGAAGAGGGACAAGTATCTGAAGGAGAGTTCCGAGGCTAACCCTATGGTGGCAGACCTCAATGCTAACTTGGACGCGATGAAGGCGAATATCACCCGTTCAATTGACAATAACATCTCGGCCCTGCAACTCCAGCAGGACAAGATCCTTGCCCAGGAAGGTGCTATTTTAGGGAAACTGTCTTCGACTACAGGTCAGGCCCTTGAACTCCAGTCAATGAGCCGAGACCAGAAGGTCAAGGAGTCCCTGTACATCTACCTGCTCCAGAAGCGAGAAGAAAATGAGCTTGCCACCCAACTCAATGTCTCGAACAACAGGCTTATCCAGTCAGCAACCAATGGCATTCCTATCTCTCCGGTTGCTAAGAAGATCTATCTGATTGCCCTGCTGCTTGGCCTCGGTATTCCTTTCGCCATCTTCTTCCTCCGCATCCTTTTCAACACCACGGTTCGTACCAGGGCTGATGTCTCAAAACTTAAGGTTCCTTTCCTTGCTGAGATTCCTCAGATGGGTCTTGAGAGAAAGGGATTCTTTGACTTCCACAAAGTCAACCGTTACGACGAAAAGAGTTGCAAGATCATGGTGCAGCAGGGAAAGCGCGACGTGATCAACGAGGCTTTCAGGGTTCTGAGGACCAACCTCGACATGATGACCGGCTATACTGACGGCTGCCATGTCGTTATGGTGACTTCTTTCAATCCAAATGCAGGAAAGACTTTCACGACCATGAACATGGCTGCTTCGATGGCGGTCAAGGGCTCGAGAGTTCTCCTCCTTGACCTTGACCTTCGCAAGGCTTCCCTAAGCAGTGCCCTTGAAGTCAAAGGCTCCGGAGTTGCATCCTTCCTTAACGGTCGTGCCGATGACTATCATCCTCACATCCAGACAGTCGCCGATAACCTTTCGATCCTGCCGGTCGGGTCACTTCCTCCAAATCCTGCAGAATTGCTTGTTTCCGACAAGTTCAAGCAGATGGTCGAGGACATGAGAAAGGAATATGACTACATATTCATGGACTGCCCCCCGATTGACATTGTTGCTGACACTTCAATCATCTCGAAGAGTGCCGACATAACTGTTTTCATCATCCGTGCCGGCCTGTTTGACAAGCAGGCTCTTCCTGCTCTCGATGAACTGTATTCCAGCGATCGTTATAGCCGCATGGCATTTATCCTCAACGGAGTCGAGCGGATGCAAGGCACTTATGGCCAGCATTACGGCAGCGGCAGCTATGGGTATGGCTACGGCAGTTACGGCTACGGTAAAGGCCATGGCTATGGCTACGGCTATGGAAGCTATGGCGAGCAGGATGGTGATGACATGAAGAAAAAGAAGGGCAAAGACTGATGTTCGGATTCCTGAAGCCTAAGAAAACTATTGAAGCGAGCGGCCTTCTTCGCGAGGCCACTGACAATCATTCCCACATCCTCTGGGGGCTCGATGATGGAGTCAAGACCCAAGAAGATACCTTGGCAATCCTCGATCTCTACGAGAAGCTGGGCCTAAAGACTCTTTGGCTCACTCCTCACACCATGGAGGATGTCCCGAATACTACAGAAGGACTCAAGGCTCGTTTTGAAGAACTCAAATCCATTTACAATGGCCCTATCGAGTTGCGTCTTGCTTCTGAGTATATGATCGATACCCTTTTCGAGCAGAGGCTTGAGGCCCGTGACCTTCTTACCCACGGACGCGATACTGTCCTTGTCGAGACTTCGACCTGGGCTCCGCCTATCGACCTGTGGGAAATCCTTGAAAGGATGATGAGCTACGGTTACCGTCCACTCATCGCTCATCCTGAGCGTTACCGCTACATGACGATTAAAGATTATGAGCGCCTCCGCACAATGGGTACCGTTCTCCAGCTCAACCTCCCGTCGATTCTCGGTGCGTATGGTGAAGAGGTCCAAGTCAAGGCCCAGATGCTCCTTGACAAAGGTTTCTACACCATGGTCGGTTCCGACTGCCACCGCTTCCGTGCAATCCGGAAACAGTACACCGACATAAGACTCAAGGAATCCACACTCGCTCAGCTTAAGGATTTGATGTTGGCATGAAACGACTGATTTTTTCTGTAGTCCTTTTCTCCCTTGTCTTTACCGGAAACGGGTATGGGCAGGGAAGTAAGCCTGTAAAAAGCATTTCGTTGGACCAGTTGCTCGGCAAGAAGACAGAAAAAGTCGTGCAATCCGCCCAGCAGGGTTACCGTGAGCATATCGGTGCCATCGGTTCCGTCCTTGAAAGGATAGAACTGAAGGGTAATTCTTTGACCCAAGACAAGATCAGCACTCCATATAGACGTTATGTTGTGAACGGCACTATGGACCTTGGCGGGAAGACTATTTCCATGCCTGACGGTTGCATCCTGGATCTTGAGAATGGAAGCCTCAAGAACGGCTCACTGAAGATGAACACCACTCTTGTCACTCCCATCTACGGAATATCCAAGGAGCGCAATATCAACAAGGTCAAGGTCTCCGGAGAGTACTACGAGACCCTCGTAGACCTCTGGGGCGAGCAGACTGAACCGCTTTTCCCTTGGGATACTACAGCGCCCAAGAAGGTTTATTTGGTTGATCTCAAGAAGTTCGGTATTACTCCCGGCTACCAGAAGCGGGGAAGTGACAACCACTACACCGACAAGCAGTATGACCTCATGTACAACAACGGCGTCGGTTTCACTAACGCCATCCGTTGGGCCTACGACAACGGATATGATGGAATCCGGTTCCCGAAGAATGACTATTGCTTTACTCCAAGGACAACAAAGAACGAAAAGCCTACAACAGGGCCTATTGTATTGGTTCAGGATCTGGACAAGTTTGACATAGATTTCGGAGGAGGATCCTATTATCTGATTCTTGACAGTAAGAAGAAATCACAGCATTTTGCTGTATCTCCAGAAAAACCGTATGCTCAGGGTGGAACAATGTTTTTTGTTGCCTGCTGCATCAATCTGCAACTTCATAATGGGAGATTTGTTGGAGATCGTAAACTTCGCGATTATGACGACGGTGCTGAAAGAAATCTTGAAAATTCCAGAGCATTTGCCTTGTCTTCATATTGCCAGAATATACGTCTTCATCATTTGGATCTTTCGGAGTTTATGGCAGATGGTATCTCAATCGGGCAAACCGGCAATTTCTATGATGAATATGACGGTGTATTACGTGGACCGATATATTCGGAAATGGGTAAACTGACGGTTTTAAAAGATGATTTATTTTCAACTTTGTCATCTTATATGCGAACCGACTTCTTGTATAGGGGAGCTGATGCTCATCCGGTGATGCAAAAGATAGCAGCTAAACGGTACTTTACGATCAATAACAATAGAGGTTATACAAGAATTCCTAATGTTTATTCAAATATCGAAGTTTATACGTATAATGCCAAAATCTCAAAAGATAAACCACTCCGCAGATTTAATAGTTCATATCTTGAGCACTTTGAACTTTTGCCTGACGAAACAGGCGTTAGATATCGGAGTCTCCATGATGATGGGGTTAATGATGGCAATTTTAAGCATAGTGCTGCAGTTTCCGACATTATTTCCTCAAATGTAATTATAGAGTATTGTTCTATTCATGATAATCATCGTGGTGGTATTTCTGGAGGATCTAATAATAATACAGTTCGTTTCTGCTCTTTTTCCAAAAGTTCAAAGGATAGTAATTCTGCTGGAAAAACAATACCGATCTTTATAGTAGGGGGCACAAACTATCACATCAACTATGAAGATAGTTTTGCGAAGAACCTAGTCGTTCATGATTGTACCTTCACTAGGGATAATTCGTCAATAGGAAAGTTATTGTTTGGTGTCTTTACATTATCATTCTTCAACAACAAGTCTGATTCTGGTGTTAGGATTTATAACAATATTTTGTCAGATATCCATCATAACAGTTTTGGAGAGAGTGGTTTGGCGTTTTCTTCATGGGCTGTACCTACAGATGATATTAGTACAATGAAGTCAGGATTGCGTTATATGAGCAGGGTTGTTCTTTTCCATGATAATTCTGAGACATCATCTTCCAAGCCGACATTGAATCATAGGACGGTACTAATCTCATTCAATAACTATTGATGGCCGACTCATTAAAACAAAAAGCCATTTCTGGAGTTGTCTGGAAGTTTCTTGAAAAGTTTTCTCTTCAGGCTTTCAGTTTCGTTGTCGGTATCGTGCTGGCCCGGTTGCTGATGCCATCTGATTATGGATTGGTGACTATGGCAAACATCTTCTTTGCAGTGTCTTATCTGCTGATTGATTCTGGTTTCAGTACTGCTCTGGTTAGGATGAAAGAAAGGACTGAAAAGGACTACTCAACGGCTTATGTTACCAACGTGATCCTCTCGTTATTCTTCTCATTGGTCTTAATCGCACTCTCCTCCTGGATGTCAGAGTTTTATCATGAACCACGTTTAAAAAGCATTGTTATTGTTAATGCAATCTTTCTTTTTTTAGGCTCTTTGATTGCCGTTCAGAATACTAGATTAACAATCAATCTACAATTCAAGGAGCAGAGTGTGATAAATGTCATTATTAATGTTTTTACTGGAATCTGCTCAATCATTATGGCATTGCTCGGTTACGGTGCGTGGTCGCTGGTTATACCAAGCGGGCTGGCTATTGCCGTCAGAGGTATTGCTTACTGGAAGGTCCAGCATTGGTTCCCTAAAATAGACTTTTCCAAGGATTCGTTTAAGTCAATGTTTTCATTTGGTTTTAAGATTACCTTGACAGCTCTTCTTAAAGCCATTTATAATAATATTTATTCTTTGGTTATTGGACGAAAGTTTACTGCTGAGGATCTTGGTTATTATAATAGGGGCAATAGTTATGCGTCAATGCCCTCTGCGACGGTCGCTAACACTATTGGTAGTGTGAGTTATCCGATTCTGAGTAAAATCCAAGATGATTTACCACGTTTGGGTTCTGCTTACCGAAGGATGATCAGCCTGTCAGGATATGTTGTGTTTCCGATAATGATAGGTCTTGCCGTTTTGGCTCATCCCTTGGTTATTGTTCTTGTTACTGAAAAATGGGAGTCTTGCGTCCCTTATTTACAAGTTCTATGTTTCGCTTTGATGTGGAGCCCAATCCATTCATTGAACTATAATCTGTTGCAGACTACTGGTAGAGCTGATTTGAGGCTTAGGGTAGAAATCATTCAGAAAGTACTTTGTGTCATTGTCCTTTTCATTACGATACCTCATGGTATTTTGGTAATGTGTTTTGGTAGCGTCGCCGTGGCAGTATTGAGTTTACTAATCAACACATATTTTACCGGTAAAATGATTAATGTTGGTTTTTTAGTTCAGATGAAAGACTTGCTTCCTTCATTGTTAATGTCACTCTTAATGGGTGCATTGGTGTGGTTCGCTATCAGACCGATAGGGCAATTGTGGATGCAAATTCTAATAGGTTTCCTTGTTGGGGCATTGTCTTATTGGATTATGTCTCTGCTATTGAATTCTGCAGATTATAGATATCTAATTTCACTAGTGAAGGATAGTTTTCAAACTGTAATAAAGACGAGATGAGAATAAAATGTGTTTACATCCTTACGAGTGACCGAACTGATTTCTATTATGAACAGACTTTGCTCAGTGCTTGCTCTTTGCGGTATTATAATCCGGATGCGACCATTATAGTAGTAGCTGACCATCTCACGTATTTATCTCTTGAGGCTTCTCGTTCTGGATTGGATAAGTATGTTAATCAGATCATCTGTGTTCAAGCACCTGAAGGCTTGAGTAAAATGCATCGTTCACGTTATCTGAAAACTAATCTAAGGAGTTTCGTGGACGGTGATTACTTATTTATTGATAGCGATACCATTATTTGTGATTCCCTTGGAGGCATCGATTCTTTTAAATGTGAAATGGGGGCTGTGGCTGATATTAACGACTCACTTCCGTTACTTCACGATCAAACTGTGATTGCCAGGTGTGAAGCTGCTGGATTCAACAATTTAGAGGGACAGCCTTATTTTAATAGCGGTGTTATGTTCGTTAAGGACACTCCAAACACTCATTTGTTCTATAAGGAGTGGTTTGAAAATTGGAAATCGTCTGTGGCGAAAGGAATAGCTTTTGATCAGCCTGCATTGTGCCAGACAAATGTTCAGTTGGGAAAGCCTATTCAAGAGTTGCCAGGAGTCTGGAACTGCCAGTTCAAGATGGGAGGATATCCTTATCTTCGAGATGCTAAGATTATGCATTATTACTCAAATAATGGTGAGTCGCAACTTTCTCCTCAATTGGAAATGTTGTTTTCAAAAATAAAAGCGTCAGGATTAATTGATGAAGGCATCATGAATCTTGTTTCTAATCCTAAGACTCTCTTCTATTCTTTTCTTGATATGAATCAAGATTTGGCCTTTAAGTATTTAACATCTGATCTTTTGAGTTTGTTTTATATGTCTCCCTCTGTTTTCAAGCCAGTTGAAAGAGTTGGAGCGATCCTCGATGGTATCAGTCGTCGACTCAAAAAGGTTCTAAAGAGCAAGTCCTTTTGAAGTATCATAAATCTTTTTTTGCAGTTCGACATAGATTTTCATGGACGTGGAATCTTTGATTTCTGTAATAATACCGGTCTATAATAGTAAACCTTTCCTTGAAAACTGTTTGAAGTCGGTGGTAACTCAGGAATACAGTAACTGGGAGTGCCTACTGATTGATGATGGCTCAACTGATGGGGGTGGGGCAATATGCGATGCCTGGAGAGAGATAGATTCTCGTTTCAGAGTTTTTCATCAGGATAACTACGGTGTCTCAGCGGCAAGGAATCGTGGTATAGAGGAAGCAGAAGGGGAATTCATAACATTCATTGACAGTGATGATTGGGTTGATAAGTTCTATATTAAGTATCTTCTGACGGTATACTCTGATCATCCTTGTGAAATGGTTGTTTCTGGTACAACTCACGTCTCAAATAAGGGCGGAACTACCTGTTTTTCTTCGTCAGGTTTGCATCTACTTGATCTCTCTATACCTTCACCTTCCACAACGGGACAGTTTTTAAGCAATATAGGACTAGTTTACGGCCCTACTGCTATCCTTTATAACAAATCGGTCATAGATTCTCATAGTATTCGTTTTCCGGAGAATCAATCTATTGGTGAAGATATTGTGTTTAATTTTAACTATTTATCATGCATCGACCATGTGCTTTTTTGTCCTGAGTCACACTATTATTATAGAAGACATTCTGATTCTCTAATTAATGCTAAGTGCCCAAATCGCTTCAGCATTCACTATTCTAATTGGTTATGTCAGAAGTCATTCATGTTGTCAAAAGGACTTTGGAATACTGATGCTCAAGAACATTTCGGAAGAAAGTTGTGGGGAATTGTATATGAGAGTTTATTCATGTCTGATGACCGGAGCATACAGATGATAAGAAGTATTCTTTCGATGGAAGATATGGATCTTATGCTTAGCCATTCCGACAGTTTCAACTCATCTCCTTGGATTAAAAGAATTGTGGCGAGTAGAAACTCTTTTTTGATCTGGGGAGTAGTCAATTTTCTGAAATTAATTAAATAATGGATTATTCATCTCTTAAGCTTGTCATTTGGGATCTTGATGATACCTTTTGGAAAGGGACATTAAGTGAAGGGCCGATAAGTTTTATTGAAAAGAACGTTTCGATAGTGCGTTCTTTGGATGATCATGGAATAGTCAATACTATTTGTTCCAAAAATGATAAGCAGCCCGTCCTTGATGAATTGCATAAGATAGGATTGGAAGATGTATTTGTGTTTAAATCCATTGATTGGACGCCTAAAGGCCCTCGCATAGCTAAATTGATAAAGGATATGGGCCTTCGTCCAGTTAACTGCCTTTTTATCGATGATAATCCTGTCAATTGTAATGAAGCGCTTCATTATTCTAAAGATTTAAACGTGGAATCACCTCAAGTTCTTCCCGAACTGGAAGATTATCTAGCTAATTCAGTAGTTTCTGATCCAGAACATCAAAGAAGGAAACGTTATCAAATTCTCGAAGCAAAACAAAAGGCGAAAGATGAGTATTCGGATAATTTGGATTTCCTATATGATTCAGATACAAGAGTAGAGATTCATCACGACTGTCTAGCAAAGATTGATCGCATCGAGGAACTTGTTAAAAGAACAAACCAGCTTAACTTCACCAAAATTCGTTCTACACGAGAAGAATTGGTAAAGATCTGTGCTGATACCAGCATCGATACTGGGTATGTGACGGTGTCAGATCGTTTTGGAGACTATGGAGTTGTAGGCTTTTATGCTGTGAAAGATGGAGTATGCTTGCATTTTCTCTTCTCGTGTCGTACGATCGGTCAAGGTGTTGAGCAATACGTGTATTCTGTATTGGGCTATCCAACATTGAACGTTGTCGGAGAGGTTATTTCAATGTTGACTCTTGCCCCTGCTCCTGCTTGGATTAACCAGAGTATTGAATCTAAAAAAAAGCAGATCTTTGATTCCGGCCTTTCCAAGGGCAGAATCATTCTCAAAGGTGCATGTGATCTGAAGGTAATGTCAGAGTATCTCAATACAAATAATGTTATTGAAGAGTTTACTTATGTGACTGATAGCAATAAATGGATTGAGCACCAGAACCATTCTGTAAATTATCTTCAATGGACCTCTTTATCTAATGAACAACGCGAACGACTTCTTGAGGATTGCGTCTTTAACGATAAGGATATGTTCGCTTCATCGATGTTTGACGACAATGTTGCAATACTGTTTCTTTCGACAATGATCGAGCCGAATCTTGGTGTTTATAGGCGAAAGAAAGATGGTTTTAAGATTGCTTTTGGAGAGTTTTTGTACCCTCTTACGGATCCGTCTAACTGGAAAGCATATGTTGAAGGAACTGTTTTTACCGCAGGTAATAAATTCACATATGAATGGCTTCAGCATTTCTCTACGCTGTATGAATTCGAAGGACCGTTAGATGAGAACCAAATAATTCAAAATGCTGAAAAGACTCTTGATAGAGTTTCTAAGAAAACAATTGTTTGCTATCTGCTAGGTAGTGAAACTCCTTTTTTAAATAATAGCCAGCCTGCATATGATGATCGTCATCTTACGTATAAGAAGTTAAATAATCTATACCGTGAACTGGCAAGAAGAAACAACCGTGTAAGGCTTATTGATTTTAACGACTATATAAATGGTCAAGACGATTTTACGAACAATATTAATCATTTCCAACGAAGAGTTTATTATCAAGTTGCGACAAGAGCAAATGAGTTGATTCAAGAAGTTATAGGTGAAAAACTAATTCAGAAGAGTCGTCTTTATCTCTATCGGAAGTCATTTAATGACTATATAGGTAGAAGCGGTCTGTTCCAAACTCGTTTCTGGTCATATGCAAGAAAACCATGGGTAATTATTAAGAGGCTCTTCAATATCTCATAATCCTCTATAATTGTATTAATTAAGAGAATACATGCCTTATATAACAATTCATACAGCATCCTTTAATCGGGCAAAGCTTTTGGAAAGAGTTTATCGTTCCCTTTGTTCTCAAACATCAAAAGATTTTGAATGGATTATCTCGGATGATGGTTCTTCCGACAATACAGAGGAGATGGTGAAAGCGTGGATGTTAAAGGATAATGGCTTCGATATTATATATAGCAAATTACCACACGTCGGATTTCCCCGGGCATTGAATGATGGAGTCAGACTTGCGAGAACAGATTGGTTCATGATGCTGGATTCGGATGATTGGTTGTTGCCTGAGACGGTAGAAAAACTTATCCCATGGTTGGAAGAAATCGAAAACCTTGACCATTTTGTTGGGATTGGTGTGACTCGCAGATACCCTGATGGTAAGTTTATGAAAGATCAACGCCCTCTTATAGATCCTAATCTTGGTTATGTTGATGCAACCAATATTGAAAGAGCTGCTTACAATCTGAATATGGACTGCTTCGAGGTCAATAAAACTGAATTGTTACGGGAATACCCATTCCAATATTGGCCGACTGAGGAGTATGCACCTCCAGCGCTTAATTATAATTCTATGGCATTAGACGGATGGAAGTACCGATGGCGATCAGATATGCTTTATGTTTGTGAATATCTTTCAGATGGGCTGACTAAGAACAACAAGAAAGTTAAGAATAATCCTATGGGCTATGCCATGATGTACAACCAACAAATGCTGTGGCAAAAAGGATTCAAAACCAATTTTAATAATGCTCTTCAGATGATAGCGCTTTGTGGTTATGCCGGACAATTGGATTACCTTAAGCAGTCAAACAATAAGTTGTTGACAGTTTTGGCCTTCCCGTTTGGCCTTATCTGGGCTAGACGGAGAAAAAAACAGTTTCAAAGCATAGTGTAATGCTTCATAAGAAAAAGACTTTGCTTTTCGTTAATGGACATTTGAACACCGGGGGAATTGAGAAGACTCTGGTTGATTTGTTGTCAATAATCGATTATTCCAAATTTGATGTAGATTTATTGTTATTTGAAGGTGCGGGTGATTATGCCAGTCAAGTTCCTGGAGAAGTGCGAGTTCTTTTAGTAGATCTACGAAAAGCTTATGGGCCGTTTACGAGAGTCTTCAAAGATAGTTTTCATTCAGGGAGAGGGTATCTTATTTATTACCGTGTAATTGCATACATGGCTAAGTTATTTGGTGATAGCATTCTTTCCCTTCTGCGCCCGATTCTACCAGTAAGACGTAATTATTATTGTGCGATAGCGTATAGAACAGGTTTCTGTGCAAGTGTTGTTGCATACCCTATTCATGCCGAAAAGAAATATTGCTGGTGGCATAATGGACATTTTACTTTTACGGAACAACTTAATAATCAAATGTCTAGGGCCTGGCGGCATTTCACTAAAATAGTATCTGTTTCGAATGGCTGCAAGGAGATGCTTGTGAATGAATTTCCGGATTTTGCCGGGAAGATAAGTGTTATGAATAATGTCTTGAATGTTAAAGATATTATGAAAAACACTGGATCTAGACCGCGTGAAATAGATCCTTCGATTATCAATATTGTATCTGTAGGTCGTTTGTCCTCAATTAAGCATTTTGATAACATTATATATGTATCTAAATCGTTGCTACAAGAACATCATTGTCATTTTAGGTGGCTAATTGTCGGAGATGGCCCTGAAAAGGATCACCTCAATAGCCTGATTGAATCCAATAATCTATCAGACCATGTGTTAATGCTTGGAAAGAAAGTGAATCCGTTCCCGTATATTGCTTATGCCGATATATTGGTTCACCCCTCATACTATGAAGCCCATTGTACTGCGATACTCGAAGCAATGGCGCTTAAGACTCCATGCGTAGTAACAAAAACAGTGGTGCGTCAAGATTTTACTAAAGATGGTGTAAATTGCATAGAAGTTGATAGATCACCGGAGGCTTTACTCAAAGGTGTTATCACGATGATTAATTATCCACAAAATGCGAGTTTTTTAGTGGAGAATGCTTATTCTCAAGTGATTAATGATTATTCACCGGAGGTTATTTCTAAACAGTTTTATCATCTACTCGAGAGTTGATTGTTTCCTCGTCCCATGGTATCGATAATCATACCTATTTATAATTCAGAATCATATATAGAGAGAAGCATTTGTTCTGTTCTCTTCCAAGACTATTCTGCAGTAGAATTGATTCTTGTTGATGATGGCTCAACTGATAGCTCTTTCGATACAGCAATAAGATTATCCAAGCAAGATTTTCGATTACATGTTTATCATCAAAGCAATTCGGGTGCGTCATCGGCAAGAAATAAGGGCTTGAGTGTTGCTGCTGGTGATTTTGTGATGTTTGTCGATAGCGACGATTGGATAAACCCTGAAATGTTGTCGGAGATGCTTAAAGTCTTTGAAGAGAATCCTGAGATCGACGTTGTTCAGACAAAGATTCCTGGCGATTTTAAACAACAGAAAAGAGAAGGGTTTTTTTCCAGAGACGAGGCTGTGAAAGCGCTTCTTGAAGGATCGTGGTGGGGACCTGTTTGCAAACTCATAAGGAGGTCTTCGATAGGAGATCTTCGTTTTCCGAAGAAGACAATAAGTGAGGATTATTTCTTTAATTATAAGCTTTTTTCGAAGATTGGTAGTCTTTACTACGTGGATAAGTGTTATTATCATCGCACAGACTCTCCTGGCAGCCTGTCAAAGATAGGCTTAAGCACGAGGAAGTTCGATGAGTTCTACAATGTTAAGGCGGTCTATGATTCTGTTGTGGTTGACTATCCTCAATATCGTCAATTGGCCGAAGTTCACCTTGCAGGTTCCTGCCTCAAGCTATTGTTTATGGTGTTTGAGAATAATGCAGAAAGTGAGTTTCAAGAAGAAACTAAGGATATTTGTGCATGTTTGCATAATAATTACTGGTCTTTTATTAAGAACACCAATATTCCTCTGAAGGAAAGAGTACTGCTTAGCCTTTGCTTCTCTCGCTCATTGGCTAAGTTTTCCGAAAGAATTTACCATCGCCTAGTGCATAATTGATTAACTGGTGAAGAATCATATTTTCATATCTATCCACTACCTCGAGATTGGTGGGGCTGAAACCAGTCTTATCGGTCTGCTGCAGGCTCTCGATTATAGCAAATACGACGTGGATCTTTTCGTCTATAGCCATAGGGGAGAGTTGATGCAGTTTATCCCGAAGGAGGTTAATCTGCTACCGGAAATTCCGGAATATGCCCAGATTGAGAGACCTATGAAGGATGCTCTTAGAGATGGGTATTGGCGGATAGTGCTGAGGCGGTTAATAGCCAAAAGAAGATTTGCTAGGTACAAGAAATCCAAGCATCCTGTTGATAATGGGGCTGTATTTGGATATGTATTTGACTCGGTTACACCAGTGCTACCTTCACTTGAGTATCTTGGTGAGTATGATCTTGCCATCAGTTTCCTGACTCCGCATAACATTGTCGCAGATAAGGTGAAGGCGAAGAAGAAAGCTGCCTGGATTCATACAGATTATTCAAAGATTGATGTTGATGCTGAATTGGAACTGCCGGTCTGGTCGAAGTTCGATCATGTTGTAAGCATATCCGATCAGGTAACTGAAAACTTCCTGGGCGTGTTTCCATCTTTGAAAGACAAGATAGTGAGGATAGACAATATATTATCGCCAAAGTTTGTCAGGGGAAGGGCAGGACAGCTCCCTCCCGAGGTGGTCAATAAAGAAATACCTAAAGAAGACGGTGTGACCAATCTCCTTTCAGTCGGGCGTTTCTGTTATGCAAAAAACTACGATAATGTGCCGGACATCTGCAGGAGGATTATTGAGTCCGGCGCAAATGTGCGTTGGTACCTTATTGGATATGGAGGAGATGAGCCTTTGATCCGCTCCAAGATTGCAGAGGCCGGAATGGAAGATCGCGTCATTATCCTAGGCAAGAAATCCAATCCTTATCCTTTCATAAAAGCTTGTGATATCTATGTGCAGCCTTCTCGATATGAGGGGAACTCAGTCACTGTGAGAGAAGCCCAGATCCTTTGCAAGCCGGTAGTGGTGACAGATTATTCGACGGCCAGGAATCAAGTTAATGATGGCGTGGATGGTGTGATTGTTCCGTTGGATAATGAGGAGTGTGCACATGCTATTTCAGAACTATGTGGTGATCTTCTCATGCAAGAATGTATTATCAATAATGTTCTAACAATGGATTTTGGTAATCTTGCAGAAGTGGAAAAGCTGCCATTACTGTTGTATGACATATTTGAATAGAGTAATATAGTTATGATACCAAAAATTATACACCTTTGTTGGCTTTCGGGCGATCCTTTCCCGCCGGAAATACAAGCCTGCCTTGATTCTTGGAAAAAGTATCTACCTGACTATGATATATGGTTGTGGGATAGCAAGCGCTTTGATTTGAATAGCACGTTATGGACTAAACAAGCTTTTGAAGCCAGAAAGTATGCTTTTGCTGCTGACTATATAAGACTCTTCGCATTGTACACATATGGCGGTATTTACCTGGATTCGGATGTCTTGGTATATAAGAGTTTCAATGATCTCCTCGATTTGCCTTATTTTGTCGGTGAAGATTATGTTCATTGCTTTGAGGCTGCTGTCCTTGGTGCCGAGCCCGGGATGAAATGGATAAAGGACGTCTTGAATCGTTATGATGGATTGCCCTTTATCAACGAGGACGGTTCATATAATATGCGTGGGCTTCCTTATGTTTTCCATGATAGACTAAGCCCTCTGTATCGTTTCGAAGTGGTCAACAAAGTGGAGAGGTATGAATATGATCAAAGTGTCATGAAAGTTTTTCCAAGTAGTTATTTCAATTCACGTGATAATGTCGGGATAATCAAGACTGATAATAGTTATTGCTCACATAATTACATGGGCAGTTGGTTAGACAAGAAGAAATCCTTCAATTGGAAGTGTTTTATCCCCAGGCCACTTCTCAATACTATGTATAGTTGTTATCTGAAATGCGTGTATAAAGATAAAGCGGATAGTGCTGTTATTAATTACTCTCATTAATTTCATGTAGACGTGAAATGAGGTTATTCGATCCATTTTTATATGAGAAGGTTCATTTGTTGATTATTCTTGCCTTCACAATATACTATTGTTATTATCTTCAGCGACGAGGTGCATTAAAGTTGCTTCGGAGACAACGAGTTTTATATGGAATCTTCTTTTATTCTGTTGTTTTTATCATCATCATAGGATTACGTCCCGTTCACTCTGTTTTTGGAGACACCGTTAATTATGCTAAGACATATTCCGATTTTAGTCAGCTTTCAGAAAGAATAACAACATCTAGGGATGCATTGTTTTATTTGTTCATGTGGGGTTGCTCGCAGGTCATGACTGTTAATTGGTTCTTTTTTATAGTTGAGATCTTATATGTTCTGCCTATTATCGTTGTGTGCTACAGGTTATTCCAAAAGAATTATGATATCGGTGCCTTGTTTTGTTTTGCGGCTTTTTCATTCTTCGCTTATTCTGTCAACGGCATTAGGAATGGAGTTGCTTTGAGCCTTGTTTTGTTGGCTTTAACTTTTATTCAAGGGAATACTCGTGATAAAGTAATCTGCGGAATTATATCTGTACTGGCTATTTCAATTCATGCTTCTGCTGCATTGCCTGTCGTTTGCATGCTGTCTGCTTGTTTTATAAAAAAGCCTAAGTGTTTTTTTTATTTCTGGGCTTTAGCAGTTTTGATTAGTTTAGTAGCGGGGAACACAGTCACAAATCTATTTGCGAGCCTTGGTTTCGATGAGCGTCTCTCTGATTACATTCATCCGGATATAGAAGAGGACATCTACACAGTTACAGGTTTCCGTTGGGACTTTCTTCTATACAGTGCTATGCCAATTCTCCTAGGCTGGTATGTGATATTCAAAAAGAAAGTTATGAACTCAACTTATCTACTTCTGTTAGGGACATATATTCTTGCCAATGCTTTTTGGATTATGGTAATCAGGGCAGAGTTTTCTAATCGGTTTGCTTATCTTTCATGGTTTTTGTATCCTATAGTGTTGGCCTATCCATTGTTGAATCTTAAAATTTGGCCTAAAACTCAAGGACGAAAGGCCGCTGCCATAATGGCTGCACACTATGCCTTTACCTTCATGATGGTGTTTCTTACGTAATTATACTATTCGATTCAACTGCTTATATTGTTAGGTTTTCACTCTGCTCTTTTCCCTTTTTATCCGATAAGAATGCCGAAAGTGTCTATTATAATGGGTATATACAACTGTGCTGCCACTTTGCAGGAGGCACTTGATTCGTTGTATTCCCAAACATTTCAGGATTTTGAGATAGTTCTCTGTGATGATGGTTCTTCCGATGGTACGTATGATTTGGCCTTAGAAAACGCAAATAATCATTCGTGCATCAAGTTGATCAGAAACGAATTCAATGAAGGACTAAATAAAACCTTGAACAAGTGTTTGGCAATTTCGGAGGGAGAATATATCGCCAGGATGGATGGAGATGACATTTCTCTTCCAGATCGTCTTGCCATCGAAACATCCTTTTTGGATAAGCATCCTGAATATGCCATAGTAAGCACACCTATGATTTATTTTGACGAAAAAGGTGTATTTGGCCGTGGAAAAGGAGGGTATGAGCCTGGAGTAAAAACACTAGAAAAAGGGTCTCCTTTCTGTCATGCTCCGTGCATTGTAAGGAAAGAAGCTTACGATAAAGTGCGAGGTTATACCGAATCTAAGCACCTTCTACGATATGAAGATTATAATCTTTGGACAAAGATGTTCAAGGAAGGTTATCGAGGATATGTTTTGCAGGATTGCCTCTATGCGATGTGGGATGACCGGAATGCTTTTTCAAGAAGACGTCTTCGTGTCAGGATTAATGGCATATATGCTCATTATCTTGCTCATAAATCTCTGAAATTGTCTTTTATGGCATTTCTTCGCTACGCGACTCGCGTTCTTATTGCTGGAGTTGTTCCTCGTCCGCTTTATAGTTATATCCATAAGAATAACGTGTCAAGTAATTGATATTCTGGCTATGAGAACTAACATTGGAGTCATTCTAGCAGGAGGAACTGGGAACAGACTTGGGGCAAGCATCCCTAAACAGTTCCTTAAACTCGGTGACCGACGGGTAATTGAGTACACAGTTGATGCATTTGAGAAGCATCTTGGAATTCAAGAGATCACAATTGTCGCGCATCGTGATTGGAAGGATCTCGTACATGAATTGACTGAGAAGAACGGTTGGAAAAAAGTTCATCACATTCTGGATGGTGGGAATGAAAGATATGAATCCAGCATGGCCGCAATCCGGGAGTATTCAGGGCATGATGTTAACCTGATTCTTCATGATGCTGTTCGTCCATTCTTATCTCAACGGATCCTTTCTGACATTTGCGAAGCATTAATGAAGTATGAGGCGATAGACGTGACCGTTCCTTGTACTGACACGATAGTGGAGGTCGCAGGAGATTGCCTGGCTTCCATTCCTGATCGTTCAAAACTTAATCGTGGCCAGACTCCACAGGCTTTTCACATTGATGTTATACAAGATGCTTACGACCGGGCTTTGAAGGATCCTGCTTTCAAGACGTCTGATGATTGCGGAGTGGTCTGCCGCTATCGTCCTGACGTGCCTGTTTTCATCGTTCGTGGGGAGGAGAGGAATATGAAGATCACCTACCCGGAGGATCTTGCATTTTTGGAATTATTGCTCAATCAGAATGAAATCTTATAAGGATCAGATGAACATGGCGGCCAGAGGCAGTTCTGTTTTGAAAGAACTGTCCCTAGAGGAGTCTGCTGCTTTGAAGTCTTGCATCCTTGGCATATTCAAAGCTGTGACGGATTTGTGCAGCCGTCATGGATTGACTTATATGCTTTCTGGGGGAAGCTGTTTGGGGGCTGTCAGGCATAAGGGCTTCATCCCGTGGGATGATGACCTGGACATGATGATGCCCAGGTCTGATTATCAGACGTTATTGTCGTTGTTAGACAACGGAGAGTTAGGAGAGGATTATTCATTCAGCTATCCCAACGGCAAGATGGAGTCTCCTGTTTCGTTCCTGAAAGTTTATAAGAATGATACAGTTCTTGTTGGACTAACAGATGGCAAGGATTGCCCCTATCCACAGAAAGTCTTCCTTGACGTTTTCCCTCTGGACGGTGTCCCTTCTGCTGCATTTGCCAGAAAGATTAAAGGTTCCATTGCGGATGCTCTTCGGTTCGCAGCAAATACTGTATACGACAGCCGGCCATGGTCTGAGGTTCAGAAGCAGTTTTACCAGTCACGTCCTAAGATGATGCGGACTATCAGGAAACGTCGTTTTCTAGGGAAGATTCTTTCTATCATTCCTCATAGGAAGTGGGTCTATTGGTTCGACCGTTTCGTCAATGATCCTAGTACTTCTAGTTACATAGGTATCCCGACGGGAAGAAAAAGATATGGTGGAGAAATTTTCCCAGCCAAGGTCTATCTCCCCATTGTAGAAGGCGTTTTTGAAGGCCTGACGGTGCAACTTCCTGGCGGTTGGGATGAGTATCTCCGGAATCTTTACAAGAATTATATGGAACTGCCGCCGGTCGAAAAGCGAGAGAGGCATTTTATCGTAGAGATGACTCTTGGAGAATAAATGATTATGATAGAATAATGCTTTTAATAAGTTATATAGTTCCTGTATTTAACTCCTCCAAATATCTTGGGAAGTGCATTGATTCTATTATGGATCAAGGTCTTCAAGATAATCAGTATGAAATTGTTCTCATAGATGATGGCTCCACTGATAATTCTTTGGATATATGTCATGGCTATCAGGAGAAGTATAGTTTCATTAAGGTTATTTCACAAGAGAATTCAGGTGTTGCATCTGCAAGGAACGCTGGACTAGCAAAAGCAGAGGGAAAGTATATCTGTTTTGTTGACTCTGATGACTATCTCACTAGTAATTGTATCTCTGCTATATTGAATGAAGTCGGGGCTCGTAATGCCCAACTGATCCGTTTCTGGATGATAATCCTGGAAGAAGGGGAGTGCGAGCCTCCTTATCAAAAAGGAACGATTAATTTTGAAGGTGACGCTTTTGACTTTGTGTCAAGATTCGGTTTTGACACCTTCTGTGTCTCCTTCTTATATGAGAGACGATGGCTTCTGGAATCTAAAATTCAATTCGAGCCTTTCAAGATGGCAGAAGATTACCTCTTTATCTCCAAGTTACTTTTGCTTAACCCCTCAGTTATATCGACAACATACAGGGCTTACAATTATGTTAAACACTCTTCATCCGCAACAGGGAATCGCTCTCCTGAACACGCCAGGATATGTGCGAGGCATCTGTTTTCAGTCGTCAACTCATTGATGACCTATTCGGATAAGTTAACTATCGATGAGCGGATTAAGGGTTTTCTTGCTCAATCAGCTCAGGGGAAAATGAGAGCTTTTATCAGCCGTGTTTTATCCAGCAACATTTCAGTGCCGGAGTTCCGAGAGATGATATCGCACCTTAAAGAACTATCTGTACTACCCACCAGGATAGATTCTGAGGGAATGAAGCAGAAGATTATCTCTGAAGGGATTAACCTGATTTCATCATTTCCTACTTTGCTTCCCATCCTTAGGTTTCTTTATACTAGGGTATTCATCCCTTTCTTTATCCACATGATTAGTAAAAACTGAATAAGCATTGGTTATGCTTAAATGGCTAGACTTGCTTAAGTTGCTGTTTGTAACATCGTTAGTTTTATCTTGTTCAGATAGACTGTCGACTGATACCTATTCTAATTCTCAGTTACCTGAGGATATAATCGATACACTTGTTGTTGCACACTGGAATATCGGACATTTCTCATTAGGGACGTCTTCGAGTACAAAGATCAAAAAGGAGGATGCCCAATCAATGATTAAAGAGTATCATTCCCTATTAGACACATTAGGTGCAACGATGATCGGAGTATGCGAATATGAACCTTTTTTTCTCTAGCGGGGGAGGATACTAGATTCGCTCTATTTGACCATTTTAAATATCGCTCAATCGGACATAAGTATTCATATAATTGTAATGCTTTGTTTTCCACTATACCGATTGAGTCTAGTCATATAAGATTATTCCCAGAATCAGTCCAATCAAGGTATTACCTGGAATCAACCATTATAATTAATGGTGTAGAGGTCTTGTTCATAGAGACTCATCTTGATTGGAATGAAGGCTCAAATGGAGCCAGTCTTAGAGCGAGTCAATTATCAGTTCTTGTTGATAAGTTCTCACAATACCCACATATCATAATATGCGGAGACTTCAATGTTTCGAATGATTCAGAGTTTTCTTCTTTCTTGAAAGCAGGATTTTCGATGGCTAATCTGGACACTCATGGTGTTTTCTATACATATCCTTCGGAAGCACCATCTCAAGCAATTGATAATATCATTGTCAAAGGTTTCAAAATTGACAGAGTGGATGCGATAAATGATATGAGGCTAAGTGATCATCTATTATTGAGGGCTTCTTTAGTTTTTTTATAGCTGGATCTTTGAATTTTTCTATGAAAAAGATGCTTTATAATTGTTTGAAGAGAGTGCATTATAGCTTTCTTCGTTCAAGGTTATATTTATCACGTTTATTAATACAGAGAGATGTTCGGAAGAATAGGAGTGTAAATGTATTTTTTATTATTTCTAGTCTTCCTATGTGGCGGCTACAGACTCTTTATGACAGGTTGAAGCAAGATCCTCGCTATCACCTGTCTATTATTTTGCTCCCTTTTGACACTTTCTCTGTTGAACAGCAAAAATCAAGTGTTTCTGAATTAAGATCTTTTTTCGATAGTCGTTCTATTACGTATATTGATGCTAGTCGGGAAGTGATAAGTGAGAATCGTTGGAAGTCGATGAATCCACAAATCATTTTTTATCAGCAGATGTATTCTACTATTTATCATGGATGTTTTTCCATTGCCAACAATTTGAATAAACTAATTTGCTACCTTCCTTATGGCATCATTACTATCAAAGGTGATTGGATTTATAATAATAAGTATACTAATCTAGCATGGAGGCTATTTTATCCCACAAAGCTTCATGCTGATTATGCACAAACTCATTCATTTAATCACGGCAAGAATATCAGAGTTGTTGGAGAACCTGATGCTGCATTGTTCGGCAAAGAACACGATATACGCGTGAATGGAAATAATAAACAGGTGATTTGGGCCCCTCATTATTCGATAGTGGGGGGGGGGGGAACTCCATAGGGCTAGTTTTCTTTGGATGGCTGATATGATGCTTAAACTTGCCGCGGAATATAAGAATAGTATTACTTTCATTATTAAACCTCATCCTAGACTCATATCTACTCTTTATTCACTGCCGGAATGGGGAAAACAGAACACGGATTTGTATTTTGATCGATGGGCCAAAGGGGACAACACGAGAATTGAGACAGGTCAGTATATAGAGTTGTTTAAATCTTCCGATGCAATGATCCATGACTGTGGCTCTTTTACTGCAGAATATCTTTTCACCGGAAAGCCTGTCATGTTTATTTCAAGCAACATCGAGAAGGTCTATGATGAATTGGATTATTTTGGTTCTAAGTGTCTTGATCTTCATTATCATGGGTCAACAAGGAAGGACATTGTTAGCTTTTTGGAAAAGGTTGTTTTGAAAGATGAGGACCCTTTGAAAAAAGAACGGTTATTGTTCCGAGATAGTTTTCTCACGCAGAAAGGATGCAATACAGTAGGTGATGCTATTTATTCTTCAATGACAGCAGATCTTTTTTAACTTTGGAATATGACATTCTTTGTCGGACTTTTATTTTTATTGTGTTTTTATGGGATTAATTATTCGGCATTCCAAGATGACTACTTATCTGTCCCGAAGACTACTTCCATTAAAGGTCTTTTCGCTGTCCTGATCTTACTTTCCCATGTGCGAGGTTATGGCGTTTTTACTTCTGGAACTGATCTAGGATCGACAGTACTCACGATACTGGGACAAATGATAGTTGTGATGTACTTTTTTTATTCTGGTTATGGTATTTCTGAGCAGTATAGGAAAAAGGGAGATGATTATTTCCGAGCTTTCCCCAAGCGGCGCATCTTGAAAACTCTTTTTCATTTTGATGTCGCTGTGCTTCTTTTTATAATCCTCCAATCGGCATTGGGTACTTATTTCCCGGCCTCTGAATATCTGCTATCTCTGATAGGGTGGACGTCAGTCGGCAATTCCAATTGGTTCGTTTTTGACATTCTGGAGCTCTATTTATTGACCTGGATCGCATTCCGTACCTGTGCATATTTCAAGACTTCGGAGACCGTCCTTTGCCTGTCTATCTCTTGCTTAACTCTCTGTTTTTGGCTTCTACTACATCATTATCGTGTCACACAGGAGTGGTGGATGAATACAATCGCCGCGTTCCCTCTAGGTTTCTGGTACTCAAATGTAAAAACTTATGCTGACAAAGTATTGAAAAAGCATTTCCTGATAGCTTTTTTGCCTGCAATTCTTTGGATTTTTTGGAGATTGCTTGTGGGAATTGATATGCTTGGAATTGCTGCTATTCTTTTTGCCATTGGAGTGGTCGGTTTCACTTCTAAAGTCTCAATTGATAACAAAGTTTTGAGGTGGCTTGGAACAAACTGCTTTGAAATCTATATTCTTCAAAGATTGCCGATGATCTTTTTAGCATCGTTCGGGATTCAAGAGTATTCTTTTCTTTTTGCCTTTTTCGTTATTATTATAACACTTGCTTTGGCTGATGTTTTCCACCGTTGTTTGCTTATTATAGATAGTAAATTGCTTTATTAATCAGCCCTTTGAGTTTGCGGGCTCAATTATTTATCTATAAGAAATCATTTAATCTATAGTATAATTATTATTCATGCATGATTTTGTCCCTAAGATTTCAGTTGCGATGTGCACTTATAATGGAGCCCGATTTCTCAGTGCACAACTGGATTCGATTCTAAGGCAGTCGATCCCGGTTTTTGAAATAATAATTGTGGATGATCGCTCCTCTGATAATACTCTTGATATCTTGAAGAAATATGCTCATGATTATGATAATATTCGTTATTATGTAAATGAACATAATTTAGGATTCGTTAATAACTTTTCATCTGCTATTTCTAAAACAAGTGGAGACTATGTAGCGCTTGCTGACCAAGATGATGTTTGGACAGATGACCATCTGGAAATCCTTTTAAATAACATTGGCTCGAAAGCCGTTTGTGTTGGTGATGCTATCATGATTAGATCAGACGGCAGTGAGACAAGAGAGTTGTTCAGTCAAATCAAACAGAATCACTATATCCCTTCAAGTGATGTCTATAAAGCTTATAGAATTGTATACAATTATAATCCATACCAAGGAGCCTCTATGCTTATTGATAGAGCTTGGGTTGACAACTTATTGCCATTTTCTTCGCGTGCAGGTTATCATGATACTTTCCTAGCAGGCTGGGCATGTCTAACCAAAGGGATGAGTGTCATCCCCAATATCGTTACTAAATATAGAATGCATAGCGGACAAGTTACGCGGCAATGGAAAGTATCTCTATTCGATGAAATAAAGCATTTGAGACACCGCGTTTGTTTCCCAAGCAAAGAGTATTTAATTGATTGTATTTCTGAAAAAGCTCCGGTTTTATCTAATGATGCAATAGCTTTTATCAAAGAGTTTCAGCTTATTCGTGAATTGGACAGACAAAAAAAACGTGTAAGGGTTCTAAAAATAATGAATAGACATTATAGGGAGATTTACTCATGCTATAGAAATAAGTTCCTCATATTACGTTCGCTTCATTTTCTACTGTCACTTTAATTAGATTTTGTCATCTACAGTTATTAATCTAAAAAGTGCTTTATTGCTCCTAATGAATTTCCATGCATAAACTCATCCGCATCACAACCGTTGACCTTAGCCTCCATGTGCTGTTAGAGGGACAGCTCGGATTCCTTAACAGGGAGTTCGAGGTGGTGGGCGTGGCTGCTGACACTGGACTGCTGAAGGCTGTTGGGGAACGGGAAGGAATCAGGGTGATCGATGTGCCCATGCACCGGGACATCGCTTTGTGGTCGGACATCATGTGCCTATGCCGGCTTGTCAGGATATTTAAGAAAGAAAAGCCTTTCATCGTCCATTCCAACACTCCGAAAGGAAGCCTCCTTTCCATGATTGCCGCCAGGCTTACTGGAGTACCGAACCGTATCTATCTGGTGACGGGATTGCGGTTCCAGGGGGAGAGGGGAGCTAAGAGATGGCTTCTTAAAACCATGGAACGGATCGCCTGCTCCTGTGCAACCAAGGTCATACCGGAGGGGATGGGGGTTAAAAAGACTCTCATAGAGGAAGGAATCACCCGGAAGCCGCTTGAGGTTGTACACAACGGCAATATCAACGGAATCGACATGGCGTATTATTCCCCCCAGGCGTGCCCCAGGTCGAGGGAGGAGATGAGGCAGGAGCTTGGGCTTGGGGAGAATGATTTTGCGTTTGTGTTCATTGGTAGGATTGTGGGGGATAAGGGGATGAATGAGTTGGCGGAGATCCTTCGCTGCGCTCAGGATGACAAGGGTGGCACACATGATGGCAAGGTTGGTGCTTTGAGTGGCAAGTGCAAGCTGATTCTTGTAGGACTGTTCGAGTCGGAACTGGATCCATTGGAGGGAAGGAATGAGGAGTTCTTCAGGATGAGCGGGAATGTGCGCTACGTTGGCTATCAGAGCGATGTGCGGCCGTATTTGCTGGCCGCTGATGCACTTGTGTTTCCTTCGTACCGCGAGGGTTTCCCGAATGTCGTTATGCAGGCCGGGGCGATGGGGCTGCCTTCGATAGTCACCGACATCAGCGGCTGCAATGAAATCATCGTCGAAGGGGAGAATGGCCTCCTTATCCCTCCTCGGGATAAGGAGGCGCTCGGGAATATGATGGCTTGGTTCGTTGAACATCCTTCAGAAGTCGCCAGGATGGCCGCCAATGCCCGCGAAATGATTGCCTCCCGCTACGACCGTCAGGACGTCTGGAACGCTCTACTGGAGATGTATAAATCACTGTAATTACATCCACTATAATCGGTCACCGGTTTTAGTGGATAATTTTTTATTATTATATTTGCCTAAACTAAAGTAATAATGAAAGACAATCCGTTCATAATCAAGGGTTACAAATCGGCAGATCTGTTTTGTGATAGGGAGAAGGAGACCGAAAAGATACTGAATCTTATCCAGAATTCGGTTGACATTACACTGATTTCACCAAGAAAATTCGGCAAATCTGGCCTGATTCGTCATGTTTTCAATCAGATTTCCCAGCGCAATCTCGACTACAAAACAATCTATGTCGACATTTTTTCTACTCTGAATCTAAATGAGTTCATAAAGTCTCTCTCTGAAGCGATTCTTGAACAATTCCCTGAGAAAACGGCTATTGGAAAAAAGTTCTTCCGGCTTTTGAATTCTTTCCGACCGTTGTTTTCTGTTGATCCTCTTTCGGGAAATCTTCAACTTTCATTTCAGTTCTCTTCGACGTCCGAACAAGAAACTTCCTTGAAGCAGATTCTTCAGTTCGTGAATAACCAAGATTCTAAGGTCGTACTGGCGATTGATGAATTTCAGCAGATTGTTTATTATCCTGAAAAGAACGTTGAAGCTTTGCTCCGTGAGCAAGTTCAGAACATGCACAATACCAGGTTTATCTTTTGTGGCAGTAAGTCCTCGATGATGAGGGAGATATTCGCTGACGCTAAGCGCCCATTCTTTTCCAGTACCCGACAGATAGAAATTGGCAAGATTGGCAGTGATCCTTATGCTAAGTTCATTCTTGATAAATTCACATCTGCCGGCCGAGCCATTGACGAAGAATCAGTCGCCTTCATCCTGATGTGGACAAAGAGGCATACATACTACACACAAGTTCTTTGTAATGAATTATTTGCTACTGGAAAAAAGAACATCTCCATTAAAGATGTTCATAAAGTGTGTGACGAAGTCTTAGAGGAGAATGAATCTACTTACATGCAGTATAGGGCACTGCTGACACAGCAGCAATGGCGCTTTTTGATTGGCCTGGCTAAAGAAGATGAAGTTTTTCAGGTTTATTCCTCAGGCTTTGTGTCAAAGTATAAAATCGGAAATTCCACAACCTCTGCCAGAGCTGCGGAATCATTGGTAGATAAAGAGTTGGTGCTTAAGACAATATATAAAGATAAAATTAGCTATCAAGTTTATGATCCTTTTTTCTCTCGGTGGTTAGCTAGGGAATATTGATATGTACAAATTTGCACACTTTCTAAGGGATCATCTGCCGTTCATCTGGGACTTCTTGGACTGGATGAATGGAGTGTTGTTCACATGGAGGTACGGCAGGAAGATGAAGGCTTTGCCGGGGCTCCTTGAAGCGGTTGCAGGGGAGTATAAGATCGTCGAAATGTCATCTATCCAAGCAACTGATCTGGAGAGGTTTTTCGCTGCTCAGCCAGAGGAAAGCTTCAAGTTCTTCAAGCCCCATGGATTCGATGCAAAAACCCTTCGCAAATTACAGAAGAACAAGGCATTCCTGGCCTACATTGTGAAGGATGGCAGATCTCCCGTAGGGTACTTTTTTCTGCGCAGTTTCTTCTTCGGGAAAGCGTATCTGGGTAAGATGGTTGACCACGATCATCAGGGAAAAGGGATCGGCAAGATGATGTGCCTCTGCGCCATGGACATTGCTTCGGCATTGGGGCTGAGGATGTTCGAGACCATATCGAAAGACAATCTTTCGTCGTTGTTCTCCACTCAGAATGTGCTAGAGACTAGAATAGTTGAGGAGATGCCTGACAACTACCTGATGATTGAAGACCTAAGGAGGAAAGAATAATGTGGTTCAAATGGTTGTTTGACAGATTCGTCGCCCTGATCGGGCTTGTCGTTCTGAGTCCGGTGCTTCTTGTAGTGGCCGTGCTTGTTGCCGTCAAGACTCCAGGCGGCCCAGTCATATTCAGTCAGAAGCGTGTAGGAAAGGATGGCAAGCTCTTCACGATAAGGAAGTTCAGGACAATGACTGCGAATCATGGCGGCTCCTCGGTATCTGTAGCAGGTGAGTCGAGGATAACCTCTCTGGGGGCGAAGTTGCGCCACTACAAACTTGATGAGCTTCCTGAACTATGGAATGTTCTTAAGGGTGACATGAGTTTTGTCGGCCCGCGTCCTGACGTTCCTGGCTACGCTGACCAGCTCAAAGGAGAAGATAGGGAAGTGCTCAAACTCCGTCCTGGGATAACCGGTCCTGCCACTCTTAAGTACCGTGATGAGGAAGACCTCCTTGCCAGGGTCGTAAAAGAAGGGATCGATGGCTACACCGATCCCGTGAAATACAATGACGAAGTCATCTTCCCTGACAAGGTCCGTCTGAACCGGTTCTACCTGAACCACTATTCTTTCTGGTCAGACATCAAGATGCTTTTCGCAACCGTTCTCGGCCGCCGTATCGACTACGCCGGCGAACGGATCTAATATTCATCCACCTTCAATTCTACCCTGAATTTATCCAGCTGCTTCTGTAACCGCTTGATTTTGCGGGTGTAGCGGTGGTCCGCGATGCAGTTGTGCATCTCCTGCGGGTCCTTCCGGAGATCGTAGAATTCGTCGTAGTCTCCGTTTTCTCCACCATAGAAATGAATAAGTTTGAAGCGCTTGTCGGCGACGCCGTCATGCTTCAGGACGTTGTGCTCCGACGGCAGGTCGTAGTAGTGGTAGTACATGTACTTGCGCCACTTGCAAGGCTGCTTTCCGTTATGCTTGATGACCGGCATGAGTGACCTTCCGGACATCTCTTCTGGCTTGTCCACGCCGGCGACATCCAGGTAGGTCGGGGCAAAGTCCAGGTTCTGGACAAAGGCATTTGACACAAGACCGCCCTTACCTCCGGGATAGCGGATGATGAGGGGAGTCCTGAACGACTCTTCGTACATGAACCTCTTGTCGAACCATCCGTGCTCGCCCATGTAGAATCCCTGGTCGGAAGTGTAGACGACGATCGTGTTGTCCGCAAGTCCGTGGGTGTCAAGATATTCGAGGATCTCGCCGACTGAGTCGTCCACGGATCGGATGCATCTCAGGTAATCCCTTACATAGCGCTGGAACTTCCATTCGAGGAGTTCCTTTCCTTCAAGATTGCTCTCCAGGAATGCCTTGTTCCTTGGCCCGTAGGCTGCCTCCCATTTTGCCCTGGAGGCTGAATCCATCCTCTCAAGCCCGCGGATAAGCCCCATCTTGGCGTGAGGTGCGCTTGTAGGTTCCTTCTCCAGTTCTTCCACTTTCAGGTCATAGATAAGGGTCATGTCCTTGTCTATTGTCATCCTTTGGACCTTTGCAGCTTCTCCCTTGTCTGACCATGTGTCATAGTAATTGTCCGGGATGGGGAAGGTGACATCCTCATAGAGATCGAGATACTTGGTGGAAGGCATCCAGTTGCGGTGCGGGGCTTTGTGGTGGACGTAGAGGCAGAAAGGCTTGTCGGGATCCCTTTGCTCCAGGAAATCTATTGCATGGGCCGTTACTCTTTCGGTCGCGTAGCCATCTTCCGGGAGATACTGCCCGCCGGAAAGGTGACTCTTGAAAGTCGGGGTATAGTATTCGCCCTGGCCGCGGAGCACGTAGAACCAGTCAAAGCCCTTTGGCTCGCATTGCATGTGCCATTTGCCGACGATCGCGGTCTGGTAGCCGGCATCGCGCAGAAGCTCAGAAACGAAGGTGACGGTAGTGTCTATTCCTTTTCCGAGTGTACGCTGGCCGTTCTGGTGGCTGTATAGTCCTGTCATGAGGCAGGCGCGGCTGGGGGTCGAAAGCGAGTTCTCAACATAGGCCTTGTCGAACCTGATCCCTTCGCTGGCCAGTCGGTCCATGTTGGGTGTGGGAGCCTGGCGGCTGAGAGGATGGCCATAGGCGCTGAGAGCCTGGTAGGAGTGGTCATCCGTCATGATGTGGATGATGTTCATCCTCTTGGAAGCATCTTTCTCCTGCGCGTTGGCCATAGGGGCAAGGGCTGGCAGGGCGGCCAGAAGGAGGCCGTAGGGAATAGGGTTCGGTAGGTGTTCCATGGCGTTGAAAATGTGGTGTAACACAAATATAAATATTATCTTTGTAATATGAATAATAAAAGAATATACCTCTGTCTCGCTCATATGAGCGGCAATGAGATGAAATATATCCAGGAGGCGTTTGACACCAATTGGGTTGTGCCGCTCGGGCCGAATGTCAATGCGTTCGAGGAGGATTTGAAGAGGTTTGTAGGGAAAGGGGAAGTGGTGGCACTGAGTTCGGGGACGGCGGCGGTTCATCTTGCTTTGATCGCTTGCGGAGTGGGACCCGGCGACGAGGTTATGGTGCAAAGTTTCACTTTCTGCGCTTCGTCTCATCCTGTTACCTACTTGGGAGCGACCCCGGTGTTCGTCGATTCTGAACCTGATTCATGGAATATCGACCCCGACCTGCTGGACAAAGCCATCGCAGATCGCATCGAGAAGACCGGCCGCAAGCCTAAGGCAATTATTCCCGTTGCCCTCTACGGCATGCCGTACCGGATAGACCGGATCATGGAGATCGGCAGGAAGTACGGTATCCCGGTCATTGAAGATGCCGCAGAGGGCTTCGGAAGCCGTTTTGAAGGCCAAGTCCTGGGGACTTTCGGGGAATATGGCATCTTGAGTTTCAATGGAAACAAGATGATTACGACCTCCGGCGGCGGAGCCCTTATCTGCCCCGGGATGGAGGCTAAGAACAAGATAATGTGGTACGCCACACAGGCCAGGGAGGGCTATCCGTACTACCAGCATGAGGCGATAGGCTACAACTATCGTCTTTCCAACATCTGCGCCGGTATCGGCCGTGGCCAGATGACGGTTCTCGAGGACCATCTGGCTCATCACCGCCATGTCCAGAAGATGTACGAAGAGCTTCTGGCTGATGTCAAGGGATTGCATGTCCATGGCCAGGAAGATCCTCGTTTCGATTCGAATTTCTGGCTCTGCACCTTAACTCTTGATGAGGATTTGAAGATCAAAGGACAGGAGAGGGCGTATGCTGAAGCGATAACCAAAGCAATAGGCGGCGCAGCGGGTGTTATCCATGCCGGAGGAGGAGTCCACACCGACTGTGAACCGAACGCCAATGTCGAAGCGATCAGGATGTACCTCGACGAGGCAGGAATCGAGGCCAGGCCGCTGTGGAAGCCTATGCACAAGCAGCCCGTCTACAAGGATTCTCCTGCTTATGTCAACGGCGTTTCTGAAGGTATATTCAAAAAAGGCCTATGTCTTCCTGCAGGCCCCTGCGTTACTGAAGATGACGTCCGTTATATCGTAGGTAAGATAAAGGAAGCCGTTGATTGCTGAATCTGATGGACAACCGTACTGGACTTTTCTGCTCCCTCCTGAAGGCCGGGCTCTGGAATGAGACTCTTGAAATCCATCTCGATAAGGACGAATTCAAGAGTGTCTGGAACGATGCGACCCGTCAGGTTACCAGGGGACTGATAGCAAGTGCGCTGGTTTCATCCAATGCCGTACCTCCAAAGGTGGTCGACCGCCTTCAGGACCAACTGCTGAAGATCGCCGGAGAGAACCTGAAGATGGGGAGTGTGCTCACCAAATCGGTTTCGGCTCTCCGGAAGGAGGGGATAGAACCTGTGCTTCTCAAAGGACACGGTGTCGCCTCCTACTACAAGGTTCCAATGCTTCGTGAGAGCGGCGACATAGACCTTTACGTGGGGCAGGAAAACTACCGTAAAGCCTTTGACATTCTGGACGCCCTTTCCGATGCTCCTGAATCTTTTGTATTCGAAGAAAAAGAAAAGCATTCCCATGTCGAGATAAATGGAATACTCATCGAGCTTCACCAGTACAGTGATGTCCTGAGCCCGAAATACGATCCGACCTATCAACGGATTTCAGATGATTGCCTGCGCGGATCATTTGTCACGCTTCAATTGGATGACTGTTCTGTCTCGACTCCTGAGGCGACATTCAATGCTCTGTACATCTTCAATCACATTTGGAGCCACTATATTGCAGCTGGTGTTGGTTTCCGTCAGATCTGCGACTGGACAATGTTCCTTCATGCCAATCGTGATGCTATTGACATCGATAAATTGGCGCGCATGCTGGATGCCCTCGACATGCTTAAACCATGGAAGGTCTTCGGCGTAATAGCAGTTGATCTGCTGGGCCTTCCTGCATCTGAAATGCCTTTCTATGATGATAGCGTTCGCAGATTGGCAAGCAAGGTACTTCGGATGATAATGAAAGAAGGAAACTTTGGTCATGAGTGGAAGGCAAGGTGGTCAGAGTCAGGGAATCGACATTGGGACACCTTCAGGCACTTTTTCATAATCTCATGGAGGTATGCAAAGGTTATCCCGATGTTTGGGGATATTGCTTTCCAAGAGTATAAATCTAAAATAATTTCTTACCTTTGAAAACAACTTATGAGAAGCATTCGGGAACTGATTGACTGGTACTTTTCGAAAGGGGCATTGCCATATTGGTGTGTCCTTCTTTTCGATTGCATGGTCATCGTGTTTTCGAGCATGCTCGTTTACTGGGCCTTGTACAGCGCCTCCTTCCTGCTCGGTAATTTCCTGCCATTGATGAGGGTCATGGTCATCTATCTCTTGGTGACATGCGTTTTCTTCAGGATATTCAAGACCTACACCGGTATCATCAGGTATTCTTCTTTTAACGATCTGGTCAGGATTGCCTTGGCTATGGGAGCTGCACTCTTTGTAGCCCTAATTATCCATTATCCCCTCAGCGGAACACCTCCGACTCTTTTCGTCCACCTGACTGCCAGGGCACTTATCTTGATCTACCTCCTTTCAACTGCTCTGATGTGGTTGGCGAGAATCGTTATCAAGGCTATTTACGATGCCTATTTCCGGACAGAGGCTGCAGTCAATGTATTCATTTATGGTATCCGTGCCGGAGGAATAGGACTGGCGAAGTCCGTACGAGGTGAGAAACCCATGCGCTATCGTGTCAAAGGGTTTATTTCTCACGACCCTTCCCTTCATGCGAAAGGAACCGTCCTTTTAGGCGAACCGGTGTTCGATGTGGATGATACCCTTCCCGAAGAGATGGAAAAACGCAGAGTGAAAGCGGTCTTGGTAGCGCCTGGAAGAGTCGAACGTTTCAGGGAAGACACTGTACTTCAGGATTATATCCTTAAGACTGGGGCTAAGATATTTTTCTCCCAGGCTGCCGTCGAATGGGATAAAGACTTAATTGAAGGGACACCGACTATCCGGGAGGTACGGATTGAAGACCTTCTTCCTAGGGATGAGATCCAGGTTGACATGGACTCTGTCGAAACTGCACTTAGGGGGAAGAGGATTCTAATCACGGGTTCTGCCGGAAGCATCGGCAGCGAGATCGTCCGCCAGGTGGCCTCTTTCGGTCCTTCAGAAATGGTGCTCATCGATTCGGCTGAAACCCCTCAGCATGACATCCGTCTTATGATGTCGAGGGAGTTCCCTACGGTAAAGGCTTCCGCTATCGTGACCAGCATTGTCAACACCACGCGGATGGAGGCCATATTCAAGGACTTCCGACCTGAATATGTTTTCCATGCCGCAGCCTACAAGCATGTCCCGATGATGGAGGACAATCCTTCAGAGAGCGTGCTCAACAATGTCGAGGGTACGAAGATCATAGCCGACCTGTCCGTCAAGTACGGTGTTGGCAAATTCGTTATGATCTCCACTGACAAGGCGGTGAATCCTACGAATGTGATGGGATGCTCAAAGCGTATCTGCGAGATCTACGTCCAGAGTCTTGACAAGGCTGAGGCTGAGGGAAAGGTTGAAGGACATACCCGTTTCGTGACGACACGCTTCGGTAACGTGCTTGGTTCCAATGGCTCCGTTATCCCCATTTTCGAAAAGCAGATCAAGGCTGGCGGCCCTGTCACCGTCACCCATCCCGACATCGTTCGTTATTTCATGCTTATCTCCGAGGCTTGCAAGCTCGTCCTTGAGGCTGCTGCCAAGGGCAGGGGAGGCGAGATATTTGCCTTTGACATGGGTAAACCTGTCCGTATCGCAGATCTTGCAAAGAGGATGATCGCTTTGAGCGGAGCTGGTAACATCGAGATCAAATACACCGGTCTCCGTGATGGAGAAAAGCTCTATGAGGAAGTCCTTGCGTCTGAAGAAGCAACCAAGCCGTCTTTCAATGACAAGATAAGGATTGCAGAAGTCCGCGAGTACGATTATTCCCTTGTCAATGACCAGATAGAGAAGCTCATCAATGTCTCTAAGGCTTACGACGACCTCAAGACAGTGGCTGCAATGAAGCGTATCGTTCCTGAATATTTGAGCAGCCATTCTGTCTACTCAGTGCTGGATTGAGGCTTATCATTGAAGATTTTTGCCCCGTCGCCAAAGCCATGGTGGCGGGTTCTTTTTTTATTCAACATTGTGAATATTTATTTAAAACTGAAAGATATTTTTGATTATTAGGATTTTTTTGTAACTTGAGGTCGTTGTAACACGATAACTTTTAAACTGATGACTGATAAATTCCTTTTGCTGGGTGATGAGGCTCTTGCACTGGGGGCCTTGCACGCTGGATTGTCCGGTGTCTATGCTTATCCGGGCACTCCTTCGACAGAGATCACGGAGTACATCCAAAATCATCCTCTCACCAAAGAGAGAGGAATCCACAGCGAATGGTGCACCAATGAGAAGACTGCCATGGAAGCGGCCTTGGGAGTTTCCTATGCCGGTAAACGAGCCCTTGTCTGCATGAAGCACGTCGGAATGAATGTCTGTGCCGATGCCTTTGTCAATTCTGCGGTGACTGGAGCCAATGGTGGACTTGTCATCGCAGCTTGTGACGATCCTTCTCAGCACTCATCCCAGAACGAGCAGGATTCCAGGTTCTATGCAGACTTCGCCATGATGCCATGTTTCGAGCCATCGAACCAGCAGGAAGCCTACGACATGGTTCAGGAAGCCTTTGACTATTCCGAGGCCAACCATATTCCTGTACTCATCAGGTTGACCACCCGCATGGCTCACTCCCGCGCTGTGGTGAAAGCCCGCGCTCCACGCCCTCAGAATGAGATGCATTTTCCTCCTAAGGACATTGCGAAGTTCTGGGTCACTCTTCCTGGCATTTCACGCGTGAAAGTAAAGGAACTTGCTGAAGTCCAGCATAAGTTCCGTCATGATTCTGAACTTTCGGAGGACAACTACTATGAAGGCGGCCCGGATCACAGCCTGGGCATAGTCGCCTGTGGCATTTCTTATAACTATCTCATGGAGAACTTCCCGGATGGTTGCATCTATCCTACCCTTAAGGTAACGAGATATCCTTTCCCCACCAAGCTTCTTCGCAGGATGACTGAGTCCTGCAAGACCATCCTTGTGATTGAAGAAGGCCAGCCACTGATCGAAGAGCGCCTGCGAGGCATCCTGTATGATGAGGAAGAAGGCAACGGAAAGGTATTCGTAAAAGGAAGGCTGGACGGGACCCTGCCCAGGACCGGCGAGTTGAATCCTGACCACATCCGCAAGGCTCTTGGTTTGAAGTCGGGAGAGACTTTCGCCGCGTCTGACAAGACGGTCGCACGTCCGCCAGCACTCTGTCAGGGCTGCGGCCACAGGGACTTCTACACGGCACTCAATGCAGTGCTTGCCAAGTACGAAGGATCAAGGGTTTTCGGAGACATCGGCTGTTACACCCTTGGCTACATGCCTCCTTTCCATGCTATCCATTCCTGCGTGGAGATGGGAGCCTCGCTCACCATGGCTATCGGAGCTGCCAATTCCGGAGTCTGGCCTTCAGTCGGAGTCATCGGGGATTCCACCTTCACCCACAGCGGCATGACGGGCCTTCTCGATGCTGTCAATTCCAATGCCGACATCACTCTCTGCATTTCCGACAACCTGACAACTGGTATGACCGGTGGACAGGATTCTGCCGGAACCGGAAAGCTGGAGAAGATCTGTGCCGCGATCGGAGTTCCTGAAGAGCATATCCGTACCATTATCCCCCTGCCGAAGAACTATCCGGACATGGAACGGGTGATAGAAGAAGAGATCAATTATCACGGAGTTTCCGTAGTGATCTGCCGCCGGGAATGCATCCAGACGGCGAAGCGTCATGCGGCAGCTAAAAACAGGCAGTAATATGAAACAGGACATCATACTTTCAGGCGTCGGAGGACAAGGAATCCTGTCGATTGCCACGGTCATAGGTTGGGCCGCACTTGAAGAGAACCTCCATCTCAAGCAGGCGGAAGTCCATGGAATGAGCCAGAGGGGAGGCGACGTACAGAGCAACCTCCGCCTTTCTTCCGAGGCCATATTCAGTGACTTGATTCCGAAAGGGGAGTGCGACCTCATCCTTTCGCTTGAGCCGATGGAAGCCTTGAGGTATCTGCCATGGCTTTCCAGAAGAGGCTGGATCGTGACCAATACGACTCCTTTTGTGAATATCCCTAACTATCCTCCTATTGAAGAGGTCATGGAAGCACTTTCAGCCGTTCCGAATGTCATCACACTCGACTGCGATGCCATTGCACGCGAGACCGGATCTCCCCGGAGCGCGAATATGGTTCTGCTCGGAGCTTCAGCCGCAGTCTTAGACATCATATCCCCTGAAAAACTGCAGGAGGGTATTGCAGCAATCTTTTCTCGCAAGGGTGAGGCCATCGTCGCGGCTAATATAGCGGCTTTCAATGCCGGATTGGAAGAATCTAAAAAGTTTGTGAAATGAAAGTGATTTCTAAAGCCAGCCTGGACGATGTCCTGAGGGGCATGAATATAAACGACATTTCTCATGCAACGATCAGGCAGTGTGTCAACACTGCCCAGGAGCTGGAACGCATCTCCGGAGAGAAGTTTGTACATCTAGAATTCGGTGTCCCAGGTATCAAGGCCTCCCAGTTCGGTGTGGACATGCAGAAACTGGCGCTTGATGCCGGTATAGCAGCTGTCTATCCGCCGACTGCGGGTATCCCAGAATTCAAGTGGAACGCCTCAGCCTTCATCAAGGCTTTCGTAGGGGTCGACATCTTCCCGGACTGTGTGGTCCCGACAGTAGGTTCCATGCAAGGCTGCTTCAATCTCCTGATGGAGTGTTCACAGCTTCATCCGGGCAGGACGGCCGTAATCTACATCAGTCCCGGCTTTCCTTCGCATTATCTCCAGGCTAAGATCCTCGGCCTCGAGCAAAGGACCTTCGACATCTACGACAACCGTGGGGAGAAGTTGGGCGCCAAGCTTGAGGAACTGATGTCTGACGGAAAGGTCTGCGCCATAGTCTATTCCAACCCAAACAATCCTTCATGGGTCAACTTGACGGAAGGTGAATTGAAGACTATCGGTGAATTGTGCACCAAGTACGACGTGATCGCCCTTGAAGACATGGCCTATCTTTGCATGGACTTCAGGAAAGACATGTCGAAGCCTTTCCAGCCTCCGTTCCAGCCTACGGTCGCACGCTACACTGACAATTGTGCCATTATGATCTCTGCTTCCAAGATCTTCAGCTATGCCGGAGAGAGGGTAGGCCTGGTGGCCATGTCAAAGAAACTGTACGATCGGGAGTATCCTGAATTGGAAGCCCGCTACGGACTGGCTGGTTTTGGAGAGAATTTCGTCCTTACCTTTATCTACGTCAACACTTCCGGTTGTTCGCGTTCGGCTCAGAACGCAATGTCGGAGATGATGGAAGCTTCTGTCAGTGGGAAATACGATTTCGTTGCCGAGATGAGGGAATATGCCAGGAGAGCCCATCGGGCCAAGGAAATATTCTTCAAGCACGGCTTCTCCCTCGTCTACGCCAAGGATCTGGACCAGGATGTAAGTGACGGCTTCTTCTTCACGATTGGCTACGATGGCATGGATGGAAGCCGTCTGCTCTATGACCTGATGCGTTGTGGAATCTGCGCCATAACCTTGACAGCCACCAGAAGCAATCAGCAAGGGCTCAGGGTCTGCGTGTCGATGCTTAATTCGGACGAAGATTTCGCCCTCCTTGACGAGCGGCTGGGCCAGTTTGCCGACCTTCAAAAATCAGAAAGCTAATAGAGATGAAATACATGTCCGCCGACGAGGCCATGACCCTCGTCAAGTCCGGAGACTGGGTGTTTTTTCAGGGCAGCACTTCGGTTCCGGTAATCCTTCAGGAAGCTCTTGCCCGCCGGCATGAGGAACTGCGTGATGTCCAGATCGTATCTGGTTTCAACGTGACTAAGGGGCCGGCCCCTTTCTGCAAGCCTGAGTACAAGGATTCTTTCGTAGTCAACAGCTTGTTCCTCTGTGCAGACCAGAGACAGTACGTCGCCCAGGGTTATGGAAGCCTTATTCCCGGCTTTCTAAGCGATCTGCCGGCCATGATCAGGAGGAAAGAGATTCCCATTGATGTTGCATGTATCAATTGCTCGCTTCCTGATGAGAACGGTTACTGCAGCTACAACATTTCAGCCGACCTTGCCCAGCCTGCTGTCGAAGCCGCCAGAGTCGTTATCGCCCAGGTCAACAAGAGCATCCCTTATCTCTATGGAACTGCTATGATCCATGAATCCGAGATAACTGCTGCTGTGGAATGCGATGATCCGCCCGTGGACATGCAGTTCGGAGCTCCCACAGAGATCGAGGCTGCGATCGGTGCCCACATTGCAGAGGAGATTCCAGACGGGGCAACACTCCAGATCGGGGTAGGGGGCATCCCCAATGCCACACTGAATGGTTTGAAGAACCACAAGCATCTTGGCCTTCACACTGAGGCAATGACCGATGGAGTGTTCCGCCTCATGCAGTCCGGAGCGATAGACAACTCGATGAAGAAATACGAGCCTGGCCGCAGTGTGGCGTCACTTGCCTTGGGATCCAAGCAGATGTACGAATTCATCGACCACAACAAGGACTGCGTTTTCTTCGATGTCGGAGTGACCAATGATCCTTCGCTGATCCGCCAGAATCCTAAAGCAGTGGCTATCAATTCTGCCATTGAGGTCGACCTGACCGGACAGATCTGTGCAGACAGCATTGGAGAGATGATATTCTCCTCCGTTGGTGGCCAGCATGACTTCATGTATGGGGCGTCACTTTCTGAAGGAGGCAAGACCTTCATAGCGATGCCGGCCCGAACTGCTAAGGGGAGGGGAAAGATAGTCGCCAACCTTGCTCCCGGCGCGGGAGTCGTCACAACCCGGTTCCAGACGCAGTATGTCGTCACTGAATATGGTTGCGTGTATCTCAGAAACAAGAACCTAGCCCAGAGGGCCAAGGCATTGATCTCCATTGCGCATCCAGATGACCGTGAAGCCTTGGAACGTGCCGCCCTCGAGCGCTTCGGCTACACCTACCACCGCCTCTCTATGTAGCCTTAGGCCTTAAGGCGACATTATAACTAGAGATCTCCCTTATACCCCCATCTTAAACGCCACGGCCACGGATCCCTTTATTTTCCCGGCTGTGGCGTTCATTTTATACGCCCGGGCCGTGAATTCCCTACTTTTCCCGGCCCTGGCGTTTTTTGAGGGAGGCAGTGTTACATTTCTGCGACTTCTCCGTCTATGATTGTAGCATGCTACAAAAACATTAAATTTGCGGAAATGAAAAGGCTTATCATTTTTATTATTATCACCTTGCTTCCTTCCTTAGGAACTTCATTGAGTGCCGATTCCAAGGAGATGAGCAAGGTCAATATCCTGGTCAAGGAATACTCCCTGGAACCTGATTTCCAGGTGTTGAGCTTCGGACGTCTCGGGCTTAGTTTTGTCCGGGCGCTGATCAAGGCCGACATGGATGAGGACACCAGGGCTCTTCTTGCTGCCGTGCGAAATGTAAAGCGGATCACGATAGCCAGTTACGAAGACTGCGAATCTTCCGTCAAGGAACGCTTCGCAGCCAGGTTGTCCAGAATCCTGAACAAGGATACTCTCCTTCTGCAGGCCAAGGACTCCGGCGAGACTGTCGAGATTTATGGCGACACATATTCATCAGAGGATGCCGTTACGGATTTGATAATCAACGCTCCGGCCAGCGGGGCCCTGATCTGCATCAAGGGAACCATCCCCATGAGTGAAGTTGCCAGGATCATTGAGTCCCAGACCAAATAGGCTATGGGTTCCGAGGAATTCAAGAGAATCTGGCTTCCGCTTTCAGGACGCTTTTACCGCGTGGCCTTCTACATCCTGGAGTCACAGGAGGATGCTGAGGATGCGGTACAGGATTTGTTCTCCAAGCTTTGGAAGATGCGAGGATCGCTCGGCTCGGTTAAGAATCCTCTGGCTTTCGGAATAACTGTCATCAAGAATATATGCCTGGACAAGATCCGCAGCAAGATGGCCAGCAGAACCGTCAACCCGGCTCCAGCAGTTTTCGAGAGAGTCCCGGATCAAGATGACGATCTGAGCAGAAGTCTCATCGGAAAAGAAAACCTGGAAAAGATCAGATCCTGCATGGCAAGGCTGCCTGACAAACAGAGAGATGTACTCGAAATGAGAGTATTCGAAGAACTCTCTTTCAAGGAAATAGCCGACCGGACAGGGATGTCCGAAGTTAATGTAAGGGTGAAACTAAGCAACGCCCGTAAGAATTTGAAAAGGATGATCGAACATGAAGACAATTGACGAAATAGAAAAAATGAGCATTGAAGACCTCGAGCGGATCTCCGCGGACGAGTCGATCATTGTTCCAGACGGCTTGGAGTCACGTGTCTTCCAGCCTAAAGAGGAGCGTCCAAGGTGGTGGACTGCAATAAGCATCGCTGCCTCACTCGTCATTCTTGCCGGAATAGGCATGGCCTGGTACGATCGTTCACGACCTCTGAAAGACACCTTTGACGACCCCGCCATGGCTTATGCCATGGTCGAGGAAACCCTTGCCAAGATGTCTCAAAATGTTGATATTTGTGTCAAATCCGTAGAAAAGGGCAAGGACATTTTCCTTAAACCTTCGGAGGTGATACGTTCCATAAACTCTGAAGAACCGAATAAATAGAAAAAATCATGAAAAAGATATCATTGATAGCCATAGTTCTCTTGGCTTCACTGGTGATGAATGCCCAGGACTATAAGAACCTTTACCAGAAATATTCAGATGACGAGAGGGTCACTGCAGTGTACATCTCTCCTGCAATGTTCAAACTTATCGGAAAACTTCCGGAAGTCAAGATCGAGGACAACGGTGTTGACTTCGGTCCGATGATCAAATCCATGACCGGTTTCTACCTCCTTCAGACCGAAGACAAGGATCTGGCCGAGAAGATATTCAAAGACGTGACTAAAGTGGTCAACGGCCATAAGTTCGAGACCTTGATGGAAGTAAAAGATAAGGGTGAGCGGGTGAATATCTTTTCCCTCGGGGACAAGGATTTCCTTAAGAGTCTGCTGCTCACTGCATTCCAGGGGAATGAAACAACCTTTATCTCGATTGACGGACTAATCAAGAGGGATGATGTTGAGAATGCCCTCAGTGCGGCCGCAAAGGATTTATATTGATCATTATAATAATTGCATGAAAAACAGCGTGTTGATCTTGACGCTTGCAAGCGTGTTGATGTTGTGCGTAACCGTTCCGGTTTCAGGTCAGGAGCCTGAGGCCGGAATCGGCGTAAGCAGCAGCCATGAAGAAAGTTTTGAGTCCATAGTCTCCGTGATGGAGGAATATGAAGGGCGGAGCGGAGTTTCGTTGATGAAGCTTGGAAAACTGGCCATGTCCATGGGAAAGACAGTGGGAAGGGCCGGAGGTGAATGGACCAGGAAGGTGGCCAAGGCATTCAAGAGGGTCAACACGGTCTACATGCTGGACTACGGCGAGAGCAGTCCAATAATCCGTGAAGAGATAGAAGCAGCAGTCACTTCCAAAGTCATTAAGGACAATCTGATCCTGCGCAACGGGGCCGGCAATTCAGTTTTTGACGAGACCTACGGCGAGACTTCGCAGGACGGCAAGCATGTGTCGGATCTAATAATAATCATGTACGACCAATCCGTCGTTGCCATCAAGGGCACTGTGCTCTCCACCGATGTTGAACGAATAGTCCGCCGGCTCAATAAACAACTGTAGCCAGGGACGGGATAAAAAACATATTCAAACCCCTCGAAGTTTCTTATCATTGATTCTTCCGAGGGGTTTAATCATTATATTCGCAGTACCTGAACTGACAGCTATGAATAGATTTGCCCGTCTCAAGAAATGGAATGAATATAGGTCCTGGCCAGCCGGGTTCTATCACATGATTATAGACTCATTTGAGAAGGGGCAGTTGTTTCACAACGATGCTCAGTTTGCCGCTGGGATGAACACAGTCGCACTAGGGCAATATATTCACAGGATAAAGATACTTATCTTTGAACTAATGACCAACCATGCACATTTCATGATTTGGGCAACAGGCTCAGATGCAGTAGATTTCTTTATTTACCTCAAGAAGAGGATAAACGCCCGGCTGATAAAGGATGGATTCCTTCCATTGCCGGATGATTTGGGATTCATGCTGGTACCTTTCGATACGTCAGATCCTTATCAGCTTCAGAACGGGATCATCTATATAGCCAGGAATCCGCACAAGGCCGATCCTGTAATCACTCCCTCAGGCTACTTATGGGGATCAAGTTATCTGATATTCAGCAACATAAACAAGATTATCCAGAAGAAACAAATCAAGGCCTACTCAGTTGACTTCATGAGAAACGTTCTGAGTTCCAAGATAAGACTCCCGGATAACTACTATTTCAATGAGAATTTGGGAATTATCCTCCCTGAGTCTTTCGTGCTGAATCAGAAAACTGAGCAGATACTCAAGTCTGCTTGGAACTATTGCAGTAATCTTGTGAAGAACATGGATGCCTACGTGAAGATCTCCGAGAAGATTGGCGCCAAAATTAGCATCAATGATCGGGAACTTGACACGATAATCTACACGATCTGCAGAAACAAGTACAACGTCAAGTCTTACCTTGAGCTTAGCCTCGATGATCGATGCCGCTTGGGTGTGCGTCTGTATAAAGAATATCACATAGACATCAAGAGAATCTGCCGCAAAATCGGAATCGAATATTCAATAATGGCCGAACTGATTAGGTGATTAAACTCCAGGGCCGGGAAAAGTAGGGAATTCACGGCCCGGGGGTATAAAATGAACGCCACGGCCGGGAAAACGAAGGGATCCGTGGCCGTGGCGTTAAGTGATGTTAATGACGTTAAGTGAGCTTCTCCAGCTCGTCTATCCAGAGTTTTACTTTGGCATCAGAGGGCATGCGGAAGTCGCCGCGGGGTGAGAAACTAACCTGGCTTATCTTGGGACCGTCCGGCATGCAGGAGCGCTTGAACTGTTGTGAGAAGAAGCGCCAATAGAACTTCTTGAGCCACTTCAGGATCGTAGGCCCGTCGTAATTGTCGAACGCACGGCATGCGAGGAAGTAAATCTTGGCAGGGGAGAAGCCGTAACGCATCAGGTTGTAGATGAAGAAATCATGCAGTTCATAAGGGCCGATCAGGTCCTCGGTCTTCTGTTTGATCTCTCCTCCTTCATTCGCAGGCATCAACTCAGGACTGATAGGAGTCTCTGTCACAT
>Ga0129310_1000052_pt1 | contig 154543 bp, 136 predicted proteins | sample Go1ome_2_FD_94433 | JGI IMG/M metagenome (GOLD analysis project Ga0129310, IMG submission 94433) | Western lowland gorrila individual fecal microbial communities from Wisconsin, USA - Go1022A metagenome | ecosystem: Host-associated > Mammals > Digestive system > Large intestine > Fecal... | reverse complement strand
CCCCACCTCATCCGCCTCACATCCGTTCGGCACCTTCCCCTCAAGGGGAAGGCTTTCCCCGCGCGGCATCCTGGCTTCCCCTTGAGGGGAAGCTGTCGCGCAAGCGACTGATGAGGTGGCATCTCGCCGATGCCGTCAGTTCATGGCAATGACGGATGCAGCTCAGGGCCCCTATTCTCTTCGCAATTCAAGTTGCGACAGTGATTCGCGCCCCACCTCATCCGCCTCACATGCGTTCGGCACCTTCCCCTCAAGGGGAAGGCTTTCCCCGCGCGCATTTTGGCTTCCCCTGTGCGTCCCACTTCCCCCGTCTTAATGTTGCCCCCTCACGGTCGGCCTTTATAGATTCTGAAAGGAGTTTTTCTCATGCCTACCCTCACTCTGGCCCGCGCCAAGGAGCTGCTGGCCACCACCACCACCGAAGCCCATCTGTTTGAGCACGCCATCGGCGTTTCGGCCGCCATGGGTGCCATGGCGCGTCATTTCGGGCAGGACCCCGCCTACTGGGAGGCCGTGGGCTACCTGCACGACTACGACTACGAGCAGTACCCGGAGGAGCACCTGGACCACACGGCCGAGCCTCTGCGCCAGGCCGGTGTGGACGAGGTGAGCATCCGAGCCATTCTGGCCCACGGCTGGACCCTTCGCAACGACGTGGAGCCGCTCACCGAGATGGAGAAGAGCCTGTTCACGGTGGACGAGCTGACCGGCCTGGTGGCCGCCACCGCCCGGATGCGTCCCGGCGGACTGAGTGACCTGGAGCCTTCCAGCGTCAAGAAGAAGTTCAAGGATAAAAAGTTCGCCGCCAAGATCAACCGGCCGCTCATCCAGAAGGGCTGCGACATGCTGGGCATGGAGCTGACCGACGTGATGGCCCTGTGCATTGAGGGCATGCGCGAGCACATGGACGAACTGGGCCTCGGCCCCAAGGCGTGAGGACAGCCGCATGAATCGCCGCCGTTATCAGGCTGTGTACCGCTGGTTCACCGCCCGGCCCCGGGCGCTGGCCGCCCTGCGCGCTGCCGACAAGCTGCTAGCCTTGCTGGTTTATGCCGCCTATCCCCTGCTGCTGCTGTGGCTGGCCCTTCAGCGGGACCCCCGGATCTTCCGGGCGGTGCTGGTGCCCGCCGCCGTGTTCGTGGCCGGCACCGCCCTGCGGTCGGCCCTGAACCACCCCCGGCCCACCGTGGTGCTGGGCCTGCCCTCCCTGCTGAAAAAGGAAAAGCAGGGCGAGTCCTTCCCCAGCCGCCATGTGCTCAGCGCCGCCGTCATCACCGCGGTGTTCTTCTACGCCGCGCCCCCGCTGGGGCCGGTGCTGGCCGCCATTACGCTGCTGATCGCGCTGGTTCGGGTGATCGGCGGGGTGCATTTTGTCAAGGACGTGGCCGCCGGTGCCCTGCTGGGTGGGGCGCTGGGCTGGCTGGGCTGCTTTGTGCTGTGAACCTTCATTAAATCAAATCTTTTCAAAAACACAAAAAAGGTGCCGTACCCTTGCGGGTACGGCACCTTTTTATTCAGCTTTATCAGCTTGCTTCGTCAGCACCGGCGGAAAGGATTCCGCAGCAGCTTACTGCACGCTCAGCACGTCGGCAAAAGCCTCGATGGCGGTGGCAGCCTGACCGAAGTCGCGCATCTGCTGGTCGACGCCCAGCTTGATGTGAGGAATGTTGGCGGCATCCAGAGCCTTCTTCAGGTAGGGATACTCCATCTCCTCGGGGTCGCAGAACTGCTGCATGAACAGCACCAGGCCCTGCGCGCCGCTCTCCTTGATCTTGGCCACAACGTCCTCAGCACGACGGTTCTGGTTGGAGTTCTTGTCGTACAGCAGGATGTCGTAGTCCATGGAGGAGAACTGCATGGCCAGAGCCAGCAGGCCGTCTTCCACGTTCTCGGGAGCATCGAAGCGGAAGCTGCGGCTCTCGTGAGCCACATCGTCGGCAGCGATGGCGATGTTGTTGTCGATGAAGATCTGCAGCAGCTTCGGGTTGTCGCAGATGATGCCGCTGGTGACCACCTTGGTGCCCTTCCAGTTGGCGGCGGGCAGAGCCTTCAGCTCTTCGTTCAGAGCAACCAGCTTCTCGGTGTACTCATCCTTCAGCATGAAGTAGCTTGCCTTCAGCACGGCGCTGCGCTGGATGGGGTTGACCACGTCGCAGTGCTCGTTGGCCAGCTTGACGAACTCGCGGCGAGCGGCACGGCTGGCGTTGTAGACCTTGATGGCCTTCAGGATGTCCTTGTTGGTCACGTCGTGGCCAGCCAGGAAAGCCAGCTTCTCCAGCACGCTGCGGTACTGGTCCTTGCAGAACTCAACGCCCCAATCGGCGAAGCGGTTCTGGGGATGAGCCAGGAAGATGCAGGGGATCTTGCTGCCCACGGCAACGCGGAAGTTCTGGCTCATGGGGCGCAGAGTATCGCAGATGGTGGGAGTGATCAGAGCATCCAGCTGATCCATGGTGCCGTCCAGCAGCATTTCCAGAGCCAGCTGAGCAATGGTGCAGTAGAAGGTAGCGCAGTATTCCTTGGAGCGGACGATGGTCTTATCGTTGGAACCCCAGATGCCCATGGGCACCATACCGGCGGCGTAAACCAGCTCCTCGGGAGCGTAGTAGGGCAGCACGCCAACAACCTTCTTGCCCTCGTCCTTGAACTTCTTCAGCTGGGCAGCAGGGTTGGCAGCAATGGCAGAAAATTCCTGAATCTTTGCTTCAATGCTCATGGTTTAGCCCTCCTTCTTCTTCTTGTTCTCGGCCATAGCCTCGACCAGACCCTGAACGCGGGTCTCGTACTGGGCGGCGTTGAAGTTACGGGGATCGGCCTGGTCGCCGTCGAAACCGGCGCAGGGCACGCCCAGGTCGGCGGTGAAGCGGCGCTGCATCTCGGCCATGTAGCCAGACCAGGGCTTGCAGCTGCGGTTGTAGTGAACCAGCACGCCGTCAACCTTGTTCTCACGGCAGATGCCTTCACGCCAATCAACGCCCTGCTCGATGCAGACGCTGTTGGGAGCCTTGTAGTAAGCACGGGCCATCTCATCCAGGCCGTTGTACACAAAGCCGAACGCAGGAGCGTACACAACGGCGGTCACGTTGATGCCGTTCTGCTTCAGAGGCTTGAACAGGTTGGGCAGCTTGGGCCAGCAGGGAATACCCTCGAACATCACGCGGTACTCCTCGGGGAAGGGCAGGGTGCTGGTGCCTTCCTTGATGTTCTTCTCCAGGTCCTGAGCCAGCAGCTCGAAGGCGTCACCGGCGGCCTTGGTGGCACGGGCGGTAACAACATCGGCCATGTGGTTGAACAGGTCGAAGCCGCTCATGGGAGAGGGCTTGTACTGCAGGTAATCGCAGACCTTCAGCCAGGCCTTGGCGGTGCGGTTCGCGGAAGCGCAGGCATCCTCGAACTTCTTCTCATCGAACTTCTTGCCGGTCAGCTCTTCCAGCTGCTCGATGCAATGATCGAACTGAGCGCGCACGTACTTCACGTTGGAGTCATGTACTTCCACGCTGTTGTTGTAGGGGATATTAATCATGATCAGGGGGATGTTGCACATACGAGCGATGTTCTCATACCACTTGGTCATGCAGTTGCAGATGTTGTTGCAGCACAGCACGAAGTCAGGCTGAGGAATGCGCATCTGCTTGTAGGGCTTGATGGCCTCCCGACGGAAGTCCTTGTAGGCCTTCTCCTTCTCGGTGGTCTCGGGCAGGGCCTCGATCTCATGGATGTCGTCCAGCACGGTGTAGGGCTGCTGGGTCTTGGGGTCCTTCTTGGGCTTGCCGGTGGCCTCGTCGATCACAACGTTGCCGTTCTCGTCCTTCAGGGGCTTGCCGGAGTTGGGGTCGATGATGTACTGCAGGGTCTCAGGGTCGAACTTACGGGCAGCGCGCTTGCCGGCGGCATAGGCCAGGCTGATGCGGGCGTAACCGCAGATATCGTTGTCGAAGCCCAGATCCTCAGCGGCCTGGCACATGATCTCACCGTCACGCTGAGCAGCGATACCAGCAGCCTGGTTCTCGGGGTACATCACGTTCAGGTCAAAAGCGGCAGCCAGCTCGCAGGGGAACTTGGAGCTGGACCAACCGACCAGTTTGCCCTGCTTTTTGGCCTCGCGGGCATCAGCGTAAATGTCATCAACGACCTTGCGAAGAGCCAGAACGCCGGGGCTAACTTGTTTTGCCATTGTTCATTCCTCCATATCATTGTTCATATAGATAGGGTTTACCGCCTGAGCCGCATACACACACACCGCTCAGGCTGGCAGACGGCCGCGCAAAGGCCGCCTGCACCAAGACCAACCGCGGTCATGCGGACATTCTGCCCCGCAGGGCAGACGTTTCCGCACTTTGCCGTTGGTTTCGGGTACAAAATGGGTTATTTCGCGTCCTGGGTCACTCTCTGGTAAGCAAAGAGTGCGGCACCCAGAGCGCCGTTGTACTGGGTGAGCGGGCTGGTGGAAATCTCATGGCCCAGCTGCTTTTCCAGGGCTTTCACCACACCGGTGTTCTGAGCAACACCGCCGGTCATCACCACACGATCCACCACGCCAACGCGATGGGCCAGGCCCACCACGCGGCTGGCCACCGAGTTGTGGATGCCGTTGATGATGTCACACTTGTTGGTGCCCATGGACAGCTGGCTGATGACCTCGCTCTCCGCAAACACAGTGCAGGTGGAGCTGATGGCGACCTCTTTGGTGCTCATGGCACCCAGCATAGCCAGATCGCTCACCTTCACTTCCAATACACGGGCCATAACGTCCAGGAAACGGCCGGTGCCGGCGGCACACTTGTCGTTCATCTGGAAGTTGACCATCGCGCCGTTTTCAATGTGCAGGATCTTCACGTCCTGGCCACCGATGTCGATCACGGTGTGCACATCCGGGAACAAGAAGTACGCGCCGCGCGCATGGCAGCTCAGCTCACTCATCTGCTTGTCGGCCAGGTCCAGCAGAGAGTTGCGGCCATAACCCGTTGCCAGGATATAGCTCATGTCTTCCCGCTTCAGGCCGCAGTTGTCCAGCACTTCACTGATGGCACGCTGAGGGCCGGAAGTACCGGCGCCCACATCGATCAGAGACTTGCTAACGATCTCGGTCCCGTTCTTCAGAATGATGCATTTGGACGCGGTGGAGCCCACGTCAATGCCCAGAGTATAAATGTCCATTGTGAATTTCGTTCCTCCGATTGTTTTTAATTGTCGCATGGTGCAAAAATATGCCCTGCGACTATAATTCCCCGGCCGCCGTAAAGGCAGTCGGGGAACGCAAGTCATTCCTTGATGTAGACGTTTGCTGCCTCAGCTACATAGGCCTTGACCGCGCGGCCACCAGGCCGTTATTTTGATTTGCTCTCCCGTCAGAGAACTCAGGCAGCGAAGAAGCCGCTGATCACGGACAGGAAGATGGGGTTGTAGATGTCGTCGATGATGACGGCAAAGCTGGGATACAGAACCCAAGCGATGGTGTGCCAGCCATACTCGTCCATAACAGACTTCTCGTTGGCAACGGCGTTGGGTGCAGAACCGCAGCCCCAGCCGATGTTGCCGGCGGTCATAACAGCAGCGCCGTAGTCATGGCCGAACATGTTGTAGGACACGAAGATGCCGAACAGGGCGATGAAGATGGCCTGAGCAACCAGAATGATGCCCATCTGGCCGGCCACAGGAGCCAGCTTGGTGAAGTCGGTGGTCATCAGCACCAGAGCCAGATACAGCTCCAGGAACATATGCTCCAGAGCGTCCATCTCGACGGTGTAGGTCTTGGCGCCAACGGCTTCCAGCACGTTGCGGCCAATAACACCGGCAAACAGGCAGCCGATGAACTTGGGCATCTCGATCATGGGGATGTTGTCCAGCAGGCAGTAGATGGGCATGCCCAGAGCAGCCAGCAGCATGGCCAGAGCAAAGGCCATGATCATGTTGGTGTTGTTCAGCTCGGGCTTCACGCCGGCGGTCTCCGCCATGGGCTTGTCGTTGGGGTCAGACTTCAGGTTGTGCTTCTTGATCAGGAACGCAGCCACAGGACCGCCGATCAAGGAGCCCATTACGTTGCCCAGCGTACCGGCCGCAACGCCGACGGTGGTCGCATCCGCGGCACCGTAGCCCTCAAAGACAGGACCGAAGGCGGAAGCGGTGCCCACGCCGCCGCTCATGGAAGCGGAAGAGCACTGCAGACCCAGCAGGGGGTTCAGGCCGATGACGTTGGACAGGACAATGCCCAGAATGTCCTGGCAGGTGATCAGCAGGCAGGCGGCGATGGCGATCTTAGCCGCCAGGCCGGCGCCGGCCTTCTTCAGCAGGGAAGCGCTGAAGCCGTAGCCAACCGCCAGGAAGAAGATGTTCTGGCAGAAATCCTTCATGATCTTCACATCAAAGGACAGACCCACAATGCCGGCGCCCTTGATGCAGGAGATAATGATGGAGAAGATCAGACCGGAAACCACGGGTGCGGGGATGGCGTACTTCCGCAGAGGAGCGGAATGAGCCACGATCCAGCGACCCACAAAGATTACGATGGCCGCAAAGCCAAGGGTGGTGAGGTACTCAAACTTAAAGGTGCTGAGTGCCCCGTCGACACCTGCTTCATAGGTGCCGAAGTAGGAGATAATGTTTTCCATGAATCTCACTCACTTTCTCTTAACGCGTTTCTCACATATATGCAGCAAACCTTAAGCAACACGGCAAGCCGTGAAACTTACACAGAATCATTTCAGGGCCACACATACCCTGCCACTCTGCCTTTCCTATTTCTGTTTGCTCACCAAGCGTTTCGAGAAGGGATCCATCCAATGGATTCCGATCTTTACTCTCTTATTTTAAGCGATTTCCACAGCGGTGTCAATTGAAACCGCAGGCTTTTGGTTATAAATTGTCCAGAAAAGCCGCTGTGTGGAAAAACGCCCAGGTCACATTCGCGCGGCAAGCCGCGCGGCCCCTTACCATCCCGGCAATGGGCTGAAAAATCGGTGTGCATTCCGGGGGTACTCTCCCCCGCCCACGCGCCCGGGGCCCGGCCTTTTTACGGGCACAGGCCGCCGGATGCGGGCACACCAAATTGGGAGGGTGCTTTTAAAGCCGATTCAGGCACTTAGGCCTTGCCGTTCAGCTTGTCCCACTCGCGGATGGCGCGAGGAGTAACCATCTGATGGAAGGGGCAGATGGCCTTGGGGTTCTGGTAGGCAGCATCGGTGAAGGCCACGATGTAGTTGCGCAGCATGGGCAGATCAACGATCTCGTCCACCATGCCCTTCGTAGCGCAGAACTCAGGCTTGGACTTCTCGGCGTACTCCTTGATGGTCTCGTTCATACGGTCGATGGTGGGCTGCAGGTCCTTGCCGGCCTCGTAGTCCTTCACCAGACGGCGGCTGGACATAGCCACAGCAGCGGTCTCGCCGTACATAACGTTGATCTCGGTAGCAGCAGTGCCCAGGCTGAACACGTTGTTGTCGTTGCCCTGAGGGCCGCCCAGCACGTAATGAGCAGCAGCGGTGCCTTTGCGCAGGGTGATCTCCAGCATGGGCAGCTTGGAGTTCTGGATGCTGTAGATCAGGCTCTGGCCCAGACCCAGCAGCTCAGCCTTCTCGGCCTCGTCGTCCACGTCGATACCGGTGGTATCCTGCAGCCAGATGAGGGGGATCTTATCGCGAGCGCACAGGGTTACGAACTCGTTCATCTTGATCAGGCCCTGACGGTACAGCTTGCCGCCCATACCGAAGGCGCCCTTGCCGCGATACTCGGGGTAATCGGGGTAGCCCTGCATGGCCAGAGGTCCCTGACGGTTGGCAATCACGCCAACCAGCAGGCCGTCAACCTTAGCCAGGCCGGTGATCATCTCGGGGCCGTAGCCGTTCTTGTACTCCAGCAGCTCGCCGCCGTCCATCAGAGCCTTGATGACATTGTACATGTCGTAGGCCTTCTTGGTGTTGCGGGGCAGGATGTCGTACAGGTCCTCGCCCTTCAGAGCGGGAGCCTTGGGCTCGTCCACACGGAAGAACTCCAGGTTGTAGGCAGGCAGCATCGCCATGTACTTCTTGATGCCTTCCAGCACGCCCAGCTCATCGGCGTAAACCTCACGGAAGAAGCCGGTCTGGTTGTAGTGGACGCCCACGCTGCCGGGAGCGGGCTTGTGCTCGGCCTTCGCCTTCTCGTTGGCATCGATGATGGCCTTAGCGCCTTCCTCATCAATGTAGCCCTTGGGGTTCATGCCGCCCACGATGCCGGCGCCGCCCACGGCCATGTTGGCCTTCTGATGGGCGATCAGGATGGTGGGGCTGATGCTGTGGTAGCCGCCGCCGGCGGGGTTGGTGCCGTAGATGCCGACGATCACAGGCACGCCAGCCTGGTTCAGCTCAGCATTGCGGAAGAAGGGGGTGCCGCCGCCGCGACGGTTGGGGTACACCTTCTCCTGCTCGTCCAGCTTAACGCCGGAGCAGTTCAGCACGTACACCAGGGGAATGCCCAGCAGCTTGGCAGTGTCGCTGCCGCGCAGCAGGTTGTCAGCCTGACCGGCAACCCAGGCGCCGGCCAGCTTCTTGTTGTCAGAAGCAATGATGACAGCCCACTTGCCGCCGATGCGGCCCAGGCCCTTCAGGATACCGGTGCTCACAACACCGGTCTTGGTCTCGTGGTTGCCTTCGGGGTTGTACAGGCTGTTCAGGGGGCACCAGGAACCAGCGTCGATCAGGTTCATGACGCGCTCCATAGCGGTCAGCTGGCCACGCTTATGCAGGGTCTCGTCGGGAGTACCGGCTTCCATCATCTCTTTGATCTTGGCATGAACGTCCGCCTCGATGGCCTTCAGCTCGGCCACGTTCTCGGGAGAAGGACGGAAAGCCTTACCGGGGGCCACGGGCATGGTCTGGAAATAACCAGGCATGGAATAGTTACCCATTGTAATTTGCTCCTTTATTTTTCTCTATGGCGCACTTGCACACACATGCGCTATGTTGTTCGGCAACGCCGTGCGTTTTGCGCGGAATTGCCTTTCATAAACCCACAAACGGCCGGTGCAGAGGGGGCTGCACCGGCCGCAGCAGGCTTAAAGAACCGTAGGGGTCAGCTTACTTCGCCTTGGGGACCTTGATGAAGGCCTGGCCGGGGTCGATCTCTTCGCGGATCATCTTGATGATCTCGGGGCTGGGACCTTCCATCAGCTGGGCACGAGACACATCGATCTCGAAGCCAGTGTTCTCCTGAACCAGCTCGGGGCTGGAGAACGGATAGTAGTAAGCCAGGTACATCCGCTTGGTCTCTTCGTCAAACTTCATGATGCCCAGATCGGTAACGACCATCTGAGGACCACGGTTGCCGGGCAGGCCAGCGCGCTCACGGCCGCCAGGGCCGTCCATCCAGCCGCAGCTGGTGATGTAGTCGATCTTGTCCATGAAGCGGCGCTTCTGATGCTGCATCATGATGATGGTGTTGCAGTAGGTGGCAATGCCGTTGGCGCCGCCGGAACCGGTGAAACGGGTCTGAGGCTTCACGTAATCGCCCTTGCCGTAGATGCAGGTGGAGTTCACGTTGCCGTAGGGGTCGATCTGAGCGCCGCCGATGAAGGCAACCAGACGATCCTCGTCATGCAGCCACTCGTTGGCCTCGAAGCCCACGAAGCGGATGTTGGGCCACTGCACGCCGCAGTGAGCCATGAAGCGCAGGTCGCCCACGCTGCGGGGCACCTCAACGGGAGCGCAGTCCATCAGGCCGCTCTCAACGATGGGATGGCAGGAGGGGCAGACGGCACGCTTCGCCAGAGAAGCGCCGATCAGGGGCAGGCCGGTGCCCACGATCACGATCTGGTTCTCCTTGATGTTCTTCGCGATGGCGTAGGCCTGCATTTCCTGTTTGGTGTAATTGGTGTAATCAGCCATTGTTCTGTACCTCCCTGCTCAAATCTTGCCGGCATAGCCCAGGCCGGGAACGACCTTCAGGCCAGCCAGACGAGCGCCGCCGATCTTGTTCAGCAGCTCATCATTGTCCTTCACACCGTAGACCCACTTGTCCAGGTAATCCTTGAAGGTCTCAGGGATGGCGGTGCCTTCCTCGGCAGCCTTGGCAGCGGCAGCGGCCTTCTGGGCAGCCTCAGCAGCCTTCGCGTCGTCGGGCTTGGCAGCAGCGGTCTTGGCAGCCTTGGCAGCGGCCTTGGCCAGCTGAGCCTTAGCGTCCTCAGCGTCCTGATACTTAGAAGCCTTATCGTACTCCTTCAGGGCGTCGCCGTCGCAGTCATAGTAGTTGTAGCACTGGCTGGGCCATGCGCCGTAGGGAGCATGCACAACGGCGCTCACGCACTCGCCGAACACGCGGGTCAGGGTGGGATCGCGGCGGATGTACTCGTCGCTCACCAGCTCTTCGCAGGTCACGATAACCTTCTTGGCAGCCACGGCCACGTCAACATCGTGGAACTCGTCGCCCTCGATGATGCAGGTGCCGTCGGGAGAAGCCTTCTGAACATGGATGATGGCGGTGTCCAGCTTGGGCACGGGCACGGCAACAACCTGCTCACCGGGGTTGAAGGGGTTGTCCACCATCACGTACTTGTCGTTGTCCACGCTGGGCATCTCAGCGCGCTGCTCTTTGCTGATGCCCCAGTACTTGGTCAGGCCGGAGCCCTGCATCAGACGAACGGGCAGGAAGGGCAGGCCCAGAGAAGCAGCATGCAGCTGCAGCATCAGCACGTCCTGGCTGTAATCCTCGTAGGTCAGCTTGCCGGCCTCGATGGCGGCACGGAAACGGCGGGAAACGTTGGTGTAACCGGAGTTGGCGGTGTAGCAGTTGATGTAAGCCTTCACACGGCCCTCACCGATCATCATGTCCCAGTCGCCGCCAGCGGGGCCAGCCCAGACGGTGAAGTCCTTCTGGCCCTGACGCAGGATCTCGGCCACTGCGGCATAGGGCTTGCGGTTGGTGGTGAAGCCGCCAAAGCAGATGGTGTCACCACTCTGGACGTACTGCGCGACCGCGTCGTGCAAACTCATAACCTTGTTCACGATAAAACCTCCCAATAATGTATTCCCAATAAAAACCGGAGACACCGTGCGGCCGGCGTCCCCGGCTAAGGAACGAATTGAAATAAGGTATGCTATTAGAATAGCACTTCAGGCCGAAACCTGCAAGTGCCGGGCGAAGCGATTGTTACACCGCGCCGCCGAACATGACCAGGAAGTAGCCCGCGGCCACCGCGCTGCCGATAACGCCGGCCACGTTGGGGCCCATGGCATGCATCAGCAGGAAGTTGGTGCGGTCGTATTCCTTACCCACATTCTGAGACACACGAGCGGCCATAGGCACGGCGGACACGCCGGCAGAGCCGATCAGGGGGTTGATCTTGCCGCCGGTAACCAGGTACAGAACCTTGCCGAACACCACGCCGCCAACGGTAGCGAAGGCGAAAGCGACCAGGCCCATGGCGATGATGCCCAGGGTCTTGGGGGTCAGGAAGTTCTCAGCCTTGGCAGTAGCGCCAACGGTCAGGCCCAGCCAGATGGTGGAGATGTTGCACAGAGCGTTCTGAGCAGTGTCAGACAGACGCTCCACAACGCCGGACTCGCGGAACATGTTGCCCAGCATCAGCAGGCCCAGCAGAGGAGCCACGGAGGGCAGCAGCAGGCTGCAGAACAGAACCACGAACACGGGGAAGACGATCTTCTCCACCTTGTTCACCTTGCGCAGCTGGCCCATCTTGACCTTGCGCTCCTTATCGGTGGTGAGCAGCTTCATGATGGGGGGCTGGATCAGGGGGATCAGAGCCATGTAGCTGTAAGCGGCCACGGCGATGGCGGGCACCAGGGTGGGGCACAGCTTGGTGGCGGTGTAGATGGCGGTGGGGCCGTCCGCGCCGCCGATGATGCCGATGGCGGCAGCCTCAGCGGGGGTAAACAGGCCGCTGACGTTGGCCATGATGAAGGCAATGTAGATGCCGAACTGAGCGGCAGCACCCAGCAGCAGGCTGATGGGGTTGGCGATCAGGGGACCGAAATCGGTCATGGCACCCACGGCCAGGAACATGATGCAGGGGAACAGCTCGGTGGCAACACCGGCGTTGTACACAACGCCCAGAACGCCCTGGGTGAAGTGAGCCAGGCCGTCAGAGCCCATGGTCTGCTCCATCATGCCGGTCAGGGGCAGGTTGGTCAGGAAAATACCAAAGGAAATGGGCAGCAGCAGAAGCGGCTCGAACTGCTTCTTGATGGCCAGATACATCAGCACAAAGCTGATGAGGATCATGACCGCCTGCTGCCAGGACAGAGCTGCGAAGCCGGATTCAGCCAGCAGCTGCGCCACGACAGAAATAAAGTTCATGGAGTGGTTCCTCCTTTAGCCCAGGGTCACCAGAACGGCGTCGGTGTCCACGGTAGCGCCCTTCTGAACCAGAATGCCGGTAACGGTGCCAGCCACAGGAGCGGGGATCTCGTTCTCCATCTTCATGGCCTCGAGAACCACAACGGTCTCACCGGCCTGAACAGCCTGACCAACGCTGACCTTCACATCCAGCACGGTGCCGGGCATGGGAGCGGTCACGTTAGCAGCACCAGCAGCTGCGGGAGCGGGAGCGGCCGCAGGAGCGGGAGCAGCCACCGGAGCCGGCGCCGCAGCCACAGGGGCGGGCGCCGGAGCCGGAGCCACAGGAGCCGCAATGGGGGCAGCGGCAGGAATAGCCTCAGCGGCGGCGCCGCGGGGCACAGGGGTGAAATCGTTGATGCGCTCGATCTCAACCTCGTAACGTTTGCCATTCAGAGTAGCAATGTATTTCATAGCGATGATTCCTTTCATTCATTTCATGGTGAGGTGTGGAAAGCGGAATGGTTCCATCTTTCGCGCTTACTTCAGTTCCTGAACGTTCTTGATGCGGATCTGGTCAATGGGCAGGCCAGTCTCCTCGCACACAGCAGCCATAACAACTGCCATGCCCTCTTCGTCCATTGCGGGGGCGGGAGCAGCAGCAGCAGCGGGAGCAGCCGCAGCCTTCTTCTCGCCAATGCCCAGGCCGCCGATCAGCTTAGAAACCAGCATGATGGCCACGGCCAGAACAATCAGGCACAGGAACACGGTAGCCAGACCCATCAGGGAGACCAGCAGCTGTTCGCTGATGGGCATGTGGGGGGTACCGCCGGCGCGGATCTCGTCCAGCATTTCAGGGTGAATCTTCCAATACATTTCGCAAGCACCTCCTTTTAGGTATAATTTTGCACAGGTATCAGGCTATTTCATATAATGGAATGTATTCCATTCTCGTTCGCCTGCCATGATTATAGCAAATACAGCGCGGATTTTCAACGACAAAAGTTGTGGTTTTGCCGGTTTTCCTCTCGCCGTTTCTGCCAAAGTTTCCGTTCACTTTTTGTACATTTTTACCTGGTTTCTCTCATTGCTATTTTTCAGCCGCAAAATTTGCCCAATCAGGGCTCCCCATTGGCACACCCGGCTTTTTTCGGCCGCTGGTGCTTTTTTCCGTTTTTTCCGAAATTCGGACACTCCCCCACCCCCGGTTTTGGTCTTTGAGGGTGCAAATCCGCCAGAAATCGCTTTTTCCGTCCCGAAAAAGCGCAAAGGGGCACCAGGCCGCACAGGCGGCCTTTCTGGCGCGTCAATTGCGGTCCGGTACCCCCGGAGATATGCTTCAATTGCTTAAATATCCGCCTCTCCCCTGCCCATTCGGGCGGGGCGGCAGGTTTTGCGGTCAGGCCGCCGGCGTTTCTGCCGGGGTCTCTTCGGTGCCGTTGCCGCTGTTCACGTCCCCCAGGGTCTTGCCGGGGTCGTTGGTCACGCCATACGGCCATTCCACATCGGTGGGAATGTCCAGCTTGTCGGCTTCCACCGGATGGTCGGCCTCACGGAAGTGCTCGTTCAGCAGGGTGGCCACCGCATCCCGGTCCAGCGCATAGCCGGACTGGCTGGCCGAACCGAAGGCGGGGGTGTAGTCATAGCCGCCGCCGGGCAGGCGCACGATGTAGATGTCCGAAGGGTTCACCTTGGTCATGGTGGCGTACAGGCCGTAAATTTCGGTCAGGTCCAGGTCGGTGTTGATGTAGTAAGCCACGTTCTTGCAGGCCTTGTAGTAGTCGGCCAGGTCGTACTCCTGTAAGAAGGTACGCACCAGCGCCGCGTAGAAGTACTGCTGGGTCTCCAGGCGCTTGTAGTCCGCCTGGGCGTAGTTGCGGTTGCGCAGGATCACCTCGGCGGTGTCGCCGCTGATCTGGTGGGTGCCCTGCGGCACCAGCAGCTCGCCGGTGGTTTTGTCGGTGATGTCCCAGGGCACATACATGGTAATGCCGCCCATCACGTTCAGCATGGTTTTGAAGGCGTTCATGTCGATGGTCACGTAATTGTCCACCGGCAGCTTGAACATCTCATAGATTTTGTTGGCAATGTTGTTGATGAGGTTGTCCTGATCCGGCCCCAGCGCGTACACGCTGTTGATCTTGCCGGTGGGGCTGGTGCGGCCCTTGGCCTCGTCGATGTAATCGCCAATGTAGCTGTCCCGCGGGATCTGCAGCACGTTGACCTTGCCGTTGTCCCGGTTCACCTGCACATACAGGATCACGTCGGTGTTGCCCTTGCCCTCGGCGTAGTCGCGGCCGCTGTCGTCGGCGTCGTAGTCGATGCCCAGCAGCAGCAGGTTGTAAAAGCGTGCGCCGCCGGCCTCAATGTCCTCGTCGGTGATCTGATTCAGCTTGCCGGCCTCGCCAGTGTCGAATATGCCGCCCACATCCTTGTAGACACAGCCCACGGCCACGGCCAGAATCAGCACCACCACCAGCACCACGGCCACGACCTTTTTCCAGGTGGCTGCCTGCCGGATGCGCTGCCAGATGCCTGACGCACCTGTCTGATTTTCGTTCATGGTTTATCCTCGCATTTCATTTTAAAAAAGGGAACGCCCCGGGCCGTGCCCTCGCGCCGTTCGCCCTGCGCCGGGCAGCCCTGCCGCAAAGGCCAGTCCCGCTGGCGGCCCCTGCCGTGCATTCCGTTCGTCTCTCCCGCCGGAGCCTGTTCTGGCCGGCTGCGGCGGGGTGCGGGGCCGCACAGGCCCCTGCCCGAAAGATTGCAGAAAGGTTACAATCCGCATTTATTATATCTCATATTTCCACAAAAGGCATCTGTTTTCCCGATTTTTGGCTTTTCGTACAAACTTGACCAATAGATTTGCTGCGCTTTCCCGATTTTTCAACATTCTTTCTGAATATTCTGTGAACATTTTGCCCGTTTCCGCAAAAAAAATGCAGCCGCCGCAGGGAAACGCTCCCCACGGCGGCTGCCGTTTTCGTTTTGGGTTCGGCGGGCAAAACCGAACCGGTCAGTAGGTGGCCAGGCTGGTGCCCGGGTAATAGTGGGCCAGAATGTCCGCATAGCTCCACCCGTTGGAGGCGTAGCCGATGGCGCCGAACTGGCTCATGCCGCAGCCGTGGCCGTAGCCCCGCACCGTGAATACAAAGCTGTCGCTGCCCGCATCGTACACCACGTCAAAGGCGGCACTGCGCAGGGTGATGCCGTTCAGCTGGTTCACCACATTCTGCTTGAACCGGCTGCCGGACAGATGGGTGTTGCCCACCCGCATATCCAGCACATAGCCGGAGGAGTTCTTGCTCAAATCGCCGATCCAGTCGCTGGGGTCGTCGCTGTACGCTTCCAGGTCCTCGCCCAGCCGCTCCTTCACGCGGGCGGCCAGGTCGGCGCGGGGGTAGCTCTTCACCGTCTCCCAGTGGGTGGCGTAGGTGGGGTCATAGGGGCTGTCCACCGCGATCAGGTAGGGTCTGGCCCCGCCCCACACGTCCTGGCTGGAGCAGGTGCCGTAGGCGGCGCTGGCGTAGTAGGGCGTAAAAGCCACGCTGCCGCCGTACACCACCACCTGATCCGCCACCTGGGCCACCGCGTTCCGGGTGGACTGGGTGGGCGTGATGCCGGACACCGAGGGGTAGCCCCCCTGGCTGAGCACCCAGCTGCGGGCCGCCACGGCCTGCGCCTTGATGGCCTCGGCCGGGGCACCGTAGCCCAGCTCGTTCTGGCAGATCATGGCCAGGCACTCCACCAGATCCATGGTCTGGCGGGTGCCGTTCATGGTCACGTTGATGGTCCGCCCGCTGGCCGGGGTGGCCGTGGGCTGAGGCGCCTGGGTGGGGGCCGGGGTGGCCTGCCCGCCGCTGGGCGCACTGGTGGGCGCCGGCGCGGCCGTGGCTCCGGGGGCCTGGGTGGGTGCCGGAGTGGCCGTGGTGCCCGGGGCCAGCGTCGGGGCCGGGGTGGCCGTGGTGCCCGGGGCCAGCGTGGCATCCGGGGCGGCGCTGCCGTCCGGCGCGGGGGTATCGTCCGGCGAAGCCGTATACGCCGGGGAGATCTGAATGTCCGGCAGGTTGTCCAGCACCCGCTGCAGCTGTTCCAGCGTCAGGTCGGTTTCCGGCATGCCCACGTCCTCCTGAATCTGCCCGTTGCTCTCGCCGGAGGCGATCACCCAGCCCAGCCATTCCTGATTGCGCTGGCTGGTGCCCGTCTCATCGGGCACGCCGGTCATGCCCTCGGGCATCAGGGGGCTTTGCGCCGCGGTGATGGCCGCCGTGTTTACGGAGGCGCTCTCGTCGCTGCGCAGGGCGCGGCCCACCACCACCAGGCAGCCGCTGCCGCTCTCGGTGGGGGCCACCAGGCTCACGAACCGGTCGGTGTCCTGCAGGTCCACCGGCAGGTCGTACAGGCTGCGGCTTTTAATGCCCAGCACAAAGGTCAGGTAATCCCGGTAGTTGGTCAGGTCCTGCATCTGCTGCAAGGGGAAGCTGTCGTCCTCCGGGTCCCAGTAAAACACAGCGGCCACCTTGCAGCGCAGGGTCTGCTCCTGTGTATATAAGGTAAAACCGTAGTTGGCCGCCAGCACCTGCTGCTGATCCAGCTGGTTCAGGTAGGCCAGCGCCTGGGTGGGGCACCACACCAGCGTGTTGCTGAAGGCGCTGCCCAGGTCGCTGCCCGCCGCAAGGCAGGCCCGCGTGCCGGGGGTGACCGACTCCTCTTCCTGCTGGGCCGCGTAGGCGGTGCCGGGGGCATTGTCCTGCTCCAGATCGTACACCAGCGTGCCCTTCTGGCCGGAGAGGGCCAGATAGGCCGCCACCCGTTTGTCCCGCCCGGCGGCCTGGCTGTAATAGCTCTGTGCGGCCTGGTCAAAGCTCAGGGTGCCGTACCCCTTGGGGGAAGGCCCCTGCCCGCTGCTGGCCCGCCACCAGGCAATGCCGGCCGCCAGCGCGCACAGCACCAGCACCGCCGCAACGCACACCGCAAGCCGCCCCCGGTAGCTCTTCTTCGGGGCGGCGTAAGGGGCGGGCGGCTCCTCCGTCTCTTCCTCGCCGTACAGGCGCAGGGCGGCCCGAAGCCGCTCCTCCTGCGGGCTGCCCGGCTGGGCGTTTTCCTCAAAGGCCTGGGCGTCGGCCGCCGTCCATTCCCCTTCCGGGGCGGCGGGTTCCGGCTGCGGCGCTTCGGGCGTGGGCTGGGCGGCCGGTTCCCCGGCCCCCTGTGCTTCCGGCGCAGTTGTCTCCTCCGTTCCGGCGGCATCCTCCGGCGCATCCGCCGCCGGGGGCGACGAGGCCGGTTCTTCCGGGTGCGGGGTGTGCCGCGGCTTGCGGGGCGGCAGCGCCGGGGCGGTTTTGCCCGGCATAAAGTGCAGGGTACCGGGCAGCGGGGGCAGCCCGGCCGCCAGGCGGCGGGCCATGTCCAGCAGCCAGTTCCGGGCGGCCGGGTCGTCCTTCGCCAGCAGCCGCACCCAGGCGATCTTCGGGGTGACAGCCAGCGCAAAGGCCGGGTTCTCCCCCTGCTCCGGCACAGCCATCAGGGCGCAGTCCGCCCCGCTCACCCGCAAAGCTTCCAACCCCATGCGGGCGGCGGATTCCGCCCCGGTGCCCTTGGCGCGGGCGGCAATGCGGGCGGCCTTTTTGGCGTCGCCCCAGCTGTGGCTGCCGAAGTCATACACCGCCTTGCCCTCCGGCAGGCTGGCCAGCACCGGCCCCAGCAGTTTGCCGGTGGCCTCATCCACCGCCACCACCAGAAATTCTTTCTGCGCCATGGTCTGGGCCGCCGCCTGAGGCAGGCCCAGGCCGTCCCGCCCAAAGCAGGCGGCGCTCAGCAGCTTTTCCAGTTCATCCGCCCACTGGGCGGCCAGGTCCAGGTCTTCCGGGCTTTGGCTGCGGGCGCGCACGCACACCGCCTGCTCGCCCCCCTGCTCCAGCAGGCGCAGGCCGGGGCAGCCCTGGGCCGCCGCCTCCCGCAGAATGCGCACCAGCGCCGCCTGTTCCATTCCGAACAGGCGCAGGATGTGCACCCTCTGCTTGCTCTCCTCTGCCATCTGATCTCCTCCGCTCCAATTGCTTTTCATCCCCGGGGCTTCTTCACAAAGCCCGGGCCGACGGGCTTATTCCTCCCCCGCCGGGGCCGGATTGGCCCACAGGGCTTCATCCCCGGCCAGGGCCTCTTCCGCCGTCAGGGCGCGGGCATGGCGCAGGGGCAGCCCGGCCGTCAGGCGGCGCACCAGATCCAGCGCCGCCTGCGAGGCCCGCTGCCGGATGCTTTCCCGGTCCCGATTGCCCAGGGTGAGCTTTTTCACCCACACGCCGTCTCTGGTGGCCGCGCCGACCCACACCAGCCCCACGGGCTTTTCGGCGGTGCCGCCGTCCGGCCCGGCAATGCCGGTGAGGGCCACAGCCACGTCGGCCTCGCCGTTCTTCAGCGCGCCCAGGGCCATCTGGGCCGCCACCTCGGGGCTGACGGCCCCCTTGGCCTCCAGCACCTCATGGCTCACGCCCAGCAGTTTCTCCTTCGCCTCGTTGGCATAGGTGACGAAGCCGAACCGGAACACCCCGCTGCTGCCGGGCACCCGGGTGATGCGCTCGGCCACCAAGCCGCCGGTGCAGCTTTCGGCAGTGGCGGCGGTCCAGCCCTTCTGGGCCAGCAGCCGCACCACCGTGTACTCCAGCCCGGGCACGTCCTCGTCGTACACCGCGTCGCCGTACAGCGCGTAGAAGTTCTCGGCGTACTGGTGGCACATGACCTCGGCGGTCTCCACGTCCTGGGCGCGGGCCGTAATGCGGATGTGGCACTCGCCGGTTTTGGCATAAATGGCGGCGGTGGGGTTCTCGTTGGCAAACAGCTTGCCGCCCATGGCCTCCAGCGTGCTCTCGCCGCCGATGACGTGCAGGGTGATGCTGTGCAGGGTGCCGCCGGTGCGCTCGGCCAGCAGGGGGCGCACGCCCTCCTGCCACATGGCCTTCAGCTCGTGGGGCGGGCCGGGCATCAGCACGGCGCAGCGGCCGCCCTCATCCTCAAACCACACGCCCGGGGCCGTGCCGTGGTGGTTGGGGATCTTTCTGCCCTTGACCGGCACCATGGCCTGCTTGCGGTTGTTCGCGGGCATTTTGCGGCCGGTGCGGCGGTAAAAGTCCTCGATCTTCTCCATCTCTTCTGCGTCAAAGCGCAGGGTGTCGCCATAGCAGGCGGCCACGGTCTCCTTGGTCAGGTCATCGGCGGTGGGGCCAAGCCCGCCGCTGAACACCAGCAGGTCGCTGCGGCTTTTTGCCTCCTCCACCAGCTGGGCCAGGCGGCCCGCATTGTCCCCGATCACGTGCTGGTGCAGCACGGTGATGCCCAGGTCGGCCAGTTCCCGGCTCAGGTACTGGGCATTGGTATTCAGAATGTCTCCGAGCAGCAGCTCGGTGCCCACGGCAATAATCTCAGCAGTCATGGCGTTTTATCCTCTCTGGCCGGGCCGCTCACAGCAGCTCCACCGGCTCATTCTGGCGCACGGCAATGCGCTCCACCTCGGCGGCGGCCTTCTCCTCCAGCTCAGCCAGGCCGGGCATGGCGGCCTCCGCCTCCAGAATCTCCTCCACCGAGGGCTTGGTCTTGGGATGGGGCGGGGTGAAGATGGTGCAGCAGTCCTCATAGGGCAGAATGCTGGTCTCGAAGGTGCCGATGGCCCGGGCGGTCTCGGTGATCTCGCTCTTATCCATGCCGATGAGGGGGCGCAGAATGGGCAGGTCCTGGGCGCAGTCGGTGCACTGCAGGGCCTTCAGGGTCTGGCTGGCCACCTGGGCCAGGCTCTCGCCGGTGATGATAGCGTCGCACTCGATCTCATGGGCAATGCGGGAGGCAATGCGCATCATGCTGCGCCGCATCAGCACGGTGAACAGCACGTCGGGGGCGTGGTCGCGGATGTACTCCTGCGGGGCGGTGTAGGGCACCACGTACAGCACGCAGTTGCCGGTGTAGCCGCTGACGATCTGGGCCAGGCTGTGCACCTTCATCTTGGCGCGCTCACTGGTGTAGGGGGGGCTGGCAAAGTGGATGTGGTGCAGCGCCAGGCCCCGCCGGGCCATGCGGTAGGCCGCCACCGGGCTGTCAATGCCGCCGCTGAGCATGTTCAGCGCCCGGCCGCTGGTGCCCACGGGCAGGCCGCCCGCACCGGGGGTTTTGGGGCCATGGATGTAGGCGCCGTAATCCCGGATCTCCACCATCACGGTCATCTGGGGGTCCTTCACCTTCACCCGCAGGTGGGGATGCTTGGACAGCAGGTACCCGCCCAGCTCGGCGCACAGCTCCGGGCTCTTCATGGGGAAGGTCTTGTCCGAGCGCTTGGCCTCCACCTTGAAGGTCTTTACGCCCCGCAGTGCATCGCCCAGATAGGCCTCGGCCGTCTCGCAGATGGTCTTGAAGTTCTTGTCGCACACCACCGCGCGGGACAGTGCCGCCAGGCCGAACACCTTGCTGACGCGGCGGTAAGCCTCGTCCACATCCGCAAATTCATCCAGCGGTTCAATGTACATGGTGCTCTGGGCGCGGTAAACCTTGAAGTTGCCGCAGCTCTTGACCCGGTAGCGCAGAATTTTCGCCAGGGTGGACTCAAAGCTTGCCTTGTTCAGGCCCTTCAGGACCATTTCGCCCTGATAACAAAGAATGATCTCTTTCATGGAGTAGTCTGCTCCTTTTCTCATTTACTTTCTGTATGGTTTTGTCGAACGGCCCGTTTTTTCCGGTGCCTTCCGTTTTATCGAATGCGGCTGAGGGTGGCAAGGCCGGTTTTCAGCCCCTCCAGCAGCGCGTCCACATCCTCGGGGGTGTTGTCGGCGCAGAAGCTGGCCCGGATGGCCGTGTCAATGCGCCGGGGTTCCAGCCCCATAGCGGTGAGGGTGTGGCTGGCCGCGCCCTTGCTGCAGGCCGACCCGCTGGACACATACACCCCCATGGTTTCCAGATGGTGCAGCATAGTCTCGCTGCGGATCACGTTCAGGCTGAAGTTCAGCACCTCGGGCACCGCGTCCTCCGGGCTGTTCAGGGTGATCTCGGGGAACTGCTTCAGCCCCTCCCGCAGGCGGGTGTTCAGCTCCACCAGCGTTTTGTGGCGCTGGGGCAGCGTCCGGCTGAGCAGCGTGGCCGCCTTCGCCATGCCGATGGCGTAGGGCAGGTTCTCGGTGCCGGGGCGCATCCCCTTCTCCTGCCCGCCGCCCAGATACGGCGGCTCAATGTGGTAGCCCTTGCGCAGGTACAGCGCGCCGATGCCCTTGGGGGCGTGGATTTTGTGGCCGCTCACCGAGTAGCTGTCGATGTTCGCCAGCCGCACCGGCACCCGCATCCAGGCCTGCACGCCGTCCACATGTACGGCGGTGCGGTCGTTGCGGGCCTTCACCCCGGCGGCCAGGCGGGCCACATCCACGGCGGTGCCGGTTTCGTTGTTCACCTGCATGGCGGCCACCAGAATGGTGTTTTTATCCACCAGCTCCAGCATCTTGTCCACATTCAGGTGGCCGTCCGCCTCCGGGGCCACAAACTGCACGTCGTAGCCCTCCTGGGCCAGGCGCTGCATGGGCAGGGCCACGCTGGGGTGCTCAAAGCCGGTGCACACAATGCGCTTGCCCCACTTGCGGGTGCGGGCCGCGCCCAGAATGGCCAGGTTGTTCCCCTCCGAGCCGCAGCCGGTGAAGTACACCTCCCCCGCCGTGGCCCCAAGGGTGCGGGCCACATCGGCCCGGGCCTTGTTCAGGGCCAGCTCACTGTGGGCACCGGGGGTGTACAGGCTGGAGGGGTTGGCCCAGTGCTCGGCCATCGCCTTCGTGATGGTCTCGATCACGTCCGGGTTCACCATGGTGGTGGCGGCGTTGTCCAGGTAATGAATGTTCGGGTCGTGCAGCATGGATGCGGTTCCTCTTTTCTATTGACAGCGGCCCGGGCCGGGCCGTTTTTTGCGCGGTGTCTGCGTGCAAATGCACAGACAAATACAATTTTAGTATACTACACACGCCCTGAAAGCACAACGGCGAAAAACCGAAGAAGTCCGGCTGGAATCGGCCGGAGCGCCTCGGGTTTTCGCCGTTTGTTCTGGTTCCGATTCTGTTCTGCAGGCCGCCCGAATTTGCCCTGGCCGCGTTCAGGGGGCGGTTAAACACGCGGTTCGCGTCTGGTTTTCCACCAGATTTTGCTTCTCCGTGGAAAACCTCTCACAAAGCAGCAAGGCCCTGTCTCCCATTGAGGGAGGCAGGGCCTTGCCTTACTTCGTTTACACTTCAAATCTTTACGCTTCAAATCGGCCGCACACCCGCCGGGTCACTCGTGAATCTCCAGCGGCAGGCCGTCCGGGTCCTGGAAAAAGGTCATGGCGCAGTGGGTGTAGGGGTCCTGGCGGATGGGCTCGGTGGCCACCCCCAGGGCGTTCAGCCGGGCGGCGGCCTCGGCCACGCTCTTCACCCGAAAGGCCAGGTGCCGCAGTCCCGCCGCTTCCGGCCAGCTGGGCCGGGCCGGGGCCTTCGGCAGGATGAACAGCTCCAGCTCGCAGCCGTCCAGGGCAAGGTCGATCTTCCAGTCCTGCTTTTCTTCCCGCCAGACCTCCCGCACCACCTCAAACCCCAGCACGTCCACATAAAAATGGCGGGAGACCTCGTAGTTGGTGCCGATGACGGCGATGTGATGCACGGCGTTTCCAATGGGCAGGCTCATAAGGGCACTCCTGTTCCGGGCGCAGCCGCCCATTTTTTGTTACAGCACCAGCGTGACGATCCAGGTATACACGGGAATCATAAAGATGCTCAGCACGGTGGTCACGGCGATGAGCAGCGAGGCAAACTCGGCGTCGCTGCCGCTCTCCTTGCTCATCACGCTCAGCTGGGTCATGGCCGGCATGGAGGAAAGCAGGAAGAACACCTGCTTGTTCAGCGCGGGCAGCGGCATCACATATACCACCCCCAGCATCAGCGCCGGGCAGACGATGAAGCGGAACAGCAGCACCAGCAGCAGGTCACGGCTGATCTTCAGCTTGGACCAGTCGGCGTCCCGCAGGATGCAGCCCACGAACATCATGGCCATGGGGGTGGCGCAGCCGCCCAGCTGGCTGACCGGGTTGGCCAGCACCGCCGGCAGCGAAAGCCCTAGAATCACCAGCACCACGCCCAGCAGAAAGCCCAGCAGCGGGGGGCTGAGCAGCTTTTTCAGCCCCGCCTTGCTGAACAGCGAGGACTTCTGCCCGCCGTCCTCCCGCAGCAGCTGTACGCCGATGGTCCAGAAGCAGATGGTGTTCACCATATAATACACCATGCCCACGGCGGCGGCCTCTTCGCCGAACAGCGAAATGATGATGGGGAAGCCCACCAGCACGCAGTTGGTGAAGGTCATCACGTTGATGAACACGCCCCGCCGGGGGGCATGGATGTGCAGCCGGCCGGCCATCCAGATGCCCAGCCCCAGGCTGATGAAGATGGTGATCATGGGCAGCGGCAGGCACACCACGATCTCCCACAGCTTCTGCCGGCTGCCCACCTTGGTGAGCACGTTGTTCAGCATATACAGGGGCACCAGCACGTTTACAATGAGCTTGGAGAGCAGCCCCGTGCCCCCGCTCTTCCGGAACCAATCCTTGCCCGCCAGCCATGCGCCGATGAGCATGAGGATCAGCATGGAAATCACCGATTGAATCGCCTGTACAACCATTGTTTTTCCGTTCCTCTCTCACATTGCCTGATTTGCTTATCCTTCTCCGGCCGCCCGGTCCCGCCGGGCTTCTTCGCCGGTTTTTACCAGATAGTTCATGGCCTCGGCCGGCCACTTGCCTGCCGCGGTCTCGCCGGTGAGCATCACCGAGGCCGCCCCCTGCATCACCGCCGTGTACACATCGCACACCTCGGCCCGGGTGGGCACCGGGTTCTCCCGCATGGAGTCCAGCATCTGGGTCACCACCATAAACGGCACGTTTGCCCGGCGGCAGGCCGCGGCCATGCGCCGCTGCACCCCGGGCAGCTGCCACAGGTCCATGGCGTTGCCCAGGTCGCCCCGGGCGATGACGATCTCGTCCGCCGCGCCGAACAGGCTTTCCAGGTGCTCGGCGCCCTCCCGGCTCTCGATCTTGGCCAGAATGCGCACCCCATCGGCCCCGGCCCGGTGCAGGGCCGCCCGCAGGTGCTCCAGATCTTCCCGGCCCCGCACAAAGGGCAGCATCACACCGGTGACGCCGCATCCCTTCGCCAGCGCCAGATTTTCCTCGTCCTCCTCCGTGAGGGTGGGCAGGTGCAGGTCCAGTCCGGGGGCCGCCAGGCTCTTGCGGCTTTCCAGCGTTCCGCCCCGCACCACGGCGCAGAACAGTGCCCCCGGCCGCCCGCCGGTAACGGTCAGCTCCAGCTTTCCGTCGTCCAAAAGCAGGGTCTGCCCCGGCTTTGCCAGGCCGGTCAGCGCCTCGGGGATGGGAATGCCGCCCCGCCCCAGCGTGACGGCCTGCCGGTTTTTCAGCACCAGCGGCGCGGGCAGGCGACCAATGCGCACTTCCGGCCCCTGCAGGTCGATCAGCAGCCGGTAGGGCCGCCCCTCGGCGGCCCGGGCGATCCGCTCCAGCCAGTCCCGATGTTCGGCCAGCCCGCCGTGGGAGAGGTTCATGCGCACGCCGGTCATTCCCGCGCGGAACATCCGGCGCAGCACGTCCTCGTCCGCGCAGGCGGGGCCAATGGTCCCGTAATACTCCATGGCGTTTTCGGGGGCCGCGGGCAGGTTTGCCGCCCGGCGGAACGCCCCCGCCTTCCTTTCCCTTGTGGTTCGGGCGCTTTGCCCGTGTATCAGTTTAGCGCAAACCATTGCCCGGTGCAAGGCCCGCAGAGACAGAAAAAGAGCGCTTCGGATGCCGGAAGCGCTCTTTTTCGCCCAAACTTTGTATACAACTCGTGGAGGTTTTCGCAGTTCACGCGGCCATGCCGCATTCATGCCTTAAGAACCCGGCGGCGGCTCGCCAGCCAACCGCCATCTGTGAGAAACACGCTGCCCGGTTGATGCCGGAAGGCTGTGTGTGTCAGCCTTCCCCGGGCAGAGAAAAAGTGAACAGGCAGAGCAACCCTTTTCCCGGCCCCTTTGCCTGTTCACTGGTCTCAGTATAAGCATTCTTGGTCAAAACGTCAATAATTGCGTCTTAAAATCAGCGTTTTGCACAAAGGCTTTGCCCAAATCGCCCGTTCGGGCAAATTTCCCACAAAGTAAGCAGGTTGTTCCGGGCTTATTCCAGCGCCGCCTTCCACTCGTTCTCTTTGAAGCCCACCAGAACCCGGCCGTCGTCCAGCAGCAGGATGGGCCGCTTCACCAGCATTCCGTCGCTGGCCAGCAGGGCCAGCTGTTCCTCCCGCGGCATCGCGGGCAGCCTGTCTTTCAGGCCCAGGGCGCGGTACACCTGGCCGCTGGTGTTGAACCACCGCTTCAGCTCCGGGCCGGCGGCGGTCCACTCCGTCAGCTCTTCCAGGGTGGGCGGCTGCGCCTTGATGTCCCGCATGGGCAGGGCATGGCCCTGCTCCGCCAGCCATTTGGCCGCCTTTTTGCAGGTGGAACAGGGAGGATATCCAATCAGCTGCATGGGGTGCGCTCCTTTCGTTTTTGGCAAATCACAGATGGTGCTGAGGCACCACGGCGAAGAAGTTCAGGTCCTCGCTGCTGTCGTTGATCAGGCGGTGGGTGTGGTGCTCGGGGCAATAGTGGCAGTCTCCGGCCGCCAGCGTCTCCACGCCGCCGTCGTACTCCACCTTGCCGGTGCCCTCCAGAATGTAAATAATCTCGCTGTTGCCCTCGTGGGTGTGCAGCCCGATGGAAGCCCCCGGCTCCAGCCGGCCCCGCATGATCTTGCAGGCGCCGTCGTCAAACATGCGCATGCCCAGGTTCTTCTCGCCGCCCTTGAAGTTGGGCAGCAGCTTCTCCTCCATCTTGGCAAATTCGATCTTCATACTGCTTCTCCTTTTTTAATCGCCCCATGGGGCGTTGGTTTCAGGTTTTGTCCCGTCGGATGACGTATCTTTCCAATTTATCACGATTCTGAATAAGGTGTTCTATGAGTACCTGCAATTCTTCCTGCGAAAGGATACTGCCGGGGCTTACTCTTGAATCATCTTCATAGTCAGGAAGATTCATAAGGTATTCATCTTCATCCACAATCGGGTCGAATCCCAGTTTTTTGCATATCGATTCATAGGTAATCGTCAGAACACCTCCAACATGGCACATTTCTCTTTACTGGTTCAGCACAAAGCGCTCCAGCGCCTTGGTCACACCGTCCCGGTCGTTGGTGTCGGTCACAGCATCGGCCACGGCCAGAATGTCCGGGGTGGCGTTTCCCATGGCAACACCCAGGCCCACGGCCTTCAGCATGGCGGCGTCGTTGCCCGAGTCGCCGCAGGCCATCACCTGCTCCCGCGCAAAGCCCAGCACTTCGGCCAGCGCCAGCAGGCCGCGGCCCTTGTTCACCCCGCCGGCGTTCAGCTCCAGGTTGGTGGGCAGGCTGCTGGTCACCTCCAGCCCCATGGCCTCGGCCTGTTTCTGCGCCTCTTCCCGCTGGGAAACCTGGGCGAAAAACATGCTGATCTTCTCCGGGCCTTCGCTCTGTTCCGCCAGCCAGGCGGCCATATCGGGCACCACCGTGCGGCTGTTTTTGATGTAGGGCCGCATGGACGGGTCGGCGTTTTCCACCGCGCGGCGCAGGTTTTCCGGGTCTGCATAGGCCTTTCCCTGCCAGAACACATCCACCGACGCATCGTAGCGCCCCATGGCGCGCACGGCCTCCAGCCCCTGCTGCACCGTCATCAGCTGGCTGACCACCGTGCGCTTTTCCTGCAGGTCCACCACGCGGGCCCCGTTGCTGGTCAGCGCGTACCGCACCCCGGGAATGGCCAGAAACTGGGCGGGCACGCCGTTTTCCGGGCGGCCGGTGGCCGGCAGCACCTGCACCCCCATGGCGCAGGCCCGCGCAATGGCCTGGGCGGTGCGGGGCGAAATGCGCTTCTGGCTGTCAAACACCGTGCCGTCCAAGTCCAGCCCCACCAGACGGATGGGCAATTTCTTTGGTTCCATACGCCGCCCCTCAGCTCTTGCCCAGGGCACGGGTCTTTTCGTAGGCGGCCACCACCGCGTTGATGGCCGTGGCCCGGAAGGCCCCGTTCTCCAGCGCGTGCACCCCGGCAATGGTGCTGCCGCCGGGGCTGCACACCGCGTCCTTCAGCGCGCCGGGATGCTGGCCGCTCTCCAGCACCAAACCGGCGGCGCCCGCCAGCGTCTGAGCGGCGTATTCCAGCGCCTTGGCCCGGGGCAGGCCGCACTCCACGGCGCCGTCGGCCAGGGCTTCCATAAACAGGTAGGCAAAGGCCGGGCCGCAGCCGCTCACGGCGCTGCCCGCGTCGATCAGCCGCTCCTCCAGCCAGTCCAGCCGGCCGGCGGCGGCCATGCCCTCACAGAAGGCCGTCTTTTCCTCCTCGCTCACGCCGTGGGCAGCGCAGAGGATCATGCCCTTGCCGATGGCACAGGGGGTGTTGGGCATAATGCGGATCACCGGGTAGTCGGCCCCGGCCATCTCCCGAATGCGGGCAATGGTCAGGCCCGCGGCCATGGTCACCAGCACAAAGCGCCGCCCGTCCCGGGCGCGGGCCGCCAGCACCGGGGCAATGCTCTCCAGCATGTCCGCCATCATCTGGGGCTTTACGCCCAGAAAGATATAGTCGGCCTCTTCGGCCACGCCCGGGTTTTCGGCCACGGCCACCGCCGCGCCCTGCTCTTCCAGCCGGGCCGCCAGTGCCTCCGCCTTGGCCCGGGTGCGGTTGGCCAGCAGCACCCGGCCTACCCCGCTCTTGCAGGCGGCCGCGGCCAGCGCGCCGCCCATGTTGCCGCATCCGATGAATCCAAAGGTCTTTTTGCTCATACGTCCCTCCCCGGGGCCAGCGCCCCGCCGTTTTTCAAGTGTTTGCTGCATCGGGCAGCACCTGCCCGCCTGAAATTCACTGGTATGGCCCTATTGTAAGCCCGCTGCCGCCTTTTGTGCAAGCCCTGTTTCCCTGCGGCAGGGCGCAAAAAACGGCAGGCTCTCCGCGGGGGAGCCTGCCGTCGGCTGTTTATAAGAGTTTCAGCGGGTCAAAGCTCATTTCTCCCCGCCGGGATGACGCTTTTTGTACAGCAGATAGGAGTACAGGTACACCACCACAACGCCCAGAATCACAACGACGCCGATGACGCCGGTGCTCGTCGTCGGGAACAGCGCGTTGAGGAAAATCGCCGCGCCCATGAGCACGAACACCAGGCCGCCCACCCGGTGGGTGCGCTGCCACACCACCTCGTCCGCCAGCGTCCAGGGCGTTTTGATGCCGAAGGTGTAGTTCTGCCGCACCCGGGGCATGTAGTTGCCCAGCAGGATGAACATCACGCCGATGGGCCCGCCCACCAGCAGCCCGGGCAACCTGCCCTGCTGGGGCAGAATGCCGAACACCGCCGCCTCGGTCAGCCAGGAGACCGCCGCCATCAGCAGCGTGATGGCAATGATGAAGCCCTGCCACAGCGGGCGGAACTTCTCGTAGTTGGCGCCCTTGGGGTCCATCCTGGGCACAATGGCAAACAGCGCCAGGCAGGCCAGCGGCAGAACCGCCAGAATCAGCATCGTCCAGCGGGGGCCGTAGCCGTCCACCGCGCCGTCGCTTCCCCAATGGATGGGAATCACCTCGGGCATTTGCGGGTAAAAGTACAGATGTGCCGCCAGATTGAGCAGGCACACAAGGCCCAGAATCAAATACAGCCGCTTATTCACCTTCATGATGTTCCTCCTTTTCCGGGTCCGCCTGGCCCGGCACCAAACCGAAATCGTAGAACCATTTGAGCAGCTCCTGAAACACCGTCAGGTTCAGCCGGTACAGAATGTTCTGCCCCTGCCGCTCGTCCGTCACCAGCCCCGCCTGCTTCAGAATGGCCAGGTGGTGGCTCACCGAGGGTTTTGTCATATCAAAATGCTCGGCAATTTCCCCTGCCGTCAGGTCGCCCTCATTCAGCAGCTGCAAAATTCGCCGCCGGGTGGGATCTGCCAGGGCCTTAAAGGGTTCGCCCATTGCGCCGCGCTCCTTTCTATTTTTGATATTTAGAAAATTATCTAAATATCTATTGCTGTCAGAATAGCACACCTCGTTCAGAAAGGCAAGCTCTTTTTTACGCTTTGCGTTTCCGTGCACAAAAAAGCACACCGCCCCAAAAAGGCAGTGTGCGTCATGCGGCAAAGTTTCGGTTTTATCACAGGGCGGGCCGGCTGGTTCTGCCCCTGCCCGTCACAGTTCGTGGTAATAGGGGCAGATGTCCTCATAATGTCCGTCCTTCATCCGGAAGCCCTGGGGAATGGTGCCGATCTGGCGAAAGCCCAGGCGCTCGTACAGATGGCGCGCGTGAACGTTCGCGGCCACCACCGCGTTGAATTGAAGGATTCGGAACCCGGCTGCTTTGCCCTGCTTCAGAGAGTCCTTCACGATCTGCTCGCCGATGTGCAGCCCCCGTGCCTCCGCCGAGACGGCATAGCTTGTGTTGCAGATATGCCCGCACCGCCCCACATTGTTGGGGTGGAGAATGTACATTCCCAGCACCTTCCCGGCCTCATTTACCGCAACGCCGCAGTGGGTCTGCTCCCGGAAGAACGCCCTTCCGGTTTTCTCGGTGAGGGGCTCCTCCTGCGGGAAGGCAGCGCCTTCCTCGACCACCTCATTCCAGATGCGCACCATGTCGTTCACATCCGAATCCCGATACGTTCTCACTGTGACGTTCATCGCTCTGCCTCCATCGCGTTCGCTCTATCTCGTTTGTAGGTTCAATCCATCCTATCACAAATGCGGGCGGCAGTCCACTGCGTTGCAAAGGCCGCCCGGGTGAAAATGCCCGGTCGGCTTTTCGCGTTCATCCCCTCAAAGCCGCAAAACGCCCGCCCCCGGCCAGCCTTCCGGCTGCCGTGGGCAGGCGTTTGATATTTCGATCGGGGCTTACTTTCCGGCCACGCGCAGGCGCACCAGCGCACGGCGCAGACGGGCCTCGGCCATGGCGCGGGCGGTTTTTTCGGTGGCTTTTGCCAGCGATTCCTCCGCGCGCTTGCGGGCACTCTCGGCGCGGGCCTTGTCAATGTCCTCGGCCCACTCCCAGGTGGTGGCCACCAGGCGCACCTGGCCATTCAGCACGCTGAGCATTCCGCCGATGCAGGCGGCACGGCGCACTTGGCCCGCCTCGTCGGTGATGCGGGCCTCGCCCATGCCCAGGGCCGTCATATAATCGCAATGCCGGGGCAGAATGCACACATCCCCGGTGATGGTGCGGCAGAACACCCGCTGGGCTTGGCCCTCAAAGGCCTGCCCGTCCGGCGTGACCACCTGCAAATGGAAGCTGCTCATGGTCATTCACCCTTTTTTGCCTTGGCGAACACGTCGTCGATGGTGCCGGCGAACAGGAAGGCCGACTCCGGCAGATCGTCGCACTCGCCGTTCAGGATCATCTTGAAGCCGCGGATGGTCTCCTTCAGGGGCACATACTGGCCGGGCATGCCGGTGAACTGTTCGGCCACCGAGAAGCTCTGGCTCAGGAAGCGCTGAATCTTCCGGGCGCGGTTCACGGCCAGGCGATCCTCCTCGCTCAGCTCATCCATACCCATGATGGCGATGATGTCCTGCAATTCCTTATAGCGCTGCAGCACCTTCTGCACCGCACGGGCCACCTGATAGTGCTCCTCCCCCACCAGCTCGGGGCTGAGGATGCGGCTGGTGGACTCCAGCGGATCTACAGCCGGGTAAATGCCCTGGCTGGCGATGTCACGGCTCAGCACCGTGGTGGCGTCCAGATGGGTGAAGGTGGTGGCGGGGGCCGGGTCGGTCAGGTCATCGGCAGGCACATACACGGCCTGCACCGAGGTGATGGAGCCTTTCTTGGTGGAGGTAATGCGCTCCTGCAAAGCGCCCATTTCCGTGGCCAGCGTGGGCTGGTAGCCAACGGCCGAGGGCATACGGCCCAGCAGCGCCGACACCTCACTGCCCGCCTGGGTAAAGCGGAAGATGTTGTCGATGAACAGCAGCACGTCCTGGTTCTTCTGGTCGCGGAAGTACTCGGCCATGGTCAGGCCGGACAGGGCCACCCGCATACGGGCTCCCGGCGGCTCGTTCATCTGGCCGTAGACCAGAGCGGTTTTGTTGATAACGCCGCTCTCGGTCATCTCGCCGTACAGGTCGTTGCCCTCACGGGTGCGCTCGCCCACGCCGGTGAACACCGACAGGCCGCCGTGCTCCTTGGCCACGTTGTTGATCAGCTCCATGATCAGCACGGTTTTGCCCACGCCGGCGCCGCCGAACAGGCCGATCTTGCCGCCCTTGGCGTAGGGGCAGATCAGGTCCACGACCTTGATGCCGGTTTCCAGGATCTCAGTCTCGGACTGCTGCTCGTCAAAGGCGGGCGGTTCGCGGTGGATGGGCCAGCGCTCGGTCACTTCCGGGGCGGGCTTGTCGTCTACCGGCTCACCCAGCAGGTTGAACACGCGGCCAAGGCAGCCCTCGCCCACGGGCACGGTGATGGGGCCGCCGGTATCCACGGCCTTGGCACCGCGCACCAGGCCGTCGGTGCTGCTCATAGCAATGCAGCGGGCCACATTGTCGCCAATCAGCTGGGCCACCTCGACCACCAGCTTTTTGCCCTGGTTGTCGATCTCAATGGCGTTCAGCAGATCCGGCAGCTGCCCGTCCGCAAAGCGGATATCCAGCACGGGGCCAGTAACCTGGATGACCGTGCCGATGTTTTGCTTGGACATGGACTTCACTCCTTACTGCGGGGCCGTAACCGGCCCCCGGTCCGGCGCAGCAGGCTGCGCCGTTCAACTTCAATTATTGCTCTGCGCCGGCCACAATCTCGGTGATCTCCTGCGTGATGGCGGCCTGACGGGCGCGGTTGTAGCGCAGGTTCAGGTTCTCAATCATCTCGCCGGCGTTCTTGCTGGCCGCATCCATGGCGGTGCGGCGGGCCGCCTGCTCGCTGGCTTCCGATTCGCACACGGCGCCCCAGATCAGGCCCGCGAAGTACTCGGGCACAATGGCGTCGTACACCGCCTCGCTGGAAGGCTCGTACAGCATCAGGCTGCGGGGGCGCTTGTCCTCCCGGGGCTTGGGGGCGGCCATGGGCAGCATCTGCACCGTTTTGGCGGTCTGGGTCAGCATGGACTCAAACCGGGTGTAGCACAGGTGGATCTCATCGAACTCGCCCTTCAAAAAGCCCTGGGCCACCAGGCGGGACATGGAGAAGCAGTCGCTCACGGTCACGTCCTCCACCGGGCTGAACGCCTCGGTGAGGATGCTCATGCCCCGGTGCTGGAAGTGCTCCAGCGCCTTTTTGCCCACGGGCAGCACACAGCACTCTTTGCCCTCGGCAGCCTGAGCCACCAGCTTGAACAGATTCGCGTTGTAGCCGCCGGCCAGGCCCCGGTCGCCTGCAATCACGATGTAGCAGGTCTTTTTTACCGGGCGGCGGGCCAGATACGGCGAGGTAAACTCGGTGTTGGCGGCGGCAATGTCCGCCAGGGTGGCCTGCAGCGTCTCAAAATAAGGGCGCGCCTGCTCCATCCGCTCGCGGGCATGGCGCAGCTTGGAGGAGGCCACCAGTTCCATGGCCTTGGTGATCTGCATGGTGCTCTGCACACTGCGGATGCGCAGCTTGATGTCCTTCATGGAACCAGCCATGGCTCGTCACCTCCTCAATGGGTCTTTAAGAAATCGGCGCGGCAGTCGGCAATGGCGGCTTTCAGCACCTCTTCGGTCTCGCCCTCCAGCTTGCCGGTGGTGCGCACCGCTTCCAGATACTGGGGCGCATGGGCATCCAGCCAGCCGTACAGGGCCTGCTCAAACTCGCCCACCTGCTCCACGGCAATGTCCTTCAGCTCGCCGTGAACCACCGCATACAGAATGGCCACCTGCTTTTCCACGGGCACGGGGGCGCTGCGGTTCTGCTTCAGCACCTCCACAATGCGCTCGCCCTGGGCCAGCCGGGCCTTGGTGTCCGCGTCCAGGTCGCTGCCGAACTGGGCGAAGGACTGCAGTTCGCGGTACTGGCTGTAAATCAGCTTCAGGGTGCCGGCCACCTTCTTCATGGCCTTGATCTGGGCGTTGCCGCCCACGCGGGACACCGAGATGCCCGGGTTCACCGCAGGCCGCACGCCGGAGTGGAACAGCTCCGTCTCCAGGAAGATCTGGCCATCGGTGATGGAGATCACGTTGGTGGGGATGTAGGCGGACACGTCGCCCGCCTGGGTTTCAATGATGGGCAGGGCGGTCATGCTGCCGCCGCCCAGCTTGTCGCTGAGCTTGGCAGCCCGCTCCAGCAGGCGGCTGTGCAGGTAGAACACGTCGCCGGGGTACGCCTCACGTCCCGGGGGACGGCGGATCAGCAGCGACAGGGCACGGTAAGCCACCGCGTGTTTGGACAGGTCATCGTAAATGATCAGCACATGGCGGCCCTTGTACATGAAGTACTCGCCCATGGCGCAGCCTGCGTAGGGGGCGATGTACTGCAGGGGCGACAGCTCCGAGGCCGTGGCGGCCACCACGGTGGTGTATTCCATGGCGCCGGCCTGCTCCAGCGTTTCCACCAGCTGGGCCACAGTGCTGCGCTTCTGGCCGATGGCCACGTAGATGCACAGCACGTCCTTGCCCTTCTGGTTCAGGATGGTGTCGGTGGCGATGACGGTCTTACCGGTCTGGCGGTCGCCGATGATCAGCTCACGCTGGCCGCGGCCGATGGGGATCATGCTGTCGATGGCCTTGATGCCGGTCTGCAGCGGCTCCTTCACGGGCTGCCGCTGAATGATGCCGGGGGCGGGGCACTCGATGGGCCGCCACTCGCTGGCGGTGATGGGGCCTTTGCCGTCAATGGGCTGGCCCAGGGCGTTCACCACGCGGCCGATCATTCCCTCGCCCACGGGCACGCTCACCACCTTGCCGGTGCGCTTGACCAGGCTGCCCTCTTTCAGGCCCTGGTCGCTGCCCAGCAGCACGATGGACACAGTGTTCTCTTCCAGGTTCTGCGCCAGGCCGAACGCACCGTTCTCAAACTCCACCAGCTCGCCGGCCATACAGTTGTCCAGGCCGGAGGCCCGGGCAATGCCGTCACCCACCAGGATGACGGTGCCGGTCTCACTGCGCTGAATGGTGTTCTCGTAGTGCTTGATCTGGGACCGGATGATCTTGGAGATCTCTTCGGGTTTCAGTTGCATGGCAGTAATTTCACCACAACTTTCTCTTTTGGTCTGTCAGCGCCGCCCGCCTGCTGGGCAGAGGGCGCGCTGTTTTTGAATGGTTCAAAACGGGGTCGGGCGGCCGCCTCAGTCGGCGGGGGCCGCCAGGGTCTGGCGCAGCGTGTCCAGACGGCTCTTCAGGGTGCCGTCCAGCCGCACGCCCTCCACATCCAGCCGCACGCCGCCCAGGCAGCTCTCGTCCACCCGGGTTTCCAGATGGATGGTTTTGCCGGTGACGGCCGCCAGCTTCCCGGTCAGCCGGGCCTTCTGCTCCTCGGTCATGGGCACCGCGGCGGTGGCCACGGCGGTGAGAATGCCGTGGGCCTTGTTGTAGCGGCGGCGATACTCCTTAAAGCAGGCGGGCAGCTCCCCGATGGACTCCCGTTCACAGAGGATCTTGGAAAAATTCACAAGATACGGGTGCACCCCCGCCAGCGCCTCGTCCAGCAGGGCGGTGCGCTCGGGCTTCGGGATGCTGGGAATCGCCAGCAGCCGCAGCCACTGAGGCTCGGCAGCCAGCACCTGGGCCAGGGTCTGCTGCTGGGTCAGCAGCTCGTCCTCCAGCCCTTCCTCGGCGGCCAGGTCATACAGCGCGCCGCCGTAAACCTTTGCAACGTCGGTCGTCATGAGGCGTCACCCACATTCTGAATAAACTCGTCGATGAGCTTGGCGTGGTCCTCCGGGCGAACTTCCCGTTCCACCACCTTGCTGGCGATGTCCACGGCAATGCCGCCCAGCTCGTCCTTCACCTCGTTCACCGCCTTCTTGCGCTGCTGGGCGATGTCCGCTTCGGCCTTGGCCAGCATGGCCTGGGCCTGGCGGCGGGCATCCTCCAGAATTTCCTCGCTGTGGGCGGCGGCGGTGCGGTCGGCAGCCTTCACGATCTCACCGGCCTCGGCCTTGGCCTGCGCCAGGGCCTCTTCGTACTGGGCCTGGGCCTGCTCGGCCTTTTCCCGGGCCGAAGCAGCTTCTTCCAGCTGGGCATTGCACAGGGCCTGGCGCTGATCCAGGATCTTCTGCACCCGCTGGAACAGGAATTTTTTGACGAGGAGCATGGTGATCAGCAGGTTCGCGATCTGGGCCACAAAGTTCCAGGGAACGATGGTCACCAGTGCCTGAAATCCCTCCATAAGGGTTCCTTCCTCCTTCCGTATCAATTGGCCGGGGCGGGCCGCTTACAGCATCCCCAGGAACATACCGGGCGCCACAAAGATCAGCAGCAGGCCGGTAACAAAGCCGTAAATACCGGTGGTCTCGGCAATGGCGCAGCCCAGCAGCATGGTGCTGGTCACATCGCCCTTGCATTCGGGCTGGCGGCCGATGGCGGACAGAGCCTGGCCCACGGCGTAACCTTCGCCGATACCAGGGCCGATGCCTGCGATCAGGGCGAGACCTGCGCCGATGGCGCAGCCGGCCAATACGATTGCACTTTCCATAAGTTCATTCTCCTTCTTGTGTTTTCTTGTTTATGCAGGGCAGGCGCCCTGCGGGATGGGTTCGGGTTGCGGGTTCAGTCCGCCTCGGCGGCGTTGGCAATATACATGGTGGTCAGCATGCAGAAGATGAATGCCTGCATCGCACCGCTGAACCAGTCAAAATAAATCGAGGTGATGGCCGGCAGGCCCACATCCAGGAAGGGGATCTGGCTCAGCACATCGCCCAGCAGGCCGGGCAGCAGGCCGAACAGCGCGTGGCTGGCCAGCGCCAGCGCCCCGTAGATCAGGGCGTTGATGACCGTACCGGACAGGATGTTGCCGAAGTGACGGCAGGCCATGCTGATGGGGGTGGCGATCTCCGACAGGATGTTGAAGGGGGTCAGCACCGGAATGGGCTGGGTAAAGCCCTTCAGATAGCCGCCGAAGCCGTTCGCCTTGATCTTGTGGTAGGTGATGAGGGCAAACACCAGCACCGCCCAGGCCGCCTCGGTGGAAAGATCCGCCGTGGGGCTGTACAGGCCCACCAGGCTGATCAGGTTCGACAGCAGCGACAGGGTAAACAGCGCCGCCACAAACGGGGTGAAGTAGGCGAATTTTTCGCCCATGTTGCCCACCGTAAAGTTGCGGGCCGTCTCCACCAGGAATTCCGCCACCGCCTGCCGCTTGCTTACGTTGGACACCTTCATGTCGTGGGTGAGCCACAGGCACAGGCCGGTGACGATGGCCATGATGAGCCAGGTGACCACCAGCGTGGCCGAGATGGGAATGCCGCCGAAGATGGGAATGGTGAAATAGATCGGTGCGCCTTGAACGCTAATGTTCATGCTTCGTGTTCCCCCCCTTCATCGCCGGAGGCTCCGGTGGTTTTTTCCGGCTTATAGCGGCCGGTAAGCTGCATAAACGCAATGGTCAGCCGGGGGAAGAACAGGGGCAGCACCACCGCCACCCAGTGGAAGCAGGGCGCCACGAACCCCACGATCACCCCCAGCGCACACATGAGGTTGCGCATGGTGTAGGAGGTCTGCATCATGGCCTTGGCGCGGCTCTCGCTCTCCCCGGCTGCTTTCTGAACCGACAGGCCCAGCAGCAGGAAGTTTGCCACCGCCAGGCACCAGCCCAGCCCTGCGCCCAGGGCCACGGTGTAGTCCAGGCGGCCCAGCACCGCGAACACCGCCACCATCACGGCGCACCCCACGGCGCACCCGGCGGCAATGTGGATGGTCTCCTGCCGAACGGCAGGCTGCAATTTCATATGCGTCCCTCCCCTGTGGCTGCGGCGCGGGGCCGCAGCGGCGTATTTATTTGGCAGCATCACCGGTGCTCGTTGAAGCCCGGCGGTGCCTGGGTGCGTTTGGCCCGGTTCAGCATCAGGCGGGCAAACCCCGCCACGCCGCTGGCCGCGCCGCCCAGCCCCAGCACAATGGCCACAGCCATCACCCAGGGGCCGAAGCCGAACCGGTGCTGCAGCTGCCAGCCGCCCCAGATGCAAAGAAGCAGGGGCGACACCATGCTGAACCCAAGCTGGGTCAGCCAGACGATGTCCCGCCAAAGGCGGAATCGTTCGTTTTGCTTCATGGTGTCCTCCCCTGCGGCAGGTCGCATAGATATTCAGCTGTGGGCCTGCCCTGCATCGTGCCCGGCCGGGCCGTGACCCTTTTGGTCAAATCCGGCCCCGTTGCCGATTTGTATTCAGTATATCAAAACTGCGCAAACTGTGCAACCGATTCTGTACACCTTTCACAGCCATAAATTTCAACGCAAATTTGTGCATCTTTGCCCTTTTTGTCCCAACTCAACGGTTTTGTGTTATTCTTTTCCAGTTTTGGGGGTCTGTGGCATACGGCGGCCCCGGGCTGGACTTTTCCGGCCGTTTTTGCACTTTTGTACTTTCGAAGCAAGATATCAAAGCCGGTTTGCGCGGGCATTCATACAAAAAAGAATTCCGCCTCCTTCCACCGGATACAACCGGCAGAGGGGGCGGAATTCCCATGTAAAATTTTTATTTCACAGGCCGAGGCTTACAGGGCCATGGGGGTCTTTTCCATACGGGTGATGTCCCACATGGCCAGAATGCCCAGCACCAGCAGGGGCAGGCCGGCCACCAGGCCGGACGGGCTGGGCCCGTACAGGAAGTTTGCCCCGTCGGCAGGCAGCCAGTAGTTGCCCACCGCCGCAATGGCGTTGATGGCGCCGTGGGCCAGCGCCGAAGGCAGAATGCTCTTGCAGCGCAGGCTCAGCCAGTACAGGCAGGCACCGGCGCTGGTGCAGAAGATCATCATGGCCACCACACCCAGAACCGGCCAGCCGGGGTAATCGGTGCCGTAGTTGTGGCCGCTCACGGTCAGGGGCAGGTGCCACAGGCCCCAGATCACGCCGCCGGCCACCATGCCCTTCACCGCGCCCAGACGGGAGCACAGGGTGGGGTACAGCCAGCCGCGCCAGCCGGCCTCTTCGCCGAAGCCCGCAATGGCGTTGAAGAAGGGCGCCACCGTCACCGCCTGGATGATCTGCAGCTTGGCCATGGCCTTGATGATGGAAAGGCCGCCCTGGGCCTGGTAGGCCTCTTCGCCGTACATGGCGATGACGCTGCTTTCCATGTAGCCCATGTTCGCGTCATAGTTGCGGAACACCGCGAAGTACACCGCCACACCCGCAAAGGTGATGAGCGCAGGCCCCCACAGGGCCACCGCATAGAACATCCAGCCGCGCTTGAAGTTCAGGTTCAGCCGGAAGCCCACATTGGCCTCCGGGCAGCTCCGCTTGAGCATCACGGTGGACAGCAGCGGCGCAAACATGCCCACGGTGGTGAGCCACTGGGCCGAGCTTGCCGGCAGCTTGCCAGACAGCGCGATGGCCCACACCAGCCACGCTATGCCGAAGCTGCCCGCCAGATAGTGCAGCATGCTTTTATACTCTTTCATACTTTTCCCTCCCCCGCCCCGTTTGGGCGGCTGTTGCTTTGCGGCACGCCGGCCACACGAAAACAGCCCGCCGCCGCCTTTTCCCTGAGGCGGAAACGGACTGTAAGCCGGCTGCGCCCGGCCTGTTCCGGGCGTTTTACCGTTTGGTTTTGGTTACTGGTCGCTCCACAGCGCCTTCATCACCTTCGGGTAGTTCTCGTCGATGATGTTCACGCCGCGCTGCACCAGCTCATAGGCAATGGCGCCGATGGTGTCGGCCGTGATCACCGCATCCACCGCCGCGGTGACCTCGCGGTCATCGTCCAGGTACCAGCGGTACCAGCGGTAGTTGTTGTTCAGGTCGTTCAGCACCAGAGACACCGCCGCCACCTGACGGGTGTTGGTGGTTTTGGCAATGGTCCACACGCGGATGGCCACATTGTCCTCATCCGGGTCCACGAAGATCTTGAAGCGGATGGTGTCCTTGTTGTCACCGGTGTAAGTAACCGTCACCACGTCCTTACCGGCCTTGGTGGTGTCAATGTCCGGCGAATATTTCATGCCCTTGCGCTCGAAGAAGTCCAGCATATTACGGGTAGCACGGATCATAATGATTTCCTCCTGTTTGTTTCACCGGGAACATTCGGTTGCCGCGGCGGTGATTTCTTTTTTATCTTACACCATAACTCTCGCCGACACCAGCCTTTTGTCGGCCGGTGCGGGCAAATTATTTTTGCCCTGCCTTAAAAGTAGGCCCGGATGTTGAACCGGTCGCCCTGCTCCACCTTTTCCTCCACCAGCTTTTCGTGGTTGAAATCAAAGTGCACGGGCGTGGCCTGGTTGCGGGTCAGGCGCAGAAGCTCCGCCACCCGCTTTTCCTCGTCCGGGGTGTACATCAGGTAGCTCACGCCCTGGCGGCGGGCACGGCCGGTGCGGCCGATGCGGTGGGTGTAATACTCGTTGGAGTCCGGCACGTCGTAGTTGATCACCGCGTCCACGTTTTCCACGTCAATGCCCCGGGCCGCCACGTCGGTGGCCACCAGCACCTTCAGCCTGCCCTCCCGGAAGGCGGTCATGATCTTGTTCCGCTCCGCCTGCGACAGGTCGCCGTGCAGGCAGTCCACCTGGAAGTTCAGCCGGGCCAGCTGGTTGCACAGGGTGGCGGTGGTGAACTTGGTGTTGCAGAACACCATCACCCGGCCGTAGCCGCCGCTGAGGATGATCTGCGCCAGGTCGGCCAGCTTGTCCCGCCCGGTGGTTTTCAGCTTGTACTGGGTGATCTTGGGCAGGCTCTCCTGCACCGGCTGCACCGTGATCTCGGCGGCGTCCTTCTGGTACAGCCAGCCGATGTCCATCACCTCGCGGCTGATGGTGGCGCTGAACATGGAAAGGTGCTTGCGGGCCTTCATCAGGTCAATGATGTGGCGCACATCCTTGTAAAAGCCCATGTTCAGCATCTCGTCGGCCTCGTCCAGCACCACGGTGGTCACCGCGCCCAGGTCAATGGTGCGGTGGCGCACATGGTCCATCAGGCGGCCCGGCGTGGCCACCACGATCTGGCAGCCCTTTTTCAGCCGGTCGATCTGCCCCTGCATGTTGGCGCCGCCGTACACGCAGGCAATGCGCACCGCCGGCATAAAGTGGGCCAGATCCTCCAGGTCCCCGGCGATCTGCTGGGCCAGCTCCCGGGTGGGGGCCAGAACCACCGTCTGGGGGCGGGCCAGTTCCTGGTTCAGGCTCTCGATCACCGGAATGCCGAAGGCGCAGGTTTTGCCGGTGCCGGTGGGGGCCTTGGCGATCACGTCCCGCCCGGCCATCATCACCGGAATGACCTTTTCCTGAATTTCGGTCATCTCGGTAAAGCCCATGCGCTCCACGGCCTGGTGCAGCTGCGGGCTGACGTTCAGTTCACTATAAAGCATGGTGGTTGTTTCCTTTCAAGGCCCCGTTGGACCGGATTTTGGCAAAGGGGTTGCGGGCAGCCTTTTTTTCGCAGATGGGCGGGCGCGTTTGCCGCCCGAAGCGCCTGCACGGATGCTGCCGCGGGAAGCCGCCCTTTGGGCCGCTGTTTGTCCTCATTATACCATGCCGGCCCGCACTGCGCCACCCAAACAAAAACCGGCGCCCCGGTCTCCTTGAAATAATGGAGAACCGGAACGCCGGAAACGAATCGTTTACTTGCTCAGGCGCTCTTTCAGCCGCCCGCTGGCCTTAAAGCCCGGAATGGTGGTGGGGGCCAGCTGGCTGGCCACCTTGGTTTTGGGGTTGGTGAAGGACTTGGTCTTGCGCTCGCGCATTTCAAAGCGGCCAAAGCCCGCGATGGTGACCTTTTCACCCTGCTGCAGCTTTTCCACGATGGTGTCAAACACGCTGTCCATTACATTTTCCACAACTGCTTCCGTCATGCCAGTGGCGGTTGCCACATGGGCAATCAACTGTGATCTCGTCATTGAGAACTCCCTTTCACACAAAAAACCTTCCCGCCCTGCCGGCCGCCGCCAACAACGCCAGCCGGGTCCCTCTGGGCGGTGTGCCCGGCCTCCGCCGAGCGGAGGCCGGGCACAAACACTGTCGTTATCTGCCGCCGAGCATCATTCTCAGCGGTTGTCCGTCAATATGTTACCATCTTTTTGTGTTTACACAAGGGCTTGCACACAAAACGGCAGGTTTTGCACATCAACTTTTATCATTGATATGCACATTTTTGGCACTTCTGCCTCCCGACCGCTGCTTACAGCTTGGAAATATCCACCAGAGGCACATTTTTCATGGAGTGATCGCCCAGCAGCGCGTTCACCAGCACCTTGGCGGTGTCGATGGCGGTAATGCAGGGGATGGACAGCTCCACCGCCTTGCGGCGCATCTTCACGCTGTCGCGCTGGGGGTCACGGCCATGGGCGCTGGTGCTGAACACATAGTCCACCAGGCCGCTCTCCAGCAGGTCGGTCACGTTGGGGCGTTCGCCGCTCATGCCGCGCACCTCGTTGCAGGCCACCATTTCCTTGTTGAAGTAATGGCAGGTGCCGCTGGTGCCGTACAGCTTGTAGCCCATCTGCTTGAGCTTGTAGGCCACTTCCACCCACTCGGCCTTCTCGCTGTCCTTCACCGAGAAGATGCAGCAGCTGCCGGGGCCGGGGTGCTTGAACTCGTAGCCGGCGCCCACCAGGCCCTTCAGCAGGGCGTCGTGGAAGTTGGGGGCAATGCCCAGCACCTCGCCGGTGCTCTTCATCTCGGGGCCAAGCTGGGTGTCCACGCCGTGCAGCTTCTCAAAGCTGAACACAGGCACCTTGCAGGCCACATAGGGGGCGTTGGGGTGCAGGCCGATACCGTGGCCCATATCCCGCAGCTTCTCGCCCAGGCAGCAGCGCACAGCCAGCTCCACCATGGGCACACCGGTCACCTTGCTGATGTAGGGCACGGTACGGCTGGAGCGGGGGTTCACCTCAATGACGTACACCTTGTCGTTCTTCACGGCGTACTGCACGTTCACCAGGCCCACCACGTGCAGCTCACGGGCGAAGCGGCCGGTGTAGTCCACCAGGGTCTCAATGACCTTGGGGCTGAGGGTCTGGGGCGGATACACGCTGATGGAGTCGCCGGAGTGCACGCCGGTGCGCTCGATGTGCTCCATGATGCCGGGAATGAGGAAGTCCTCGCCATCGCAGATGGCGTCCACCTCACACTCGGTGCCCTGGATGTACTGGTCCACCAGCACGGGGTTGGTCATATCCACATGGCTGGTGATAACGCCCATGTACTCCTTCACGTCGCCGGAGTTGTAGGCCACGATCATGTTCTGGCCGCCCAGCACGTAGCTGGGGCGCAGCAGCACGGGGTAGCCCAGGGTCTTGCAGGCGTCCAGCGCCTCCTCGGTGGTGAACACCGTGGTGCCCTGGGGCCGGGGGATCTGGCAGCGCTCCAGCAGCTCGTCGAAGCGCTCGCGGTCCTCGGCCTCGTCAATGGCGTCTGCAGGGGTACCCAGAATGGGCACGCCTTTTTCCGCCAGGTGCTTGGCCAGCTTGATGGCCGTCTGGCCGCCGAACTGCACCACGCAGCCATCCGGCTTTTCGGTGGCGATGATGTGGTCCACGCTCTCGGGGTTCAGGGGGTCAAAGTATAGGCGGTCGCCGGTGTCAAAGTCGGTGGAGACGGTCTCGGGGTTGTTGTTGACCAGCACCGCCTCACAGCCGTGCTCCTTCAGAGTCCACACGCAGTGCACGGAGCAGTAGTCGAACTCGATGCCCTGGCCGATGCGGATGGGGCCGGAACCGAACACCAGCACCTTCTTCTTGTTGGGGTCGGAGCGCTGGGCAATGAACTCAGCGGCCTCGTTGTCCTCCTCGAAGCTGGAGTAGAAATAGGGGGTCTTGGCCGCAAACTCGGCGGCGCAGGTATCCACCATCTTGAAGCCGGCGTTCAGCTGGCAGGGCAGCTCCTGGCCGGACAGGCGGCGGATGGTCTTATCCAAAAAGCCGTACTTCTTGGCGTTCTTGTAGGCTTCCACAGTGAGCGGCTGGGTCTTCAGGCCGTTTTCGATGTCCGCCAGATGTTGCATCTTATCCAGGAACCACCAGTCGATCTTGGTCACGTCGTAGATGACCTTGTGGTCCACGCCGCGCTTCAGGCACTCGTACACCACAAAGGCGCGCTCGGAATCCTGCCGGGGCAGCCGGGCGATGACCTCTTCGGTGGTCAGTTTTTCCAGCTCGGGCAGGGTCATGGTATCCAGGCCCAGCTCGGTGGAGGAAACGGCCTTCATCAGGGCATGCTCAAAGCTGCCCGCAATGGCCATCACCTCGCCGGTGGCCATCATCTGGGTGCCCAGGCTCTTGTCGGCGTACACGAACTTGTCAAAGGGCCACTTGGGGTACTTGACCACGCAGTAGTCCAGGGCAGGCTCGAAGCAGGCGCAGGTCTCGCCGGTCACGTCGTTGGTGATCTCGTCCAGGGTGTAGCCCAGGGCGATCTTGGTGGCCACCTTGGCGATGGGGTAGCCGGTGGCCTTACTGGCCAGCGCGGAGGAGCGGCTCACACGGGGGTTGACCTCGATGACTGCGTACTCGAAGCTGTCGGGCTTCAGGGCGAACTGGCAGTTGCAGCCGCCCTCGATGCCCAGCTCGGTGATGATGTCCAGCGCGGCGGTACGCAGCATCTGGTACTCATGGTCGGAAAGGGTCTGGCTGGGGGCCACCACGATGGAGTCGCCGGTGTGAACGCCCACGGGGTCCAGGTTTTCCATGTTGCAGACGGTGATCACGTTGCCCTTGGAGTCACGCATCACCTCATACTCGATCTCTTTCCAGCCGGCGATGCACTTTTCCACCAGGATCTGGTGAATGGGGGAAAGCCGCAGGCCGTTGGTGGCGATCTCATGCAGCTTCTCCCGGTCCTCGCAGATGCCGCCGCCGGTGCCGCCCATGGTGAAGGCGGGGCGTACGATGACGGGGTAGCCGATCACCTCGGCGAAGTCCAGCGCATCGTCCAGGTCCTCCACGACCTTACTGGGGATGACCGGCTGGCCCAGCTTCTCCATGGTGTCCTTGAACAGCTGACGGTCCTCGGCACGGTCAATGGTGTCGGGGCGGCAGCCCAGCAGGCGCACGTGGTTGCGGTCCAGCGCGCCGTTGCGGGCCAATGCCATGGACAGGTTCAGGCCGGTCTGGCCGCCCAGGTTGGGCAGAATGGCGTCGGGCTTTTCGATCTTGATGATCCGCTCCACCACCTGGGTGTTCAGCGGCTCAATGTAAACCCGGTCGGCAATGTCCGGGTCGGTCATGATGGTGGCGGGGTTGGAGTTGACCAGCACCACCTCAATGCCCTCGCTCTTCAGCGCGCGGCAGGCCTGGGTGCCGGAGTAGTCGAACTCGGCCGCCTGGCCGATGATGATGGGGCCGGAGCCGATCACCAGAACTTTTTTAATCGAAGGATCCTTAGGCATGGCTCAGCACTCCCCTTTCTTGGCCGCCTTGATGCGGTCGATGAAGCGGTCGAACAGGAACTCGGTGTCCTTGGGGCCGCCGTTGGCTTCCGGATGGAACTGCACGGTGAAGCAGTTCCAGGCCGTGTAATCCACGCCCTCGCAGGTGTGGTCGTTGGCGTTGATGGCACTCACCTTGCCCATCTCGGCGGGCAGGGTGTCGCCCTTCACCGCGTAGCCGTGGTTCTGGCTGGTGATGAAGGTGCGGCCGGTGGCAAAGTCGGTCACAGGCTGGTTGGCACCGCGGTGGCCGTACTTCATCTTCACGGTGGAAGCGCCCGCCGCCAGGGCGGTGACCTGATGGCCCATGCAGATGCCGAAGGCGGGAATGCCGGTGCCCAGCATCTTCTTCAGCTCGGCAATGACCTCCACGTTCTCCTCCGGGTCGCCGGGGCCGTTGGACAGCATCAGGCCGTCCGGGTTCAGCGCCGCCAGCTGCTCGGCGGTGGTAAAGCTGGGCACCACCGTCACCTTGCAGCCGCGCTTGACCAGGCAACGCACGATGTTCTCCTTGCAGCCCAGGTCCAGCAGGGCCACATGGATGTCACCCTCGGGGTTGTACACCCGGGGCTCCTTGCAGGTGGTGGTCTTGACCGCGTCCACGATCGTGTAGGCCTTGATCTCTTCCATCAGCTCGGCCACGGCAACCTTGTCCTCCGGCTGGATCTCGGTGGAGATCGCGCCGTTCATCACGCCGCTCTCCCGGATGGTGCGGGTCAGAAAGCGGGTGTCCACGCCCTGAATGCCGATCACGTTCTGATCCTTCAGGAACTGATCCAGGGTGGTCTCACAGCGCCAGTTGCTGGGATGGGCACAGGCCTCCCGCACGATGTAGCCGCGGCACCACACCCGGTCGCTCTCGTAATCCTGGCTGTTCATGCCGTAGTTGCCGATGAGGGGGTAGGTCTGGGTGATGATCTGCCCGTAGTAGCTGGGGTCGGTCAGCGTCTCCTGAAAGCCCACCATGCCGGTGGTAAACACTACCTCGCCGATGGTGGTACCGGCGGCACCCACGCTCTGGCCCGTCAGCACCATGCCGTTGGCCAAATACAAATATGCGTTCATTTCGTTACCTCGTTTTCGCCGGCTGTTGGGGTTCAGCCGTTGATGCTCTGCACAGCCTTTTCCTTCATCTTGCGGCTGCCCAGGTGAACCAAAGGCAGCTTGCCCTCGGCGCAGATGGGGCATACTTCCGGCAGATAGTTGGGCAGGTCCAGCTTCACAGCGCTGGCCAGAATGGGAATGGGCGAGGGGGCTTCCGGCTTGGTGCGGTCCACCACGCAGGTGATGCCCAGGCACACGCCGCCGGCCTCTTCGATGACCCGCTTGGTCTCCAGGCTGGAAACGCCGGTGGTCACCACGTCCTCGGCGATGATGCACTTCTCGCCCGGATGGATGGAGAAGCGCTTCAGGGTCATCACATTGTCCACGCGCTCGGTAAAGATGGCCCGCTTGCCCAGCTGGCGGCCCAGCTCATACGCATACACAATGCCGCCCATGGCAGGGCCGACGATCACGTCAATGTCCATTTCCTTCAGCTGCTCCGCCACCAGGCTCATCACCTGGGCGCACTTGTCGGGGTACTGCTGCAGGTAAGCCATCTGGCAGTAGGCGCTGGAATGGCGGCCGCTGCTCAGCAGAAAATGGCCCTCCAGGAAGGCCTGGCAATCCTTCAAAACTTCAATGGCGTTCACGTTGCTCATGATCTGCTCCTTCTATCCGTCCCCGGCGGGCACAGTTCCCTCCGGGCTGTTCGTCAATGTATATTTTATCGCAAAATGCAGGTTTTTCAAGGTTTTCTTGCATATATTCCCATCAAATCCGCATTTTATGCAATGTGCATGATTTTCGCAGCGGCAAAGGCCGCTTTTTTGCCGGCCTTTAGCCGCGGGCGCAGCCCCGGATCTCATCCAGGCTGTTCACGCCGTGGGCGTCCATCCACTGGTCGATCTCCCGGGTGATGCGCTGGCAGGCGTGCGGATCCGCAAAGTTTGCGGTGCCCACCTGCACGGCCGTTGCGCCCGCCATGATGAACTGCAGGGCGTCCTCGCCGCTGGCAATGCCGCCCAGGCCGATGACCGGCACCGCGCCGTCCACCGCGCCCACGGCCTGCCACACCATGCGCAGGGCAATGGGCCGCACCGCCGGGCCGGACAGGCCCGCAAAGATGTTGTTGAACACCGGGCGGCGCTTCTCCAGATCAATGGCGCAGGCCTGGAAGGTGTTCACCAGGCTCAGGGCATCGGCCCCGGCCTCCACGCAGGCAGCCGCCATGCGGCCGATGTCCTCGGCCTGGGGGCTCATCTTTACGATCAGGGGCCGGCTGCACACCCGGCGCACCCGGCTGACCACCTCTTTGGCCGACTCGGGCTTTACGCCGTAGGCAATGCCGCCGTGCTTCACGTTGGGGCAGCTGATGTTCAGCTCCACAAAGTCCACCCCGGCCTGGCACAGCAGCTCGCAGCCCTCTTCGTAGTCCTCGATGCAGCCGCCGCCCAGGTTGGCCAGAATGGCCGTGCCGGTGCCCGCCAGGGCCTGGCGCATGGCGGGCAGCTCATTGTCGATAAAATGCCGCACGCCGGGGTTCTGCAGGCCGATGGAGTTGATGAGGCCGGAGGGGGTCTCCAGCAGGCGCTCGCCCTCATTGCCGTACTTGGGGTTCAGGGTCAGGCCCTTGCTGCACACGCCGCCCAGCACGCCCAGGTCCACGATCTCGCCGTATTCCACGCCGTAGCCGAAGGTACCGGAGGCCGCGATCACGGGGCCGGGCAGGGTTTTGCCCAGCAGAGAAACATGCAGGTTGCTCATTCAAACACCTCCTTTGCGTCAAACACCGGGCCGTGCTTGCACACGCTCTTGCCCTCGCCGGACGCCGTCTTGCAGGTGCAGCCCAGGCATGCGCCGATGCCGCAGGCCATCTTCTTTTCCAGGCTTACCAGGCAGCGGGTGTTCTGCTGGGCGCACATGGCGGCCACCCGGCGCATCATCACCTCGGGGCCGCAGCACACCACCAGGTCGTACTGCTCGGGCTTGAGCATCTGGGTCACAAAGCCGTGGAAGCCCACCCGGCCGCTGTCCGTTGCCACCCGCACCACACCGGCGGTGTGGCGGTAAGGCTCCATCTCGTAGGGTTCATCCCGGAAGCCGTAGTACACATCCGCCCGGATGCCCCTGGCGGCCAGCTCCCGCGCGGCCTGATACAGGGGCGCGGTGCCGATGCCGCCGCCCACCAGCGCCACCCGGGTGCCCTCGGCCAGGTCGGAGAAGTCAAACCCGTTGCCGGCGGGGCCGGTGATCTGCAGGGTGTCGCCCGCCTCCAGCTGGGCCAGGCAGCCGGTGCCCCGGCCCTTCACCTCAAACAGGAAGGTGACCAGCTGCAGGGGCTGCCCGTTTTCGCAGATGGGCTCGTCGCCCGGAATGGGGTAGGCCTCATGCACGCTGATGGGGCGGCTGAGCAGCGGGGCTTCGTCCCGCCCCCAGGCCCGCAGCATGCAGAACTGGCCCGCATGGGGCATGGGCACGGTCTCGGGCCAGCGAACGGTCAGCCGATGGATGGCCGGGGCCACCTGGGTGCGGCTGAACACCTGGGCATCAAAGCATCTGGCAGGCATGGGCAATGGCCTCCTTCATGTTTACGCATTCGTTGTAGGCAGCCTCGTCAAAGGCAACGCCCGGCTGCTTTTTGCGGGCCAGCAGCACGCCGCGGCTGGAGTTCACCACGCCGCCGTTGCCGCGGGTCAGATACTGGGCAATGTCCTCGGCCTTGCCGCCCTGGGCGCCGTAGCCGGGAATGAGGAAGAAGCTGTCGCCGTACTTGGCGCGGATCTCGGTGGCCTCCTCGATGTGGGTGCCGCCGATGACCAGGCCGATGCTGGAGTAGCCATGCTCGCCCATGCACTCCTTGCCCAGTTCGTTCATCTTGTCGCCCACCAGATCGTACACATGGCGGCCGTCCGCCAGTTTCTCGTACTCAAAGTCCTTTGCGCCGGGGTTGGAGGTGCGGCACAGCACGAACAGGCCCTTGCCCTTTTCCTGCACATAGGGCAGATAGGGGGCGATGGAATCCATGCCCATGTAGGGGGCCAGGGTCACGAAGTCGGCCTCAAAGTCCCCCTCAAAGTGGCCCTTGGCGTACATCTCGGCGGTTTTGGCAATGTCGCCCCGCTTGATGTCCGCAATGACGGGCACACCGGCGGCGCGCACGGCCTTCAGGGTCTCGGCGTAGGCGCGCATACCGTCCAGGCCCAGGCTCTCGTAGTAGGCCACCTGCACCTTGTAGCAGCCGCTGACGGCCTTGGTGGCCTCGATGATGGCCTGATTGAAGCGCAGGATGTTCTCACCGGCGGTCAGCTCCGGGCGCACAAACTCCTCCGGCAGATAAGAAAAATCGGTGTCCAGGCCCACGCACACCGGGCCGCGGGCTTCCACCGCTTCGTACAGCTTGTCCATATTGGTCATCGTGCAATTCTCCTTTTATAATGAAACGAATGTGTTCTGTCGCTTTGTCTGGTCACTGCGCCTGATAGGTGATCTTGCCGCCCTTGATGGTGGTGCACACTTTTCCGTACAGGCGGGTGCCCTCAAAGGGGGTGTTGCGGCTCTTGCTGTGCAGGTTCTCCGCCTTGACCTCCCAGGGGGTGTCCAGATCCACCAGAACCAGGTCGGCATCCATGCCCGGGGCAATGCGGCCCTTGGTGGTCAGGCCCAGAATGGCGGCGGGGTTGCGGCTCATCAGCTCGCTCAGGTTGGCCAGAGGCAGGCCGCACTGGCGGCACAGCTTGGTGTAGCACACGCCGAAGGCGGTTTCCAGGCCCACCATGCCGGCCGCGCCCTTCTCCTTGTCCTCGGCGGAGTGGGGCGCATGGTCGGTGCCGATGGTGTCCACCATGCCCATCTGAATGGCCTGCACCAGCGCCTGCACGTCCTCGCTCTGGCGGATGGGCGGGTTCACCCGGTAATTGCACTCATCCTGGCTGAACCAGATGTGGTGGGGGGTCACCTCGCAGGTGACGGGCACGCCCTTCCATTTGCTGGCCTGAATGGCCTCAATGGCCTCCTTGGTGGAGACGTGGCACAGATGCAGCCGGGTGCCGTAGTACTCGCACAGGTGCAGGTTGCGGATGGTCTCGATGTTCTCGGCCAGGCGGTAATCCCAGGGGGAGATGTCCATATCCTCGGCGTGGGACATGATGGTGATGCCCTTTTTGGCGCAGATGGCGAAGGCCTTGGCCATCACCTCGTTGGACTGCACGCCGTGGCCGTCCTCGGTGATGAAGCGGATGGTGTCCGGCAGGGTCTTCAGGTGGTCCAGCGTGTGGCCGTCAAAGTCCTTGGTGATGGACACGGTCTGGTTGGCATCGCACAGGCCGACGCGCCTGGCCTCCTGCTCCACCTGGAACGCGATCTCGGGGGAGGAGCACACGGGCTTGGTGTTGGGCATCAGGTTTACAAAGGTATAGCCGCCCGCCGCAGCCGCCGCGCTGCCGGTGGCAATGTCCTCTTTGTACTCAAAGCCGGGGGTGCGCCAGTGGCAGTGGGTGTCAATGAAGGACGGCAGCAGGGTGCGCCCCTCGGCATCCAGCACCTGCTCGCCCTCTTCCGGCGAAAAGTCCAGCCCAACGGCGGCGATCACCCCGTCTTTCACAAGCAGTTCAATGGGCTTGCCCTCCACATCGCGGGCATGTTTGATCAGCATGGCACGTACCTCCTTGGTCCACAGCGCTCCTGTGCAACAGGGCAAAAAAAAACTTTTCCCCGAACGAGGAAAAGTCAAAAACAAAAAATGAAAGCCACAGCCCCGGAGCACTGACCGAAGCGGCTGAACAGCTGCATATTCTTATGTGCAAAGCTCATCTGTTCAGGCATCCGCCCCGGCCCTCCTAAAGCACAAACTTCCGATTGATTTCTCTAGATTCTACCATATTCCGGCGCGGCGTGTCAATTGGTACCATTCACAGAAAAAGCTTGTCCCCGCCCTTAGAATTATGGTACAATATTCCCGTTCGCAGATTGTGCACTCTGCCCAACCCTTCGGCAGCAGTGCTCGGGAATCAAAAGGAGACAACCATGGGTTTGCTTGAAGACGCACGCAACATCCAGCGGCTGGACCCTGCCGCCAAAAGTCTGGTGGAGGTCGTCCTGCTCTATCCGGGGTTTCATGTGCTGCTCTTTCATCGGGCGGCGCATTGGCTGTACTGTCATAAGCGGTTTTTCCTGGCCCGCATGGTCAGCCAGTGGGGCCGTGGCTTTACCGGCATTGAAATTCACCCCGGCGCCAAAATCGGGCGGTGCCTGTTCATTGACCACGGCATGGGCATCGTGTTCGGCGAAACTGCCGAGATCGGCGACAACTGCACGATTTACCACCAGGTGACCCTGGGCGGCACCGGCAAAGACACCGGCAAACGTCACCCCACCATCGGCAACAACGTGCTGATCGGCGCCGGCGCGAAGATTCTTGGCCCGGTGTACATTGGCGACAACAGCCGCATTGCCGCGGGCAGCGTGGTGCTGCAGAACCTGCCCGCCAACTGCACCGCCGCCGGCGTGCCCGCCAACGTGGTGCGCATCAACGGCGAAAAGGTGAACCCGGCCGACGACCTGAACCAGCAGGACGTGCCCAACGTGCTGCCCACCAAGCTGGCCGAGCTGGAAAGCCGCATCGGCCGTCTGGAAGTGGCCGATCAGGAGCTGCCGCCCGTTCCGAAAAAGGACGCACCGTAACCCTTTACGGCCCGGCACAACTATTTTTATCTCGGCACAATCAATTTGTTGTAAATATGCCCCCGGCAGGGTTGTTCCCGCCGGGGGCATTTCTGTTGTTTTTTATTGTGATTTGTGAGGAAGGGGTGGGCAGGGCTGCCTGCATATCCGGCTACGGGCGTGCGGTGCCGCTTTCTGCCGCGGCCATTGGCTTCCCCTTGAGGGGAAGCTGGCGGCGCCAGCCGACGGATGAGGTGGCACCGTTTCTTTGCGGTCAGGACATGGCAGTGACACAACCCCGTCAACCTCTTGTTCTTATTATAAGATTATGGCAGTGATTCGCGTCCCACCTCATCCGCCTCACTCCGTTCGGCCCCTTCCCCTCAAGGGGAAGGCTTTTTGCGCCGGTACCGCTTTCTGCCGCGGCCATTGGCTTCCCCTTGAGGGGAAGCTGGCGCGATAGCGACGGATGAGGTGGCATCGTTTCTTTGCGGCAAGGACATGGCAGTGACGGGCGCGGCGGCTGATTAAAGCCGCATGTCTACGATAAAATTACAGCAATGATTTGTGCCCCACCTCATCCGCCTCACATTCGTTCGGCACCTTCCCCTCAAGGGGAAGGCTTTTTGTGTCAGTGCCGCTTTCTGTCGCGGCCATTGGCTTCCCCTTGAGGGGAAGCTGGCGCGATAGCGACGGATGAGGTGGTACCGTTTCTTTGCGGCAAGGACATGGCAGTGGCGCAGCCCCGTCAACCTCTTGTTCTTATTATAAAGTTATAGCAATGATTCGCGTCCCACCTCATCCGCCTCACTTCGTTCGGCACCTTCCCCTCGAGGGGAAGGCTTTATCTGCACAGTCACCCAAAATTCCACCCGGCGGCCATCATGGCCAGCCCCACGGCTGCCAGAGCCAGCAGCGCCGCAAGGCCCCGGCCGGGGTGTTCGTTGGGCCACCAGCCCTCCGGGTCCTCCTGCCGGGCCCGGTTCATCACGTGGGTCTGGGCCAGCGCCAGATACGCCCCGTACAGCCCGCACCCAAGCACCGCCGCGCCGAGAGCCGTCAGCAGGCTGCGGGCGCCCAGCAGATAGTACAGCGCACTGCCCGCCCAGATGCCGCCCAGCACCGTGCGGCTCAGCCCGTTCCACGCGGTGACGTCCTTGCCGGTCAGCAGAAAGCTTCCCCCGTGCAGGGCACGCCAGTCCAACACCGCCCGCAGGGCCAGTGCGCACAGGTCCACCACGGCGAACCCCCGCGACGTGCCCTCGTCCCGAAGGGGCCAGAGCAACAGCACCAGCAGGGCCGCCGTCCAGATCAGGCTGATCTTCCGGTCCTTCTCCGCTTCCTGCTCGGTGCGCTCGTCCTGCACCAGATTCATCCGGTTGAACTCTTCCACCAGATTCCAGCGAATGTCTTTCATGGCGTTCTCCTTTCCGTTCACCCCTCGGCCGGCGTCTCCCAGACGGGCAGCAGGGCCTCGCTGTACCAGTCCGGCACAAACGGTGCCTCGATCTGGCGGGCCAGTTCCTCCGCCGTGCCCTCGTTCAGCTGCACCCAGGCATTGCAGCCGTTGCCGTCTGCGCTCAGACGCTGGTAGGCGATGTTCCGCCCGGCGTCGTCCAGGGTATAGAAGTAGTGGTTCTGCTCCTCTTCGGGCAGATTGCTCATTGTGGTTTGTTTTCCCGCGCCGGTGGTCAGCATCACCCAGTCGCACCGGTCCAGCCGGTAGCGACCGTTTTCCGCCTGCCAGCCCAGCAGCTGGCCGTCGGTCAGGTTCGGGGCGGTCCAGCTGGCCTTGATGTGCTGCTCGGCCCAACTGCGCTGGGCAAGGTTCAGGTCAAGGGAGTTCTGCCAGCGGCCGTCCTGCCAGCGCTCGTCGCTCCAATCGCTCCAGGCGTGGTTCTGTTCGTTCCACTCCGAGCGGCGGCGGCAGGCCGCCGTCAGCTGGCCGCTCTCAATGGCCAGCGATACACGGTACCGGGTGTTGTCGATCTGCCCCAGCCAGACAAGGCCCTGGGTCTCGCCGGCGATGACGCCGGGCACGTCCGGAACCTTCACCCGGCAGGCCGCCGTCCACACCTGCCCTTCGTCGGGCACCGTCCAAGTGGGGTCGGTGAGGTTCTCCAGCGGCCGCAGCTCCTCCGGAACCGCCGTCCGCTGAATGCCCCGCACCCCCAGCACGGTGAGCGCCACGCTCGCCGCCAGCAGCACCGCCCACACCAGTTTGGCAAGGTCCTCGCGACGGGAGGGCGGCGGCACCTCTTCCCCTTCCCGCTGTGCTTTCCACAGGCAGTGGCCATGGGCCATGGCCGCCAGCGCCCAGTACAGGCAGGTGCACCCCACCGCCGGGGCCAGCACCAGAAGCAGCCGCTGGGGCATTGGCCGTTCCTGCGTCATCATGGAGAACAGCAGGAAGAACGCCAGCCAGGGCCGCACCAGAAGCCCCACTTTTGCGCTGCGGCGGCTGGCCGCTTCTCCCCCGACCTCTTCCCCTGTGCAGAGGGTGCCCTCCCGCAGATCCAGCAGGGTGCAACCCAGCACCGGCAGCAGCACCGCGCCCCAGAACAGCACCTCCATGCGCCGCCCGCCCGCCGCTGCCGCGATCAGGTAGGAAGCCAGCATCAGCCAGGGGTACGCCCGCAGCAGCTTTTTGTTCCGGCGGGCTTCCAGCCGGGCGGTGCGCTCATCCGCCACCGTCTCCATCTGCCCGATTTCATAAAACAGATCCCAGCGCAGTGTTTTCATGGCTCTTCCTCCTCCCAGAACAGCGCATCCAGGGTGGTGCCCAATGCATGGCAGAGCTGGATGCAGAGTTTCAGCGTGGGGTTGTAGTCGCCCCGCTCGATCATGTTGATGGTCTGGCGGCTAACGCCGATTTTCCGGGCCAGCTCTTCCTGGCTGAGGCCAAGCGCTTTGCGCGCCTGCTTCATGCGCTCGTTCTGTGCCATGTGTACCATCTCCTCTCCTGCGGGTTTTTCTTTTGTCAATTATAGTTTACATTTTCTTCGAGGCAAATGTCAATTATCCGCGACATTTTCAGCAAGTACCACAGCATTTCGTGCAGTTATTTGTACACAGTCACGAGGGTTTCCCGCCCGCCGGGCGTGCAGGCAGCCCCGGCGGACCCGGCCCCACGCAAAAGGCGAAACTCTGCTCTCCCCGGCGCACCGCTTTGCTGCCAAAACAAAAAACGGGCGGGCCCGCATTGCCGGGTCCGCCCGCTGCACTCTGATGGGAGCGCCTGTGCTTATTTGCCCTCGAACTTGTCGCGCAGGTTCTTAAAGAAGCTCTTGCGCTGCACATAGTTCTCGTCCTTCATGCTTGCATCGAACGCATTCAGGGCTTCCTTCTGGGCCTTGTTCAGTTTCTTGGGGATCTCCACGCTGACCTTGACGTACTGATCGCCCCGGCCGCGGCCGCCCACGTAGGGAATGCCCTTGCCGCGCAGCCGGAAGGTGGTACCGCTCTGGGTGCCCTCGGGCACCGTGTACTCCACCTTGCCGTCCACCGTGGGCACGACCACCTCATCGCCCAGCACGGCCTGCTTGAAGGTGATGGGCACGTTGACGTACACATCGTAGCCGTCACGCTGGAACATGGGATCGGGCTTCACGTTCAGCAGCACGATCACATCGCCGTTGGGGCCGCCGTTCAGGCCGGCATCGCCCTGGCCGCGCAGTGCCACGCTCTGGTCGTCGTCCACACCCGCGGGGATACGCACCTCCAGGCTCTTCTTCACGCCCACCTTGCCGGTGCCGTGGCAGTGGGTGCAGGGGTTCTTCACGAACTTGCCCTTGCCGCCGCAGCGCTGGCAGGGCTGCTGGCTCTGCATCACGCCGAAGGGGGTGCGCATCTGGCGCATCACATAGCCGCGGCCGCCGCAGTCGGGGCAGGTCTCAGGGCTGGTGCCCTTGGCCGCACCGCTGCCTGCGCAGTCGGGGCAGGTTTCACGCCGGGTAATGCTGATGGTCTTGGTGCAGCCGTGCACCGCCTCCATAAAGCTCAGGGTCAGGGGCACACGCACGTCCGCGCCCTTGCGGGGAGCGTTGGGGTTGCTGCGGCTGCTGGAGCCGCCGAACCCGCCGAAGCCGCCGCCGAAGATGTCGCCGAAGATGTCGCCCAGGTCCACACCGCCGCCAAAGCCGCCGCCGAACCCGCCGCCCTGGCCTGCGCCATAGTTGGGGTCCACACCGGCAAAGCCGAACTGGTCGTACTTGGCCTTCTTTTCGGGGTTGGAGAGCACTTCATAGGCCTCGTTGGCCTCCTTGAACTTCTCCTCCGCCTCTTTGTCGCCCGGATTCAGATCCGGGTGGTACTTTTTGGCTACCTTGCGGTAAGCCTTTTTGATCTCATCCTCCGAGGCGCCCTTGGCAATGCCCAGCACCTCGTAGTAATCGCGCTTATCTGCCATACAATCTCACCCTCACGCCGCGTAGATACGCAGTTTTTTATCCGGGTCATAAACCCACAACGCCGCCCGGCCCTGCTCTTGGGCCGGGCGGCGTTTCAGAGCGTCACGGTCAGCCGGCCGCTCTGTGGGTCATCCGGGGATTGGTTTTATTACACTTCCTTGAAGTCTGCGTCCACAACGCCGTCGTCACCGGTGCTGCCGCCGTTGCCGGCTGCGCCTGCGCCGGGCTGCTGGCCCGCGGCCTGCTGGGCTTCGGCAGCCTGCTTATAAACCTTCTCGCTGATGACGTAGAAGGCCTTCTGCAGCTCTTCCTGCTTTGCCTTGATGGCCTCGATGTCGGTACCCTTCAGGGCTTCCTTCAGGGCGTTCAGCTTGGCTTCCACATCGGCCTTCTCGCCGGCGTCCACCTTGTCGCCCAGCTCGCCCAGAGCCTTCTCGGTCTGGAACACCATCTGGTCGGCACCGTTGCGGATGTCGATCTCTTCGCGCTTCTTCTTATCCTCCTCGGCAAAACGCTCGGCGTCCTTCACGGCCTTGTCGATGTCGTCCTTGCTCATGTTGGTGGAAGCGGTGATGGTGATGCTCTGCTCCTTGCCGGTGCCCAGATCCTTGGCGCTTACGTGCACGATGCCGTTGGCGTCAATGTCGAAGGTAACCTCGATCTGAGGCACGCCGCGGGGCGCGGGAGCGATGCCGTCCAGGTGGAAGGTACCCAGGCTCTTGTTGTCGCGGGCAAACTCACGCTCGCCCTGCAGCACGTTCACTTCAACGCTGGGCTGGTTGTCGGCCGCAGTGGAGAAAATCTGGCTCTTCTTGGTGGGGATGGTGGTGTTGCGGTCAATGATCTTGGTGCACACACCGCCCAGGGTCTCAATGCCCAGGCTCAGGGGGGTAACATCCAGCAGCAGCAGGCCCTTCACGTCGCCCTGCAGCACGCCGCCCTGAATGGCAGCACCCACGGCCACGCACTCATCGGGGTTGATGCCCTTGAAGGGCTCCATGCCCATTTCCTTCTTCACGGCCTCCTGCACAGCGGGGATACGGGTAGAACCGCCCACCAGCAGAACCTTCTTCAGGTCGCTGGCCTTCAGGCCGGCATCGGCCATCGCCTTGCGAACGGGGGTCATGGTGCGCTCCACCAGGTCGGCGGTCAGCGCGTCAAACTGAGCACGGCTCAGGGTCATATCCAGGTGCTTGGGGCCGGTGGCGTCGGCGGTGATGAAGGGCAGGTTGATGTTGGTCTGCATCGCGCTGGACAGCTCGATCTTCGCCTTCTCAGCGGCTTCCTTCAGGCGCTGCGCAGCCATCTTGTCCTGACGCAGGTCAATGCCGTTTTCCTTCTGGAAGGCATCGGCCATCCAGTCAATGATGCGCTGGTCGAAGTCATCGCCGCCCAGGTGGGTATCACCGTTGGTGGCCAGAACCTCGGTCACGCCATCGCCCATCTCAATGATGGACACATCGAAGGTGCCGCCGCCCAGGTCGTACACCATGATCTTCTGATCGGTCTCTTTATCCACACCGTAGGCCAGGCTGGCGGCGGTGGGCTCGTTGATGATACGCTTCACGTTCAGGCCGGCGATGGTGCCTGCGTCCTTGGTGGCCTGACGCTGGCTGTCGTTGAAGTAAGCGGGAACGGTGATGACGGCCTCGGTGACCGGCTCGCCCAGGTAAGCCTCGGCGTCTGCCTTCAGCTTGGCCAGGATCATAGCGCTGATCTCCTGAGGCGTGTAGGCCTTGCCGTCGATGGTGACCTTCTCATTGGTGCCCATCTTCCGCTTGATGGAAGAAATGGTGCGGTCGGGGTTGGTGATGGCCTGGCGCTTTGCGACCTGGCCGACCAGACGCTCACCGGTCTTGGTGAAGCCCACGACGGAAGGGGTGGTGCGAGCGCCTTCGGCGTTCGCGATAACAACGGGCTCGCCGCCCTCGATAACGGCAACACAGCTGTTGGTGGTGCCAAGGTCAATGCCAATAATCTTACTCATAATCTATTCGCTCCTTTAATTTGCAATTTCGGGAATGTCTTTGTTTGGGTGGTGCCTTCTTTGGGGCACCGGGGTACTTGCTGTTTCGCTCAGGGGGTTTATATTGTCGGGCGGATGTGCCGCCCGGAGCAGCCATTTATTCGGCCACCACCACGGTGGCGTGGCGGATGATCCGGTCGCCGATCTTGTAGCCCTTCTGGAACACCTGCACCACCGTGCCGCTCTTCTGCCCGTCCTCGGCGGGCTTCTGCATCACGGCGTTGTGCAGGTTGGGGTCAAAGGGCTGACCCTCGGCGGGAATCTCTTCCACCTTCAGGGCGGTGAGGGCGGCGGAGGCTTTGTCCAGCGTCATCACCACGCCCTTCTTGTAGTTCTCATCGGTGCAGGCGGCGTTCGCAGCCATTTCCAGCGTATCCAGAATGGTGAGGATCTGATTCACCGCGAAGCCCACGCCGTTGTTGAAGGCGGCGTCCTGCTCCTTGGCGGAGCGGCGGCGGAAGTTGTCATATTCGGCAGCCGTGCGCAGCAGCTGATCCTTTGCCTGGGCCGCAGCCTTTTCGGCGGCGTCTGCCCGTGCCTTCTCAGCGGCCAGCTCCTTGGCGGCCTTCTTGCCGAACCACTCTTTCCTGGCCTTGGGGTCCTGGGGAGCGTCCTGCTCCTCAGCGGCCGTGGCCTCGGTGGTCTGGGCCTCTTTCACGGGTTCGGCGGCAGGCGCCGTTTCCGGTTCCTGCGGCTGAGGGGCCGTGTTCTTTGTCTCTTCACTCATACGTCATCCTCCTGTGTCCGTCCGGACATACACTGCCCGAGCTTGCGGGCGAAGTACTCCAGGCGGGGCATCAACTGTTCAAAAGGCATCCGGTTGGTGCCGATGATGGCCAGATTGCCGGTGAGGCCGCCGCCTGCCAGGTAACGGCTGCTCATAATGCACAGCCCCGGCATGGGGGTCTCAAGGTCCTCACCCAGCTTTACCACCGTGCGCCGTTTGGCGGGCGAAAGCAACTTGCGGGCACGTTCGCCGTCGTCAAAGGTCTGCAGCAGCTTGCCCACCGAGGGGGCCAGCTCCGGCCATTCCAGCAGGGCCTGCTGGCCCTCCAGGTACGCCTTGGGCAGCACCGCTTCCCGCAGCAGGGCGGCCGCTGCCAGCAGCACCGGGCTGAGAAGCATGCCGTCCGCCCCAAGGGCCGCGCCCATACCGGCCAGCAGCCGGGGCGTCAGGTCCGCCGGGGAAACAAAGGTCAGGTTCTGGTTCAGCACCGCGGCCACATTGGCGGCCTGCTGGCGGGTAAGGCCTTCGGCCACCCGGGCCACCCGGGTGCACACACCGCCTGCGCTGGTCACGCCCAGCACAGCGGCGGAGTAGCGGCCCACCTGCACCACCTCAAAGTGGGCGATGCACAGATCGTCCGCCCGGGGGGTAGTGACGGCGGCGGTGAAACCGGTGTGGCGGCTCAGCGCCCGCGCCGCGCCCTGGGCCAGATGCTCGGGCTCATAGTCCAGATCATCGAAGATGTCATCAATGGCCTGGCGCTCGGCGGCGGGCAGCTGCTCATCGGCATCCAGCAGATTATCCAGGTAATACCGATAACCCTTGGTGCTGGGCACCCGGCCCGCGCTGGTGTGGGGCTGCTCCAGCAGGCCCAGTTTTGTGAGGGCCGCCATTTCATTGCGAAGGGTGGCGCTGGACACCGAAAGGTCCAGATAATTGCTCAGCAGGCCGCTGCCCACCGGCTCACCCTCCATGGCATACAGGGCCACGATGGCCTGAAGCACGCGCTGCTTGCGAGGGTCCATTGTCATAAGCCCTGCACCTCTTTTCTTTCATTCTTTAGCACTCCGTTCTCTCGAGTGCTAAGTTCATTTTACTCCATAAATTCAGGTTGTCAAGGGGTGTCGCAAAAAATTCATAATCCCTTCAAAAAAACTTCCACTTTTTCTGCTTTTGCCCATATTTGGGCCGTTTGTCCCCCCTGTTCCGGGGGTTTTTCGCCCCAAAACAGGGCCGGAAGGGTGCAAAAAGGCCCCGGGCAGCTGCGCCGCCGGGGGCCGGAGTGCAAATGAGATTCAAGTGCCAACGCGGCGCGCCGCCCGCCGCTCTTATGGGGCCGGGGCTTACACCTTTTCGCCCCACAGGGCTTTCATCAGAACAGGGTAGCTCTCGTCCACCGCGTCCACCCCGCGCAGGACCAGCTCCATCCCCACCGGGCCGGCGGTTCCGGGGGCAACCACCGCGTCACAGGCGGCCACCACACCGCCCTCTTCATCCATATAAAAGTGGTACCACCGGCGGCGGCGGTTCAGCTCGTTCAGGCAGTGCTCCATGCGGGCCTGCCGGTCTTTGGGCACCCGGCACACGTCAAAGCAGCGCAGGGCCAGGTTGGTGTTCTCCAGATCGGCCAGGATGTGCAGCTCCACCACATCCAGGTTGTGGGCGCGGAAGCGCACTCGCACCGCGCCGCAGCCGCTCACGGTTTCGGCGCGGTCGTATTTGTAGTTGTTTTTGTCCAGATGGCTGCACAGCCGGTCCAGAATCTGTTCCATGGCGTTCCTCCTCAGGCATGGCGCGCCTGCTTTTATTTATTTTATATACATTATAGATGCCGGGTTCATGCCGGGCAAGCGCAGCGCCGCTGCCCCGGCGTTTCCATTTGTTCTATTGTAGCATGTTTTCGCCTGCAAGGCGAATTCTGCCGCGGCCTGGGCCGCGTGGGTGAATTTCATGAAAGCTTAACATTTTTCACATTGACTTTGCCCGCCCGCGCCGTTATAATAGTTCGCGTGCTACATATTAGCATGCTACATATTTGTTAGGTTGCTTCAGATTTTTACTGGGAAGGAGGCCATTTCATGCCCGATTATCCGTTGGGCGTTCTCATCAAACACATTCAGATCCAGATCGGCAAGTCGCTGAATCATCGGCTGGAGCAGATGAACCTCACCGGCGCACAGGCCCATGTGCTCATCTTTTTGATGAACCGCGCCGGCCAGCGCACCACCCTGCGTGACCTGGAGGAATATCTCCACCAGAGCCACGTGACCGTCACCGGTCTGGTGCAGCGCCTGGTGCAGAAGGGCTTTGTGACGGCGCAGGTGGACGAAACCGACCGGCGCTGCCGCCTGCTGACCCTGACCCCCAAGGCCACCGGCACTTTGGAAGTGATCCACTCGCACCTGCAGCGCACGGAAGAGCAGCTGGTGCAGGGTTTCACCCCGGAAGAGCAGGCGCTGCTTCATCAGCTTCTGCTCAAGGCGGCCAAGAACATCGAGGCCACCCTGCCGCCCACCCGCAACGGGCATCCGGTCGAGCCTCCGCCCGTTTGTCACTGCTGACCGGTTCGCTATTTTCTTCTGATTCCTTTTATAAAAGGAGGTAAACCCACTTGATCAAGAAACTATCCCCCTACATTGGGGAATTCAAGCTTCCCTCTCTGCTCACCCCTCTGTGCATGATCGTTGAGGTGGTGTGCGAGATGGTCATTCCCCTGATGATCGCCTCCCTGGTGGATAAGGGCGTCACCGTGGGCAGCCTGAAGCACGTTGTGGTGATGGGCCTGGCCATGGCCGCCGTATCGCTGCTGGGCCTGCTGTTCGGCTCTCTGGGCGCCATCTGGGGCGCAAAAGCCTCCACCGGCTTTGCCCGCAACCTGCGCCAGGGAATGTTTGAGCACATTCAGACCTTCAGCTTCGCCAACATCGACCACTTCAGCACCGCCGGTCTGGTCACCCGTCTGACCACCGACGTGACTAACATCCAGAACGCCTATCAGATGATTCTGCGCATGTGCTTCCGCGCCCCCATCTCGCTGATCTGCGCCATTTTCATGGCCTTCCGGGTCAACAGCCAGATGGCCATGATTTATGTATGGGCGCTGCTGTTCCTGTCCGTCTGTCTGGTCATCATCATGGGCAGCACCATGAAGATCTTCCCCAAGGTGTTTGAGAAGTACGACGACCTGAACGCCAGCGTGCAGGAAAACGTCTCCGCCATCCGCGTGGTGAAGGCCTATGTGCGCGAAAAATTTGAGAACTCCAAGTTCAAGGCGGCCTCCGGCAACCTGTACAACCTGTTCGTGAAGGCCGAACGCCGCATGATGCTGGTGATGCCCCTGATGCAGCTGACCATTTACTCCTGCATCCTGCTCATCAGCTGGAAGGGCGCCCACCTGATCATCGGCGGCACCCTCACCACCGGCGAACTGATGAGCCTGTTCACCTACTGCATGAACATCCTGATGAGCCTGATGATGGTGGCCATGGTGTTCGTCATGATCTCCATGAGCATGGCCAGCGCCCGCCGTATCAGCGAGGTGCTCAGCGAGGATTCCAACCTGACCAACGGCGAGAACCCCGTAATGGAAGTGGCCGACGGCTCCATTGATTTTGAGGACGCCAGCTTCGCCTACAAGAAGGACGGCGCTGAGGTGCTGTCTCACATCGACCTGCACATTCCCGCCGGTGCCACCATCGGCATTCTGGGCGGCACCGGCAGCGCCAAGTCCAGCCTGGTGCAGCTCGTTCCCCGCCTGTACGACGTGACCGGCGGCTGCGTGAAGGTGGGCGGCCTGGACGTGCGCCGCTACGACCTGGACACCCTGCGCGGCGCGGTGGCCATGGTGCTGCAGAAGAACGTGCTGTTCCGGGGCACCATTTACGAAAACCTGCGCTGGGGCGATGAGAACGCCACCGACGAGCAGTGCCGCGAGGCCTGCCGCCTGGCCTGCGCCGATGAGTTTATCGACACCTTCCCCGATGGCTACGAAACCATGGTGGAGCAGGGCGGCGCGAACCTGTCCGGCGGCCAGAAGCAGCGTCTGTGCATTGCCCGCGCCCTGCTGAAGAACCCCAAGGTGCTGATTCTGGACGACTCCACCAGCGCCGTGGATACCGCCACCGACGCCCGCATCCGCGCGGCCTTCGCCGAGAAGATTCCCGGCGTGACCAAGCTGATCGTGGCCCAGCGCATCTCCAGCATTCAGCACGCCGATTCCATTCTGGTGCTGGACGATGGCCGCATCAGCGGCTTCGGCACCCATGAAGAGCTGCTGAACACCAACCCGATTTATCAGGAGGTCTACCGGTCGCAGATCCGCCCGGAGGACCAGGAAGGAGGCGAAGCCTGATGGCACCCAATGCAAGACCCATGCGCGGCCCCGGCGGCCGGCGCGGAATGATGGGCCAGGGCGGCCCCAAAGTGAAGAACCCCGGCAAGGTGATGTCGCGCCTGCTGGGCATTATGCTACACTATTATGGCCCCCAGTGCCTGCTGGTCGTGGTTTGTATCCTGGGCTCCAGCCTGGCCATGGTGCAGGGCACCATGTTCACCCAGACCCTGATCGACGGCTACATTCTGCCCATGATCGGCCAGGCCAACCCGGACTTTGCCCCTCTGGGCCACGCCATGATGAAGGTGGTGGGCTGGTACGCCCTGGGCGTTGTGTGCACCTGCACCTACCAGATGGTGATGATCTCGGTGAGCCAGGGCACCCTGAAGCGCATCCGTGACGACCTGTTCACCCACATGGAAAGCCTGCCCCTGCGCTACTTTGACAGCCACTCCCACGGCGACATCATGAGCCTGTACACCAACGATGTGGACACCCTGCGCCAGATGATCAGCCAGTCCATCCCCCAGATGATCTCCAGCGTGGTCACGGTGGTGAGCGTGCTGATCAGCATGCTGCTGCTCAGCGTGCCCCTGACCATTCTGAACCTGCTGATGGTGGGCCTGATGCTGTTCATCACCAAAACCGTGGCCGGTTCCAGCGCCGGATACTTCGCCGCCCAGCAGAAGAACCTGGGCAAGGTGAACGGCTTCATCGAAGAGATGATGGACGGCCAGAAGGTGGTTAAGGTGTTCAGCCACGAGGAAAAGAACGTGGAAGCCTTCACCCAGCTGAACGAGGAGCTGTATCAGGCGGCCTCCAAGGCCAACGGCCTGGGCAACCTGATGGGCCCCATCAACATGAACCTGGGCAACTTCGGCTACGTGGTGGTGGCCATTGGCGGCGCCTGCATGGCCATTTCGGGCTTCGGCGGCCTGACGCTGGGCAAGCTGGCCAGCTTCCTGCAGTTCAACCGCAGCTTCAACCAGCCCATCAGCCAGGTGTCGCAGCAGCTGAACAGCATCATCATGGCGCTGGCCGGTGCCGAGCGCGTGTTCGCCGTGATGGACGAACCCGGCGAGCAGGACAGCGGCTTTGTCACCCTGGTGAACGCCCGCGAAACCGAAAACGGCGAGCTGGAAGAGGTGCCCGAGCGCACCGGCACCTGGGCCTGGAAGGTTCCCTACGGCGACAACCAGACCATGCTGGTGCAGGTGAAGGGCGACATCCGGGTGGAGCATCTGGACTTCGGCTATGTGCCGGAAAAGACCGTGCTGCATGACATGAGCCTGTTTGCCCGCCCCGGCGAGAAGATCGCCTTTGTCGGCTCCACCGGCGCCGGCAAAACCACCATTACCAACCTGCTGAACCGCTTCTACGACGTGCCCGACGGCAAGATCCGCTACGACGGCATTGACGTGAACAAGATCAAGCGGGACGATCTGCGCCGCAGCCTGGGCATCGTTCTGCAGGACACCCACCTGTTCACCGGCACCGTGATGGAGAACATCCGCTACGGCCGGCTGGATGCGCCGGACGAAGAGGTCATTGCCGCCGCCAAGCTGGCCGGTGCGGATAAGTTCATCCGCCACCTGCCCGACGGCTACAACACCAAGCTCACCGGCGACGGCGCGAACCTGTCGCAGGGTCAGCGCCAGCTGCTGGCCATTGCCCGTGCCGCCGTGGCCGACCCGCCGGTGCTAATTCTGGATGAGGCCACCTCCTCCATTGATACCCGCACCGAGGCTCTGGTGCAGAAGGGCATGGACGGCCTGATGTACGGCCGCACCAGCTTCGTGATCGCCCACCGCCTGTCCACCGTGCGCGGCTCCGACGCCATTCTGGTGCTGGAGCACGGCTGCATTGTGGAGCGCGGCACCCACGAACAGCTCATGGCCGAAAAGGGCCGGTACTACCAGCTGTACACCGGCAAGTTCGAGCTGGATTGACCCTCAAATCCCCGCAGAGAAACGAACTCTGCATTGCTGCACAGTTAATTTCAGCGCACTGTATGGACGCACCGTGCAGTGCGCTTTTTTGCGTTCATTCTCGAAAAAAACCCCAATAAAATTTTACAAAAATTCACAAACTGCCCCCAAACCTCACACAGCAGTCCGGCAGAATAGAGGCAGGAAATCACACATTCCGGGCCATCCGCCCAAAAAAGAGGAAGGAGCTTCTCTCCATGAACGAAACCGACGCAAAGCAGCCCGGCAGGCTGCGTGCATTCTTCGGCCGCCTGGGCGGCTGGTTCAAGCTGCACAAAAAATTCACCGCACTCTTGGTGGTTCTGGCGCTGGCCGCCGCCATTCTGCTGCGCTTTCTGCCCCAGCGGGGGGCCGCGCAGGGCAGCACCGTGAGCTTTGTGCGCACCACCACCCTGCAGAAAACCTCGCTGGAAAACTCGGTGAGCACCACCGGCACCGTGGAGAGCGCCAACGTTTCCACCGTGACTACCGACCTGAAGTACACCGTGAAATCCGTGAACGTTCAGGTGGGCGACACCGTGCAGGCCGGCGATGTGATCTGCACGCTGGACACCGAGGACCTGGAAAAGCAGATCCAGCGCGCTCAGGAGAGCCTGACCGACCAGACCGAGCAGACCCAGGACGCCTACGACAAGGCCCTGAAGAGCTACAACGAGGCCAAAGAGGACTACGACGATGCCGTGACCGCGGCCGACGACGCCGAGAAGGACTACTACGACAGCTGGGACGACCTGAACGCCGCCACCAACCAGGTGAGCGCCCTGCAGGCCGCGTATGACAGCGCGGAAAGCGCCCTGAGCGATGCGCTCTCTGCTTACAATACGGCTTTGACCACCTATGGCGCCGGTTCGCCCGAAGCCCTTGCGGCCGAAACCACCTATAACGAAAAGCAGGGCGCTGTCGAAGACGCGAAGACAGCCCTTGAAAAAGCCCAGTCCATCACCGGCTACCAGTCTCTGGTGCAGGCCAAGGATCAGGCCGTGGCCGCCTGGGAGCAGGCCAAAACCGCCAGGGAGCAGGCCGAAAAGCAGCTGGAGACCGCCTCGGAAAATCTGGACACCGCGAAGAAGAATCTGGACAAATCCGGCAGCAGCGACACACTGGAGGACCTGCAGGAGCAGCTGGCGAAGTGCACCCTCACCGCTGAAACCAGCGGCACCGTCACCAGCCTGAACGCCACTGTGGGCAGCATCTGCAGCGACACCGTGGCCACCATTCAGGACACCAACGACCTGAAGATCGCCGTCTCCATTCAGGAATACGACGTGCCCAATGTGTCCATCGGCATGAAGGCCCGCATCACCAGCGACGCCACCGACGGCGAAATTTCCGGTACCCTCACCCAGATCTCCCCCACCGCCACGGCGGCCACCGGCGGCCAGAGCAGCAGCTCCACCAGCGGCACCTTCTCCGCCGAGGTCTCGGTGGACGGCTCGTCCAGCGGGCTTCTCATCGGCATGAACGCCAACGTGGAGATCGTGCAGTCCACCACCGACAATGTGTTCGTGGTGCCCTACGACGCCGTGGGCACCGAGGACGACGGCACCAAGTACGTGATGGTGAAAACCGGCGGCGACGGGGCCGACGCCACCTTTGAAAAGGTGACGGTGACCACCGGCGCGGAAAACGACTATTACATTGAGATCAGCGGCGACACCCTCACCGAGGGCATGGAGGTGCGCTCCAGCGCCACCGACGACAGCACCGAAACCGTGGACGCCAGCACCATGATGGGCCAGGGCGGCTTCGTGTTCTCCACCCGTGACGATGTACCCAGCGGCAGCATTCCCGGCGGCGGCCAGGGTGGCCCCGGCGGCGGGCAGGGCGGCGGCCCCGGAGGAATGTGACCATGGAGCTGACCGAACGCATCCGCCGGGCGGCTGAGGCGGCCGAGACCCCGCCGGTCATCCAGATGAACGGCATTGTGAAGCGCTATTACGAGGGCAAGGAGAACGAGCTGGAGATCCTGCACGGCATTGACCTGACCGTGCACCAGGGCGACTTTGTGGCCATTGTGGGTGAATCCGGCTCCGGCAAATCCACCCTGATGAACATCATCGGCGCGCTGGACAAGCCCACCGCCGGCACCTATCTGCTGGACAGCACCAACGTGCAGGCCATGACCGACAGCCAGCTCAGCGTGATCCGCAACAAAAAAATCGGGTTCGTGTTCCAGAACTTCAACCTGATCGGCCGCACCAGCGCTCTGAAAAACGTGGAACTTCCCATGCTGTACGCCCATGTGCCGCCCCGCCAGCGCACCCAGCGGGCCAGAGAGCTTCTGGCCGCCGTGGGCATGGCCGAGCGGGCCGACCACCAGCCCAACGAGCTTTCCGGCGGCCAGAAACAGCGCGTGGCCATTGCCCGGGCCATGGCCAACGACCCCAGCCTTCTGCTGGCGGATGAGCCCACCGGCGCGCTGGATTCCGCCACCAGCCGCACGGTGATGGACATTTTCCACCGGCTGAACCGCCAGCAGGGCAAAACCATTGTGCTCATCACCCACAGCCAGCAGCTGGCCGAGGAATGCCCCCGCATTCTCACCCTGATCGACGGCCGCATCGTGAGCGAGCGGCAGGGAAGCGAGGTGCCCGACCATGTTTGAAAACGTTCGTCTTGCCCTGAGCAGCCTGCGCAGCAACAAAATGCGCGCCCTGCTCACCATGCTGGGCATCATCATCGGCATCGGCTCGGTGATCGCCATCGTCACGGTGGGCCAGAGCCTCACCGGCAGCATCACCGACAGTATGTCCGGCCTGGGGGCCAACAATCTGACGGTGGCCCTCACCCAGAAAAGCACCGACAGCGACTCCGATCAGGGCAGCGTGGCCGTGCGGATGTTCGGCCCAAGTGCCCCCGCGGCCGAGGATCTGATCACCGACGACATGATCGAGGAATACCGGGATACCTTCGGCGCTCAGGTGGCCGCCGTGGAGCTGACCCAGAGCATGGGCACCGGCACCGTGACCAATGGCAGCGACAGCGCCACCCTGGATCTGATGGGGGTGAACAGCGACTACTTCACCGCCGAGGACGTGGACGTGACCTACGGCCGCGCCCCGCAGGACAGCGACGGCGAGCGCCAGGTGGCCCTGGTGAGCGACCGCTTTCTGCAGGACGCCTTCGGCGGCAGCGTCTCCTCCATCAACGCCATCGGGCAGAAATTCCAGCTGAAGGCAAACGGCAGCCTGTATGATTTCTACGTCATCGGCGTGTACCATTACGACGAGGAAGAAAACGGCGTCATCAGTCTGACCGGCAGCAGCGACGAGGTGACCACCACCCTGTACATGCCCCTGCAAACCGCCAAAAAGCTGGCCAAAGCCAACGCCGGCTACCAGAGCCTCACCGTGGTGGGCGCGGGCAATGTGGATCAGGACCAGTTCATGGCCGACACCAAGTCCTTCTTCTCCAGCTTTTACACCCGCAACCAGAGCTACACCGTGGACGTGAGCAGCCTGGCCAGCCTGCTGGAGACCATGACCTCCATGCTGAGCACCGTGCAGACGGCCATCAGCGCCATTGCCGCCATCAGCCTTCTGGTGGGCGGCATCGGCGTGATGAACATCATGCTGGTGAGCATCACCGAGCGCACCCAGGAGATCGGCATCCGCAAGGCGTTGGGCGCCCCGGCCTCGGCCATCCGCAGCCAGTTCATTGTGGAGGCTGTCATCATCTGCCTGATCGGCGGCCTGCTGGGCGTTGCCCTGGGTGTGGGGTTGGGCGCATTGGGCGCACACCTGATGGGCTATTCGGCCCGGGCCAGCGTCAGCGCCATTCTGCTGGCGGTGGGCTTCTCCATGGCCATCGGCCTGTTCTTCGGCTACTACCCCGCCAACAAGGCCGCCAAAATGAACCCCATCGACGCCCTGCGCTACGAGTAAACGGCCTGCGCCTCCGCGCATTCCCAACTTCTAACTCCTAATTCCTAACTGTCATAAGGTTTTGGGGTCAAAAGATCCCCGCCGATGCGAGATAAAAACGCATCGGCGGGGATTTTTCTGTCTGTCACTTCTGTTTTATTCAGCGGATAAAGCCGGCCCGCTTCACCACATGCCGTCCTCTTTGCGGGGGCCGTCCAGCTCGCTCAAAGCATAATCGCCCTCAAACCACACGGCCATGCGGCTGCTCTGCAAACAGAAGGTTCCGTGCAGGTCCATCAGCATGGGGGCGCACTCCCGCAGAAGGCCCTGCGTCAGGCGCAGGTTGGTCACCAGCAGGTCCAGGCACAGCCGCTGCCCGCCGATGGTGTACCCGATCAGCTTGGCCGCGTCCGCCTTGGCCAGCGGGTCGGCCAGGCTGTTCAGCCGCCAGCTGCACTCGTCGCCGAAGTCCGGCACCGTCTCTCCGGGCAGGTCCACAAAAATAGAGAGAAGCGGAGTCTCCATGTCCTCCAGCAAATGGTCGGTCAGGGCGCTGTGCCGCCCCAGCACCAGCTGGTTGCTCAGCTCCAGGCTCCGGGTCACCACGGTCTGACCCGGGCCGCAGCGCATGGGCTGGTCCAGGTGGGGGCGGTAGCACACGGTGGGCAGTTCCTTCGGGTCCGGCTCCCGCCCGTCCAAAAGCTGGTCGATCTCCTGGCTCAGCATTCCCAGGTTGGCAAAGCCGCCGTTTCCGTCGTCGTGCTCGGTGTAATCCAGCCCCACAATGGTGGCCAGCATCCGCTCTTCGCCCACCTTCCCGCACAGATAGCGGTAGGCGTCCCCGTTGGGGGCACCTTCCCGGCCCTCCGGCCGCTTCACCAGCATGGTCACGTCCAGCCGGGGTCGGTCGTACAGGCCGGTGACGAACCGGGCCATGGGCGGGTCACTGCGCAGGTCCTGCTCCTCCGGGCGGTACTGGTACACCCCTTTGGGCAGGCAGCTGTACACATCCCAGCTGCGCCGGAAGCCCGCCGGGGCCATGCGGGCCACAAAATCCATATACAGCCGCAGCACCGAGCTTCCCTGCCCGCTGAACATCAGGGCGTACCGCTCGCCGTGTTTGGCCAGCTCCACCCGGCAGCCGGCCAGCGGCCCCAGATGCGGCCGGATGGTCTCGCGCACCAGCTCCGCCGCCTTGTCGTACTCTTCCGCGTCCACCAGCGCCCGCAATTCCTTATTTTTCTTGCCCAGCTTCTGCCAGGCCGTGGCCGCAGCCGCCTGCAGGGAGTACCGGCTTTTCTCCTGCCGATAGGGGCAGTTTCCGGCCAGGTCCATCTCCAGATAGCAGTGATCTTCCAGCTGCGTGCCGTCTCTCCCGTGGTGCAGGCAGCCGGGGCAGGTCTTTTCCACCAGCTTCAGCAGCCGCGCGTCGTATTCCTCCCGGCTGAGCAGGTACGCCGTCACCGGGTACATATGCCAGGGCTTCAGCCGCACGGTCACGTTTTCCTGCTGGTCTGCCACAAAATAGGGGGGCAGACAGTTTTTGCGGCCCAGGCGCACGACCTCCATCTGAATGCCCTTGCTGCCGAGGCTCGCCCGCAGTTCTTCCACCGTCCGGGTTTCCCGGGGCAGAAAACGATAGTACTGTTCTTTATAATAAAAGGCCCGGATCTTTTTCATGCCGCGCCCTCCCTTCCGTATGCCCCGCGTGTTTTGCGGGGAACTTAGATTTCAGTGTACCATGTTTTCCCCCGTTTGTCATCGGACGGGGCGCAAAACCCGGGGCAATGTGTATTCCAATTGCGCACATTTGTAAAAATTGTGACCGTGTCCCACCGCCACACCCCTTATTTTTGTGGAAGGCTCCATTGCCACAGTCTCTGTCTTTCGTTTATAATGGAATCATACGGTTCCCACAAAGAACCGCCCGGAGAACCGGCACATTGCGGCCGGTTTTCCCAATTTCAGTACGGCGGCAGCAAAACACCTGCCGCATCACAGGAGGATTTGGAACAATGGCAAGAGTGTATAATTTCAGTGCAGGCCCGTCCATGCTGCCTGAGGAGGTTCTCAAAACCGCCCAGGCCGAACTGCTGGAGTACGGTTCATCCGGTCAGTCCGTTATGGAGATGAGTCATCGCAGTCCTGTCTTTGATGCCATCTTCCAGGAGACCAAGGCCGCCGTGCGCCGGGTGCTGAACGTGCCTGAAGAGTATGAGATTGGCTTTTTCCAGGGCGGCGCCACCCAGCAGTTCGCCATGGTGCCCCTGAACTTCATGACCACCGGCAAGGCCGATTATCTGGTCACCGGCAACTTCTCCAACCTGGCCGCCAAAGAGGCCGCCAAGTTCGGCGATGTGGCCATCGCTGCCAGCAGCGAAGACAAGAACTTCACCTACATTCCCGCAATGAAGGACGTTACCGTGCGGCCGGATGCCAGCTATGTGCACATCTGCCACAACAACACCATCTTCGGCACCACCTTCAACGAGGTGCCCCAGGTGGAGGGTGTGCCCCTGATCGCCGATATGTCCAGCGACATCATGAGCCGCCCTGTGGACGTGAGCAAGTACGGCTGCATCTACTTCGGCGTGCAGAAGAACATCGCCCCCGCCGGCATGGCCATTGCCATTGTGCGCAAGGACCTGCTGGGCCATGCGGCTGACACCGTGCCCACCATGATGAACTACACCACCCTGCTGAAGAAGGACAGCATGTACAACACCCCCAACTGCTGGTGCATTTACATGACCGGCCTGGTGATGAAGTACCTGGAGAACACCATCGGCGGGCTGGAGAACATGTACAAGATCAACGCCGCCAAGGCCAAGGTGCTGTACGATTATCTGGACAGCCAGGATTTCTTCCACAACCCCGTGCAGAAGGAATACCGCAGCCTGATGAACGTGACCTTCACCAGCCCCAGCAAGGAGATGGACAAGCTCTTCTGCGACGAGGCCGCCAAGAACGGCTTTGTGAACCTGAAGGGTCACCGCCTGGTGGGCGGTATGCGCGCCTCCATCTACAACGCCATGCCTGCCAAGGGCGTGGACGAACTGGTGGCCTTCATGAAGGAATTTGTGCGGGTGAACGGCTGAGCGCCGCACCCCCATTACACGGCCCGGCGGCCGGCGCTTTGAATGGCACCCCGCCTGCGGCCAGACAAGCAGCAAGGAGATAAAACCGATTATGTATCGTGTACAGACTTTGAATCAGATCGCGGCGGCGGGCCTGGCCCGGCTGCCCCAGAACCGCTTCCAGGTGGAGAATGACGCCGAAGCCCCCGACGCCATTCTGGTGCGCAGCGCTTCGCTGCACGAGAAGGAGCTGCCTGACAGCCTGCTGGCCATCGCCCGGGCAGGCGCCGGCGTGAACAACATCCCGCTGGACCGCTGCTCTGAAAAGGGCATTGTGGTGTTCAACACCCCCGGCGCCAACTCCGGCGCTGTGGCCGAGCTGACCATCGGCGCGCTCATCATGGGCAGCCGCAACCTGACCGCCGCCAACGCCTGGCTGAACGGCCTGAAGGGCAAGGACGTGGACCTGGCCAAAGAGGTGGAAAAGGGCAAAAAGCAGTTTGTCGGCCCTGAGCTGCACGGCAAAAAGCTGGGCGTCATCGGCCTGGGCGCCATCGGCGTCAAGGTGGCCAACGATGCGGTGCATTTGGGCATGGAGGTCTACGGCTACGACCCCTACATCAGCGTGGAGGCGGCCTGGAACCTGTCCCGCTCGGTGGTTCACTGCGTGAACCTGTCCGAGGTGCTGAGCAAGTGCGATTACCTGACCCTGCACATTCCCGTCACCCCCCAGACCAAGGGCTTTTTGAATGCATCGGCCTTCGCCAGCATGAAGGAGGGCGCTCGCCTGCTGAACTACGCCCGCGGCGAACTGGTGGACGAGGCCGCCCTGCTGGACGCGCTGGACAACGGCAAGCTGGCCGGTTACTTCACCGACTTCCCCACCCAGGCACTGCTGGGCCGCAGCGACGTGATGTGCACGCCGCACCTGGGCGCTTCCACCCCCGAAAGCGAGGAGAACTGCGCCGTGATGGCCGCCGATGAACTGCGGGATTACCTGCTGAACGGCAACATCCGCAACAGCGTAAACATGCCCACTGTCACCCAGGAGCGCGCCGGCGGCCGCCGCATCTGCGTGCTGCACCGGAACGAGCCGGGCCTGATCAACGCCATCACCAACGTGACCACCGAGGCGGGCCTGAACATCGAAAACATGGTGAACAAGAGCAAGAAGGACATGGCCTACACCATGCTGGACGCCACCGGCACCTTCCACCCCGATCTGGTGGAAAAGCTGGCTGCCCTGCCCAAGGTCGTGCGGGTGCGGGTGCTGTAAGCCCCACTCTGTGCGGAATGCTTTTTGCGCCCGCTGCGGTTTTTTGGCCGCAGCGGGCGCTTTTTCGCTCCCCGTGCAGCCATGCCGCATGTTTGGATGCAAATTCGATGGACACTATGCTATAATAAGAGGAATCACACCGCGTTCCCCCATAAGGGAACGCCGCCCAGAGAGGTATACTTATGGCAATGAAGCATTACGAGCCGGGCAAGCCCTACCACCGCCCCGGCCAAAAAAAGAAGAAGAAAAACCTGCGCCCCCTGCTGGCGCTTCTGGCCCTGCTGGTGGTGATCGGGCTGGCGGCCGGTCTGGTGTTCGCCTGGCTGAACCGCCACAAGGCCCAGGTGCCTGAGGACGTCGAGCCCACCGTCACCGAGGCCCCGGCGGAACCCACGGCGACCCCGGAGCCCACGGCAGAGCCGACCCCCGAGCCCACCGCCGAACCGCTGACTTTCAGCTGGGACACCACCGGCGAGGAGGGCAACCCCTATCTCATCGCGGTGAACCGCACCACCCAGACCGTGACCGTGTACGAAAAGGACGACGAGGGCAACTACACCGTGCCCTTCAAGTCCATGATCTGCTCCACCGGGCGGGACACCCCCGAGGGCTTCTTCCACACCACCGACCAGTATGTCTGGCGGCCGCTGGTGGGCGGCGTGTACGGCCAGTACGCCACCCGCATCATGCCTGCTGACAGCATTCTCTTCCACTCGGTGCCCTATTACGGCGCTGAGAAGGATCAGCTGGAAACCGAAGAGTTCAACAAACTGGGCACCCCCGCCAGCCTGGGCTGCATCCGGCTGCAAATCGAGGACTGCAAGTGGATCTACGACGAATGCCCCAGCGGCAGCCCCGTGGTGATCTACGACGGCGACGAATCCACCGACCCCCTGGGCAACCCGGGCTTCACCCCCATTGACGTGAACAGCCCCAACGCCGGGTGGGACCCCACCGATCCGGATCCCGCCAACCCCTGGAACAGCTGACCTTTTCATTTGACGAGCAAAACCCCGGCGCTGCCGCCCTGCCCTGCAGGGAAGCCTCGCCGGGGTTTTCTGTCTGTGGGAATGGGGCAGTTTACATGCGGAAGTCCTTCATCATCCGGTCCAGCCCCATCACCGCCTGCTCGGCGGTACGGGCCGCCTTTTTTGCCATTTTTTTGTACTGGCGGCTGTTCTGCCCGGCGGCCCACATCGCCGCGGCCCCGGCGGCGGCCCCAAGGGCCATGCCGGCGGCCATGGCGGGCGCGTTCGACTGCTTGTTCATGGCGTTTTCCTCCTGTTGTCGGGTTTGGCAGGGCGGGCAAGCCGCCCCGTTACCGCTATTTTTCCCGGGAAATCTTGTCCCATACGCCTTTTTTTGCACGGGATTGTGTGTTACAATATCTATTGTGTATTTTCAGGCCGGAAGCAGCTTTCCGGCCGTGGCCGGGGTGTGTATGACCCGGCCGCAAGGGGAGGGACTCTGTTTTGTTCACCGACGCACCGAAGCGCATTCTCTGCATTCACGATCTTTCCGGGGCCGGGCGCTCCAGCCTGGCCGTGGTCACGCCGGTTCTTGCCGTCATGGGCCACCAGCCGGTCATGCTGCCCACGGCCCTGCTCTCCACCCACACCGGCGGGCTGGGCACCCCGGCCCGCCTGGCCACCGAGGGCTGGTGCAGCGCCGCGCTGGACCACTACCACAGCCTGGAGATGGAGTTTGACTGCATTTATTCCGGCTATCTCGCCAGCGAGGCCCAGGTTTCGCTGGTGGAAAAGGCCTTCGACCTGTGGCCCCGGGCCATCAAGGTTGTGGACCCGGTGATGGGCGACGGCGGCAAGCTGTACAGCGGGCTGACCCCCGGCTTGTGCCAGGCGCTGCGCCGCCTGTGCAGCCGGGCCGACCTGGTGGTGCCCAACCTGACCGAGGCTTGCTTTTTGCTGGATGAGCCGATGCCCGCCCAGCTGACGCGGGAGCAGGCCCAAGCCCTGGCCGCCCGCCTGGGCGAACAGTACCCGGCGGCGGTGGTCACCGGGCTGCCGGTGGGGCGTTTCCTCATGAACGCCGGCGTGCAGAAGGGCCGCAGCCCCTTCACGGTGCAGCGGGTGAAGATCGGCCGCAGCTACCCGGGCACCGGCGACCTGTTCGGCAGCATTCTGGTGGGCGCGCTGCTGGAGGGGCAGGCCCTCTCCGCCGCGGCCGACCTGGCCGCCGACTTTGTGGCCGACGCCATTGCCGCCACCCCCGAAGAGGCCGACAGCCGCTACGGCGTGCAGTTTGAGCCGATGCTGGGCCGCCTGGCCAAGCGGTAACCGCAAACCATCAACAGCAAGGACGTGACCCATTTTGCCTACCCTGAACATTGTACTTCTGGAGCCGCAGATCCCCCAGAACACCGGCAACATCGCCCGCACCTGCGCCGCCACCGGCGCGCGGCTGCACCTGATCGGCCCCATGGGCTTCACCGTGGACGACCGCAAGCTCAAGCGGGCCGGGCTGGATTACTGGCATCTGCTGGACATCACCTATTACGACAGCTGGGAGGATTTCGCCTCCAAAAACAGCGGCCCCTGCTTCTTTTTCTCCACCAAGGCCCCCCGCCGCTATACGGATGTACAGTACCCGGACGGCACCTATCTGGTGTTTGGCCGGGAGGATGCGGGCCTGCCGGAGAGCCTTTTGCAGCAGCATCAAGCCGCTTGTGTGCGGCTGCCCATGCGGGACGCCGCCCGCAGCCTGAACCTTTCCAACACCGTGGCCGTGGCCGTTTACGAGACCCTGCGCCAGTGGGATTTTCCGGGTCTTCTGGACCACGGCCAGCCGCGCCAATTCCAGTGGGACGAGCCCTGACCTGCCCCCTTTTACCAAATCATTGAAGGAGTATCGCCATGAGCAAAATTGCCATTCTCACCGATTCCAGCTCGGACATTCCCCAGGCGCTGGAACAGAAGTACGGCATTGACATCCTGTGCTTCCCCATGACGCTGGACGGCGTCAGCTACACTGAGCGCAAGGATTTCACCTACGATGAATTCTACAACATGATGCGCGCCGCCCAGGGCGTGCCCACCACCGCCGCCATTACCACCCTGCGCTTTCTGGAGAAATTCTGCGAATACGTGGACGCCGGCTACACCGAGGTGCTGGCGGTGCTCATCAACTCCACCGGAAGCGCCACCTACAACAACGCGGTGATGGCCTACCGCCAGCTGGACGACGAGCGCCCCGGCCACAAGCTGAAGGTGCGCTTTGTGGACAGCCGCACCTACAGCATGACCTTCGGCTGGTATGTGTGCGAGGCCGCCCGGAAGATCCGCAACGGGGCCGAGGTGTCCATGGTCAAAAAAGAGCTGGAGCAGGTGTTCGCCCGGGACGAGATCTGCCTGGCGGCCTTCAGCCTGAAGCAGATGAAGAAGAGCGGCCGCATCAGCGCCGCCGCCGCCTTCGCCGGCGAGCTGCTGGGCCTGCGGCCCATCATCAGCCTGAACGACGGCGTTTCTTCGGTGAAGAGCAAGGTTCGCGGCGACGCGGCGGTCATTCCCGCCATGATCAAGTACGTGAAGAGCCGGGTGGAGAACGTGCAGGAGCTGGAGTACCAGCTGGGCTACACCGACGGCGAGCGCATCAACGAGCTGGTGAAGCAGTGCAAAAAGGAATTCGGCCACCCGCCGGTGAACGTGTTCCAGCTGGGCTGCGTGGTGTCGGCCAACACCGGCCCCGACGCGCTGGCCATCACCTTCCTGGGCCAGGACCGCGGCCCCCGTGCGTGAGTTTTCCACAAGTTTCTGAAGATATGTGAAAAAGCCTGTGCAGAGCATTGCTCTGCACAGGCTTTTTGCGTTTTAGGATAGGCCTTGCATTCCTGCGAAAGTAGGTGCTTTCTGACGAGGAAAAGGCTTCCCCTTGAGGGGAAGCTGTCGTGGAAGCGACTGATGAGGTGGCAGCTTCTCTTTGCGATAAAGATATGGCAGCGCCGGGACTCGATGGGCGTTTTGCCTTTGCGGTAAATCTATGCCAATGACCGCAGAAACACCGCATAGATAACGCTGCCCCTTCGCGGCTAAGCTGCAGGAATGACGCGCGCCCCACCTCATCCGCCTCACTGCGTTCGGCACCTTCCCCTCAAGGGGAAGGCTTTGCGTTATCGCGGCGGCGCATCTCTCCCGCCGATTGATGCAAAACCGACGCAAGCGGGTGCTATGTTTTTGTCAAAGAAGTTTACAAAGAGCACCGCACGGCCTGCCCGCCTGGGCAAAGGGCAGCCCGGCGGGCACGATCTATGGTATACTGAAACCATACAGCCGACTCACCCAACAACACCCGGAAAGGAAACCCACCATGTATGACATTCTGATTGTGGAGGACGAAGCCCCCATTGCCAATCTCATCCGCATGAGCCTGACCCAGGCGGGCTATCGCTGCACCATCGCCAGCGACGGCGACGAAGGGGCAGACTGGGTCGAGCGGCGGCGGTTCGATCTGATCCTGCTGGATGTGATGCTGCCCCACACCAGCGGCTTTGAGCTGATGGAATACATCCGCCAGTACGATACGCCAGTGATCTTCCTCACCGCCCGCACCGAGGTGCGGGACCGGGTAAAAGGGCTGCGCCTGGGGGCGGAGGACTACATCATCAAGCCCTTTGACGTGGCCGAGCTGCAGGCCCGGGTGGAGGTGGTTCTGCGCCGCTACCACAAGGGCGGCGGCAAGGTGACGGTGGGGGACATCACGGTGGACCTGGACAGCCGCATCGTCACCCGGGGCGGCCATCCGGTGGACCTGACCCCCAAAGAGTTTGACATTCTGCGCCTGTTTTTGCAGAACAAAAACATTGCCCTCTACCGGGAGACCATCTATGAGCGGGTGTGGGGCGAGCCGTTTATGGGCGACACCCGCACCGTGGACCTGCACGTGCAGCGCCTGCGCCACAAGCTGGGCTGGGAAAAGCGGATCGCCGCCGTATACAAGGTGGGCTACCGCTATGAGGAGAACGAGCCATGAAGTTCGCCGTTAAAATTTTCGCCGTGGCCTATGTTGCCGTGGTGGTCACCTTCGGGTTGGGCGGGTGCGCCATGCTGGAGGCCGGGTTTCAGCAAAGCCTGGCCGCCCGCCGGCAGCAGGCCGCCAGCAGCAACGACGCCCTGTGCGCCGCCTACCACACGGTGAGCCAGGCGGGCCTGCCTTCCTATCTGGCCGAGGGCTTCCGCAAGCAGGTGAGCAGCGAGGCCGGCGGCAGCACCACGGCGGTGGGCGGGCTGGACGACCTGCAGAACGAAGAGGGCCGCCGCCAGGCCCGGCAGCTGGAGGCGGGAAGCCGGTGGGCCTGCCTGATGAACACGGAGGCGGGCTGGACCTATGAGATGGTCAGCTGCCTGCAGGAAAACGGGCAGAAGGTGTACGTGGAAACCACCATGGACCTGACCGACCTGTATGCGGACCGGGCCGCCAGCTACCGGCTGTACCGCGGGGTGCTGCTGGCGGTGGCCCTGGCCAGCAGCGGCCTTCTGGCCCTGACCAGCGCCCGCCTGGCCCGCCCTCTGGGCCGGGTGAGCGAAGCCGCCCGCCGCATTGCCGGGGGCGAGCTGAGCCAGCGGGTGCCGGTGGGCAAAGGGCAGGACGAGGTGGCCCTGCTGGCCCGGGACTTCAACCAGATGGCGGACGCGGTGGAAACCCAGGTGGCCCAGCTGGAGGCCGCCGCCCGCCGCCAGCAGGACTTTGTGGGCAACTTTACCCACGAGCTGAAAACGCCCCTCACCTCCATCATCGGCTATGCGGATATGCTGCGCAGCTACGATCTGCCCGCCGCGGAACGGCGGGAGGCCGCCGAGTATATCTACCGGGAAGGGCGGCGGCTGGAGAGCCTTTCGCTGCATCTGCTGGACCTGCTGGTGCTGGAAAAGACCGAGTGCGACCTGCAGCCGGTGCAGGCGGAGCACCTGTGCGCCGAAGTGGAGCAGGCCACCGGGTTCCTGGCGAAAAAATACGGGGTGGCGCTGTCGGTTCGGTGTCAGCCTGCCCTGATTCTGGTGGAACCGACCCTGGTAAAGACGCTGCTGTACAATCTGGTGGACAATGCCTGCAAGGCCAGCACCACCGGCCAGAAGGTGGTGCTTCGGGGCCGGGTGAAGGACAGCCGCTACGAGCTGAGCGTGCGGGACTACGGCCGCGGCATGGCCCCCGAAGAGCTGAGCCGTATCACCGAGCCGTTCTATATGGTGGATAAATCCCGCGCCCGCAGCCAGGGCGGCGCAGGGCTTGGCCTGGCGCTGTGCAAGCGCATTGCGGCGCTGCACGGTTCGCCCCTGGCCTTTGCCAGCCGCCCCGGCGAGGGCACGCTGGCGGGCTTTGCCGCCCAGCTGGCCCCGGAGAAGGCCGGGCCGCCCCACGAGGAGGTGCAGCCGTGAAAAACCGCAGAAGAATCCGGGAAACCGCGCTGGTGCTGGCGGCGCTGATTCTGGTGACGGCGCTGGTGATGAAGCTGCCGGACTGGTACGAGGCCTGGAAAACCCCGGCCCGCACCGTCGGCGAGGTGGCGCAGCTGGACGAGAGCCTGCTGCGCACCGCCAACACCCAGCAGATCCTGACGCTGCTGGAGGACCCGGACACGGAATGGGTAAACTTGAGCGCCCAGACCGACACTCAGGCCGCCCGGGACGCCGCCTGGGCCGCTCTGACCGATTGGCAGACGACCGCCGAAAACCGTCTGAAACAGCTTGGCTATGAAGAAACGGAGGAGGACGCCATCAGCGAACGCCTGCAGGAGCGGAGCCTCGTCGGCTGGGAGGACCTGTACCGCCTGCAGGACATGGAGATGCCCATCAGCCCGCTGGAGTTCATGCTGGCCCTGCCGGGCGACAACACGCCGGACGAAACGAGCGTAAAGAATCTGCGCCCGCTGGACACCGGCTGGCAGCTGGTGAGCCTGCGGGGCAGCACCGAGAGCGGCGCGGCCAGCGCCATGCTCTGGTCGGTGACGTTTCAGGGCTACGGCACATTTGAAGAGGTTCAGGTGCTGTTTGACCCGCAGACCTCGGTGATCTACCGGGTGAGCGTCAAGTTCAGCGAGTGGTACGTCACGGAGCAGGCGATTCCCACAGAGGAGGCCATCAAGGACTCGGACGAGAACCAGCTGGCCTATGCGGTGGGCACCTGTTACTGGAACGATGAGCGCTTCGTGGAGCTGACCATGCGCGAATACGGCAATGCGATCTGGATGGACTACAACGGCCCGGCGGGCGGCGATGCGCTGATGGGGTGAGAGGGCGCGGATTTGCGCGGGGGGCGCAATTCCTCAAGAGGGAAACTTACTTCTGTCCAAAAATCCCAGCCGATGCGATAACGCAAAGCCTTCCCCTTGAGGGGAAGGTGCCGAACGGATGTGAGGCGGATGAGGTGGGGCGCGCGTTGCTGCTGCAATGTGGCCGCGGAGGGGCAGCGTTATCTATGTGGTATCTCTGTGGGCACTGCCATATCCTTATCGCGACAAAAAGATGCCACCTCATCAGTCGCTACCGCGACAGCTTCCCCTCAAGGGGAAGCCTCTCCACACGCCCAAAAGCACTTACCGCTGCAGGAACGCAAAGCCTTCCCATCGAGGGGAAGGTGCCGAACGCAGTGAGGCGGATGAGGTGGGGCGCGCGGCATTGCTGCGACTGAGCCGCGAAGGGGCGGCGTTATCTGTGCGGTATCTCTGTGGGCACTGCCATATCCTTATCGCGACAAAAAGATGCCACCGCATCAGTCGCTGCCGCGACAGCTTCCCCTCAAGGGGAAGCCTCCCCCCCTGCGCAAAAAGCAACCCCACCGCACGAAAAAAAGGCCCCTTTCGGGGCCTTTTTTCACAAACAGTCCATCAACAGCTCACAGCTCCACCACGTCCAGGTCATCCGGCACGTAAATGCCGCCCTGGAAGTGCTGCGCCGCCTCGGCGGTGTAGCGCACCTTGCGGTCGGCAAGGCCGCTTTTGTCCTCGGTGTGCCACAGCACCAGGTTCTTCACCCCCAGGCGGGCCGCCAGGGCCGCGCCGTCCGCCACCGTGCTGTGGTGCTTTTCGTAGGGCTTGAAGCGCTCGGCGTCCGCCTTCAGGCAGAAGGCCTCGCACAGCAGCCACGCCGCGTTTCGGGCGTATTCTTCGCAGGCCGGGTTCACCGGCTCGTCTCCCATAAAGGCCAGCTTGCCGCAGTCCATCCGGGCGGTAAAGGCAAACTGCTGCATTTTGGTGGAATGAATGTCAAAGAACGTGAAGGTCCGCCCGTCAATGTCCCGACGCTCGCCGTCCGCGATGGGGCGGAACAGAATCCGCTCGTCAAAGAAATCGGTGAATTTTTTCTGCAGGGTGATGGTGCAGAAAGTGCGCAGGGCCTGCTCCAGCGTGGGGTGGCAGTGGATGGTCAGCGTTCCCTCATAGCTGCCTTTGCGCATGGCAGTGGCGGCCATGCGCACCAGCCACACGGCCCCCAGCAGATGGTCGGTGTGGGCGTGGGTCAAAAACAGATGGTGGACCTTCTCCACCTTCAGCCCGGCGTCCTCCATCTGCCGCAGAATTCCATTGCCGCCGCCGCAGTCCACCAGCAGGCCGCCCTCCGGCCACTCCAGATAAAAACAGGTATTGTAACAGCGGGTCACCAGCGCGTTGCCGGTGCCCAGAACATGCAGCCGTTCAGTCATCGTCCATTCCCTCCACCGTCTGATTCATGTTTCGTTTCACCGGCTCGTTCGTTTTGCGCACGGCCAGCCGCTGCGCCGTATACAGGCTGCACCGGCCGCTGCACAAAAAGCTCACGGCCACGGCCAGGGCAAACAGGGGCATGCCCTGGCCGCCGAACAGCTCCATGCTGAGCAGGATGCTGGCCAGCGGGCAGTTTGCCACCCCGCAGAAGCAGGCCACCATGCCCACCGCCGCGGCAAAGCCCGGCGCAAGGCCCAGCAGCGGCCCGATCGCGCAGCCGAAGGTGGCCCCCAAAAAGAAGGTGGGCACGATCTCGCCGCCCTTATACCCCGCCCCCAGGGTGAGGGCCGTGAGGGCGATCTTGAGCACGAAGGCCAGGGCCGAGGGGCTGGTGCCCTGCTCCACCGCCTCCGTGATGACCCCCATGCCGGCGCCGTTGTAGGCCCAGCCCTGCCCGGCCGCGTGCAGCAGAAGGCTGGCCAGAATCACCAGGCAGCCGCCCGCTGCCGTGCGCAGGGCATGATTAGGCAGGGCGCGGTGGTAGACGTGCTCCGCCGTGTGCATGGCCCAGCAGAACAGCTGGCTGACCAGCGCACAGCCGATGGCCAGCACCAGCACCCGCGCCGCGTCCTGCGGCTGAAGCAGGGCGGGGGCCGCCACCGCAAACCGGGTGGGGGCCACGGCCAGCCTGCCCGCCGTCCAGAAGGCGGTCAGGGCACTGACCAGGCAGGGCAGCAGCGACGCCTCGGCCAGAAGGCCCACGTCCGCCACCTCGATGCAGAACACCGCCGCGGCCAGGGGCGTGCCGAACAGGGCGCTGAACACCGCGCTCATCCCGGTGAGAATCATGGTCTTTTCGTCCTCCCGGTTCAGGTGCAGGGCCTTGCCCAGGGCGCTGCCCATGCTGCCGCCCAGCTGAAGCGCGGCACCCTCCCGCCCGGAGGAGCCGCCGCACAGGTGGGTGAGGGCCGTGCTGGCAAAGATCAGCGGGGCCAGGCGCAGGGGCACCGGCTCGCCGCTGCGGCCGCACTCCAGCACCAGGTTCGTGCCCGGGTGGCTCTCCCGGTAGCCCGCCAGGGCGTACAGCCCCACGATCGCAAGGCCCGCCAGCGGCAGCCCGGCCAGCAGCCAGGGATGGGCCGTGCGCAGGGCGGTGGCCTCGTCCACACAGTGGTGGAAGGCGCTGCCCACAGCGCCCCCCAAAAGGCCCATGGCCACGCCCAGCACGCACCATTTTACAAGGCCGGTTCCATAGGGGCGGCCTGCCCGGACCCAGCGCCCGGGCAGGGATTTGCCCCACTGCAAAACGTTCATCACACTTCCCCCTTCAGCGCCCGAACCTGCGGGCTGCCTCCTCAGAATACTACAAAATAATACAGAGATTAGTATAGCATTTCAGGCCGCAGAATTGCAACGCCGCACGCCGCCCTACCGGCGCAGGCCCGCCTGCAGCGGGGCGCGAAAACCCGCACTGGCCCGGCACTTTTTTGCCCAAAAGGGCAAAACCCACAAAGCCCCCCGCTGCACCGGCCGCAGGTTTCGGACAAAGGCGACAAACTTCACGCTGAATCTTTGTAGATTCTTGACAAGGCACCGTTCGTTGACGTACTATAAAGGACGGTGAATTGACGAAACCACAGGCAATTCCGTGCCGCGAAAGGCGCGGCTGAGCCTTCCTTACGTTGGTTGAATACAAAAGCCGGGCGGTGTGCCCACACAAGCGCCGCCCGAAACAGGAACGAGGTTTTTATATGGAACGGAAAGATTTGCGCAACATTGCCATTATCGCGCACGTTGACCATGGCAAGACTACGCTGGTAGACCAGATGCTGCGCCAGAGCGGCGCCTTCCGCGACAACCAGCAGGTTGCCGAGCGCGTGATGGACTCCGGTGACATCGAGCGCGAGCGCGGCATCACCATTCTGGCCAAGAACTGCAGCTGCGTGTACGACGATGTGAAGATCAACATCGTGGACACCCCGGGCCACGCCGACTTCGGCGGCGAGGTGGAGCGCGTGCTGAAGATGGTCAACGGTGTGCTGCTGCTGGTGGATGCGGCCGAGGGCTGCATGCCCCAGACCCGCTTTGTGCTGCAGAAGGCTCTGCAGCAGAACCTGAGCCTGGTCATCGCCGTGAACAAGATCGACCGTCCCGACGCCCGCATCAAGGAAGTCATCGACGAGATCCTGCTTCTGCTGATGGACCTGGGCGCCACCGACGAGCAGCTGGACAGCCCCATGGTGTTCTGCAGCGGCCGCGCCGGCACCGCCAGCTACAACTGGGAGCAGCCCGGCACCGACCTGAAGCCCCTGTTTGACACCATTCTGAAGTACGTGAAGTGCCCCGAGGGCGACCCCGAGGCCCCCTTCCAGATGCTGTGCAGCAGCGTGGACTACAACGACTTCGTGGGCCGCATCGGCATCGGCCGCATCCAGAACGGCAACCTGAAGGTTGGCCAGGATGTGCAGGTGTGCGATTGGCACAACCCCGATGTGGCCATGAAGGGCCGCATCACCAAGCTGTATGACTTCAAGGCCAACGGCCGTGAGCCCATCGAGAGCGCCAGCGCCGGCGACATCGTCGCCTTCAGCGGCCTGCCCGACATCACCATCGGCAACACCCTGTGCGACCCCAGCAAGGTTGAGCCGCTGCCCTTCCTGAAGATCAACGACCCCACCGTGGAGATGACCTTCAGCGTCAACGACAGCCCCTTCGCCGGCCGCGAGGGCAAGTTCGTCACCAGCCGTCAGATCCGTGACCGGCTGCAGAAAGAGCTGCTGAAGGACGTGGCTCTGCGCGTGGAAGACTCCGCCACCAACGATTCCTTCCGCGTGATGGGCCGTGGTGAGATGCACCTGTCCATCCTCATCGAGACCATGCGCCGCGAAGGCTACGAGCTGCAGGTCAGCCCCCCGAAGGTTCTGACCCATGTGGAGAACGGCAAGACCATGGAGCCCATGGAGCGGGTCGTCATCGACGTGCCCACCCAGTATCAGGGCGCTGTGATGACTGCTCTGGGCGCCCGCAAGGGCATCCTGCAGCAGATGGAGCCCATCGGCACCCGTGTGCGCCTGGAGTTCCGTATGCCCAGCCGCGGCCTGTTCGGCTACCGCAACCAGTTTCTCACCGACACCCATGGCGAGGGCATCCTGAACACCATCTTTGATGGCTACGAGGAGTGGTGCGGTGAGATCACCTGCCGCAGCACCGGCAGCCTGGTCAGCTACGACACCGGCGATGCCGTGACCTACGGTCTGTTCAACGCCCAGGGCCGCGGCACCCTGATCGTCACCCCCGGCGAGAAGGTGTACGAGGGCATGGTCGTGGGCTACACCCCCACCGGCGAGGACATCACCGTCAACGTCTGCAAGACCAAGCACCTGACCAACACCCGTGCTTCCGGCAGCGACGACGCCCTGCGTCTGGTGCCCGTCAGCAAGTTCAGCCTGGAGGGCTGCCTGGAATTCCTGGCCCCCGATGAGCTGCTGGAGGTCACCCCCGAGAACCTGCGCATCCGCAAGCGCATCCTGAGCCACGACCTGCGCATGAAGGCCACCCACAAGAAGGGCTGAGCCGAGCGCGCGGTTTTGCTCCGCAATTTCTGAATAAGGCAAGCGGTCTGCCTGCCCGGTTTGTTCCGGGCGGCAGGCCGCTTTTTTTGTCCCGTCTTTTGAGGCGGATGCCCGGCCCCGGCCGAACAAACGCAAAAAAGCGGCGCTCCGCGCCGGGTATTTCCCGGTTTGAAGCGCCGCTTTGCGTTTTTTATAAAGCTGTGTTCAAATGGTTCAGCCCAGCCGCACATGGCGGGGCGTGCCGTTCACGTAAATGGGGGTCAGCTCCGACTGGATCAGCGGCCGCACATACTCGTAAAACTCCTTGGTCACGTGGGTGCCGTCCGGGGTGATCCAGTTCAGGGGCACAGTCTTTTCAAAGTTGGCCACCGCGTTGATGTCGATCATCTCGGTGATGCAGTGGTAGGGGCGGCTGGCCAGCCGCTTCAGCGAGGCCATCTTGCCGCTTTCGCCCGCCAGGGCCGCGGTGACGGCCGCGCCGCCCACCTGGTAGGCTTCGCTCACGTCCACCCGGCTGGACAGGTGGCTGGCGCAGCGCTGCAGGGTGGAAAACTCAATGGCGCGGGTCTTGCAGCCCAGGTTGTCGTGGATCAGGTCCGCCAGATAGCGGCTGGTGCCGGACAGAATGGCCTTGTGGCCGAAGGCATCCAGCTGGCCCGCAGTGCTGACCAGATCGCACAGGAAGGTGCCGTCGGCGGTTTTTACGCCCTCGCTGGCGGCAATGATCACGTTGGACTTGCTCTTCTGCAGGTCGTCCACCCGCTTCAGGAAGTTTTCGGGGTCAAAGGGCACTTCCGGCAGCAGGATCATGTCGGGGCCGTCGCAGTCCGGCCCGGCGGCCATGCAGGCCGCACCGGCCAGCCAGCCCGCGTGGCGGCCCATGATCTCGGCCACGGTCACGCTGCGGATGTCGTACACGGAGGCATCGGCGATGACCTCCTTCAGAATGGTGGCGATGTACTTGGCCGCCGAGCCGTAGCCGGGGGTGTGGTCGGTGAGCATCAGGTCGTTGTCGATGGTCTTGGGCACACCGATGAACCGCACCTTGCTGCGGATGCGCGCGCCGTAGGCGCTGAGCTTGGCAATGGTGTCCATGCTGTCGTTGCCGCCGATGTACAGCAGCGCGCCGATCTCGTACTTGTCAAACAGGCGGAACAGGGTATCGTACACGCTCTCGTCCTGCTCCGGCGTGGGCAGTTTGCAGCGGCAGCTGCCCAGATAGCTGGAGGGGGTGCGCTTGAGCAGCTCAATGCTCATGATGTCGCCCAGCATATCGTCCAGGTCCACCATCTTTTCCTGCAGCAGGCCCTCAATGCCGTACAGCATACCGTACACCTTGTTCACGCCCAGGTTCTTGGCGGTTTCGTACACGCCTGCCAGGCTGGAGTTGATCACCGCGGTGGGGCCGCCGGACTGACCCACGATCAGATTCATTGCCATGATTGCACCTCATATGTTTTTATACGCGGGCCGCCGGGCGCGGCGCGCGGAATGGACTTGCGATTTTGCGGGCGCGGCTTCGGAGGTGCTCTGCCGCACTTCTCCGAACGATCCCAGTTTATTGTAGCCTATTTGGGCACAGGGGCGCAACCCCCAAACCGGCCGGGCGGCGGTGCTTTTTCACATTTTTTGCCGCGGCATGCAATGTTTTGCCCACGCCCGCCGTATTGAAGGTAAAGAACCTCGTTTCACCCGGCAAAATCATCTTCCCAAAAATCGATTCAACCGCTAAAGGAGAGTGTTTTTATGAAACGTCACGCACGCATTCTCACCGGCCTTCTGGCCGCCCTCACCGCCTGTGCCCTGCTGGCCGGGTGCGGCGCCAGCAGCGCAAGCAACACGGCCATGGCCGAGATCGACAAGGGCGCCGCAGCCGATTACGAGTCCGCCGCCGGCGCCAGCAGCTGGGGCGGCGACACCACCGAAGGCATGACCGACGAGGGCACTCTGCTTGCCCCGGACCCCGCCCGGAAGATCATCTACACCGCCGACCTGAACCTGGAAAGCACCGAGTTTGACAGCGCCAGTTCCGCGCTTCTGGACGCCCTGGCCCAGGCGGGCGGCTATGTGCAGAGCAGTGAGAGCGGCGGCAGCACCGAATACGGCCGCTGGGTGCGCTGGAGCCTTCGGGTGCCCGCCGACCAGTACCGCAGCTTCCTCACCGCAGCGGAAAACTCCGCCAGCCGCACCTCCCTCAGCGAGAGCACCGAGGACGTGACCGCGGATTATGTGGACGTGGAGGCCCGGCTGAACAGCCTGGAGGCCCAGCGCCAGCGCCTGGAAGAACTGCGCGCCCAGGCCGGCAATCTGGAGGACCTGCTGGCCATTGAAAACCAGCTGACCCAGGTGCAGTACCAGATCGAAAGCTACACCGGCCAGAAGCGCGTGCTGGACGACCAAATCACCTACTCCACCGTGAACGTCTATCTGGACGAGGTGAAGGTCCTCTCCCCCACCTCCACCAGCTTCGGCAGCCGCATTGCCCGCGCCTTCACCGAGGGCTGGCGGGACTTTGGCCACGGCTTGCAGGATTTGGCCGTTGCCCTGGTGGGCGGCCTGCCCTGGCTGCTGGTGCTGGCCCTGGCCGCCGCGGGCGGTACTGCCCTGTATCGCCGCCGCCCCCGCCGCCAGAAGCGGCCCAGCGGCTATGCGGCCCCGCAGCCTGCCCCCCAGAAGGAGCAGCCGCCCGAGACCCCGCTGAAGTAACCGCATTTTCTCCCAAGCTGCAAACGAAATGGGCGTCCCCAACGCATGGGGACGCCCATTTTTTCTATTCTGCCTCGGCGGCACGTTGCCACCCGGCCATGCTGTGCAGTACCGGCTTTGAAGCCATCGTTCCGGGGTTTATCCCGGAAGGGCCTCTCAGTTCTTCAGCGCCTTGTACACCCGGTTCAGGTCGCGCTCATTCTCGCTCACCAGTTCCACCGGATGGCTGAAGTCCAGGCTCATCATGCCCAGAATGCTCTTGGCATCGGCAATGCTGCCGCGCATATCGTGTACTCCAATGTCGCTGAGGCACCCCGAGGCGGCAGAAACAACCTTCTGAACTTCCTTGAAATTCGAAATCGTGATCTGCTTAATCATAGTGTATTTCCTCCTTTGTACTTGGGGAACGATATCGTCTCCCGCAGGAAGGTGTGCCCGGGTGATTTCCCGTTCCGCCCTCCTGTTGTTGTGCATTATAGCACATAAACTGTCGTTTGTGTTGTGCAATTTGCATAATTCCTTATTTTTCTCCCCACTATACAAAAAGCATCCGGCGTGGTCGTTGTCCTTTTGTGGAGTATTGACAAAAAGATAACATACTTTTTCACATTTGGCGTGTCCATTTCTTAAGTTTTCCCGCTCCTACAAGCATTTTTGCAAAAACGAACTGGAGGATTCTCCCATCCGGCTTTTCCGGTGCCCGCGGCTTCGGGCGGCAAAGGATGCCGAACCGATGCAACTTTGCGCAGATTCTGTTTCTTTCCCGGCCTATACTGGGGCCAGAAACACAAAAAGGAGGCCCGCCGCCATGAATGCCAGCCTGACCATCCAGCCCGCCCGCCGGATCTCCACCCGGCAAGCCGTTCGCACCCAGCCGCCCCGGCCGGTTTATCAGGCCCCGGGCCGCGCCCAACGCCGCCGGGCTGCCCGGCGGCGGCACCAGCTGATGGCCGCTGCCCTGCTGCTGGCCGTTCTGGCCTTTTTCGGCGGGCTTCGGGCCGCGTCGCTGCTGCTGCCCTCGGGGCTGGAGGTGCTGCACACCGCCGCACAGGATGCAGCCGTCCTCTTCCCCCAAAGCGCCGCCGGATGGCCGGAGAAGCCGCCCGTGCTGGAGGTGCCCGCCCTGAGCCAGGCCGACTGGCCCACCGGCTGCGAAAGCGTCAGCGCCGTCATGGCGCTGAACTGGGCCGGGGCCAACCTGACCGTGGAGGACTTCGTGTACGGCTATCTCCCCATGGACGAGCTGTGGACGGACGCCGGCGGTCGGCTGTGCGGCCCCTCCCCCGCCGACACCTTCATCGGCGATCCCGCCGGGCGGGGCTACGGCTGCTTTGCCCCGGTACTGGCCCGGGCCATGAGCCAGGCCGCACCGGCCGGGTACCGGGCGCTGGACCTGACCGGCAGCCCCCTCAGCGAGCTGGCCTGTGCCTACCTGCGGCATAACATTCCGGTGGTGATCTGGGCCACTATGGAAATGCGCCCGGTGGAAGCCGGGACCCAGTGGCTGCTGCCCGGCGGCGAGGTTTTTACTTGGCCGTCCGGGGAACACTGTCTGCTTCTGGTGGGCGAAACCGCCGAGGGGTATCTCCTGAACGACCCCCGCGCCGGGGAAACCGTCTGCTATGACAAGGAGCTGGTCCGCCGGCGATACGAAAGCCTGGGCAGCCAGGCGGTGGCACTGGTTCCCGTCCGCTGAATCACGCGGCCGGCCCCGTTTTGCCTTTCTGCACTGTTTGCGGTACAATAAAAAAAAGGCGGAGGACCGCCGCCGTTTTGAGGAAATTGCCATGAAGTTACACGCACTTTTGTCCGATGTGCCCCACAAAGGCCCCGCCCTCGATCCCGAAATCACCGCCGTTGTCTACGACTCCCGCAAGGCCGGGCCGGGCGCGCTGTTCGTCTGCCTGCCCGGTGAGCGGGCGGACGGCCACGACTACGCCCCCGCCGCCTATCAGGCCGGCTGCCGGGCGTTTCTGGCTCAGCGCGCTTTGAATCTTCCGGCGGACGCCGCCCAGGTGCTGGTGCCGGACAGCCGGAGCGCCCTGGCCCTGGTGGGCGCTGCCTTTTACGGCCATCCGGCGGATGAGATGCACCTGATCGGCATCACCGGCACAAAGGGCAAAACCACCACGGCGCTGCTCACCGCGGCCATCCTCAACGAGGCGGGCCTGCCCTGCGGGTACATCGGCTCCAACGGGGCCGACTTTGCCGGCCGGCACGAGCCCACCGCCAACACCACGCCGGAAAGCCTGGAGCTACACCGGCTGCTGCGGGCCATGCGGGACGCTGGGGTGCGCCACTGCGTGCTGGAGGTGAGCAGCCAGGCCCTGCGCCGCCACCGGGTGGACGGGCTGCCCTTTGAGACGGTTGCCTTCACCAACCTCTCGCCGGATCACGTCGGCCCCGGCGAGCACCCGGACCTGGCCGACTACAAAGCCGCCAAGCGCCGCCTGTTTGCCGAATACCACGCCCGGGCCATGGTGTACAACGCCGACGACCCGGCCAGTGAATTCATGCGGGCCGGGTTTGCCGGGCAGCTCATTCCTTACGGGCTGGCTGCCGGGGCCGAATACCGCGCCGCCGGGCTGAACCTGACCCGCAGCGAAACCGAGCTGGGCGTCAAATTCTTCTGCGCGCACAATGGGGCGCTCATCCCCATGCAGCTGCCCCTTCCTGGGGCATTCAACGTCTCCAATGCCCTGTGCGCCACCGCATTGGCCGGCACCTTCGGGGTCACGCCCGGGCAGGCCGCCGCGGCCCTGGCCCGCACCCATGTGCCCGGTCGGCTGGAGGTGGTTCCGGGGCTGCCCGGCCGCACCTTTGTGGTGGATTACGCCCACAACGGGCTGGCGCTTTCCAGCACGCTGAGTGCCCTGCGGGCCTACGGGCCACGGCAGCTCATCTGCGTGTTCGGCTCGGTGGGCGGGCGCACCCAGCTGCGCCGGGAAGAGCTGGCCAAAGCCGCCAGCGCCGGAGCAGACTTCAGCGTGCTTACCAGCGACGACCCCGGAAGCGAGGACCCCATGGCCATCCTGCAGGAGATCGCGGGCCACATGGCCCCCGGTGCCCCCTACGCCTGCATTCCGGACCGGTACGAGGCCATTCAGGCCGCGGTGCGCATGGCCCAGCCCGGCGACATGGTGCTGTTTGCGGGCAAGGGCTGCGAAACCCACCAGCGGGTGGGCGGCCGGGATCTTCCTTTCTGCGAGCGGGCGCTCATCGAGCAGGTGTGCCGTTCGCTGCAGCCGGGCGAATCCGCCGCCCAGTAACAGCCGGGCGGCAAGCGCCCGACAAATTTGCACAGCGTTTGCCCAAAAACCATGAGCGATAAAAAAGGCTTCCCATAGCGTGCAGCTATGGGAAGCCTTTTTGCGTTTTATGCGGTTGGTTTGCTTACAGAATATAGAACCCCCAGGTGGGCAGCCACTTCAGGCTGGCGGCCCAGGCCCTCGGCACCGGCAGGCCGCTGATGGCCGGGTAGAACCACACAAACAGGGCCAGCGCCAGCGCCAGCAGCACCGCCGCCCGGCGTTTGGCCGTGCGCTCTTCGGTTTGGCCCAGCCACAAAACCAGCGCCACCAGCCCGAACATCGCCCCGGGGAAGTAGTGGTACAGGAAGGTGCACCGGGTCACCAGCATCCAGGGCAGGATCTGGGCCGCAAACATCACCAGGCAGGCCGCGCCCGTTCGGCTGCCCCTGCCGCTGGCCTGCCGCCAGCCCAGAACCGCCAGGGCCGCCGTGCCGCCCCACCACACCACCGGGCTGCCGAAGCCCGCAATGCTGGCGTACATGCCCGCAGGCAGATTTTTGCCCATGTAATACCACACCGGCCGCAGCATCAGGGGCCAGGTGTACCAGCGGGATTCAAACGAGTGGGTGGCCTTGAGCTGACTGTGGTAGTTGTACATATAGGTCTGGCACTTCCACCAGTCCGCCAGACCGAAGCTGGGGTCGTGCACCTTGTAGGGGAAGTAGCTGAGGATGTAAATCACCAGCGGCACCGCCACATAAAAGGCCACGCCGCCCGCAAGGGCCAGCTTCAGCTCCCGGGCAAAGCCGGGCTTCTGCTGTTTGTAGCGCGCCCACAGCACCCCGAAGTAGAGCACCGCCAGCCCTGCGCCGGAGTAAATTCCCGTCCACTTGCTGGCGCAGCCCAGCCCGAAGGCCACGCCGCCCAGGGCCATGGGCAGAATTGCCCCCTGCACGCCCTTTTCCAGCACCGTCTGGCAATACCACACCATGCACAGCGCCCCCAGCAGAATGAAGAAGGTGCCGTACACGTCAATGGTGGCAATGCGGCTCTGGGCAAAGCGCATGAAATCCAGCGCGGTGAGCGCCCCGCCCACAAAGGCCAGCCAGGGCCGCCGGGTCAGGCGGCGGCACAGCCCATACACCACCGGCACCATGAGAATGCCGAACACCGTGCCGGAAATGCGCCAGCCGAAGCCGGTCATCCCGAAGAGGGCGATGCCGATCTGAATGAACACCTTGCCCAGGGGCGGGTGGGTCGTCTCGTAAATGCTCAGGCCGTGGGCCTGCTCATAGCCGGTGCGGCCGTGGTAGATCTCGTCAAAGTACATGCTGTTCAGCTGGCTGATGGCCGTGGGCACCGCGGCCTGCTCGTCCGTCAGCGCGCCGCCGCCCGTCACCGCCAGGGCATGCCCGGCTTCGTCCCGGAAAGAAAGCTCAAACACCGTGCCGTTTTCCACCGTCACGGTGCAGTCGCCGCTCACCGGTGCATCCAGCTCCAGCACGTTCCACTGGAAGCAGGCCCCCGGCTTCAGCTCCATCTGGGCGGCGGTGGTTCCGTCCGCGCCGGTGATGGTCAGGCTGCCGCCTTTGGTAATGCCGCCGTACACCCACACGCTGGCCGCCTGCCCCGCAACCGAAATCGTCTCGGTCCGGGGCGCGTCCTCGGCGGTCAGGCCGTTCTGGGGGGCAGTGGTGTCGCCCAGATAGGCAATGGAGACCACCGCCGTGGCCAGCGTCAGCCCGGCCAGGGCCAGCGCCTCCCGCCGGGTCCAGCGGGGCTGCGGGGCCGGGGCCGCCCAGGGTTCCGGGGCCGTTTCGGGCAGCGGGGCCGGCTCGTCCATGCGGGTCAGGTCCCAGGCCGCCAGCGCCAGCACCATGAAGAACACCACGGCCCCAAGGCCCGCCAGCCGCCCGGTGATCACCGCCATGCCGCTGGTGAGGAACTCATCCTCGGTGCCCTGGCTGGAGTACACCACCGCCAGGTTCAGCAGGCTGGTGAGGGAAAGCCCGGCCGCCGCCCCCAGCAGCCACCGGCTGCGCCAGCGGGCCGCCGCGGCCAGGGTAAGCGCCAGCCCAAGCAGCAGGTACCGCTCGTGCATCCGGTGCCCAAGGGCGAACACGCCCACGGTGTAAAAGGCCGCCAGCAGCAGCGGGTCGAACCGGCCCGCCTTCGCCGCCCGCACCGCCAGCACGCACAGGGCCACGGTCAGGGCCACAAGGCACAGGGTACCCAGCTGCTGCCAGGTAAAGGGCAGCAGGGGCAGCGTTTCGTCCTGCTTCACCCAGTTGCCGCCCAGCAGCTCCATCAGGTTGAAGGCGTTGATGCTGGCATAGGGGTAGCTCTGGGCCGTGCCCAGATATTTTTCCAGCAGATCGGCCGGGGCAAGGCCAAAGGGCAGCGCCGCCGCCAGCACCGGGGCCAGCGCACACACCGCGCCCCCCACGCCCCGCTTGACGGCTTTGGTCAGGCCCGCCGCCCCCTCCTGAAGCAGGGGCAGCAGGGCGCACAGGGCCAGCACCGGCCCGGCCAGCAGTGCCTGGGGCTTCACCGCCAGCGCAGCGCCGTACCACAGGCACCCCTGCCAGAACTTGCCCCGGCTGAGCCGCCACAGGGCCAGCACCATCAAAAAGCAGACCACCTCATCGATCTGCATCCACACGCCGGTGCAGTACACCAGCGAAGGGCCGAAGGCCGCAAACCCGGCCGCCCGGTTGGCCCAGCGGACATCGCCGTTCCCGGCTTCCAGCCCGATGTTCCACACGGCCCACACCAGCCCCCCGGCGCACAGAATGGGCACCAGGCTCATCAAAAGCCAAGCGGCCGCCTGGGTGAAGTTCAGGTGCAGAAGGCCCATCAGCTTGCCCACCAGCCCCAGCACCAGCATATACCCCGGGGGATAATCCGCGAAATAATCCGGTGCGTAGAAATTGCCCGGCCCATTCTGGGCGATTTTTAAGGCCCAGGCAAAAAAGCAGTTCTGGTCATAGGCATACGGCTCGGTCACCACTGCCAGCAGCGCCCGCAGCAGCATTCCGCCCGCAATCAGCCACACCAGCGTGTCATCGGGCTGGCGCTGGGCCTCCTTCTGCCGGGCCTCTATGGCCTGTTTCAACGTTTCCATGGGTCCCTCCTTGTCACAAAAGGGGCAGCATCCGGTGCAGCACCTTGGCGGTGATGCCCCAGATGACCCGGCCCTCATACTCGTAAAACAACACCCGGTAGGTTCCGCCCCGCCAGGGGTACGCCGCCCCGCCGGGGATCTTCTCAAAGGGAAAATCCGCCCCGGGAACCGTCGCCACCGGCACATCCTGCACCAGCGGCGGGTGGCTTTTCAGCCAGGCCAGCGGCACCGTAAACACCTGCGCCACCTCGCTTTGGGAAAAGCCGCCCTCGTACCCCCGCAAAACCCCTGCAAACGAGTGCACCAGCACCCCGCCCGGGGTGGCAATGCGGTCGCCCGCGCCCAGCAGTTCCACCTGCTTCGGCCCAAGGCACAGCTCCTCCCGGCACTCCCGCAGGGCGGCCTCTTCCGGGGTCTCGCCGGGTTCGATCCGGCCGCCGGGGAAACACACCTCCCCCGGCTGGGAAATGCCCGCCGCCCGCACTTCAAACAGCACCTGCCAGCCCTCCGGCCCTTCCGCCAGCGGCAGCAGCACCGCCATGGAGCGTTCCCGCTCCAGCCAAACCGTCCGGGGCGTATGCTCCGCCAGACGGCGGCGCAGGGTTTCTTCCTTTGGCTGCTGCATGGCAGGGTCCTCCTTTCCCGGTTTTGGCCCGGCGGCCGTTTTGTGGCTCTAGTATACCATAAAACCCGCGCGCTTTGGGCCAAAACGCGCAAAAAGGCCGCCCGCCGCAGCGTTTTCACATTCCGGCTGCGGCGGGCGGCACATTCTGGTTTTGTTGCGTTTGCTTTTTTACAGCTTGCTCACCTTGGGGCCCTGGGCGGTGTCGGTAACGGCCCAGCCCATCTCGGTCAGCTTGGCGCGGATGGCGTCGGCGGTGGCAAAGTCTTTGGCCTTCTTGGCGGCGGCGCGCTGGGCCACCAGCTCGGTCACCTCGGCGGGCACCTCGTCCTTCTTGCGGTTGTACAGGATGCCCAGCACACCGGTCAGCTCGTCAAAGGTGGCGGCCACCTGCTCCAGCACGCTCTTGCCGGCGGCGCCGGACAGGGTGTTGATCTCCTTCACCAGGTCAAACAGGGCGGCCAGGGCGTCGGGGGTGTTCAGGTCATCGTCCATGGCCTTGTCAAACTTGGCCTTGGCCTCGGCAGCCTTGGCCAGCAGCACGTCGTCGCCCTCGGCCGGGGCCTTGCTGATGGCAAAGTCCAGATTGTCGCGGCAGGTGTACAGGCGCTCCAGACTGTTCTTGCAGGCCTCGATCAGGTCGATGGTGTAGTTCAGGGGCATCCGGTAGCCGGCGGTGAGCATGAAGTAGCGGATGGGCTCATAGCCGTACTTGTCGGCGATTTCCCGCACGGTGAAGAAGTTGTTCAGGCTCTTGGACATTTTCCGGTTGTCGATGTTCAAAAAGCCGTTGTGCATCCAGTAATGGCTGAACTCGCACCCGTTGGCGCACTCGGACTGGGCGATCTCGTTCTCGTGGTGGGGGAAGATCAGATCCTGGCCGCCGCAGTGCAGATCAATGGTTTTGCCCAGATGCTTGCGGGCCATGGCGCTGCACTCAATGTGCCAGCCGGGGCGGCCGGGGCCGTAGGGGCTTTCCCAGGCAGGCTCGCCGGGTTTGGCGGCCTTCCACACGGCGAAGTCGGCGGGGTCCTCCTTCAGGTCATCGTCCATCTGGCTGCGCAGCTCCCGGTTTCCGCTCTCCAGATCCTCCAGGTTCAGGTGGCTCAGCTTGCCGTAATCCTTGAACTTGCGGGCGCGGAAGTACACGTCGCCGTTCTTGGCCACATAGCCGTAGCCCTTTTCGATGATGTCCGCCACAATGGACAGAATCTCGTCGATGTGCTCGGTGGCGCGGGGCTGCACGGTGGGCTTCTTGCAGTTCAGGCCCGCGGCGTCCTTCAGGTACTCCGCCTCAAAGCGCTGGGCCACCGCCTGCATGGTGGTGCCCTCCTCCTGGCCCTTCTTGATGAGCTTGTCATCAATGTCGGTGATGTTGGAAACGTAGATCACCTTGTTGCCCTTGTATTCCAGATACCGGCGCAGGGTGTCAAACACGATCAGGGGCCGGGCGTTGCCGATGTGAATGTAGTTGTACACGGTGGGGCCGCACACGTAAATGCGGTATTCGCCGGGCTTCTGGGGGATGAATTCCTCTTTTTTGCGGGTGAGGGTGTTGAAAATCTGCATACTGTTGTTCTCCTTCCGGCGCGCCGTTTCTGCGGCAGCGCCCTCCTTTTCATGACAGGCAAAAGACCGAAAAAATCAAAACGCCCCCGGCCGCCCCACACATTCGGGGCGGCCGAAGGCGAATAAATTTCGCGGTTCCACTTCTGTTTGTCGCTCAAGGTGCCCGGTAACGGGGGCGGCCGCGCCCGGCTACTGCCCGCTTGGCGGGGTTCACGCAGGCGTGCTCTCGGGTGCACTTCACAGGCCGCACCGCAAAGGGGCTTGCAGCCGACGGCCCCTTCTCTCTGCCCGGCGCGCGGGCCTGATACTCTACCCGATCCAATCGCATCGCATATCAGTAACTCTTATTATAATGGGCGGCAGTGAAAAGTCAAGGGCAAGCCCCCGGCCGCACTGGAATCACTTCGCCTGCATGAAGCACTGGCGGTTCTGCCACAGGTAGATGCCGCCGCTGAGCAGGGTAACGGCCGCCACGGCCCAGCACAGCACCTGGGTGATGAGGCTCACCAGGCCGATGCCGTCCGCCGGGGCCAGGGCGGTGGCAAAGTAATAGAACAGCACCGTGACCATCTGCAGCACGGTTTTCACCTTGCCCCACATATTGGCCGCGATGACGGTGCCGGACTCGGCGGCAATCATGCGCACGCCCGCCACGGCAAACTCACGGAACATGATGACGGCCAGCACAATGGGGGAGCACACGCCGTCCACCACCATATAGATGATGGCGGCGGTGGTCAGGCACTTATCGGCCAGCGGGTCCATAAACTTGCCGAAGTCGGTAACCAGATGGTACTTCCGGGCCAGGTAGCCGTCCAGAAAATCGGTCGCGCTGGCAACGGCGAACAGCACACCCGCAATCAGGCCATAGGCGGCGCTGAACTGCAGCGTGCCATACTTGCACAGGGCGGCAAACGCCATAAAGAACGGCACCATGATCACGCGGAGCATGGTGAGTTTATTGGGCAGATTCATGGTTTAATCCTCCACTTTTTCTTCTACGGTTCCGTACAGGTCGTAGGTGTCCGCGTCGGTAATCTTCACCCGGTAGAATGCGCCCGGCTCCAGCGGCATTTCCGACTCCACGATCACGTTGCCGTCGATCTCGGGGCAGTCGGCCTGGCTGCGCAGCAGATAGCTGCCGCTCTCCTCGTCCACGCCGTCGCAGATGCACTCCAGCACCTGGCCCACCTTTTCCTCTTCCTTTTCGGCGCTGATGAGGGCCTGCAGCTCCATGATGTGGTCGGCGCGGCGCTGCTTGGTCTCCTCGTCCAGCTGGCCGTCCATGCGGGCGGCCACGGTGTTTTCCTCGGCCGAATAGGCAAAGCAGCCCAGCCGGTCAAACTTCACCGTCTTTACAAAGTCGCACAGTTCGGCGTACTGCTCCTCGGTCTCACCGGGGAAGCCCGCGATGAGGGTGGTGCGCAGGGTAATGCCGGGGATGGCCGCCCGCAGACGGGCAATGGCATCCTCGATCTCTTTGCGGCCGCCGCGGCGGTTCATGGCCTTCAGCACCGCGTCGTCGCAGTGCTGGATGGGCAGATCCAGATAGGGCACCACCTTGGTGTTGCGCACCATGGCAGCGATGAATTCATCGCTGATGCGCTCCGGGTAGGCATACAGCACCCGAATCCACTTCAGGCCGGCAATGGTCTGAAGCTTGTCCAGCAGCTCGCACACCGCGCCGGGCTTGCCCCAGTCCTCGCCGTAGGCGGTGGGGTCCTGGGCCACAAGGATCAGCTCCTTCACGCCCTCGCTGGCCAGCCAGCGGGCCTCGGCCACGCAGTCGTCAATGGGGCGGCTGCGCAGCGGGCCGCGGATGAGGGGGATGGCGCAGTAATGGCACCGGTTGTTGCAGCCCTCGGCGATTTTTAAGTAGGCGTAATGGCCCGGCGTGCTGATGACCCGCGCGCCGCCCAGAGGCATATCGGTTTTGGGGCCGTAGCACTCGATGTGCTCCGGCGCATTGCCGGAAAGGCGGGCGATGATGGCGGGCAGCGCCTTGTTGCTGCCCAGGCCCACCACGGCGTCCACTTCCGGAATCTCCTCCACGATCTGCTCCTTGTAGCGCTCGGCCAGACAGCCGGTGACCACCACCTTCAGGTTGGGGTTCGACTGCTTGTACTGGCAGGCCGTGAGGATGTTCTCAATGGCCTCGGTCTTGGCGCTTTCAATGAAGCCGCAGGTGTTGATGATGATGCAGTCGGCCTCCGAAAGCTCCGGCGTGGTGGTGTGGCCGTCCTTGAGGAGGGCATGGCAGAACACGTCCGCGTCCACCTGATTTTTGGGACAGCCCAGAGAAATGATGGCAATTTTCATAGGGTATGGTTTCCTTTTTTCTTTGTTGTTCTTCGGCAGCGGTGCTGCCGGAATACGATGGGCAACAGTTTGCGAACTCCGCAGGCGCACCTGCGGCGCATAACGTACCGGACGAAAAATTACTCGTCCCAGCCCTCTTGCTGCGCATCGGCCCAGTCGTTCAGGGCCTCGCGCACCGTGCGGGGAGCAAACCCGCGGCGGCAAAGCGCGGCGTACACCGCGTCCCGCTTGCCGTTTTCCAGCTTGGCGGCGTAGCTGCGCCGGATGAGCCGGTCGATCTCCTCCCGCTCATCCCCATCGCCGTACACCTCATCCAGCGCCTCGTCGATGAGATTCCGGTCCACGCCTTTTTCGGCCAGCTGACGCTGGGCCTCCCGCCGGGATTTGTGCCGCGTTTTCAGCCAGGCAGCCTTCTGGGCGGCAAAGCGGGCGTCGTCCAGCAGTTCCAGCCGGACCATCTCGGCCACGGCGGCGGCGCTGGTGGGGCCGTCAAACTTCAGGCACAGCTTGTCGTACAGCTCCCGCTCGCCATACAGACGGAGGGAAAGGTACTGAAGGGCCTTGTCCTTGGCCTTGCGGGCGTCGCTCTTTTCCCGCAGGGCGGCAAGGTCGTTGTCCGTCAGGGTGTCCCCCTCCTCCACCCCGCAGGAAAAGTAGGTCTCGGAGTCCAGCGAGAAGAGGAACCCCTCCTCCCCGTACAGGGAAAACCGGCCCAAACGGGTCTTTTGAATGCGGGTGATGGTCGTCGGCATTTAGTCCTCCACCATGATGTCCAGGTCGGCCTCGCTGGCGCGGGCGGCCGGGCGGGCGGCGGGCTTTTCCTCCGCAGCCGAGGCCGGGGCGGCGGCAGGCTCGGCGGCCTTGCCCTTGCCCTTCTTGCCCTTGGCGGTGAGTTTGTCGGCGTTGGCGCGCACCTGTGCCTCGATCTCGTCCATCAGGTCCGGGTGTTCCTTCAGGTAGATCTTGGCATTGTCGCGGCCCTGGCCCAGGCGGGTTTCGTTGTAGTTGAACCAGGCGCCGCTCTTCTGCACGATGCCCAGGGTCACGCCCAGATCCAGGATCTCGCCCACCTTGCTGATGCCCTCGCCGAACATGATGTCGAACTCGGCTTCCTTGAAGGGCGGGGCCACCTTGTTTTTCACCACTTTGGCGCGGGTGCGGTTGCCGATGAACGCGCCGGAAGAATCCTTCAGGCCCTCAATGCGGCGCACGTCAATGCGCACGCTGGAGTAGTACTTCAGGGCGCGGCCGCCGGCGGTCACTTCCGGGTTGCCGTACACCACGCCCACCTTCTCACGCAGCTGGTTGATGAAGATGGCCACGGTGCCGGTTTTGCCGATCACGCCGGTGAGCTTGCGCAGGGCCTGGCTCATCAGGCGGGCCTGCAGGCCCACGTGGCTGTCGCCCATCTCGCCCTCGATCTCCGCCCGGGGCACCATGGCGGCCACCGAATCGATGACGATGGCATCAATGGCGCCCGAGCGCACCAGCGCCTCGCAGATCTCCAGCGCCTGCTCGCCGGTGTCCGGCTGGCTCACCAGCAGGCTGTCGATGTCCACGCCCAGGGCGCGGGCATATTCGGGGTCCAGGGCGTGCTCCACGTCGATGAAGGCCACCTCGCCGCCCTTTTTCTGGGCTTCGGCCAGAACGTGCAGGGCCAGGGTGGTTTTACCGCTGGACTCCGGGCCGTAAACCTCCACCACACGGCCGCGGGGCATACCGCCCACGCCCAGGGCCAGGTCCAAGCCCAGGCTGCCGGTGGAAATGGCATCCACCTGCATGGCCACGTTGGCCCCCAGCTTCATCACCGCGCCCTTGCCGAACTGCTTTTCGATCTGGGCCAGAGCGGTTTCCAGGGCGGTCTTTTTGTCCTGGGCATTCTCCTTGCGGGTGGGGCTGGGGATCTGATTGTTCTTTTTATCTGCCATAAATGTTGGTTACTCCTTTGTGTCGGCTTTGCACGGCCGGGGCCGTTTGGGCAAGCGCTTTTCGGCAAACGCCGTTTCTGATTGCCTCTATTATACACAGCAGCGGGGTGTTTTACAACGAAAGTCTGCGTTTTGCAGTCCCTGTAATCGGGCTTCCAGTCCGTTTTTCACCCGTTGCGGGCCGCAGCGCCCCGGTCGCGGCCCTCCGCATCCAGAATCCGCTGCACGTCCTGCCAGCCGGCTGCCTCCAGCAGGGCCTTCACCGGCTCCCACTGCTGCCAGCCGAACTCCATCACCAGCCAGCCTCCCTGCTTGGTCAGCGGCCGGTACGCCGCGGCAATGTGCCGGTAGAAGTCCAGCCCGTCCTCGCCGCCGTCCAGCGCCATGGCCGGCTCAAACTCCACCTCCGGCTGCAGGGTGCGCATCTCCTCGGCGGTGAGGTACGGGGGGTTGGCCAGAATCAGGTCAAACTGCCCCTCGGCCTGCCCCTTGTTCCATACAAACACGTCCCCCTGCTGCACGTTCAGCGCGGGGTGGGCCGCGTCATAGCCGGGCAGGGCTTCGGCGGCATTCTTCTGCAGCCAGGGCAGGGCCTCGGCGCTCTTTTCCACCGCGGTCACCGCGGCGGCGGGGTAACGGCTCTTCACCGCCAGGCCCAGACAGCCGCTTCCGGCGCACAGGTCCAGCACGGCGGGGGCCTTTTGCCCCTTCAGCAGGTCGATGGCCTTCAGGCAGACGGCCTCACTGTCCTGCCGGGGAATGAGCACGCCCTCGCCCACCTGCACCTCAAAGTCCAGAAAGCCCCACTTGCCCTCGATGTACTGCAGGGGCCGCCGCTCAAACCGGATGGCAGCCAGACGGGCCAGCTGGGCCGCCTGCTCCCCGGTGAGAGGCGTCTCGCTCAGGCGGGGGTCCTGCCCGGTGGCCAGGCGGGTCAATTCCACCGCGTCGAAGTCCGGGTCGGGGCAGCCGGAGGCCTGCAGCATTCCGGCCACCATGCCCGCCGCCATGCGGGGGTCCATTTCCACAAGCATTTCGCCCAGGCCTTCCAGGCCCTCGGGCATCTGATTTTCAGTTGTCATAGGTATACTCCTCCGGGTTTTCGGGCAGCACCGGCTTCACCGCCGCGATGGCTACCTCAATCATGGAATCGTCCGGTTCAAAGGTGGTCAGCCGCTGCATCCACAGCCCCGGGGCCGAAAAGGCCCGGGTAAAGGGGTTGTCGTACCGGCCGGCCAGCATGATCAGCTCATAGCTCACGCCCATCACCACCGGCAGCAGCAGCAGTTTGCCCGCCACCCGCAGGGCCAGATTGTCCCAGCTGAGGAAGGCGTTGACAAAAATGCTCACCAGCAGCACCAGAATCATAAAGCTGGTGCCGCACCGGGGGTGAAAGCGGATCTGTTTGCGCACGTTCTCCACGGTCAGCTCCAGCCGGGCCTCGTAGCAGGCGATGGTTTTGTGCTCGGCCCCGTGGTACTCAAACACCCGGTGCAGCTCCTTCATGCGGGTGCACAAAAACAGGTAGATGACAAAGATGGCGATCTTCACCACACCCTCCAGCAGGGCCTTCACCGGCCCGGCCAGCGGCACAAAGCGGCCCAGCGTTTTCACGCAGAAGGCGGGCAGCGCCATAAACAGCACCAGTGCCAGCACCACGCCCAGCACCGAGGCCGCCCCCATCAGCGCCTTTTCAAAGGCGTCGCCCAGATGGTCCTGCAGCCACTGCTCCAGCTTGGAAGGCTCCTCTTCCTCTTCGCCCTCCAGGCTCACGTCCGCCGAGTGCATCAGATAGCGGTAGCCCAGCACCAGATTTTCCACCATGTTCAGCACGCCCCGCAGAAAGGGGATCTTGCTCCAGGGGTGGTGCCTGACCTGCTCCATCATCAGGTCAATGGTGCCGTCCGGCTTGCGCACGGCCACGCAGATCTTTTCGGGGCCGCGCATCATGATGCCCTCAATGAGGGCCTGACCGCCCACCCGGGTGCGGAAACATTCCTTTGGTTTTTCCATGGTTACTCCTTATGATTTGATGTGGGGCCGCAAAGCAGGCCCCCCTCACGGCGCCGGCGCCGCTTGCGGGCCGGGGCGGCAGAGCGGCAGACGAATCTTCACCGTGGTGCCCTTGCCCAGCGTGGATTCCAGATCCAGCGTGCCGTCCAGCGCGGTGATGATCTCCTCCGCCACGGCCAGGCCGATGCCGCTGCCCCGCACCGAATTTTTGCCCTTGAAGAACTTCTGCTTCACGTTCACCAGGTCCTCCGGCGAGATGCCCCGCCCTTCGTCCCGAATGAGCACGTAGACGTTCTCGCCGTCCTGCAGCAGTTCCAGCGTGATAGCCCCGCCGGGGTTGGAATACTTGATGGCATTGTCCAGCAGGTTGATGAACACCTGCCGCAGCCGGCCCGCGTCCGCCCAGACGGGCAGGGGCAGCTCCGGCTCTTCGTACACCAGCCGCAGCCCGGCCTGATTCATGCGGGCCTCCACAAACAGGGCCGCGTCGGTCAGCTCCGCCACCAGGTCCAGCGCCTGGCAGTTCATCTTCATCCCGCTCTGCAGGCGGGAAAAGTCCAGCAGCTCCTCCACCATGTCGTACAGGCGGTCGGTCTCCCCCCCGATGATGGTCAGGCCCTTCTGGTAGTTCTCGTCCGCCGGGTCCCGGATGGCGGCAATGGTCTCCACCCAGCCCCGGATGCTGGTGAGGGGGGTGCGCAGCTCATGGCTCACCGAGGAGAGGAACTCGTTTTTCATCTGCTCGGTTTTCGAGAGGTCCTGCGCCATCTGGTTGATGGCCCCGCACAGGCGGCCGATCTCATCGTCCCGCCCCTGATCCGGCAGGCGGGCGTCCAGGCTGCCCTGGGCGATCTCGTGGGCCACCCGCTCCACCTGATGCAGCGGGGTGACGATGGAGCGGATGAAGAACAGGCCCGACCACAGGCTGAACCCCAGCACCGCCGCCGCCACGCCCAGGCTGATCCAGATCAGCCGGATCACCTGCTCGTCCACCAGCGTCAGGCTGGTCACAAGGCGAAGGGCGGCAATGTCCTCGGCCTGATAGGGCGTGAGGATCGTAATGGCCAGCACCCGCTCGCCCGCGGCAGAGCGGTAAATGGCCTCGCCCCGGCCGTCCGGGCTGGCCATGGCCTGCTGAAAATCCTCCAGGCTGCTCAGCTCGCCCGCCCGGCCGGTGGAAGAGGCCAGCACCTGCCCGCCTGCATCCAGCAGGGTGAACTCAAACTTGTCCTTTTCGTCAAACTGCTCCACCATGCGGCGCAGGGCCTGGCTTCGGCGCTGGCTCTGGGTGGCCTTTTCGTCGCCGGTGTACATCTTCAGCTGGCCGCTGATGCTCACAAACCGGCTGTTCACCGCCTGCCGCACCCCGCCGTAGTAGAGGTTGTAGCTCTGGAACAGGAACAGGCCCTCGGCCAGCAGCAGCACCAGCAGGGTGGTGAGCAGGCTGCCCCGCAGCCACTTTTTGGTGATGCTGTTCACGCCGCGCCTCCTTCCTGCCCGCACCGGGCTGCCTTATGCCTTATGCGTTCCAGCGGTAGCCGTAGCCCCACACCGTGAGAATGTGCTTGGGGCTGGAAGGCTCGTCCTCGATCTTCATGCGCAGACGGCGGATGTTCACATCCACGATCTTCACATCGCCGAAGTACCCCGGCCCCCACACGCCCTCCAGAATTTTCTCCCGCACAAGGGCCGTGCCCTGGTTGCGGAAGAACAGCTCCATGATCTGAAACTCCACCTGGGTCAGGTCAATGGGGGTTTTGCCCTTGTACAGGATGCGGCTGGCCTCGTCCAGCACGAACTTCCCGCTCACCAGCCGCGTCTCCTGGGCGGCAGGCTGGCTCTGGCCCCGGTTCACCCGGCGGCACAGCGCCTCAATGCGGGCCAGCAGCTCCGACACGCTGAAGGGCTTGGTCATGTAGTCGTCCGCGCCGATGGAAAGCCCCCGGATCTTGTCCTCCTCCAGGCCCTTGGCGCTGAGGATGATGATGCCGATGTTCTGGTCGTCCTTCCGGATGCTCTCGCACAGCGAGAAGCCGTCGATCCCCGGCAGCATCACGTCCAGCACCGCCGCGTCGCAGGGGCCTTCTTCCTTCAGGCGGCGCAGGCCGCGCTCGCCGTTTTCCGCCTCCAGCACCTCCCAGCCTGCCATCTGCAGGTTCAGGGCGATCAGCTCGCGGATGCTGGCTTCGTCCTCCACAACCAGTACCTTTCTCATGGGGTATTCCCTCCGTTTCCTGTTGTTTTTTACAGCACCGTCACGCGGGCCGCCAGGTTGGCGGCGTACTCCGGGGGCACGTTCTCCCCCGCCCGAATGCTGATCTGCTGGCTGCCGATGGTGGCCGCACGCACAAACCCCGCCGGGGCCTGGCCCAGGTCGGTCAGGCGCAGGGTCAGGTAGACCTGTGCGCCGTCCAGGCTGCGCACCTCCCACATTTCCTCGGTGTCGCCCTCGGTCAGGTTCACCTGGCCCTTCCACTGGGCGGGCAGGGCCAGATAAAAGCCGTATTCACTGTCCAGCACGCCGAAGCTGCGCCCCCGTGCCGAACCATAGCTGAAATCGCGCCATTCGATGAAGGCCAGCCGCCGCTCCAGCCCGCCGGAGATCATGCCGCCCTCCTCGGTGCTCAGCTGCACCGGAATTTCAATGCGGCCGTCCTGCAGCAGGTCGTCGCTGTACAGGCTGGTGTAGGTGCGCAGGGTGCTGTTGTACAGCTCCTGCGCCGTCTGCCAGCGGCGCAGTTGGCCGGTGCCCCGGTCAAAGTATAAAAGGTCGCTGGCCAGGGCGCTGCCAGTCCAGCCGTCCACCACGATGCAGCGCCCGGCCCCGGCCCCGCGGCCGGAGTACAGCCCCGCGCAGCTGGTGAAATGCCCGGCCCCCAGCGGCAGCTCCTGCACCGGGCGGTAGCTGCCGTCCTGCCACAAAAGCAGCTTGAGGGTGGGGGTCTCCGGCGTGATGAGCACCAAGCTCTGCACGCCGGTGCCGGTGATGTCCTCCAGCATGTACTGGGCGTAGCTCTCCTGCAGAACGGTCTCCAGCGTCTCGGCGGCGTAGCTGTACACCGCCAGATACCGGTCGCCCTGGGCGCTGCCGTAGCCCACCACCAGCTGGCTGCCCTGGTTGTCCTCCAAGGTCGCGGCGGCGGCGCTCTCCACCTCCGGGGCCAGGCCCTCCACCTCCTGGGTGACAGCCCAGCCGCTGTCGTTCTGTTCCAGAATGGCCAGATGGGCGTTCTGCCCCTTGCTGCAGGCGTACAGCACCGCCGCATCCTCACGGCCGTCGCCGTCCCAGTCGCCGAACAGGAAGGGGGACGGCTCTTCCCCGCTGACGGGGTATTTCAGCTGGGCCGATTCGCCCAGATAGGCGTTCAGGGCCTTCTGCACCTGGCTGTACCGGCCGGAGAGCTGGGGCGCACGCAGCAGTTCTTCCACCGCCGCGCCGGTGCCCACGCCCGCGCTGCACCCGCACAGCAGCAAAAGCAGGCACAAACACAGTGCCAACCGCCGTTTCATGCAAATCCCCCTTCCGCCCGCAGCCGCAGAATCGGCGAAACCGGTTTGGCTTTGCCGGTTTCGCGCTGACTTAAATAGTATATCATGAAAGCAGGGCAATTCCAATAGCCATCACCGCCACACCGGCCCCAAAACCGGCCGCGCTGGCCCGGCGGCCGCCGAAGGTAAGGGCCGTGGGCACCAGCTGGGCCAGGCTGACCCACACCATCACCCCCGCCACCAGCACCAGCAGCCCGTTGAGGAAGCCCGGCCGCAGCCGCCCGCCCACCAGCGCATAGGCCAGCACCGCCCCGGCCGGTTCGGCCAGCCCGCTGGCAAAGGCCGCGCCCACGGCCCGGCGGCGGCTGCCGGTGGCGTAGTAAAGGGGCAGGGCCACGGCCAGCCCCTCGGGCAGGTTGTGCAGGGCCACCGCCAGCGCCATGCGCAGGCCAAGGGCCGAATCCGCCGCCCCGGCAAACAGGGTGAGCACCCCCTCCGGCAGGTTGTGCAGCACCAGCGCCGCCCCGGTGATCAGCGCACTGCGCAGGGCGCCCGCCCGGCGTTCATCCAGCCCGCGGCCGGTCTGCTCCGGCAGGCAACGCTCCAGCAGGGCCGCCAGTGCCATGCCCATGCAAAGCAGGCTGACCAGTGCCAGCGCCGCCCCCTCGGGCGAAAAGGCCCGCCGATACCAGCCAAGGGCCGTGGGCAGAAGGTCCGTCAGGCTGACGGCGGTCATCACCCCGGCGGCAAAGCCCATGGCCGCGGCCATGGCGCGGGGCGTGGGCTTCGGCCCCAGCGCCAGCAGCCCGCCCAGCCCGGTGGCCAGCCCCGCAAACAGGGTGCGCCCCAGCGCAGAAATCTGTTCAGCCGTCATTGCATACATCACCTCGCTTCTTTTTTATGCAGCGACGGGGGTATTTAGGCGGGGCAGCGGGCGTGTTTCCGCGCCATCCGCACAAAGGCACACCTGCCGTGGCCATACCCTTCGCATAAAAATTCATGCAAAACCCGTGCACTGCCGGCCGGATAAAATCCCGGCGGCCGCAGAAGCCCCCACGCCGGGCCGGTTTCCGCCTTCCCGCCACAAACGCCTTTGCCGCATTTGCCCGTTCCTCCATTGACTTTTTGCCCGGCCCGCTTTATACTACAGGCAAAGGGAGATAACATTATATAACATATTATTGTGTGGTCATTCGTCTCTGCCCTCTCCCGCAGGGGCACCGCACCGTGCCGGGCCGCCTGAAACGGAGCGCGCCCCGGCCCATTCAAGGAGGAGCACTATGGTCAAGCAAACCGTCATCAATGCCCGGCTGGCGCAGGCGCTGGCCCTGGCCCGCCACAAGGACGCCATCGTTCTGTGCGATGGCAACATGCCCATTCCCGAGGGCTGCAACGTGGTGGACGTCTCCCTCGTGCGGGGCGTACCCACCCTGCTGCAAACGCTCAAGGCCGTTTTGAACGACCTGGTGGCCGAGCGCTATCAGGTATTCGAACTGATGCCCCAGTACAACCCCGAGATGTATCAGGCCATCCAGCAGCTGGTGCCCCAGCTGCCCGGCGGCACCATCAGCCAGGCCGAGCTGAACGAGCAGATGCTGCGCGCCAAGGCTGTGGTGCGCACCGGCGATATGGGCAGCTGCTGCACCATGGTGCTGTACTCCGCCTCCGGCATGGAAAAGTACGTGAAGCAGTTTGACTGCCACTTTGAGGAGGGCTGAGCCATGGACGCATTGCGCAAAACCCTGCTGGCCGAGGGCGGCCAGGGCGGCTTTGATTCCTACCGGGTGCCGGGGCTGGTGATCACCGCGGCGGGTACCCTGCTGGCCTGCTGCGAAGGCCGGGTAAAAGAGGGGGATCGGCGCACCCTGCTGCTCTACCGCAGCACCGACGACGGGGCCACTTTTGCCCCTCACACGGTGCTGGCTGAGCCCGCCCCCGGGCAGCTGCTGCACAACCCCATGCTGCTGGCCTGCCGGGACGGCCGGGTGCTGCTGTTCTGGTGCAGCGATTACGGCCACCTGTACCTCCGGGTGAGCACCGACGACGGATGCACCTTCGGCGAGACCCGGGAGCTGACCGGCGCGATCGACGGCTTCCGCAAAGACTGGCCCGTCACCCTGTGGGCCATTGCCCCGGGCCACGGTGTGGAAATGCGCGACGGCACGCTGGTGGTGCCCCTTTGGCTGAGCCGGGGCGAAAACGCCCATCTGCCGGCCTGCTACGCCTGCCTGTACAGCACCGACGGCGGCGAAACCTGGCAGTGCAGCAACGTGGTGCCCGCCGCCAACGGCATCGGCGACCCCACCGAGGCCTCGGTGGCCGAGCGCAGCGACGGCACGCTGCTGGCCACCCTGCGCCATGAAATCCCCGGTGTACGCCGCCGTGCCTTCTGCGCGGGCGGGCCGGTGCACTGGGGCCAGCCCTGGCTGGACGAGGCCCTGCCCGACCCCATCTGCGGCGGTGCGCTGCTGACGCTGGCTGACGGCCGCCTTGCCTTTGTGAACTGCGCCTGCGGCGACGAGGAAGCTCTGGAGCGGCAGCGCCGGGGCGAGGCCGTGCGCTGGAGCCTGAATGCCCGCCGGAACCTGACCCTGCGGGTGAGCGGCGACGACGGCAAGACCTGGAGCGCCGGGGTGCTGCTGGAGCAGGAGGCCGGCGCGGCCGATCTGGCCCAAAGCCCGAAGGACGGGGCCGTGCTCTGCCTGCACGAGCAGGGCTGGGAGGGCGGCAACTGCATCTTCACCCATGCCCTGACCCTCACCCGGGTGCCTCTGGCCCTGCTGCGCTGACCACACGGCGGGAGGTGCCCTTATGGATGAACCCCACGCGCAGGCCCGCTTTACACTGCCCTTTGCCGGGGCCTACTTCTTTTATTATGCGGGCTACTGTGTTTTTTCCAGCTACGCCGTGATGTACCTCACCCAGCTTGGGTGCAGCGCCTCGCTGTGCGGAGTTCTCACCAGCCTGACCCTGTGCGCCAATCTGGCCATGGAGCCGGCGGGCGGCTACATCACCGACACATTTCTGCCCACAAAGCACTACCTGATGCTGTGCATCGGGGCCATCGGGGCGCTGTGCCTGGCCTGCACGGCGCTGGCGGCCCACAGCGGCTTTACGCTGGCGGCCATGGTGCTCATCGCAGGGCTTGCCTACCCCTTCAGCCAGCTGATGGACGCCTGGGTCAACTGCAGCCGGGAGCTGGACGGCCGGCTGGTGTACAGCCGGGTGCGGGCCGCCGGTTCCGTCGGGTTTGCCCTGACCTCGGCGGCCGCGGGGCTGTTTTTCCAGCGGTTCGGCTGGGGCGGCTACTTTGTGCTTCAGGCGCTGCTGTTCGGGGTCATGCTGCCCTTTCTTCTCCGGCTGCCCGCCATTCGCCTGGGCAACCAGGCTCAGGCGCGCCGGGCCGACCATCTCTCGGTGGCCGGGGCCTTCGCCACCGCCCTGAAAAGCCCCCGCTTCCGGTTCGGGCTTGTGCTGGGCACCCTGTTCTGGTGCAGCCACCGGCCAGTGGGCAGCTATCTGTCGCTCATTGTCACCCAGCGGCAGGGCGGCTCGGAGGTGTTCGGCCTGGTGTGCGCCGTCGGCTCGGCGGTGGAGTCTCTGGCTCTGCTGGCGTTTCCGCTGCTCACCCGCAAATGGTCGCTGCACCGGTGCATGGGGGCGGCTCTGGCGGCAAACCTGCTGCGCCCGGCCATTCTGGCCCTGCTGCCGGGCCTCTGGCCCCTGTATCTGGGGCAGATCTTTCAGTCCGTGAGTTTTGCCATTTATTACGCTGCCATTGTGGATTATTTCACGCAGGCGGCGGACGCGCGCATCCGGAGCTTCTCCATCTCCATGGGGCTGACCGTTACCAGCGCGGCGGGCACCGTGCTGGCCAATCTGGCGGGCGGCCGCCTGTGCGACGTGTTCGGGGCCGGGGTGCTGGCCCCACTGAGCCTGTGCCTCAGCCTGCTGGGGTTCGCGCTGTTTGCCCTGCGCGGCCGGCGCTACACCGAAGCCGCCTCCTGAATTTGCACAATCTGCACATCGATGCACAAAACGACCCCGGCGTCTTTTCGGCGTATCGGGGTCGTTTTTGTGAATTCCGCCGGAAAATTCCGCAGATTCCACACAAGATTTCCAAATCGTATGTACATCCTGCCGAAAAATTGTTCGAAAAAGCGTTCGGGGCCTCTTTTTTCTTGTAGTAAGAAACGTTTTATGGTATACTCTATATCATAAGATGTTATGTTACAACTATGAAAAAACGACTTGTGGTGAATGAAATGAAACAACCGGCCAACTCCTCTTCTATCATCGATTACAACAGCGTCATCCCTCTGTATGAGCAGGTGGCCAACGCCCTGCGCGCCGACATTCAGGGCGGCGCGTTTGACGCAACCAAGCGCCTGCCCACGGAAGAGGAACTGGCCGAGAAATACGGCATCAGCCGCATCACCGTGCGCCGCGCCGTGGGCGATTTGGTGGAAGAGGGCCTTGTGGAAAAGAAGCAGGGCAAGGGCACCTTTATCCGCACCCCCAAAATGCACAAGGACATGAACCGCTCCGGCATGAGCTTTACCGAACTGTGCGCTGTGAACGGCCGCAAGCCCAGCACCCGGCTCATTGAGGCGGGCATCAAGGTTCCCACCGACGCCCGGGTTCTGGAATGGATGGACCTGGAGCCGGGCGACGAGGTGCTGTTCATCAAGCGCCTGCGCTTTATGGACGATGAGCCCTGCGTCATTGAGGAAAACTATTTTCCCAAACAGTACAGCTTCCTGCTGAGCATGGATCTGGAGCACGACTCGCTCTATCGCTACCTGCGGGAGGAAAAAGGCTTTGACATCATCACCGGCGAGGTGATTCTCCGCATTGTGCGGGCCGATGCAAAGATCGCCCGCATGCTGGATGTCTCCCGCAACACGCCGCTGCTGGGCACCTGGGGCCGGGTCTTCCGGGGCGATGGCCAGCTGCTGCACGTCTGCAACCAGATCGGCTACGGTGAGAACTTTGAGTTCATCGTTCGATAACCCCAAAGCGCACACCGCGCTGAACGATGAGCTGATTTACGCGGTGCTCTGCGCCGTGGCAGAGATTCCCTGCGGCAGGGTGGCCAGCTATGGGCAGATCGCCCGCCTCATCGGGCGGGACAAAAATGCCCGGCTGGTGGGCCGGGTGCTCCGTCATGCCGGCCTGTACGGCAGCTACCCCTGCCACCGGGTGGTAAACCACGCGGGCCGCACCGCACCCGGCTGGCCCGCCCAGCGCCGCCTGCTGGAGGCCGAGGGCGTAACCTTCCGCCCCAACGGCTGTGTGGACATGAAGCGCTGCCAGTGGAACTGCTGACGGCTTCGTGAAGGCGCCGTTCTTCGTTCAGTGCAAGAACCGGTTTCAAGAATATGCAAAACGCACCGGCAGATGCCGCCCCCAATCGGGGCGTACCTGCCGGTGCATTTTATCTTTACAAAGTCAAAAAAATGGCTTCATATCGATTTTTCAGTACGTTTCAGCCGCCCGTGTGGAACCACAGCGAAATGCGGCCCACTGCGGGCACCGCCGCGATCATCCGGCCTTCCACCTGGTTTTGGGCGGCAGGCTCCTCATCAGGGGCGTTGTTGGCGTCGCCCTGGGTGATGTACAGGGTTTCGCCCGCCTCCTGCTGCACCTCCACCACCCGGTGCACGATGGTGCGGCCCTGCCGTTCCACCGCGATCACGTCGCCGGGCTGAATGTCCGCAAGGCCCCAGCGGGCCATCACCACCATATCGCCGATCTGAATCTCCGGCTCCATGCTTCCGGTGGCAATGGCCGTGGGATACGCGGGCAGCCAGCCCGCAAAAAAGGCGATGAGCACCAGGCAGGGCACTGCCGTTGCGGCCCAGGCCAGGGCGCGGCGGCCCCGGGCGGGCGCTGTTTGCTGTTCCGCCGGAGCGCTCCAGTCCTCACTGAGGGCAATGAGGAACAGCAGCGGCAGCAGCAGGCTCAGAAACACCTGGGCAAAGCGGTTGGCCGCCGGCACCTGGGGCAGCAGCCCCGGAAGCAGGGCCAGCAGGCGGTATTCCGCCGCGGGCAGCACCCCGCCCACCGCCAGCAGCGCCGTGAGCAGGGCCGACTGAACCAGCGCCGGAAGCCCCTGCTCCAGCAAAACCGGCAGCAGGCTGCCGCTGGCCCGGGCCGCGGCCAGCCCGGGCAGGCACTGAACGGCGGCCAGTGCCAGAGCGGCCAACGCACCCGCCTTCCAGGGGCCGAACCGCCGCAGCGGAAGGTACACCGCCGCCCGCAGCACCTCCTGTGCCAGAAGCGGCCCCAGTGCCGCCCCGGCCAGCGCCAGCGGAGCCAGCGGCCAGCCCGGATTTTGCGTCCAGCCCAAAAGCACACCCATCAGCAGATTGCCCAGCAGGGTCAGGCCGCCAAAGGCCGCCGCCCAGAACACCGCGCTGCTGCGCTTTTCCGGGGTGGTGGGGCAGAGGGCCTGTCCAAGTCCGGGCAGCCCCGCCCGTTGTTTTTCCTCCTGCATGGTTCAGCCGCCCTTTCTGTGGTGATATTCCCGGTGGCCCATCCCGGCCAGGCCCAAGCTGCTGACAGCCAACAGGGCCATCCAGGGCAATAGGGCCGCCCGGTCGCCGGTGGCCGGGGCGCTCAATGTGCTTCCCGCCGCCGCGGTCTCAATTCCGCTGCCGCTCTCGCCGACCGCGCTGCCCCCATTGTCGGCGGGGCCGGTGGGGTTGGTCGGGTCGGCGGGCTGGTCGGGCTGCGGGTCCACCCACACCGTTCCATCCTCATAGCGCAGGCGCACGGCAAACTGCCCCTCGGCCTGCTCATAGCTTTGCTGGGAATCCGGTGCCCATTCCACCGTCAGGCCAAAGGTGCAGCGCCCACCCGCCGGGATGGTCTCCTCCCCCGGCTCTGGCAAGGCCACGCGCACATGAACGTCCTCCAGCACGGTGTCGGAAATGTCCTTCTGCACCAGTTTGACCGGGAAGGAATTCCGGTTTTGCAGCGTCACGATGATGGTTCCGTAGGCGCCGGGCATGCTCAGGGTGCCCAGCTGTGCCTGAATGCAGTCGGCCCCTTCCACCGTTACCCGGCTTTCACCCTCCAGGCCCTGGCTGTCGGTCAGACTGGCCTGCTCCACCACGATTCCGGCGGCCGTCTCCTGGGCATAAGCCGGGCCGGCCCCGGCGGTCAGCAGCAGGGCCAGCGCCCCCACTGCCCCCAGCAGGCGGGCGGTTTTATTCTTGTTCATGGGGTCTCCTCCTCCCGCCCGCTGCCCGGAGCGATGGTATACGCCGCGCTCGGCGCGGGGGCGATGAGCGGCTGGGGCAGGCAGGCCGTCACCGAAAAGGCCACCGTCCGGCTCTCCCCTTCACAGTGTACGATCCAGGTGAGGGTCCACCGTTCACCCGCCCGAAGCAGCCCGCTCTCCGGCAGCTCCGGGCTTTCGCAGGATATGCCCTCCGGCAGGTCGGGGATTTCCAGCTCCGGCAGCGCGGCGTCCGCCGTGCCCTCGTTCACCAGAACCACCTGATATTCGGCCCACCCGCCGGGCTGAAGAGCCACCTCCGGGTATTCGGCGCACAGGCCCTGCGGCTGGCTCACCTCCACGGGGTTTCCCTCCGGCGCGGCGGCCTGCAAAGCCGGTTCCGCGGGTTCCGATGCAGGCGGCTCTGTGGCCGTCGATTCGTTTGTCTGAGATTCAGCCGATTCAAGCGGTTTCGGCGTTTCTGCGGCGTTCGATTTTGGCTCAAGCGCCTCCGGCTGTTGTTCGTCCTCCTGTGCCGGTTCCGTTCCGGCCTCTCCCATAACTTCCGGCTCAGGCGTAGTCAATTCTGCGTTTGATTCTGCGTTCATCGGCGCGGCAAGGGCAAGCGGCTCTGCCGGTGCGTCTGCCGCTTCTTCTGCCGTGCCCGGCTCCTCGCCGGTCTCCTCTGCGGGCCGGTTATCCTCCGGCTGGGCCGTTGCGGCCGGCTCCGGAGCAGCCGACGCCTCGGGTTCCGGGGCATCCTCCGGCTGAGCCGCCGGTTCCTCCGCCGCGTTGGCTTCGGGCGTTTGCGCCGGGGTCTGCTCCTCCGCCTGCACCGCCGGCCGGTACACGGTCAGGGCCGCCTCCTGCAGCGCAATCTGCCGCCCGTCCTGCAGCGAGAGCGCCGCCTGCACGCCAACCTGGGTTTTCCACGCAGAAAGGCCCGTGCTCGTGCTGGCCGCTCCCAGCAACAGCACCGCCACCGCGGCCAGCGCGCCGGTCAGGATGTGTGTCCGTTTGTTCATGCGTCCTCTTTTCTGGTTTCCGGTTCACGGGCAAAAGCCGGGCAGGCCGTTCCCCCGTGGGGGATCTGCCCTGTCCGGCCTCTGCGGTTCAAATTCGTTCTGTCTGGTTCAGGAGTGGCTGTGGCTCACTTCGGGGGCGGCTTCCACCTCGTCCTGCACGTAGTTCAGGCCGATGGTGAAGCTGCCGGTGCTGGCGGCCATGTTGCCGTCGGCGTCGTTCAGGGCCTTCACCACCACGTTGAAGGTGCAGCTCTCGCCCGGGGCCAGCACTTCGTCGGCGCCGAATTCGGGCACGCTCACCTCAAAGGCATCGGCAAAGGCGCTGCCGTCGTCCAGGCTGGTCACCACCTGGCAGTCCGCCAGATTGGCGTTCACGGTGCCGTTGTTGGTGATGGTCACGGTGTAGTTGGCCCAGGCCTCGGGCAGGGTGAACTCAACGGGGGCATAGGTCACAGTGTCCTCGGTGAACACGGCGGTCAGGTTGCGGGTCACGGTGGGGTTCTCCGCCAGCTGGGTGCTGGCCTGCTTCCAGTCGGGAGCCTTCAGGTTGGGGTTCTCCGAAACCGTGGTGCTGGAGCCGCCCACGCAGAACAGCACCATGCTGCCCACCTGCTGGCCCACATAGGCGTTCAGGGCGTTGTCGTCCGCCACCTTGCTGTTGCTCATGCCGTTGGTGGTTGCAAAGTCAGAAGCATCAAAGCCCTCGTTGAAGCAGATCTTCGCGGTCAGGCTGCTCTTCCAGGTGTTGTCGGTGAACTTATAGCCAGAGGCAAACCGGCGGTACTCCTTGCTGGCGGGATCGTAGATCTGGTTCAGGGTGTACTGCTGGTCGTAGGCGTCCAGCTGGGCCTTGGTCATCGACACGGTCTCAGGGTTCTTGTCATCCACCTGGAAGGCGTAGTAGCCGTTGGAGGTGGTCACCGTGATGGGGTACACGGTCACATCGCAGGTGGCGTCCACGGTCTCGGCGGCGTCGCTGGTCTCATGCTCGGCAAAATAATTCTTCGCGTCGGCCCAGGTCAGCTGGATCTTATCGTTCTCGGGGGTGTTGGCGGAGCTGCCCTTGAAGCACCAGGCAATGGCGGTGCCGATCTGCTGGCCGTCGTGCTCGCCGTTGTCCACCGCTTTGATGGAGGTGCGGTTCTGCGCGCCGGCGTTGATGGCCTCACCGTTCCCGTTCACATTCAGCGCGAAGGTGTAATCGCCGCTCTTGGCGCCGGAGTTGAAGCGGGCCACGCCGATGCTCTTGACCGGGAACTTGGGGTTGTCGGCCTTCTGGTACTTGGCGGTGAACTCGCTGCGGCTCATACTCACCACGGCGGCCTCGTCGTCGCCCACATAGTAGTGGTAGTAGCCGTTGTTGTAGTGCGCATACACCGGGTAGGTGACCACGTTGTAGGTGGCCTCGCCCTGAATGGCGCCCATCTGTGCGCCGGTGCCGCTTACCTGGGCGCTGGCCGCGGTCACGGCCACATCCCACTTGCCGTTGGCCGAAACCGCCCCGTTCAGGTTGATCTCGCTGCTCCACTTGGAAAAACCGAATGCCATGGCGCTGACAGCCAGTACGCCTGCCGTCAGGCCGGTGAGGACGCGCGTTCTCTGATTCATTGTTTTCCTGCCTCTCTTTTTTCTATCGTCCGCGCCTGTTTGGTTAGTTATCGCTAACCGAACGGGCTTTAAAAAACGGCGCGCTTGCCTTTGGGCATTTCGTCCATATTAGCAATTGCTAACCGTGTGAGTACGTCTCGCATTATACGCCCGGCAGCGCCGCAGTGTCAATTGTTCGGCGCGCCTCTTTGTCCAAATGGGACAGCGGTCGGAATTCACTTGTCAGCGCGGTGTTTCGGCCGGTGTTTTGCAAAGGCCGAACGGTACCCCGCCCTCCGCCGGGCGTGCCCCTGCGCGCGGGTTCTACTTCGGGGCGGCTTGGGGGTAAATTTTCGCGGCACAGCGGGCGGTGTTTTGTCCATTCTCCGCCCGGGCCGGTTTCATCCGGCGGCCCGACATTTCTGCGCTTTTGAACAGCTGCGGAGGCTTTTTCACTTTGGCGTGTGCATTTGACAGTCCTCTCGATTTCTTGCTAGAATAAATTGTTGTTTCTTGCCGGAACGGGGTTTTTCCGGCGTTCGCTTGTGGCCGCCGGGGGCGCGCATCGCCGCCGGCCGAGGAAAAGGGGAAATCTATGTCAGTTTATGCCGAGATCATTGGCGTGGTCAGCAACTTCATGTACTCCAAGCTGCTGATCATCCTGCTGCTGGCCTGTGGCCTGTGGTACACCTTCCGCACCAAATTCGTTCAGCTGCGCATGTTTGGCGAGTCCGTCCGCGTGGTCACCGAAAAGCCCAGCGAAGAGGGCAGCGTGTCCTCCTTCCAGGCGCTGATGGTGTCCACCGCCTCCCGCGTGGGCACCGGCAACATCGTGGGCGTTGCCACCGCCATCTGCCTGGGCGGCTACGGCGCCGTGTTCTGGATGTGGGTCATCGCCCTGGTGGGCGGCGCCTCCGCCTTTGTGGAGAGCACCCTGGCCCAGATCTACAAAAAGCGTTACAGCGACGGCAGCGGCAGCTACGGCGGCCCTGCCTACTACATTGAGGCCGCCCTGCACAGCCGTTTTCTGGCCGTGCTGTTCTGCGTGTTCATGATTGCCACCTACGCGGTGGGCTTCAACATGCTGGCCTCCTACAACCTGCAGTCCACCTTCAGCGTGTACAGCTTCTACAACCCCGAAACCACCCCCTGGATCATCGGCGGCGTGCTGGCCGTGCTGGTGTGCTACTGCCTGCTGGGCGGCGGCAAGCGGGTGGTGAAGGTCACCTCCCTGCTGGTGCCCATCATGGGCATTGTGTACGTGCTGGTGTCTCTGGTGGTCACCCTCACCCACATCACCCTGCTGCCCCAGGTGCTGGGCCGCATCTTCCACGATGCCTTTGACTTCCAGGCCATCTTCGGCGGCTTCGCTTCCTCCTGCATGATGTACGGCATCAAGCGCGGCCTGTACTCCAACGAGGCCGGCTGCGGCAGCGCCCCCAACGCGGCGGCCTGTGCCGACGTGAGCCACCCCGTCAAGCAGGGTCTGGTGCAGATGCTGTCCGTGTTCATTGACACCCTGCTGCTGTGCACCTGCACCGCCTTCATGTGCCTGTGCTCCGGCGTGGAGCCGGACGCCGCCCTGGCCGGTGCCCCCTATGTGCAGGCCGCCCTGCGCCAGGTGTTCGGCCCCGTCGGCCCCGTGTTCATCACGGTGTTCATGGTGCTGTTCGCCTTCACCACCCTGCTGGGCAACCTGTTCTATATGGACAACCTGCTCATCTACCTGCACAAGGGCGTTCCCTCCAAGGGCTTCATGACCGGCTTCCGCATCGTGGCCTCTGTGGTCGTGTTCGTGGGCGCGGGCATGAGCATGGGTCTGCTGTGGGATACCTCGGACGTGGTGATGGGCCTGATGACCCTCATCAACGTGCCGGTGATCCTGATTCTGGGCGGCACCGCCATCAAGGCGCTGGACGATTACGCCGCTCAGCGCGCCGCGGGCAAGAACCCGGTGTTCAAGGCTTCCACCGTTGGGCTGGAAGGCAAAACCGATTACTGGAACGACTGATGCCGTTCTGTTCTAAGCCGTAAATGCACAGCGCCCCGGGCAGGCCCGCCCGGGGCGCTGTGTTTGCGTTTGGGCCGATGCCCTGCTGAACGCCCGGCCATTTTGTGCAGCCCAATGGCCCGATTGGGCTTTGCGCCGTGCTGGGAAAAGCCGCATTTGATTGCTTTTGTGACGGCCTGCTGATATAATAAAGAAGTTCTAATACTCAAAACCACGTCTTGTTCCGGCCAGTTCCGGGACGTAACATAAAACACAACAAAAGGAGCCTTTGCCCATGAAAATTCTGGCTGTGGATTACGGCGAAACCCGCACCGGCCTTGCCATCTGCGACGAGAGCGAGCTGCTGGCCACCCCCCTGCCCCAGATCACCGAAAAATCCATGAACAAGGTGGCCGCCTACATCGCCGAGGCCGCCGCAAAAGAGGGCGCCGCCCGCATTCTGCTGGGCCTGCCCATGAACATGGACGGCACCGAGGGCGCCCGCGCGGGCAAAAGCCGCCGCCTGGCCGGCAAGGTGGAAGAGGCTTCCGGCCTGCCGGTGGCCCTGTGGGATGAGCGCCGCACCACCATCACCGCGGCGGGCATTCTCAGCGACAACGGCGTGTTCGGCCAGAAGCGCAAGGACCGGCTGGACTCGGTGAGCGCCGCCGTCATTCTGGAAGGATACCTCGCCTGGCGCAAAAACCATCCGGAGGACTGACCGCACATTCCGCAAACGGGAAGGAGCCTCGCCATGCCTGAAATCTTCGACCATTCCAACCTGACGCGGGAGGTGCTGGCCTTCCGCTGCCCCCGTTGGGAAGAGCTGCCCGCCATTGAGCTGTACATGGACCAACTGACCGGCTACATCAACGAAATTTACGCCCCGCTGGCCAACCCTGCCGCCGCGGGCGATTTCACCCTCACCAAGGCCATGGTGAACAACTATGTGAAAATGCGGGTGATCGAGCGGCCGGTGAACAAAAAATACAGCCGGATCCAGCTGGCCCGGCTGGTCACGCTGTGCGCCATGAAGCAGGTGCTCAGCCTGCCGGAGCTTTCGGCCCTGAGCGAGATCGGCCTGGCCCGCTACCCCATGCCCAAGGCCTACAACTACTTCTGTGTGGAGCTGGAAAACGCCCTGCGCGCCGCCTTCTCTCCGGCGGCCGATCCGCAGCCGGACACCGCCGACGCCCCCAACGACATTACCCTGCTGGTACGCCGGTTTACCCTGGCCTTTGCCAGCAAGATCTACGTGCAGAAGCGCGTCCAGTTTGAGCGGCAGATCACCCTGCAGTAATTTTCCGCTTTCCCGGGCCGCACCCGGCCCCATATGCACCCATAAAAACAGCAAAGCAAACAGCGCCCCCTCGGCCAATGGCCAAGGGGGCGCTGCATATTTATCTCAAGTTATTTCCCGGGCAATCAGCCTTCCGGGATCAGCACGCCATAGTTGCCGTCGTTGCGGCGGTACACCAGCTGCACCTGCCCATCCTCCACATTGCGGTACAGGAAGAAGTTGTGGCCCAGCAGGTTCATCTGCAGAATGGCCTCCTCGGTGCTGCACGGTTTCACGCTGAAGCGTTTCTCGCGGATGACGTCGTACTCTTCCTCCGGCTCCTCCGCGGGCACCTCCGGTGCGGCGGCCTTGGTCAGCTTGTCTCCCAGACGCTTGCGGTTTTTCACCAGGCGGCGGGTCAGCAGGTCCACGGCGGCGTCCAGCGCATCCTCCATGCGGTCAGCAGCCTTCTCTGCGCGGACGGTCAGCCCCTCGCCCCGCACGGTAATTTCCACGGTATGCCCGCTTTTCTCCACCGTTACAGTAACCTGGGCCGAGGCTTCCTCCTGGAAGAATTTATCCAGCTTGGCAAGCCGTGCCTCCGCTTTCTCGATAAAACTGGGTTTCAGCGAAACCTTGCGACCAGAACATGTGACCTTCATGAAGCATAGCCTCCTTTAACAGCAGGCGCTGACACGGGGCCGAAGCGCCCGCCTTTTTCGAAGATTCAAAGCGGCTTTGAATCTTCGTTGGCCTTATTATAGCAGAGTTCGCCGTAAAAAGCGAGAGATTTCTTTTTATTTTTGCAAAAGTTTTGTGTAAGATGCACAGTTTTTGCGTTCCGTCCCATTCTGCGAAAAATTTTCGGCTTTCCCCTTTTCAATTCCTCAAAAATGTGGTATCATATTAGTCGTATCGGGGCAGTGTTCCCCGGTGGAATCATGTGCGATCGTAGCTCAGCTGGATAGAGCGTTCGGCTCCGACCCGGAAGGCCAGAGGTTCGAATCCTCCCGGTCGCACCAAAAAGGCATGGCGCAATGCGCCATGCCTTTTTTCTTTGCCTGTTTATCGCGCCCTCACGCCGGGGTGCCCAGCGGGCCGGCCTGCAGGTTCTGCTCGCCGATGGTCAGGTACAGCGCGCCGTCGTTGCCCAGTGCGGCCCGCACTTCCTCGCCGGTCAACGCCCGCACCTCGGCCGCCAGGGCCACAAAAGCGGCCCCGCCCCGCCGCGGGCCTGCCGCCTCCACCCGGATGGCCCAGGCGCTGGCCGTGTGCCGGGGCTGTTCGCGCCGCAGCCGCCCGTTTTCGGTGCGGGCCAGCGGCCGCCCTGCCTCATCCAGCAGCGTGGCCCGGTAATCCCGCCGGGCAGCAAAGCACCAAAGCAGCTGCTCTGCCATTCGTTCGTTTTTCTGTGCCTGCGTCATGCGCCCTGCGCTCCCTTCCCTTGGCGTTTTTTGCGGTTTCTTTTTTATAAGGATATTATTTTTTCCGCGGATATGCTATCATAATCTCGTCAGTTTCAATCACAATCCTGCGCAAAGAAGGCCCGCTTTATGGAAATCCTCCTCAACGACGACTGTTCGGAAAAGGTCGCCTACGATTTCGCCGATTTTCCGGTGTTCATCCGCCGGGAGCTGCTCTCGGAATACCCGAACCGCACCGCCCCCAGCCACTGGCACACCGACCTGGAGTTTCTGTTGATCTACTCCGGCCGGCTGCAGTACAATGTGAACGGCTTCGTCCAGACGCTGCACGCGGGCGAGGGCATCTTCGTCAACGCACAGCAGCTGCACTTCGGCTTTTCCCGCGGGGAGGAGGAATGCGAGTTCCTCTGCGTGCTGGTGCACCCCACCCTGCTGTGCACCACCCCCGCCATTCAGCAGCGGTTTGTGCTGCCCCTGCTGCAAAACGAGGCCCTGCCCTGCCTGCACCTGGTGCCCGGCGTGCCCTGGCAGGGCGAGCTGCTGGGTCATCTGCGGCAGATCGACGCCATTCAGGCTGCAGGCGGCCCCGGCCGGGTGCTTCGGCTGGAGGCGGAATTCTTCGCGCTGTGGAGCCTTTTGTTTGAGCACTGCCCCGCCGGGCAGCCCGCCGCCGCCCACGGGGCGGACCTGGACAGCATCCGCCGCATGGTGGGCTTTGTGCAGCAATGCTACCCGCAAAAACTGCTGCTGCGGCAGATCGCCGCCGCCGGGGCCGTGGGCGAAAGCAAGTGCTGCCAGCTGTTCCGGCGCTATTTTTCCCAGACGCCCGTGGAATACCTCAACCGCTACCGGCTGGACAAAAGCCTCGCCCTTCTGCGGGAAACCGACCGCTCCATCACCGAGATCGCCCTGGCCGTCGGCTTCGGCGGGGCCAGCTATTACGCCGAGATCTTCCGCCGCCAGATGGGCCAAAGCCCCACCGAATACCGGGCCAGGGCCCGCAATGGCGGCACAAGCGCTTCACCCCATTTTTAACAGGAGGATTTTTTATGGAATACCGTGTTTTTGGCAACGACATCGTGCTTCGCATTCAGAAAGGCGAGGACATTCCCACCGTGCTTCAGGCCGTGTGTGAAAAAGAGCAGGTGAAGCTGGCCTCGGTCAGCGGCCTGGGCGCCGTGGGCGAGGTGACGCTGGGCGTGTTCAACACCGAGCGCTTCACCTACGAAACCCAGACCTACACCGGCGACATGGAAATCGCCTCCTGCAGCGGCAACATCTCCACCATGGACGGCAAAACCTACCTGCACCTGCACATGGTGGCGGCCAACGTGATGAAGGGCATCTGCCACGGCGGCCATGTGAACCGGGCCATCGTCAGCCTCACGGGCGAGTTCATCCTGCACCGCATCGACGGCCGGGTGGAGCGGGAGTACTCCCCCGAGGTGGGTCTGAACCTGTTCAAGTTTGTGGATTGAGGCACGTGTGATTCACACCGCGGCAGGTTTTGCCTGTTTTTTACAAGCCCTTTTTGCGGACTTGTGAATGATTTTGTGAGTTTTTGAATCCTGCATTGTATCAAAGAGGCGGAGCACCGGCCCGGGTGCTCCGCCTCTTTTGTTTTTCTGCCCGTTTCAGCAGGCGGCGGCCCATGGCGGCGGTTTGGTCCGTCCGCCCCGTCGGGCACTCCGGCGGGTGGACTGCCGGCCGAATCAGGCGGGCACGGCCCGGGGCACACTGCCTGTTTTTACATCGCCCGGGCACTTGATTTATAAACACAGTATCGTATATAATCAAGTAAAATTAACAAAAACTAAAAATGCGTCGAATAACTTGTTCGGGCAACCGTTTCAGGTAGAAAAAAGGATCGTCTTTCGGAGGCATTCCATGTTGAAACGAAAAGGAAAACTGAACACCATTTACCTGTCCGACACGCTGCAAAAGCAGCTTCAGGGCATTTGCGATTATCCGCTCACCAGCGTGGTGGCCCCCATGGCCTACGGCAAAACCACCGCCATCAACTGGTTTCTTGACAAGCGTGCCAAAATTCCAGGCACAAAAATCCTGCGCATCAGTGTCTACTCCGACCATCTGCCCATCTTCTGGCAGAGCATCCAGAGCGCCTTTGCCCACGCCGGGCTGGACTTTCTGAAAGGGTACGACTGCCCGTCAGACCCCGCCGAGGCCGCCCTGATTCTGGACGATCTGTGCCGCGAGCTGGCCGGGCCGGACGAATGCTACATTTTCGTGGACGACTTCCACCTGCTGCGCAGCCGCCCCGTGGCCGAACTTCTCTGCAGCGCCGCCATGCACATGCCGGGCAACGTGCACCTGATCGTCGCCAGCCGGGACCGCATTCTCACCGAGGAGGAGCGCATTCGCCTGGGGCACCGGCTGTACCAGTTCACGCCCCAGCAGCTTCGGCTGGATAAGCCCAACCTGGCCGTCTACGTGCACCGCTGCGGGGCCAACCTCTCCGAGCAGCAGCTGCAGGACCTTCTGTACAACACCGAGGGCTGGATCTCGGCGGTTTACCTGAATCTGCAGTCGCTGGCCGAGCGGGGCGCGCTTCCGGGCAAGAATTCCGACATCTACGCCCTGTTCACCACCGCCATGATCGACCCGCTGCCCCCCGCCCAGCAGGAATTTTTGATGGTGCTGGGGCTGGCCGATGAGTTCACGGTGGAAATGGCCGAGACCATCACCGGCCGAAGCGATGCCGCCGCCCTGCTGGCGGAGCTGACCAGCCGCAACGCCTTCGTGAAGCGCCTGCCGGACAGTGACCGCTACCGCTTCCACCATATGCTGAAGGACTGCGCCTCCCTGGCCTTTCAGAAACTGCCGGAGACGACCCGCCGCCTGTACTACGACCGCTACGGCCAGTGGTTTGAGCAGCACGGAATGCTGCTGCACGCCCTGTACGCCTACCGGGACGGCAAGAATTACGACGCGCTGCTTCGGGTGGCCCAGCAGGACGCCGGAATTCTTCTGTGCTCCATGCCGTCGGACGCAGTTCTGGAAACCCTGGCCGAATGCCCCGAAGAAACCCTGCGCGCCCACCCTGCGGCGCTGCTGGTGCTCATGCGGTGCATGTTCAACTGGAACCGGGTGCCCGAAATGCAGAAGCTGAAGGAGCAGCTGCTGGCCGCGCTGGACGAGCACCCCGAGTGGAGCGAGGAAGAACGTGGCAACCTTCTAGCCGAGTGCGACCTGATCCAGAGCTTTCTTTATTACAACGACATTGCCGCCATGAGCCGGATGTACCGCAGTGCCAGCGCCCGGCTGACCCGCCCGGCCACCAACATCTGCCCGGCCGACGGCTGGACTTTCGGCTCCCCCTCGGTGCTGATGATGTTCTACCGTGCCCCCGGCACGCTGGACGAAACCGTGGAGGAGATGCGCCGCTGTGTGCCCTACTACGCGGCCACCACCAACGGCCACGGCAGCAGCACCGACCGCATTATGGCCGGCGAGGCCGCCCTTCTGCGCGGCAATTTTGCGGACGCCGAAATTGAACTTGAGCGCGCCTACGCCCAATGCGGAAACGGCAGCCGGCTGCACATGATTCTCTGCTGCGATTTTCTGGCCCTGCGGCTGTACCTGTGCGGCCACGGCACCCTGCGCTATTCGCCCGAAGAGCGCCGCGAGCATCTGCACCAGCTGCACAACATTGCCTGGATGAAGCTGTGGGCGGGCAGCTTTTCCTATTATTATGCCCTGCTGGGCGACGAGGCCCGCATCTCCACGCCCTTTCGGGAGCACCGCCTGAACGAGCTGAATCTGCTGGCCCCCGGCAAGCCCATGATGGACATGATCGAAAACCAGGTGCTGCTTCTGCAGCGGGCCTGGGGCAAGGTGGTTGCCCGCAGTACCGGCCAGCTGCAGGCCTGCGAGGGGTTCCACTATGCGCTGGTGGCCCTGTACGTGCGCATTCAGACGGCGGCCGCCTACGCCATGCTGGAAAAGCAGGAGGAGGCCGAGGCGCTTTTGGACCAGGCGCTGCAGGCCGCCGCCCCCGACGGGCTGGCCCTGCCCTTTGCCGAAAACTACCGCTACCTGGCCCCGCTGCTTCAGCGCCGGCCGCAGGATGCCTTTCTGAACCAGATTGCCCTGTTGGCCGGCCAGCTGGCCCAGAGCATCGCCCGGCTGCAAAACCAGGGGGCCTGCCCCGCCGCACTGGAGGGCCTGACCGGCCGGGAGCGGGAGATCTGTCGGCTGATCGCCCAGCGGCTGCGCAACCGGGAGATTGCCGAAAAGCTGTTTTTGACCGAGGGCAGCGTAAAACAGTACCTCAACCAGATCTACTCCAAGCTGCACCTGGCGGGCGATGCCCGCACCAAGCGCGAACAGCTGATTGCGCTGATCAACACGCCAAATCCCTAACCTTTGGTTAATGGTGTTCCGGCGCGCACCCCTGTATAATACCTGTAGAATACGTGCAAATGACAATTATCATGGATTATTGTGCACTGATCGTTGGCTTGAACCGCCGCTTTTCACAGGAATTCCAGGGTTTCACACCCTGTTCTGGATAGATACAAAATTTTTAAGAAAGGAAGGAAAATCGCAATGCACAGTAAATTTATGAAATTTCAAACCGTGTTTTTGACGCTCGCCGTCCTGTTTACCTCCGTGCTTGTGCCCAATCAGGTGCAGGCATTGGAGCTGGGCAGCGCGTCCAATGCCGTACAGACGGCTGCGATCACCGACCCCAACACCTTCAACGCCTGGTACGAAACCCAAGGCAACAACACGGCTGCCATCGGCCGTATCTGGGCCGATAAAACTGTGGTCGCGGATCCCATTCAGTTCACCGCCGGCCCTTTGACCGGCCAGTCGGTTGAAAAAGCCGAGGGGTCTGATTTTCTGGTGGCTCTGTCCGCCATGTCCTCCACTTCCTCCACCACCCAGACCGAACCCATTCCTCTGGACGTGGTGATGGTGCTGGATGCCTCCGGCAGTATGACGCATTCCATGGGCACGACCACGCGCATCCAGGCGCTGAAAAACGCCGTGTCGAATTTTGTGGACAGCGCCGCGGCAAAAAACGCCCAGATCAGCGACGCCGACAAGAAGATCCGGCTTTCCATCGTGAAATTCTCCGGCAGCACCAGCACCCGCACCGGCAACGACACCTACGAAAGCAACGGCTATACCTACAACTATTCCCAGATCATGCAGAACCTGACCGTGTGCGAGGGCACCGGTACCCAGCAGCTGAAGGCCACCGTAAATTCCATCGTGCCCGCCGGTGCCACCCGTGCGGACAATGGCATGGAGCGCGCCCAGGCTGCCCTGACCTCGGCCCGCAGCAATGCGAAAAAGGTCGTCATCTTCTTTACGGACGGCTCCCCTACCTCCTTCAGCGAGTTTGACTCGTCCGTTGCCTCCAGTGCCATCACCACGGCCAAAACCCTGAAGGCGGCAGGCACCGAGGTGTATACCGTCGGCATTTTTGACGGTGCCGACCCCTCCGCCAGCATTTTCAACGACTGGACCTCGCGCGAAAACAAGTTCATGAATGCGGTGTCCAGCAACTACCCCAACGCTACCTACACCCAGGACCGATGGGCTACTCCTTCACCTGGGGCGCTGCGGCCGCAGACCCCAACTATTACCTTGCCGCCACCAGCGCCGACGGCCTGAACAGTGTGTTTGAGGGCATCTTCCGCTCGGTGGCCACCAACCTGACCGGCCCCACCCTCATCGAAGAGAGCAGCGACCCCTCCAGCGGCGGCTATGTGACCTTTGACGATACCCTTGGCAGCTTTATGGAGGTCAAGGCCCTCAACGGCATCGCCCTCTCGGACCGCATCTACACCACCATTGAAAAAACCACCAACGGCAATGTGGATACCTACGTGTGCACCGACCAGGTCACCGGCCCGGTCAACCCCGCGTACCCCCAGCATGCCGATCTGAGCAAGATCCTGATCACCGTCACCCGCGGCACTGACAGCAAAACCGGCGACAGCGTCCGCGTGCGCATCCCGGCCAGCATGCTGCCCCTGCGCCGCTACGACCTGCAGCGGGATGACAGCGGCAACGCCACTTCGCTGAACATCACCGACACCTACCCCATCCGCGTTCTGTACTCGGTTGGCTTGAAGGACGAGGTGCGCAGCGACCTGGAGGCCGGCACCAGCACGGACCCCGACCTGATTCAGTATGTGGCTGACAACGCCGTGAACGGCGAGGTCTACTTCTACTCCAACGCCTACACCGGGCAGACGAACGACGATGGCATCACCATCGGCGATACCACCGCCTCCTTCGTTCCCGCCCTGAACAACAGCTTCTACTACTACACGCAGGATACTCCCCTGTACATGGACAGCGCCTGCACCGTTCCCGTCACCAACTTCCAGACGGGCAGAACCTATTACTACAAGCTGGAATACTACTCGACCCAGCCCGGCCAGACCACGCCCACCGCGGAATTCGTCTCCGTGCCCGCTGTGGTGTCCGCGGATCAGGACACCAGCGTGATCGGGCAGGACGCCAACGGCCAGGCCTATGTGAAAAAAGGCACCAAAAAGGGCAGTATGCCCCGCGCCTTTGACGACCAGATCGGTGATAAGACCGAGAACATCACCGAAACCGCCACCCGCCGCATTGATTATGCCTGGAGCCTGCAGAGCGGCATCAGCTACCTGCACCTGGGCAACAACGGCCGCCTGGGCTACGAGGCCAAGGGCAGCCTGAAGATCACCAAGCAGGTACAGGCCGCCGACGGGCTTACCCCCGCCGACACCGCCTTTACCATGCAGGTCGACCTGACCGACGCCGCCGGCACGGCCCTGCCCGGCAGCTACCGCTACACCATTGACGGCACGGCCGCCGGCAGCCTCACCAGCGGCGGCACCCTCACCCTGAAAAAGGGCCAGACCGCCGAGATTGAGGGCCTGCCCGTGGGTGCCCGCTACACCGTGACCGAGGTGAACATCCCCGCCGGGTACACCGCCTCGGTTGCTGACAGCGGCAACGGCGTGATCGCCGCCGGCGATGCAATGGACGTGACGGTGACCAACACCTACGCGCCCGCCGCCTACACCATGGAAAAGGCCTTCCCCGGCAGCAAAACCCTGAGCGGCCGCAGCTGGCTGGCCAGCGATTCCTTCCGCTTCCTGCTGGAGGCCATCAACCCCGCCGACGCACCGCTGCCGGCCTCGGTTCAGACGGACGCCACCGGAACCCATTATTCGGAAGCCATCGTCACCGCCGCGGAGGGAACTCCTGCCGGCACGCCGGTTGACTTCAACTTCGGCAACGTCACCTTTACCAAGCCCGGCACCTACGTGTACAACATCCGGGAGTACACCCCCAGCACGGACGACCGCATTCCCGGTGTTTCCTACGACGAGACCGTTTACCGCGCCACCGTCGTGATCACCGACAACGGCCAGGGCCAGCTTGAGCTGGCCAGCTATGACCTGGAGGAGGTCGTGCGGGAGGACGACACCACGAACGCCCTGCCCGGCACCGTGGCCGCCTTCACCAACACCTTTGACGCACAGGACGAAATCATCAACTTCAAGGCCCTCAAGCGCTACGAGGACACTTCCGGCGCGACCCGGCTGGCCAACGGCCAGTTCACCTTCAAGCTGGAGCGCTCCACCGTGGACAACCTGAACCAGCCCGTCGCCACCCAGGCCCCCATGCCTTCCGCTGAGGGCTGCACCACCACCAACACGGCCGGCGGCGAGATCACCTTCGGCAACATCGTCTACGGCACCGCCGACATCGGCAAAACCTACTGGTACGCCATCAAGGAAGTGCCCGGCAGCGAGCCCAACATGGTGTACAGCAGCGCCGAGTATCTGGCCAAGGTGGACGTCACCCTGGAAAACACCGACACCCACGCCGGCATCACCTACTTTGCCAAGCAGGCCGACGGCAGCTGGGCAGCCCTTACCGGCAGCGGCGACAACACCCCCGTGGTGTTCGAGAACACCTACACCCCGGCCGCAGCCTCTGCCACCCTGCAGCTGACCAAGGCCCTGACCGGCCGCGACTGGGCGGACAGCGACGCCTTTACCTTCACCCTGACCGGTGAGGGCAGCGCCCCCATGCCGGCCGGAGACGCCGCCGTCACGGTTGCGGGCAGCACCGAAGGCCACAAGGCCGCGTTCGGTGCCATCACCTACCAGAAGGTGGGCACCTACCGCTACACCATCACCGAGCAGGCCACGAACATTCCCGGCGTTGCCATTGACACGCCGGTGACGGCCACCGTCACGGTGAGCTACGAAAACGGCGCCCTGAAGGCCACCGTGGCCTACAGCCGCGGCACCGACAGCGCCGCCTTCACCAACACCTACACCGCCGCCCCCTACGAGGCCCTGGCCTCCGCGCTGTTCCAGGCCAGCAAAACGCTGACCGGCCGCGACTGGACGGATGAGGACACCTTTGTGTTCACCCTGACCGGCGAGGGCAATGCGCCCCTGCCGCCCAGCAACCAGTGCAAGGCCATCGTGAACCGGGAGAGCACCACCACCACCTTCGGCAATACGGTTCTTACCTTCAATGCCGCCGGTGACTACGTCTACTATATCACCGAAGACCCCGGCAGCATTGCCGGCGTCACCTACGACACCACCGAGTACAAGGTGGTCGTGTCCGTCACCGACGATGGCACCGGCGCTTTGACCGGCACCACCCGGTATTACAAGGTCATGGACGGCGAGCTGGCCCCTGTGGAGGGCACCGTGGCGGCGTTCACCAACGCCTACACCGCCGCCCCCACCGATGTGACCCTGACCGCCCGCAAGACCCTGAACGTGGAGAGCGGCAGCTGGGCGCTGCAGGGCAACGACTTCAGCTTTGCCCTGTACGACAACGCCGACTGCACCGGCACCCCGCTGCGCACCGCCTCCAACGCCGCCGACGGCAGCATCACCTTTGATGCCCTCACCTTTGACGCCGCCGGCGAGTACACCTACTACATGCGCGAGGTTCCGGGCGACCGCACTGCGATCACCTACGACCCCACCGTGTACAAGGTCACCATCACCGTGGAAGACCACGGCACCGGCGCACTGACCGCCCTGCCGCCGGTTTACACCCTGAACGACGAAGCCATGGGCGCCGCCGAGTTCGTGAACACCTACACGGCCACCCCGGGCGATGACACCTTCACCCTGACCATCAACAAGCTGCTGAACGGCCGCGCCATGAACGCCGGCGAGTTCTCCTTTGAGCTGACCGACAGCACCGGCGCCGTGGTATCCACCGGCACCAACGCCGCGGACGGCACCGTTACCTTCTCGCCCGTTGGCCTGAAGGCCGCGCAGGAGCAGTATGCGGCCTACCTGGCCTCTCTGCCCGCCGCCGTGGAGCCGGACGCCACCGCCCAGCCCGATGCCACCGCTACGCCGGAGCCCAGCGCCACGCCGGACGCTGCGGCCGTGCCGGAGGCAACGCCCGAGGCAACTGCCCAACCCGAACCCACCGCCACACCGGAAGCTTCCGCTGAGCCGGAACCCACGGCCCAGCCCGAAGCAACCGCCGAGCCTGACCCCACCGCTACGCCGGAAACCATGCCTGCCCCCGAGGCTTCTGCCCTGCCGCAGGCCGACGGCATGGCCGCCGCGCCCATGAGCCTGGTCGTGGCCCCGCTGGCCGCCAACACGCAGGAGATCCAGCCCGACTTCGGGCCGGATGACGGCATTGCCGCGCCGGACCTGCTGCAGCGCTGGTACACCATCACCGAGGTCAACACCGGCAAAACCGGCGTGACCTACGATGCCACCGTGTACAAGGTGCTGGTTCCCCTGAAGGACTCCGGCGACGGCAGCGGCACCCTGGTGGTGGACGACGAGCACATCCAGTATTACGCCGCCGACGGCGTTACCCCGCTGGATGAGGTCACCTTCACCAACCGCTACGCACCGCTCTCCACCAGCGTGACGCTGGGCGGCACCAAGGTGCTGAACGGCCGCGATCTGGCCGCCGATGAGTTCACCTTTGAGCTGGTCAGCGCCGACGGCACGGTGCTCTCCACCGCCGCCAACCGGGCGGACGGCCGCTTCTACTTCGACCCCCTCGCCTTTGACGCCGAGGGCACCTACACCTACACCGTGCGCGAAAAGAACACGGACGCTGCCCGCGTGACCTACGACCAGACCGTTTACACGGTCACCGTCACGGTGGTGGACAAGGACGGCCAGCTCACCGCAGAGGTTGCTCTGCCGGACGGCGGCCTGACCTTCACCAACACCTACACGCCGGAGCCGACCCCCACGCCGGCCCCCAGCGCGACCCCGACCCCCGCGCCCAGTGAGACCCCGGCCCCCAGCGCAACGCCCAAGCCGGACCACAAGGATAAGCCGAAGCAGACCCCCGCACCCGCCAGCACGGCACAGCCTGCTGCTGCGCAGAGCAGCCCCCGCACCGGAGACAATGCCTCTCTGATGACCTGGGTCGGCCTGCTGCTGGTGTGCGGCACCGCTCTGGCCGGGCTGTATGTTTACAAAAAGCGTAAACAGAAGTAAAATTTAGGGCAAGGCTTAAACACCGGCCCGCAAGCCAACTGGCGCCCCCGATGTGCAAAAGCGCACGTCGGGGGCGCTTTGGTGTATTCTGCATGATTCAGCCATTCAGCAAAGGAGATGCCCGCCCATGCCCATTGAAACCACCGAGACCTTCCGCGTTCTGCGCATGGATGAACCCATGTACGGCTGCGAAGAGCCGCCCGAAGACGCCCCCCTGCTCTGCGAGGTTCTGCTGGAGGGGCCGGGCGGCCGCCGGGTGGTCACCTGCCCGGACGCGCTGCTCACCCAGCGGGGCATTCAGGAGGGCGATGCCGTTCAGCTTCTGGCGGACGGCACCCTGCAGAAGCTGCCCGCCTGTATGAATTAACCGCCCACACAAAAAGGCCGCCTTTCCCGTGCACACGCCGGGAAAGACGGCCTTTTTTCTGTATTGTTTTATGGGGGTGGAGGAAGATTGCCGCAGCGGCAGGCAAAGCCTTCCCCTCGAGGGGAAGGTGCCGAACGGATGTGAGGCGGATGAGGTGGAACGCCAATCTCCGCCGCACCTTACCGCAGCGTGAGACGCAGCACCCCTCACCGCCGTAGCGTCCCGGCAAAGGAAAAGTGCCACCTCATCCGTCGGCTGGCGCCGCCAGCTTTCCCTCAAGGGGAAGCCAGGATGTCGCACAGGCAGAGCCTTCCCCTCGAGGGGAAGGTGCCGAACGAACGTGAGGCGGATGAGGTGGAACGCCAATCTCCGCCGCACCTTACCGCAGTGTTGAGATACAGCGCCCCTCACCGCCGTAGCGTCCCGGCAAAGAAAAAGTGCCACCTCATCAGTCGGCTGGCGCCGCCAGCTTCCCCTCAAGGGGAAGCCAGGATGTCGCACAGGCAGAGCCTTCCCCGTCTCCCTCACCCCGGGAAGGCCAGCGCGAACAGGCCGATCATCACCGGCATGGTCACAATGGACAGCAGCGTGGACAGCACGTACAGCGCGCTGCTCTGGGCCGCGTTGCGGTGGTACAGCTGTGCCATGGAGGTAAGGGTAGCGCAGGCCGGGGTAATGGCCGCCAGGTACACCGTCATCAAAATGGAGCGGCCGTCCGGCACCCAGGCCGCCGCGTTCAGCAGCCGCAGCACCGCCAGCACCGCCACCGGGTAGCCGATGAGCCGCAGGGCCACCGGCAGGTAATACCGCTTTGTGCAGAACAGCTGCTTCAGCGGGCTTTCGGCAATGGCCATGCCCGCCAGCAGCATGCCCAGCGGGCCAACCATGTCGCCCATGGTGTTCAGGGCCCCCAGCAGCTGGACGGGCAGCGGAATGTGGGCGAAGAACAGCACCGCGCCCACCACAATGGAGATGAGGTTCACGTTCAGCAGAATCTTTTTCCACTCAATGGCCCCACCGCCCTGCAGGCTGGTGCTGCAATGGGTCCACAGCAGAATCAGCTGCACAATGACAAAGGCGCAGGAGTACACCACGTACTCCTCCCCCAGAAGGGCCCGCACCAGCGGAATGACCAGCGCCGCCGCGTTGCTGTAAATCAGGGTGGCCCCCTCGATCACGTCCAGATGCAGCGGCCGCTTCAGCACCGCCGTCAGGGCCAGAAACAGCAGGTGCAGCAGCACCGCAATGGCAAAGGCGTACAACAGCCCGGTGCGCAGCTCGGGCGAGTCGTCGATCTGAAAGGCCTTGAGCACCACGCAGGGCAGCGCCAGATACACCATCACCACCGAAAGCACCCGGCTGTCCGCCGCCTTCAGCAGGCCGCAGCGCACCACGGCGTAGCCCATCAGCAAAATCAAAAACAACTGCAAAATCTGCTGTGCCAGCAGCAAACTGATCTCCATCGTCTCTCCCCCTCGTCCGGGTCTCATCCGGGCACGGAAAAACCGGCCGGGCTGTTCCGGCCGGTTTTTCGGCACCGCGATCCCGGCTCATACCGCTTCAGTGTACAACCATTCCGCGGCCGATGCAACCGCCGCAGCCGGCCAAAATCCGCCCCGTTCGGGCCCTTTGCCCCGGCTGCTCCGATGATCCGAAACAGCCGCCTCTCAGCGCGCCGTCTCTTCCCCTTCGTGTGCCAATGCCGCGCGCACGGCCGGCATCTCTTTATCCAGCCGGTAGAAGGGCACCATCACCAGCACCACGGCGCAGATGAGCAGCTGCACCCACACAAAGCCCATCTTGATGCTGCCCAGGGCCTGGGCGGTCTGGGCGGCCGCGCCCTCCTGATAGCCGCCGTATTTGAGCAGCAGGCCCACGCCGAAGCTGCCCAGGCCCATGCTCAGTTTGGAAATGGAGGTGGACAGCGCCGAATAGGTACCGGCAATGTCCCGCCCGCTCTTGCAGCGGCAATAGTCGATCACGTCCGGCCCGGTGGAGAAGTTGACCATCTGCACCATATAAAAGCCCATGCCGGTGAGCACCAGCCCGCCGTACAGCGCGGCGGAGAACTGCCCAAACGCCAGCAGCAGGGTGCCCAGCGCATAGGTGAGCACACTGAGGAACATGGCCAGCCGCCGGGTGATGTGCCTGAGCACATACGGCGCCGCCAGAAGGGCCGGCAGCCCCGAAAGGGTGCCGAAAATGCCGATCATGGGGATCAGGTCCGGCCGCTGCAGGTTGTAGGTGAAATAATACAGGATGGACGCACCGCGGAAACAATACGCAACGTAGAACACCACGCCGATCATGGCGAAGAGCACGCACTGGGCGTCCATGGCCTTGAAGTCGCCCAGCACGTCCCCCTTCACCGGCGGCTTGGCGGGCACCTTTTCCCGGATGAACACAAAGGCCCCCAGCAGCATCAGGGCCGCCGCCGCGCCGATGATCACGGCCACCGTCCGGTAGCCCCGCCGGTCGTCGCCCCCGCCCAAAGCCGCAATGAGGGGCGAGGTGGCGGTGGAAACGATGGTCACGCCCACCATGGCGCAGATCATGCGGGTGGTCACCAGCAGCGAGCGCTCCCACGGGTCGGTGGTGAGGGCCGGCGTAATGGAGGACACCGGCAGGTTCACCAGGCTGTACATCACGCTGAGCAGCGTGTAGGTAACAAAGGCATACACCACCCGGGCCGAGGCCGGAAGCTCCGGCGCCCAGAAGGCCAGCACCACCGCCAGCCCGAAGGGCACGGCCCCAAACAGGAAGTAGGGGCGGCTTTTGCCCCAGCGGGTGTGGGTGCGGTCAATGGCAATGCCCAGCAGCACCACCGTTACCGCATCGATCAGGCGGGCCGCCAGCATCACGCTGCCGGCCGCCGATGTGCCGATGCTGAACACGTCGGTGTAGAAAATCAGCACATACGAGGACATGAGCGTGAGTACCAGGTTGCAGGCCAGGTCAGAAACGCCGTAGGAAAGGCGCTGCTGCCAACGTTCCATGTTGATTCACTCCTTTTTCCCATTCAAAACAAAGGGGGCCGAAGCGCCGCCCCCTCACCGTGGGGGAGGGAGAAGGCACTTCGGCCCGAAACTCAGAATTGCTTATACGCCCACATGGCCGCTGTTGATGCCGGGGCCAACCTGGGGGATGGGCAGCCAGTCCAGCGCCTTTTGAATGTAGGCGTCCCAGAAGGGCCACTCGTGGCCGCCGGGGCCTTCTTCAAAGGTCACGGGAACGTTGTGCGCCTTCAGGTAGGCGACGAAATCCCGATTGTGGGGCAGCAGCGAGTCGCTCTCGCCACAGGCCATGTAGATGGCCGGAATGTCCTTTCCGGCGGCGGTCAGCTCGTCCACCAGGTGCTTGGGGTGCTTGTCGCTGGTGAGCAGGGTGTTCAGGTCGCCGAAGCACTCCTCGGCGTAGCTGCGCTTCTGCATAAACACCGGGTGCGAGTTGTCCCGCTTCGGCATCGAGTCGGTCTCCAGCGCCGCCGAGAGGGCCACAATGGCGCTGAAGGTCTCAGAATACTTCAGGCCGTTGCGCAGGGCGCCGAAGCCGCCCATGGAAAGCCCGCCGATGAAGGTGTCCTTCCGCTCACGGGAGAGGGGCAGCATCCGCCGGGTCAGCTCCACCAGCTCCTGCCCCACAAACTCGCCGTAGTTCTGGTTCGCGCCGGGGCGGTCCACATAAAACGAGTTGTCGCCCGAGGGCATCACCACACACAGGTCGTGCTCGGTGGCGTACCGCTCAATGCAGGTGCCGGACAGCCAGTCCATCGTGCTGCCGAAAATTCCGTGCAGCAGGTACAGGGTGGGATACTTCTTTTCCGGCAGCAGCGGCGCGTTGAAGTCGGTCATCTTGTCGGCGGGCAGAACCACCGTCACCGGCACCGTGCGCATCAGGCTGCGGGAAAGCAGATTGATCTGTAACAGGGCCATGGTTTTCCCCTTTCCGCCGGGGCGGTTTCAGCCCGCCTCAGCGCAGTTCGTGTTTGTGTTCGTTCAGCCACCGGGCCAGCGCCCGGGCTTCGTCCGCCAGCTGGGCGGCCGTGGGGTAAGCAAGCCCCTCGTCCACCGCTGCGTCGGCCTCGATCAGGGCCAGATACCGGCCGATCTCCTCATCGGAGGCACCGTGTACCTGGCGGCGCAGCAGAATGGCCGCGGTGCGGCGGCTGTCCTGCTTTGTTACGTCCGCCCAGTCCTCGGCAGTCTCCTCATAATCGCCCAGATAGCCCTCCCGGCCGATGAGATAGCGGGCCATGGCAATGCGGGGCGCCTCCCCGGGCAGCAGCTCTGCTAAAAGCTGCTGCACCGCGCTCTGCTGTGCTTCCCCGTAGGGGAACGCCCACCGGTCGTATTTGCGCGCGTCCCGCTTTTCCTGGCGGGGGCTGCGGTAGGAAAGCCATCGGAACATGGGTCATCGGCTCCTTTTGCTCAGAATCAGTGCACCACCAGCACGCCGTTGTCAGCGTCCGGTGCCAGGAAATCCACCAGCGTCATCTGCGTCTGGGTGCCGCTGGCCAGCAGGGCCTCCTGCAGCTCGGCGTCAAAGTTGTGGCGCAGTTCGCACACCTTGTCGAACATCATCACGGCCTCATCGCCCTCGGTGCTGGGCTTCCACTCAGGCAGCGAGTCCACCTGCGGGGTGCCGTAGCGGGCAAAATGGACGAACGCGCCGCAGATGCGCTCCTGCAGGCGGTCGGTCTCGCCGGGCACGTTGAACAGCGGGGTGCGGTCGGTGTTGTGGAAGGCGAAGGGGATCTCGGAGCAGTGCCAGGCCACCTTGCCGCCGTCGATGGGCATGTCGTAGTCAAACAGGTAGGTGTAGGTGGGGGCGCACTTCTCCTCCACGCGCTTGGCAATGAACTCCCGGGTGGGGGCGCGGAAGTAGGTGTCCACATACAGCAGGTCGGTCAGGTTCTTGCCGGGGTAGGCGGCCTTGAACAGCTCCACCAGCTTGTCGGTGTGCTCGCCGTACTTTTCCTTCACCAGGGCCAGGGCTTCGGCCTCGGTCAGCTCGTACTTGTTCTGCACGCCCCGCTCAAAGCAGAACTCGCCCATCACCGAGCCGATCAGCACGGGAATGGTCTTGGCGTGCTCGGTAAAGCCCACCTCGCGGGGGTTGCCGGCCCACCAGTCGTTCTGCACGGGCCAGCCGCCCACATAGGCCTGGCTGTTCTTCACGGCCCGCACGCCGGTCATGTAGGCCTTCACCAGCTCCGGATAGGGCACAGTCTCCAGCTTTTCCACCTCGGCCTCGGTCAGGCCCAGCTCCTTGAGCATCACCTGAACCAGCGGCTTGCCGTTTTCCTTGTTGCCGGCGTTCATGCAGGTGACGCCGCTCTCAATGATGCCCTTGTGGAACAGGCCGTCCGCCGCGGGGGTGTTCATCAGGGCGATGACCTTTTCGCCGCCGCCGGACTGGCCGAAGATGGTCACATTCTCCGGGTCGCCGCCGAAGTTTGCAATGTTGTCGTGCACCCACTGCAGCGCCGCCACCAGGTCAGCGTTGCCCGCGTTGGCCGAGTTCTTGTACTTGTCGCCGTAGGCAGACAGGTCCATGTAGCCCAGCACGTTCAGCCGGTGGTTCACCGACACCACCACCACGTCGCCGTATTCGCACAGGTGGTCGCCCTCATAGGCCACATGCTCAATGGCAGAGCCGGCGGTGTATCCGCCGCCGTGCAGCCACACCATGACGGGCTTTTTGGCCTTGGGATCCAGGCTGGTGGTCCATACGTTCAGGTTCTGGCAGTTCTCGTCCATCAGCCAGAAGCGATGGGGCACCAGTTCCTCCTTGTTGGGCACATCCTGCTCCATCAGCGGGCAGACATATCCGTAGGACAGTGCATCCCGCACGCCTTCCCAGGGCTCCACGGGCTGGGGCGCCTGAAAGCGCTTTGCCTGGGCGTAGGGAATGCCGTAGAAGGTGTAGATGTCGTCCAGCTTAAAGCCGCGCAGCTTGCCCTGCTTGGTCTCCACAACAGGCTTGGTGGGGGTGCAGATAAAACGTTTTGCCATGATCCAGACCCTTTCTCTTTTTCTGATTGTTCTTCAGGCCGCAGCGGCCCTCAGGTTCGGTTGTTTTCTCGGAATTCGCCAATGGTGCAGCCGGTGTATTTTTTGAATACCCGGCAAAAATAGGTTGAGTTGTTGTATCCGGTGTGCTCGGCAATCTCCCGGATGGAGAAGCGCGTCTCCAGCGCCAGCTGTTTGGCGGCCTCCATGCGCACCTGGGTCAGGTACTCCACAAAAGTCTGGCCCTGCTCGGCCTTGAACTGGCGGCTCAGGTAGTAGGAACTTACCCCGCACACCGCGGCGGTGTCCTCCAGCGACACATCCTCCTGATAGTGGGCGTCGATGTAGGCCAGCGCCTCGGCCACATAGCCCTTGCCCGTCTCCCGCTCCGGCTCCGCGCCCGACTGGCACAGGCTGACCAGCGTGTACGCGCCCTTGCGCAGAACGTCTTCGGCCTCGTGGGGGCGCAGGGCCAGCTCCTGGCCAATGCGCGTGTCCAGGGCGTCCAGGGCCTTTTTGTCGCCCACAAACGGCTCGGTCTGGGCGCAGAGCTTCTTCCAGAAGGCGTCGGCCTGTTCCCGGCCGCTGTTCTGGCGCAGAAGCTGGGCGATCTTCTGCAGGTTGCCCTGGCGGATCAGCTCCGCCAGCTCCCGCAGACAGGCCTCTTCCAGTCTGGCTTCCTCCGGTTCCCGGTAGAAGGCCAGGCCCTCGCCGCCGCTCTCCAGAATGGCCATGTGGCTCTCCCGGTAGGAAAGTTCCATCTCCCGGAAGCTGTTGTAAATGCGGCCCACGCCCACCCGCAGCGGGGCGTGGTAGTGGCGGGCCACACTGTCGGTCATCACGTGCAGCACATCCTCCAGCCAGGGCTGGCGCTGCTCTTCGGGAATGCTGGGCGGAATGAGCAGCAGCAGGCAGATGTTGCTCTCGGTCACGGCCGTGAGAAAGCTGCAGCTGCCGCTCATCGCCTCGTCAAACAGATCGTGCAGTTCCTGCCGGTCGGTCTGGCGCAGGGCCTGGCTGCCGTTCTGCCAGGGCAGCAGGGTGGCCACCGCCCCGGCCGCAAACGTCAGGTCATACATGTCGCAGTAGGACTCAAAGCTGGCCGCGGCCGGCTCGCCGATGAACAGCGAATACATGATCTCGCTCTCCATGATGGGCACGATCCGGTTGAACAGCTCATTCACCTTCCGGTTGCTCTGGCTGGTCTCCTGGGCGGCACGGATCTGGCGGCAGGTTTTGCGGATGGTCTCCACCGTGTTCTCCCGCTTGCTGGGCTTGAGCAGGTAGGCGTCCACCTTCAGGCTCAGCGCCTTCTGCACGTAGTCAAATTCATCGTAGGCGGTGTGAATGATAAAACGGGTTTTGCAGCCCCGGGCACACAGCAGGTCCACCGCCTCAATGCCGCTCATGCCAGGCATGTTCACGTCCACAATGGCAATGTCCGGCTTCAGTTCCTGCACCAGCGCCACCAGCTCAATGCCGTTGGTGGCGTCCTGCACGATCTCAATTTCCGGCAGTTCCTTGCGGATCAGCAGATGAAGCGCCTTCCGGGCGATCTCTTCATCATCCGCGATCAACAGGCGATACTGTTCCATTCCGGCGCTCCTTTCTCATTACTGGTTGGTCAGGGCATTCGGGTTCGGGCCAAGGGCCAGCTCCTGCGGGGGCAGCACAAAGCGCACGGACGAACTGCCCGGCACACTGTCGAACTCGATGCGCAGATTCTTGCCGTAGAACAGCCGCAGCCGCTTATACACGTTGCGCAGGCCGATGTGGCCGCTGTCGTCGGTGGCCTCGAAGGAGCGCAGCAGCTCCGCCTGCTTTTCTGCGCTGATGCCCACGCCGTTGTCCCACACTTCCAGGCAGACGCTGCCGCCCGGGCCGGGGTAGGCCCGAATGGCCACTTTGGCCCCCCGCAGCATGTTGTTCAGCCCGTGGCGGATGGAATTTTCCACCAGCGGCTGAAGGATCATGCAGGGCATGGTGATGGCGGTGCACCGCTCGTCGATCTCAAACTCAAAGGCGAAGCGGTCGCCGAAGCGCTGCTTTTGAATGTAGACGTAATTCTGGGTGTTCTCCACCTCGTCCGCCAGGGTGACCACCTTGTTCAGCTTGCTCAGATTGTAGCGCAGGAAGTCGGCGGTGGCCTCGATGAGGGCCGCGGTTTCCTCCGCGTCCTCCATCTGGGCGGTCTGGGTGATGATGTTCAGGGTGTTGAACAGAAAATGCGGGTTGATGCGGCTTTGCAGCAGGGCCAGCTCGTTGGCCTTCAGTTCTGCGCTGATGCGCAGGTTTTCTACCTCCGCCTGGCGCAGCTGTTCCCGCAGCTGGCTGTCTGCCTCCAGCTGCTTCATTTGTGTGAATATCGTATCGACCATTTCGTTAAACGTATTTGCGAACAGCTCCAGCTCATCGCCGGTGTCCAGCTGCACATGTTCGGGCTTTTCCCTGTCGGCGGCGGTGCGCCGGGCAAAGTCCGTCAGTTTTTTCAAAGCTTCCGTGATGGGGTGCACCGCCCAGCGGTACACCTTCACATAGGCCGCCAGCGCGATCAGCACCAGCGCCGCCTGAAGCAGCAGACCGTATTTCCGCAGGTCCGTCAGGCTCTGGCGCATCTGCTCGGTGGAGGCCAGCTGCACGGTGTAAATGTCCTTGAAGCTCAGGTTGATGTAGGAGAACAGCCGCTGGGTGTCCTGATAGGCGTTCTCAAAGCTGGAAGCGCTGGTGCTGCCGGGGTTTTGCTGGGTGTACAGGTTCAGCCCCTGCACCAGGCTGTCGCTCTTTTCCAGATAGGTCTGCACCATGCAGCACAGGTCCGCCGTCTCGCGGGAGTAGCTGCTGTGCATCTTTTCGGTGAGCTGCGCCACCTTTTCCCGGGTAATATCCGCCTCACGATGATAGTCCTCCCCGCTGGCGGCGCGCAGATACAAAAAGTAATCGTACAGGTTGTTGTTGGTTTTTTCCACCTCAACAAACAGCTGGTTCAGCTCCAGCAGCTCGTCCATCGAGTCGTCGTACATACGGTACTGCGTCTGGCTGACCAGCAGTGAGATGGCAAACACAAGCAGGGCCAGCACCAGTAAAATCATGTACCCAATGCTGAACCGGGAGGTAATGGAGCGGCGGCGCACTTCCTGTTCAGCCATGGGCCTGCACCTCCTGTTCGCGCCGGTAATCGGCGCTGGCGTAATAGCTCGTGGCTGTATAGTAACTGCTCTGCTCCAGCCGGCCGGTCTCCAGCCACTGCATCAGCGCCTGGATGGCCTGCCGGCCCATTCCCTCGTTGTCCTGGGTAATGACCCCGGTGATGACCCCGCGATCCAGCCCCGCATCGGTCTCGGCGCAGCGGTCAAAGCCCAGCACCACCTTCATGTGGGGTTCTTCCAGATTCACATAAGGCCCCAGCGCCATGCACAGGGTGCCCTCCACCCCCACAATGGTGTCCACCAGGGGGTAATTGCCAAGAATCGACTGATACTGCTTGAGCACGTTGAGCGAGTCGTACTTGTCGTACTTCACCCCCGCAATGCGGATGCCCTCACAGTCGGCCACTTCGTCCCGCAGGCCGCGAATGCGTTCGTCCAGGTTGGGGTAGCCCTCATCGCCGGACATGATCATCACGTTGGCTTCTCCGCCGGTCTCGGCGATGAGCGCCTGCCCCAGCATCCGCCCGGCGGCGTAGTTATCGGTGCCCACATACAGGTGTTCAAACGACGTTTCCACGTCGGTATCCACCAGCACCACCTTCACGCCGGCCCGGTCGGCCTCCTGCAGGGCGGCCAGATAGCCCTCATCGTCGATGCCCTGCACCAGCAGCGCATCGGCCTGGGCGGCGGTTTCCTGCCGGATGAGCGCCGTCATCTGGTCAATGTTGTAATTCATCTGGGGAATACGGACCTTCAGGTTCAGCCCGGCGTACTCTTCGGCTTCCTCCTGCATTCCGTTGGCCAGTTTGGTCCAATAACTCTGGTCAGAATGGGGAAGAATCGCCGTGGCGCGCCAGGGGAGGTTCTGCCCCTGGGTCTCCGTTTTTCCTGCGCCGCACCCGGCCGAGGCCAGGGCGAGCGCCGCCGCCAAAAACGCGGCCAGAATGCGCTTTTTCATTCGGCAGGTCTCCTTTCCACGTCTCAATTGTTCCAATTGTATTGTACAGGATTCCGCCGGTTTGTCAAAAAGCAGGTTGATTCGTTAGTTCTTGCCGTTGTACTTGCGCACGTCGATGGCGATGGCGGCCACGATGATGACGCCCTTCACAACGAACTGCCAGTAAGAGCTCAGGCCGATGAAGGTCAGGCCGTAGTTGATGACGTTGAAGATGATCACGCCGAAGAACACGCCGGGCACAGTGCCCACGCCGCCGCTGGCGGAGCAGCCGCCCACGATGCAGGAGGCGATGGCGTCCAGCTCGTAGCTCAGGCCGTAGGTGCTGGAAGCGGAACCGGTACGGGTGGCCTCCAGGCAGCCGGCCAGGCCGTAGCAGGCACCGGCAATGCCGTAGGTGATCATGGTGATCTTGAACACGTTGATGCCGGACACGCGGGCAGCCTCAGCGTTGCCGCCCACGGCGAAGATCTCCTTGCCCAGGCAGGTTTTGGTGAGCAGGATGTGCACCAGGATCATGACGATCACGGCGATGATGATCAGGATGGGGATGCCGGCAATGGCGCCGGTGCCCAGGTTGCTGAAGGAAGGCAGGAAGCCGCCCAGAGGCTGGCTGTTGTTGGGGGCCTTGTTGAAGTACAGGCAGTTGGCGCCATACAGGATCATCTGCACGCCCAGGGTAGCCAGGAAGGCGGGAACCTTCAGCTTGGAAACGATGAAGCCGTTGGCGCAGCCCACGAACAGGCCAACCAGAATCGACACCACCACGGGCACGATCACGGGCAGCTCGGGCAGGTTGGGCCAGAACTTCAGGTAGTAAGTGGACTGCTGAGCCAGAGAGCCGGAGATAACGGCAGCCAGGCCCACCATACGGCCGCCGGACAGGTCAGCCTGGCCGGACAGGATAACGAACATACAGCCCATGGCCACGATGATACGGGTGGAGCTCTGGGTCAGAATGTCGCGCAGAACGCGGACGGACAGGAATTTGGGCGAGATGCAGGCGATCACAACGATCATCAGCACCATGATGACGTACAGCGCATTGTTCGCAAGGAATTTGCGCAGGTTGAATTTTTCTTTCAGCATGGAACGGTTCCTCCTTTACGCCTTGGCGGCCTTGGCGGCGTTTTCACTGTCGATGTAGGTGCTGGCCAGCATCATAATGCGCTCGTCGCTGACCTCCTCGCCCTGCACTTCGCCGGACTTGTGGCCCTCGCACATGACCATGATGCGGTCGGACATGCCCATCAGTTCGGGCATTTCCGAGCTGATCATGATGATGGATTTGCCCTCCTGGGCCATCTTTTCCATCAGGCAGTAGATCTCGTATTTGGCACCCACGTCGATGCCGCGGGTCGGCTCGTCCAGAATCAGCAGATCCGGGTTCAGCAGCAGCCACCGGCCCAGCAGAACCTTCTGCTGGTTGCCGCCGGACAGGTACTGAATGGCCGTCTTAAGGGTGGGCGTCTTGGTGGACAGCAGGTCCACGTACTTCTGGGCGTCGTCCACCCGCTTCTTCTCGTTCAGGAAGAATCCGCCGCCGGTGTACTCCTTGGTGTGGGCCGTCTGGTTGGCCAGCACCGTGTTGTCGGTGATGGACAGCATGGGCACAATGCCGGTGGCGCGGCGTTCCTCGGTCAGCAGGGCCATGCCCAGCTGAATGGCGTCCTGCGCGCACTTGATGTTGGTCTTTTCACCCTTGAACCACACCTCACCGGAGGCAATGGGCCGCAGGCCGAAGATGGACTCCATCAGCTCGGTGCGCTGTGCGCCCACCAGACCGCCGATGCCCAGGATCTCGCCCCGGTGCAGCTGGAAGCTCACGTCCACGAAGGAGCGCTTCACCGCACTGGTCAGGTTCTTCACGTCCAGCAGCACCTCGTCGGAGGGTTTGTGCTGCTTTTCGGGGAACTGGCTGGTCATCTCACGGCCCACCATGCGGGAAACCATGAGCTGCTGGGTCATCTCGCTGGCGGGCCAGCAGCCCACCAGCTTGCCGTCGCGCATGATGGTAACTTCATCGGAAATGCGCAGGATTTCGTCCATCTTGTGGCTGATGTAGATGATGGCCACGCCCTCATCGGTGAGCTGCTTGATGATCTTGAACAGCAGCTCGGCCTCGATCTCGGTCAGAGAGGAGGTGGGCTCATCCATGATGATCACCTTTGCCCCGTAGGAAACCGCGCGGGCGATCTCCAGCAGCTGGCAGTTGGAGGCGTTCAGCGTGCCCACCATGGTGCGGGGGTCCAGCTTCACGCCCAGCTTGTCCAGCAGGGCCTTGGTGTCGTTGTACATCTTCTTCTCATCTACCCACTTGACGCCCGCCACCTTTTTATAAGGGGTACGGCCGACCCAGATGTTCTCCATCACGTTGCGGGTGCGAATGGGATGCAGCTCCTGGTGGATCATGGAAATGCCGTGATCCATGGCGTCGCGGGCGTCCACAAAGGTTACTTCCTGACCGTCCACCTTAATGGTGCCCTCGTCCGGATGATACAGACCGAAGGCGCACTTCATCAGGGTGGATTTGCCCGCGCCGTTTTCGCCCATCAGGGCGTGTACCGTGCCGGCGCGCACGGTGAGGGAAACTTGATCCAGCGCTTTCACGCCGGGGAAGCTCTTGCTGATTCCTGTCATTTCAAGAACCGGTCTGGCTTTGTCCATAATGACCTCCCGTTTCTGGTTTTGCTGGTTTGCTTTTTTGTCAAAAAGAGAGCAGCCGAGCCGCTTTTACGGGTTCGGCTGCTCGTTTTTCATTCCGTAAGTGTCAGATCGCAGTCAATCAGAGGGAGGGATCAGTCACATCGTAGGTAGCGTCAGCAACGTTGTCCTTGGTAATCTTGGTGTAGCTCAGCCATACGCGGTGGCCATCCACCTCAGCACCGGGGATGTTCAGGTTCTCGGTGGTCAGGTCTTCGCCCTTGCTCAGCAGGTACATGGTCTTGTACAGGCCCTTGCCCAGAGCCACGGGGCTGTTCAGAGAGGTCACCAGCATGGTGCCGTCCTCGATGGCCTGCACGCCCACGGCGGTAGCGTCAACGCCGCAAACGGGGATGTACTTGTCAGCGTCGCCGGTGAAGAAGCCGCCGGCCTTCAGGGCCTCGATGGCGCCCAGAGCCATATCGTCGTTGCAGGAGATAACGGCGTCGATGTCGTCGCTGTAGTTGGCCAGCAGAGCGGCAACTTTCTCCTGAGCGGTAGCGCGGCTCCACTCGCAGAGCTGCTCGCCGCCGATGCAGTTGACTTCAACGCCGGCGTTGGTCAGAACTTCCACAGACTTGGTGGAGCGCATCAGGGTGTCGTAGTTGCCCTGCATGCCCAGCAGCATGATGTAATCCAGCTTGCCGTTGCCGTTGCGGTCGGCCTCGGGATGCTCGTTCCAGTACTCCAGCAGAGCCTCGCCCATGTTCTGGCCGGACTGCTCAGCACGAGAAGACACGAAGTAGATGTTGTCGTAGGTGGCGAAATCCTCGTCAGAGGGGCTGTCGGTGTTGGCGAAGATCAGGGTGGTGTTCTCGTCGTTCGCCTGCTTGCACATCTGGCTGATGGCGCTGGTGTTGATGTTGTTCACAACCAGGTAGTCAACGCCCTGGGTGTAGAAGTTGTTGATGTTGCTGGTCTGGGTCTCGATGGTACCCTGGCTGTCAGCCGCGGTGATCTGGATGGTGCCGTCGGCAGCGGCGGTGTTCTCCAGGCACTGACGGGCGTTGGCGATGAAGGTATCCGCGAAGTTGTACCAGCAAACACCGGCCACGGGGGCGTCGCTGCTGGTGCTGGTGCTGCCGGAAGCAGCCTCAGAAGATGCGGGGGCGCTGCTGCTGGCGGAACCGCCGCAGGCCACCATGCTCAGGGCCAGAGAGCCGGCCAGCATGAGAGAAATTGCCTTTTTCATGTTTTTTCCTCCTAAAAACAGAATCCTTTTCCCGGAAGGAAGCTCTTCCAAGCTTCGGCTTCCTTTTGCTGTTTTTATTATAAACGTTTTACAACTCCGGCGAAATTCCAACATTTTGACAAGAGCGCTTCCTTTCTTGTTTTTTGTGTTTCATTTTTTGTGGTTTGTATACTTTTTTGCGCTTGTCAATTTTTTGACGATTCTGCGACCGGGCCGCACCTCATTTCCCATTCCGCATTCCGGATTTCGCATTCCGCAGTTTCACCCCAAAATAAAAAACGGGAACGCCCCACGGCCGAGCAACTTTGAAAAAGCCCGGGGCATTCCCTTCTGCACACCCTGCGGTGTGCCCTGTTCTTATTTATAAAGGCTCAGCCCTGAAAGATGGCCAGCAGCCGGGGGTTCGTCTCCACATAGTGCACCAGCAGCACGCCCAGCACACAGGCCACAGCCTCACCCACGGCCACGCTCACGCCCTGGGCGAGGAACACGCCCCAGTTCCACTGGCCCATGATGCACCAGCACAGCTCTGCGCCGATGATCAGGCCGTTGAAAATCACCGGCGGCAGGGCGCTGGCCACCGCCCAGCGGCCCTTGCCCACGCGCACGTTGGCCAGCGCCCGGGTGCACAGGGCCGCCAGCAGGGTGGCCAGGGTGCCGAACAGCACATCCAGCGCGCCCAGAATGTTCGTGCCCAGAAATGCGCCCACCAGATTGGTCAAAAAACAGCCCAGCGTCACGCCCATCAGGCCGCCGGGCATCAGCACGGGCAGCAGGGTCAGCGCTTCGCTGAAGCGCACCTGCACGGTGCCGTAGCTCAGCGCCGGCAGGGCCAGACACAGGGCTGTGTAAAGCGCGGCGATCACCGCGCCGGTCACGATCTTTTTGGTTCTCATTGCATACTTCTCCGGCGGTAAGATTTTGACCTCCGCAGCACCGCCAGGTCCACGGGGTTTGTACCGGTTTTTGAAAACCGGCGAGCCTAAAATCCTAAGTTGCTCTGGGCCTCGCCTCCGGCAAAGAAGCGAACCCGGCGGCTATTATAGCACGATGGGCGCTGCTTTTCAATGGGGCTGCAACATGGTATACTGATTTTTATAGAAACACCCGGCTGCCGCGGCAGCCGATGAACGGGAAGGGAGTTCCGCCATGAGCAGCAATGACTGGGATACTTTGATGAACGGTGTGTTCGGCAGCCGGGGTCGCTTTACCGGCAGTACCGGCGAGGCCGCGAAGCCCGCGCCGGAAAAGCCCGCCCAAAAGGCGGACCCGCTGGCTGCCCTGCAGCGCAACGCCGACGCCATGACCGAGGCCCTGCAGCGCCAGGCGCAGGAACTGGCGGACCTGGGCCTGCACAGCCGGCCCAGCGCCAAGGCCCAGCGGGCCGAACAGCAGGCCGCCGAGGCGGCCGCCCTTTCCGGCCAGCTCACCCGGGAGATGGCGAAGGACGGGCTGCTGCCCCAGAAAGCGCCGGACCCCGCCGAGGGCTACACCCCCGCAGTGCGGGCCGGGTTCGCCGGCCTGGCCGACGCCCTGAACAAAACCGTGCTGGGGCAGGAGGAATTCATCCGCCAGCTGTGCATGGCCTTCCGCCGCCCCTACGTCACCGGCGTGGAGGGCAGCGGCCCCAAAAACGCCATTCTCATCTGGGGGCCGGAGGGCACCGGCCGCCACTTTGCCCTGAAGCAGCTGGCCGCCGAGCTGGCCCGCCGGGGCCTTGCCGCCAGCGAGAACGTCACCACGATGGATCTGGCCCTCTACCCCGGCCCCGCCCAGGAAAAGCTGTTTTTACAGGACCTGTACGCCGCCCTGAACGACAAGAGCGGCATTCTGGCCTTTGACCACTACGAGGCCTGCCACCCCAGCTTTCTGCGGCTGCTGGCCTGCCTGGTGCAGGAGGGCGCTGCGCCGCTGGGCAGCCGGTATGTGCTGCAGAAGGGCATTCTGGTGGACGCCGGCACCGCGCTGGTGGCCGACGCGGTGAAGAACCTGCCCGCCCGGGGCAAATATCTGGTGTTCTTCAGCGAAAAAGGGCCGGACGCCCTCAGCGACCGGTTCGGCGCGGGCTTTGCCGCCGCGCTGGGGGATGTGTGCGCCGCCGCGCCCCTCACCCCCGAAAGCCGCACCGCGCTGGCCGCCCAGCAGCTGAACGCCCTGGCCCAGCGGTGCAAGGCCCGCCTGGGCCTGACGCTGGCCGTGGACCCCGCCGTGCGGGACGAGGCCGCCGCCTGTTACAGCCGCCAGAACGGCGCCAAGCCCATTCTGGCCTATGTGGAGCGGATCTTCCGCAGCCTGACCCAGTACACGCTGGAGTACGACCCCGCCCCCGGCACCCGGCTGGAGGTAAAGCCGGGCGGGGGTGGGCTGGTGCTGGTGCCGGAGGGCGGCGAGGCCATTCCGCTGGCCCGGCTGCTGCCCGCCGGGGGCAGCGCCCTGGCCCAGGTGGAGGCCGAGCTGAACGAGATCGTGGGTCTGGCCCCCATCAAGGACTATGTGCTCAGCCTGAAGGACAACGTGCTGGTGCAGCAGCGCCGCAAAGAGCAGGGCCTGAAGAGCGCCGCCGTGTCCATGCACATGATTTTTGCGGGCAACCCGGGCACCGGCAAAACCACCATTGCCCGGCTGGTGTCCAAGTATCTCAAGGCCATCGGGGCGCTGGGCGGCGGCCAGCTGGTGGAGGTGAGCCGCGCCGATCTGGTGGGCCGGTATGTGGGCCACACCGCCCCGCTGGTCAATCAGGTGATCAGCACGGCGCTGGGCGGCGTTCTGTTCATTGACGAGGCGTACAGCCTGTACCGGGGCGAGCAGGACAGCTTCGGCCTGGAGGCCATCGACACGCTGGTGAAGGGCATGGAGGATCACCGGGACGAGCTGGTGGTGGTGCTGGCGGGCTACACCAAAGAGATGCAGGAGTTCCTCACCGCCAACAGCGGCCTGGCCAGCCGTTTCCCCAACTTCATTGAATTCCCGGATTACACCGCCGACGAGCTGCTGCGCATCACCCGGCTGCAGGCCAAGGGCAAGGGCTACCGCATGGAGGACGCCTGCGACGCCCCCCTGCTGGCCTACTACGCCCGCCGCCAGGCGGAGGACGCCGCCACCGCAGGCAACGGTCGTCTGGCCCGCAACAAGCTGGAGCAGGCCATCCTGAACCAGAGCCGCCGTCTGGTGGCCGAGCCGAACGCCCCGCTGGACCTGCTGCTCTGGACTGATTTTGAGCTGGAGGACTGACGGCCCGCTGCAGACTGAACCCCGCACTTCACTTATTTAAGAATTTAAAAGCGCACATTTAAAACCGCGTAAAACCGTGCAGTTATTTTTATAATGCAAAGTTTCACCCTTTCGCATTTCGCTTGAGAGAAGGAGAACCCCCAACCGTGAACCCCATTGAAATCATGAAGCGCCCCGCCGCCTATGCCAGCGGCTACGAAAACATTCCCACCGAGGCGCAGGCCCGCGCCAAGCAGCTGTGCTGGGAGTACAACCGCACCGCCCCCAGTGAGCAGGAGAAGCGCACGGCCATTCTGCAGCAGCTGCTGGGCACCTGTTCGCCCATGACCGGCATTGAGCCGGACTTCCACTGCGACTACGGCTTCAACATCCACACCCACGGGCTGGCCGTGATCAACTACAACTGTGTGATTCTGGATACGTCTCCGGTTCACATCGGTGCCGGCGCGTTCATTGCCCCCGGCGTGTGCCTGGCCTGCTCCGGCCATTCTGTGGACCCGGAACAGCGCGGCCATGGCATCGGCACCTCGGCCCCCATCACGCTGGAGGACAATGTCTGGATCGGGGCCAACGCCACCGTGTGCGGCGGCGTGACCATCGGCGCCGGGTCGGTCATCGCGGCGGGCAGCGTGGTCACGCAGGACATTCCCGCGGGCGTCGTGGCCGGCGGGGTTCCCTGCCGGGTGATCCGCCCCATCACGGAGCAGGACACCATCGCCCCGGAGAAGATTCTGTTCTGATTGAAAAATCGCATGAAACGCGCGGGCCGCGCGGGCGTCCTTGCTTTCTGCAAAAGGCCGCCGCCCCCGCCCCGGAAAACCGGCACTTTTGCCCTGCCGCTGAGGCAGCCCCTTCGCATTTTGCGCACAACAAAGCCAGGCACAGCAGAACGCAACGTCTGCCGTGCCCGGTTTTTCTTATATAATATCTGTATATACTGTCCGTCTGTATCTTCGGGATACATCCCATCGGGATACGTCCCATCGCAATCGAACCCCGGCAAAGAGGTTTGGCAAAGGCGCGGGCAACGTGCGGCCGCCTTACTTCATGAACAGCCCGCCCTGCCCCTTAAACGTGTTCACCGGGTTGATGCTCTTGTTGCCGATGCGCATTTCCACGGTCACCGGCTCCTGCCCGGCCAGGCCCACCAGTTCGCCCTGGGTCAGCTGCGCGCCCTCGCTGACGCTCAGCTCCCGCAGGCCGCACAGGTAGCTCTTCAGGCCGCAGCCGTGGTCGATCACCACCGTGTTGCCGCCCAGCTGCAGCGTGCCCGCGTACACCACCACGCCGTCCGCCGGGGTGACCACCTCGTCGCCGTCCGCCGCCTGCACCCGCAGTTCAGTGCTTCGGGCACCGCCCGCCAGATAGGCCCCGTAGGCCTGCACCGTGCTGCCCTGCACCGGCTGGGTGAACCGCCCCAGCCACTGGGGGGCACGGTCGCCCTGCTGGTACAGCGGCCAGATCACCGTGCGGTACTCCTGGGCGGCGGCGCTGCTCCAGCTCTGGGCCTCCACCTCGGGGGTCTTGGCAAAGTCGGCGGCCCGCACCTCCACCTGGGCGGTGAGGGTGTGGCTGCCGCTGGTCAGGGTGAGGGTGTGCTCCCCCATCTCGGCGTTGTAGGTCACCGGCAGGTAGGCCATCCAGCCGCCGGTGGTCTGGCTGAACCACACCTGCCCAAGGTCACTGTCCAGCTGGGGCGGCTCGCTGCCCAAAACGCCGGTCACCCGCAGGCCGATGACCCCGCCCTGGTTGGCGTGCTCGGCCGAAAGCTCCAGGCTGGGGGCCGCGTCCACCGAAAAGCGCAGGTTGTACACATAATAGCCCTGGGCCTTTGCGGGCTTCTCCCCCGCCGATTCATGCCACACGGTGATTTTTGCCTGATAGGTGCCGTTGGCCCCAAAGCGGAACTGGGCGTACTCCTCTCCGCTGCCGGAGAAGGTCGTCTGCCCGGTGCTGTCGGTGATCTCCACCTGAGCGCGGGTGCCCCAGGCCGGCAGGGCCAGTGCGGGGGCGCTGTTGTCAAAGGTGCCCAGGTCCTGCAAAGCCAGCCCCGGCGAAAGCTGGAACCGCCGGTGCAGCACCCCGCCCAGCACGGGGACTTTCCAGTCATAGCCCACGTTTTCCAGCGCCTGGCCGCCGTAGGTCACCGGGTCCTGGGGCAGTTTGTCCTCACCGGTGCGGCTGTAAAAGAAGGCCAGCACGCCCCCCACCAGCACGCCGGTGAGCACCGCCACCAGCAAAAGCCAGGCCAGAATGCGGCCGACGCCGCGCAAAAATGCTTTCATTCCTTCCGCCTTTCTCACTTCCTGTTTTCACATCGAACAAAGGGCATTCCGGCCCGCCGCCCGCTTTCCAGGCGCGGGCCGCGCACTTTTTGCCGCCAGACTTTTCCACAAACAAGGTCTCTTTCCGTTGAAAACGAGACAGGCCGCCCATTTATTTCACAGGTCCGGCCGGTTTTCCCGGCCGGTTTATCACAAAGGGCCGCCTGCGCCGCTGCCTTTTGTACAAGGCGGGCGCAAGGGCGGCCCCTGTTCAGAACGTTGGATTGGAATTACTCCTTATCGGCCGGTGCGTCGGCGATGGGGGCCTCCACAACCTCTTCCGCCTCTTCCTGCGGCTCAGCGGCTTCTTCGTCCTCGTCGTAATCGTCCTCGTCCTTAAAGTCCTCGCTGAACAGCAGCTGTTCGTACTCGTCCAGCTCCTTCTCACGGCGGCGCAGATACAGGGCAGCGGCAACCAGCCCGCCCACAGCGGCGGCCAGGAACATCAGAATGGCGGCAAAGGTGCTATTTTTCATGAGAATTTCCTCCTTGTGGCCGGGCAGACGGCCCGGCAGCAATCTCGGCCGCCTATGCGCGGCCCTTCCACCAGCAGCAGGGGGTGTGCCCGGCTGCCCCGTGATTTGTCTTCATTATACCCGGCCGGGGGGCGGATTACAACCTTTTAAGGCAATTTCACCCCTGCATCATCCGCTTGCGGTAGGCCTTGAAGGCCCCCGGCAGGGCATATTCTCCCGCCAGGGCGGCCTCGTCCGCCCACACGCAGCCCGCCGGGGCGCAGCCGTCTGCCGCCCGGCACTCAAAGCCGCCCAGCTGCCACTCCAGATGGCTGAAAATGTGCTTGGCCGCAGGCAGGGGCTGCCAGTCCGTTCCTGCAAGGCCCAGCTCCGCCAGCTTTTGGGCCAGCTGCTCCTGCGTCAGGGCTTCTTCCCACAGCAGCGGCTGCCACAGCCCGGCCAGCAGCCCTGTTTCGGGGCGGCGCTGAAGCAGCCAGCCCTGCGGCCCGCGCACCAGCGCCACCGTCACCGGCAGCTTGCGGCGGGCCTTTTTGGGGGGCTTGACCGGATACGCCATCTCCTGCCCGGCCAAATGGGCCCGGCAAAGCCCCGCCAGCGGGCAGACGCTGCACTGCGGCTCGCCCCCCGGCAGGCACACCAGCGCCCCCAGCTCCATCAGGGCCTGGTTGTAGTCGCCGGGTTTGTCCTGCGGCTGGTGTTCCATCACCCGGGCGGTGAAGGCTCGCTTCACGGCAGGGCTGGTCACGTCGCCGCCGTCCGCATACAGGCGGCTGAACACCCGCAGCACGTTGCCGTCCACCGCGGGCACCGGCAGCCCAAAGCTGATGGAGGCAATGGCCCCGGCGGTGTAGTCTCCCACACCGGGCAGGGCCCGCAGGGCCTCGTAGTCGGCGGGCAGCTGCCCGCCATATTGGCTGCACACAATGCGGGCCGCCTTCTGCAGGTTGCGCACCCGACTGTAATAGCCCAGCCCCTCCCACAGCTTGTCCAGCCGGTCGGGCGGGCAGTCGGCCAGATCAGCGGGGGTGGGCAGCTCTGCCATAAAGCGCTCGTAATAGGGCAGCGCCGCCGCCACCCGCGTCTGCTGAAGCATGATCTCGCTCACCCACACCCGGTAGGGACTGGGCTGGGTGCGAAAGGGCAGGCTGCGCTGGTTTTTGTAAAACCAGGCCAGCAATGGCGGCGCAATGGGGTTCATAGGCGTTCTCCTTTTCAATTTGGTACGGTTTGCACGAAATTCCGGTCGAAATTCTGCATTTTTGGCCGAAGCGCGGCAAAGCTACTTTTCAACAACACGTTTTTCTGATATACTGGATAAGTTAAAGCGGCCGGCCCATGCGTTTTTGCCCGAAGCCCGCGCCGCAGCTCTCCTTATTATAAGGGCCATTAGCTTAACGGTCAAAGCCCCCGGCTCATAACCGGTTCAGTGGGGGTTCGAATCCCTCATGGCCCACCATGCAGTTCGTACTCGAATCCGATTCTCTATGAGAAAGGGTTCGGGTACTTTTTTTGTTTACAGGAGGTTCTGAGAAGGGACTACTCGGAACAGTAAGCAGGAACAAGAAAAGGCAGGGTATCACTGAGATGGTGGTATCTTGCCTTTTGCTTTGTTCTGACATATAAAGGATGGTCTTTCCGGTAGTAGCATGATATACTTGGCTCAACAAATCGGAATTTGTTTAATGGAGAATGTATGAAGAAGAGAATAACGCTTATTGTTTTTTCGGTGCTAATAATTGCTGCTTTATATGTGTTGTATTGTTTTAATTATATTCCACATAAAAAATATACAAATGCAGATTTCAATATAGAAGCTTACAAGAGCAATATTGATAAAGACAATGATGGTATAGATGACCAAACAGATATATTAAATAATGCAAATAATTACATAAAAACTAATCCAAAATATAAAAGCAAATATTACAACACAGGTTATCCAAATGATGAATATGGGGTTTGTACTGATGTAGTAGCTTTTGCTTTAAAAGATGCAGGATATGATTTGATGGTATTAGTAAATGAGGATATAAAAAACAATAAAGAATTATATGATATAGATATCGTTGATAAAAATATAGATTTTAGAAGAGTTAAAAACTTAAAAGTATATTTCGATAATAATACAATAAGTCTTACTACAGATATAAATGAAATAGAAGAATGGCAAGGTGGAGATATTGTTGTATTTAAAAAACATATCGGAATTATATCTGACAAGAGAAATCGAAAAGGTATATGTTTTGTTATCCATCATGCAAATCCATATCAAATATATTATGAAGAGGATATACTGGAACATCGTGATGATATCATAGGACACTATAGAATCAGTTAAACAACTCCGAATTTGTCGTTTTATTAATTTACATATATGCTTTTATTATAAAAAAAGTGTTATTTTAGTTCCGCAACCGTTCGCAACCAAAGAAATATCGTGATAGTTGGTGGTAGCAACCATGAAATTTCGCTATCATGAAGTCACGAAAAGGGGTGATTAAGTGAATTTCGGAGTGATTGTTTTTGGCATTGTGCTGCTAATCGGGGTGGCGGTGATAGCGGCATTTATCACTGTGGGAATTTTCCTCATAAGAGCATTGAGTAGATATGTCAAATCAGGCAATGTCAGAAAAGAAAAGTCCAGCATCAAGAAATCT